>JGI24140J50213_10000040_pt1 | contig 49891 bp, 48 predicted proteins | sample BarGraIncu00222A_FD_50213 | JGI IMG/M metagenome (IMG submission 50213)
GTCGACTCGTCAGACCACCGTGTCCGGAGTGAAGGGCGTCAGGCAGAACGGATGGCCGGCTGGGTCGAGCAGGACGCGCCAGCGGGGGTCAGGTTGCTCCGGCCACGTTGCGCCGAGCCCGACAGCACGTTCCGCCGCTACGTCGATGTCGTCGGCGGTGAGGTCCAGGTGAACGATCGACGTCCCCGGCCACACTGGTGGCAGGTATCCCTCGACCCGTTGCGCCACGAGTACGGCGCCGGAGACCTCGATGCCGACGGAGGACTCCTTGGCCCACAGCTGTCGCCCGCCTAGCAAGGCCAGGTAGAAGGCCGCGAGTCGTTGCGGCTCCGAGCAATCCAGCGATACCGCTATCAGCCTCGCCGAGGGGGTCGGCTGAAGGTCCGCGCGCACAACCTGTCCGTGTCAGATCAGGTCGGAACCTCGTAGGACACGGACACGTCGTGATGGCCGTGCTCAGCGGGCTTGCCCGTCGTCGCAGCGACCAGGTCCTCGATGGTGGATGCGAGCGCGATGTCCAGCACGGTGACGCCGCCGGCGGAGTGCGTGGACAGGACGAACGTGAGGTGGTCCTCGGCCAGCTGAACCTCGGGATGGTGGTCCATCGCCTCGGCGGTCTGGGCCACCCGGGTCACCAGCTCGTCGGCCAGCGAGCCGGAGACGGCGACAGACCGCGAGATCGTCCGGCTGTCACCGCTCCAGGACGGCAGACCCTGCAGCGCGTCTTCGACCAGGACGTCGTCGAGTCGATCAGGCATCACGGTTCTCCCTCTCGTGGGTGCACTCCGGACTGACCCTGGTCCTGCCCGATCGAGACCGATCCAAAACCCTCGATCCCGCGATCCGGCTCAGGCGGGCGGGCCGAGCTCCAGGAGCGCGCGCACGCCGCGGCCGTCNTTCCCGGCCGCCANCCTGAGCCCGCCACCTGACGCCTCGGCGCTACGGCGAGCGATGTCGAGACCGAGCCCGCTCGACCCGGCACGGCTCTCGCCGCGACGGACCACCTCGGGACCGGGCAAGCCCGGGCCCTCGTCCTCGATGACGACGAGCGCTCCGCCGTACGGCCGCGGAAGCAGGCGTACGAGCAGCGGCGTGCCGTCGGGAGTATGCGCAAACACGTTGCCCAGCAAGGCATCCAGGGCATCGGCGAGGTCGGCGGCGGCCAGCCGGACGGGGGCGGTGGCCGCGTTCAGCTCGACGTCCATGCGGCGCTCGGTGTCGTCGGCGAGCACCCGCCAGAAGGCGGCCCGGTCGCGGACGACCACCGCGGCGTCGCACGAGGCGGTCACCCCTTCGCGCACCGGGCGCCGGGCCTCGCTGATCAGCTGGTCGACCGCCCTGGACAGCTCAGCGACGTCGAGGGACATGCGCTCGCGCTCCTCGGAGTCGCGCAGGTCGTCGGTGTCCAGACGGAGGGCGGTGAGCGGCGTACGCAGGCGGTGGGAGAGGTCGGCGACCGTCTCGCGCTCCGCCCGGAGCAAGGCGTCGATGCGGTGCGCCAGCCGGTTGACGGCGAGGCCCGCCTCGGCGACCTCGGGCGGGCCGCCGGCTCGTACCCGGGCCGTCAGGTCACCGGCTCCCAGCCGGGTCGCCGTGGCGGTGAGGGAGTGGACGGGCCGCAGGAACGACCGTGCCAGCCGGTCGGCGACGAGGAGGGCGAGGGCGAGCAGGGCCACCGCCAGGCCGCCGAGGGCGAGCCAGGCCGCTGCGACGCCTCGGGTGAGGGCCGCCGCAGGCACCTCGACACGGATCACCGCGCTCCCNTCCGGCCGGCCGAGGACCGGGATGAGGATCTCCCGGTCGCCCCCTGGCAGGTTCGCGCTGAAGGCNCGCCCGAGCGCCGCCAGCCGGATGGAGTCGCTGCGCGGCCGTGGATCACCGAGGATCGTCCCGTCCCCGAGGTAGACGGTGACGGGTTCGTGCAACGCCGAGCGGACCTGCTCGACGGCGATCTTGATCGTCGCGGTGTCGGAGACCTCGACGACGGCCGCCAGGGGCTGGATCCCGGTGGTGGCCTCGCTGGTCGCGCGGTCCGCGGTCGACGACCGGATCAGCCAGGCGAGGGGTACGAGGAACGCGGCCAGCACGACCAGGGTCGAGGCCGCCACCGTGAGAAGCATCTGCCGCCTCACGGGTCAGGCTCCACCAGCTTCACCCCCACGCCTCGTACGGACATCAGGAAGCGCGGTTCCTGAGCGCTCTCGCCGAGCTTGCGCCGCAGCCAGGACAGGTGCACGTCGACGGTCTTGTCGGCACCGCCGTACGGCAGCCGCCACACCTCGGTGAGCAGCTCACGCTTGCTGACGACCTGGCCGGGCCGTGCGGCCAGGTAGGCCAGAAGGTCGAACTCGCGCGGCGAGAGGTCGATCACAGCGCCGTCGACGGTGACCGTGCGCGAGGGGAGGTCGATGGTCAGGCCGCCCAGCACGAGGACGGTCTCGGTCTCGGGGGCGAGCGCCCGGCGCAGCACGGCCCGGATCCGCGCGTCGAGGGTGACGGCGCTGAACGGCTTCACGACGTAGTCGTCGGCACCGGCGTCGAGGGCACGAACGACCGACTGGTCGTCGTCGCGTGCGGTGGCGACGATGACGGGTACCTGGCTCACTGCGCGCAGCATCCGGAGCATCTCGGTGCCGTCCAGGTCGGGCAGGCCGAGGTCGAGGACGACGAGGTCAGGCCGGGACTCGACGGCCTCGCGGAGCCCGGTCATGGCATCGGCTGCAGATGCGACGGCGTGCCCGCGCTCGCTGAGGCTACGGATCAGCGCGGACCGGATCGCCGGGTCATCCTCGACTACGAGCACGAAGGGCACGGAGCGCAATGTATCTGCGGCTGGCGCGGCTGAGGTGGTCCGCACGTCCTCGAGGCGCCGGTTTCGGCGCGCCTTAGCCCCGCCTTAGCGCCCCACGGGTGACGGCGAGCGACCATGGTCAGGTGCTGGGACCCAGGTATTTCGTCGGCTGGGCGGTCGTCGGCGCCGTCGCCACGTCCGTCGGGGTCGGCACGGTCTTCTTCGTACGAGACGCCGAGGGCGCCAACTCCGTCGTCAACGCGCTGAGCCCCGCCGACGTGCTCGCGCAGTACTCCGCGGCGCAGAAGGCCGGCGTCACCGGTTCGCCGCTCGGCACGGACCCCTCGGCGACCGTCCCCACGGACGGCCCCTCGAGCGGCAAGGCCGGGAGCAGGGGGCCGACGCCGTCCGCGGGTGCGACAGGCACCCACCCGTCGGCCACACGCTCGGCCGGACCGCCCGGTTCCACGACATCCCCCTCGTCTAGGCCGACGCCCACCGCCTCGCCGACGTCGACGTCCATCACCCGCCTGCTCTCCTCGCAGGGTGGCTCGGTCGTCGCGCAGTGCACCGGTTCCCGAGGGGCCAGCCAGGTCTACCTCGTGTCGTGGAGCCCGGCACAGGGCTACACCATCGACCAGGTCCAGCGCGGGCCGTCCCAGGAGGCGCAGATCGAGTTCGCCTCGTCGTCGACGTCGGTGTCGGTCAACATCCACTGCACGTCGTCCGGGCCGGTGCAGACCGTGGAGGCCGGCGACTCGTGGGCGCCAGGCGGCGGCGGTGGCGGCGGCGGTGGCGGCGAGGGAGACGGCTGACCCGTCCTCGAGCCAGTCCTCGAGCCAGTCCTTGAGCCAGTCCTCGAGCCAGAGGGCCTAGCGCCGCACAGGTTCGATGAACAGCGCCCGCCGTGGGCAGGCAGAAACGGCGGCTGCGGCGCTGCGCCGGTCGCCCCGAGCCAGCGGGCGAGTGGGGAGGATCGGGTAGCCCCACGAGTCCACGGTCACGATGCCCGCGGCGAGGTGCGCGCAGATACCGATGCCGTCGCACGCCAACGGGTCGACCCGCAGCTGCTCCTGCTCCTGGTGCTTGCTCTTGCCGAACATCTCAGAACACCTCCGGAAGGGGGAGCAGCGGCGGCTGGTCGACTCCGGGGCAGGGCCCGTCGTGCTGATGCCGTCGTACGTCCGCGGCGAAGGTGCGGAGCGCGCTGCGGGTCAGCTGGACCGCGCCGTCCGGGTGGTGGCAGGCACCGCGCCCGGAGACCTCGGCGGCGTACCGCTCGAGGGTCCGCAGGTCGCCGCGACCGATCCGCCCGGCCGCCACCCGTTGCAGCAAGGTGGCCATGGCCGGCAGCCCGAACAGGCACGGGCCGCACTGCCTGGCGCTCGACGCAGCCAGGTAGTCGAGCACGCGCGACGTCTCGGCGAGCCCGCACTCGTGGGCGGCGAGCGGGGCGACGACACCGGCCCCGAGCGAGGCGCCCAGGGGCCGGAAGGCGTCCTCGGTGGCCTCCACCCGCAGCACGTCCGCCCAGGGCAGCCAGGTCCCGCCGTACCCGCCGAGCAGGACCGACCCGCGCGGGTCGGCGACGACACCGCTGCGGGCGACCACCTCGCCCAGGGTCTCGCCGACGCGTGCAGGCGTGACGATCCGGCGGCCGCGCCCGACCACGGTGAGCAGGGGGGCCTCGAGGGGTACTCCGCCCCCCCGCCGTGCGACGAGCGCGATGCGGGCGAGCGTCTCGGCGTTGTGCAGCAGCGTCGGACGGCCGCCGATGCCGTGGACGGCCGAGGGCTGCCGGGTGAGGTACGGCAGGGCCGGCCCGCCGGACAGCGCCCGCACGACCGAGCTCGACTCGCCGGTCAGGTAGTGGTCGGGCCCCTCGACGACGCGTACCGCCACCGTGAGGTCACCCTGCGCGTGCCGCTCGGCCAGGGCGCGGACCACAGCCACCCGGGTCGCGTGGTCGCCCTTGTGCAACCACACGATCGCCTCGCGGGTCCCCAGCGCCTCGGCCGCGAGCGCCATCCCGTCGAGGACGAGGTGCGGGCGCAGCTGCAGGAGCGCGGCGTCCTTGGCGCTCGCCGGCTCGCCCTCGGCGCAGTTGGCCACGACGGTGCCGCCACCGCCCGCCGCGAGGGCCGTACGCCACTTCCGGGCCACCCGGAAATGGCCGCCGCCGCGTCCGGTGAGCGCCACCTCCTCGAGTGCTGCCACCAGGTCCTCGGCGTGGCGCCCGGAGGCGTCCGGCCGTGACCCGTACGTCGCCAGGTGGCTGGTCAGGTCGTGCGCGCGGGACTCCGCACCCGCCTCGCGCGAGGTCGAGCCGAACGTCACCGGGGCGTCCAGCAGGCCCGGCAGGGTCGGCAGCGGGGCCGGCGCGGGCGCGCGGTCGTCGGCGGTCGGAGGAGCGGCCGGGACCGCGTGCAGCCAACGGTCCGCGGCCGCGTGCTGGCCCGTCATCGGTGCGCGCCGCGGGGGGCGGCCGTCAGCTCGGAGACCAGGTCGCGCGGGGTCCGCGCTGCGTACCTGCTGACGGCGAGGAGGGCGACGAAGGCCCCGGTGGCGAGGTAGAGGGCGAGCAGGAAGTGCGTGTCGCTGCCCGAGAGCACGCCGTGCACCCACACGGCCACCAGGCTCAGCGCAGCCACCTTGTGGATCGGCCACCAGACCCGGGCGCTGACGCGGCCGCTGAGCCCTGCGGTGAGCCCGGCCAGCAGTCCCGCGTACGCACCGATCACGCCCATCGTCACGGGTACCGGCCGGTACGTGGCGCCCATCGGGAGGAGGGCCCCACGCAGGCCCACCCCGGCGTACGAGTCCGTGGCCAGCACGAGGACGTGCAGGACGAGGAACGCCAGCGTGAACACGGCGAGGCTCACGTGGATCCGCAGCCTCGTGGCAGTGCTCGGCCGCTCGTACCTCGTCCGCCACGGGTGGGACAGGACGAGCCCGAAGCTCACGAGCACCACCAGCAGGACGTACGAGGTGACGCCGGCGGCCCGCCCGAGGATCCAGGGGGCCTGCTTGTTGCCGGAGACGGCGAGGACGCCGCGACCGATCAGCCAGGCGGTGATCGCGGCGCTCAGCGTGATGCCGATGGCCAGCACAGCGGCGTTCAGCGTGCGCGTGGCGCGTGCGGGTACCTCAGCCATCGGCCCTCCAGACGACGTGCTCTTCCATGGCCTGGGTCCACTCGAACGAGCCGTCCTCGTGGACCCAGAGGGCAGCCAGCCCGCGGCGGTCGGCGAGGTCGCCGATGCCCTCGGCTCCGCACAGGAACAGTGACTTGCTCCACACCTCGGCGAGCGCGGCGTCCTCGTCCACGACGGTCACCGCGACGAGGCCGGCACCCCCTGGGCGTCCGGTACGCGGGTCGATCAGGTGGTGCACGTTCTTCCCCGCGGCCCGCCAGTGCCGCAGGCGCACCGACGAGGTCGCACAGCCGCGGTCGACCAGGGCCAGCACGGCAAGTGGCGCCTGGCCGCCGAACGGGTCCTCCACGCCGACCTTCCAGCCGTCGCCGTCCGGGCCGACGCCGGCCAGGTGGCAGTCGCCCCCGGCCTCGACCAGGAACGACGACCCGGCCCCGGCGAGCTGCTCGGCCGCCCAGCGGACCGCCAGGCCCTTGCCAATCCCGCCGAGGTCGATCGGGTCGGGGCCAAGGCGCAGCATGGACCGTCCCGGGTCGAGCTCGGGCTGCCACGGCCCGGGGGGCTCGACCGCTGAGGGGGCAGCGGTCGAACCCTCCGTGACCACGTCGCCGGCCGCGAACGGCAGCGAGCGGTCGTACCCGTACGACTCGAGCACCCGAAGGACGCGCGGGTCGAACAGGCCAGCCGTCAGCTCGTGCGCGGCGACCGCCTCGGCCACCGCCGCGAACAGCTCCGGCGGCACGACGTGCCAGGCCTGCGGCTCGGCGTTCGCCCGCATGAGCGGGCTCGTCGGGTCGAAGCGGGTGCACGCCCNCTCGACGTCGTCGAAGACGTCGTGGGCCCGTGCGGCCTGCTCGTCGGCACCCGCTCGCGGGTGGACGACGCGAAAGCTGATGTCGCAGGCCATCGCGCGGAACCGCAGCTCCAGATCCGGTGCGAACGAGACGGACCGCCCTCCCAGCGGGTACGGGGAGGTGGCCGAACCGGGCGCCGCGAGCGTGGACCCCGCCGTGCCGGAGCCAGGACTGCTCAAGGCTTCACCCCGGACGCGCCGGTGGTCGTCTGGGGGGGCGGCGCGGGCGGCGGCTTTGCCGCGGTCGTGCCACCTCCCGAGCTGCCGGAGCCGGTGCTCCTGGTGCCCGTGGACTTGGTGCCGCTGGACCGCGAAGTGGTCCCGGAGGTGTACCGCTTCGAGCTCGCTCCACCGCGACCGCTCACCGCCCCGGAGCCGCCTCCGCTGAGCGAGGCGGCCTGGGCCTTGACGGCAGCGACCTGCTTGGCCAGCAGGTTCATCTTGAGCGTCTGGGCCGCGAGTGCCTGGTTCAGCGCGAGCATCGCCGCGTCGGTCGTGGCGCTCGGGGTGGGCGCCGGAGAGCTGGTCGCCTGGCCCTTGGGGTGCAGCGGGTCCGAGTGCGCCGCCCAGGCGGTCGTCCCGGCGAACACGCTCGCCGCGACGGGAGCCGCGAGTGCCGCAGCGGTCCAGCGGGCCGTCCGCCCGCGGGGCTCAGTCATCGCTGCCGCCGCTGCCGCCGTCGTCCCCGCCGGTTGACCCGCTCGCACCGGTCGTGGTGTGCGTGGGGCTGGGCTTCGCCGACGGTGTCGCGTGCGTGCGGGTGGTGTGCGTCGGCCGGCTGCTGGGCGTGGCCGACGAACCACCCGACCAGGTCGTGCTGGCAGCTGCGGCTGCGGCTGCCGCTCGGGCGGCCGCAGCCTTCTGCGCTGCGGTGAGCTGGTTGTGCGCGGCTGACAGGTCGCCGCCGAGCTGCTTCGTACGCTGCTCCATGGCTGCGAGCGCCTGCTGGATCGCGAGCCGCTGTGCTGTGGCCTGCTGGCTGGGCGATGCGGTGGGTGTCTCTGCTGCGGACACGATGGCGGGCACGGCGGCCACGGCCACGCCACCTAGCCCAAGCAGGCCGGTGGTCACGGCGGTGGATACCGCGATGCGACGGGTACGTCTCATGAGTCCTCCTCGGTCGAGGACCTCAGAGTGGGCTCGCCGCGTGCCCCACGGGAAGGTGGTTATCCCGGCGTTAGCCAACCCATGGATGAACCTTTGCGCCCGGGCCCCCGATCGGGCTATCCGGGACAACAAGGTCTTTCGTCCCTACTGCGCGCACCAGGGCCCCCCATAGCGTCCCTGGGAGCATCCCCGATCGAGGAGCCGCTATGTCCGTCCCGCACAAGTACCGTGCCGCGCCTCTTGCGCTGCTGTCACCGATGACAGCACTGACAGGCAACCTCAACGGCCCCGGCCACTACATCGACTGGGGGCCGATCCAGATCTCGCTGGCCAACCTGGTGATGATCCTTATCGGCCTGGCCCTGTTCGTCGCAGCCCTGCTGCTCCCGTTCCCGAAGGGCAGGAAGCGGCCATGACCATCGACGAGACCACCGCCGACGCCCCCACGACCTGGACTGGTCACCTGAGGCGCCGTTTCTTTGGCACCTTCCCCCCCGAGAAGCTGCTGCCCGAGACCCAGCCGGAGTACGTCACGTCCTGGATCTACGTGTTCGGCGTGGCGACGATCGCGGCGCTGATCTTCATCATCGGCTCGGGCCTCGTGCTCACGCTGCAGGGCCCGCTCTGGTACCACTCCTCGTCGCTCGGACACTTCGTCAACAGCACCCACCTGTGGAGCGTCGAGCTGTTCTTCCTGTTCATGGTCGTCCACCTGTGGGGCAAGTTCTGGATGGCCGCCTGGCGCGGCCGCCGCGCAGCCACCTGGATCACCGGCGGCATCTGCTTCCTGACCTCGGTGGGGACGGCGTTCACCGGCTACGTCATGCAGACGAACTTCGACGCCCAGTGGATCGCCACGCAGGCGAAGGACGGCCTCAACTCGGTGGGCATCGGTGCCTGGTTCAACGTGCTGAACCTCGGTCAGATGCTGCTGTTCCACGTCGCACTGCTCCCGCTGGTGCTCGGCGGGATCGTGGTCTGGCACGTCCTCCTGGTCCGCAAGCACGGAGTCGTACCGCCCATCGACGCGATCGACCCGAGCGACGCGACTGTTGAAGGAGCAGCGTCATGAAGAACGACCTGGCCTCTCGCCCCTGGAAGGGCGCCGAACGCGAGTACGACCTCCTCAAGGAGCTCGTCATCGCCCTGGCGGTCGTCGGAGCGCTCGTGCTCGCCCTGTCCTTCGCGTTCGGGTCCCCGGACGACAAGTCCATCACCCTCCAGTCGTGGGCCAAGGCGGCGCCGTCGGACTTCGTCGCGACCGCAGCCTCCGAGCTGGGTGGTACGAGCGGCACGGCCGGCTACGGCCCGCCGTACAACTCGGCCTCGGACGGCCAGGTGATCGGTCCGATCAACCTGCAGAAGCTGGGCGGCGTCCGGATCCCGATCGACGCGGCCGCAGTCTTCGTGACCACGCCGCTGGCGAAGGTCTCCACCGACCCTGCGGTCACGACCGCGATGTCGCAGTGGACCGGCGCCTCGGCCGACCAGCAGGCCAAGTGGGCCGGCGACTACGGCGACGCGATCACCAAGGCGCCGGACGGCGACTACACCAAGGTGGCGACCGGCGACTACGGCCCCGTGCCGGCGATGACGGCTGCCTTGCTCGCCTCTGCGCAGCAGGGATCGCTCGACGGCGTCCTCGGCAACCAGGGTCACTTCTTCGACACCAACTACACCGACTCGTTGCTCTTCATCGCCGACGGCACCTACCTGGAGGATCAGGCCCGTGCCCAGCACCTCGGCGGCGACCAGTGGGGCATGATGAACGAGACGGGGAGCTACCCCGGCCAGTCGTGGCTGTGGCTCTACACGTTCTGGTACCAGGTCGAGCCGTTCTCCTCGTCGGGCAACGCCGACGCCCTGGTCTGGGGCCTGATGATGCTGCTGACGCTCGGCTTCGTGATCGTGCCGTTCATCCCGGTCGTGCGCTCGGTCCCGCGGTGGATCCCCGTCCACCGGCTGATCTGGCGCGACTACTACAAGGCGCACCCGCGCTGACTGAGCGGTCAGGACGGGCTGACCGAACAGGTCGACTCACCCGGCCGGACGTCCCGACTTCACGGGATCCAGCCGATGCCAGGACGCCGGTCGAGATAGCCTGACCGGCGTCCTGGCATTGGAGTCCACACGTGAACCACGATCCGCGCGGGGTGGATCCGTACGACCGCGAGGAGCCGAGCCTTCGGTGGTCGTGGCTGGTCGCCCCGGCGGTCGCCGGGGTCGTCGTCCTCGTCATGGTGGTGCTCGCGGCGTGGCTGCGGCCCGGCCAGCCGGGTGCCACCCCGGTCAACGGCAGTTCGGTCCTGGCCACGCGCACGTCGGTCGTCACGGCGACCGCGACGCCGACGGCCACCGTCGCGACGCGAGTCGTCACGTCGACCGCGGCACCGACCGCCGACCCGGCGCCGACCGGCCGGCCCACGCCTACCGCACACCCCACTGCTCGCCCGTCGTCGTGCGAGCGCCTGGGCGTAGTCGACCAGCAGGGCGGGTTCACCCCGGGGCCGGGCGGGAGCTGGGTCACCCTCGCGGCTCGTACCGACGGGCAGTGGGCGAACCAGCTGTGCCCCGGTGAGCGGATCCGCGTGTTCTGGGCCTCGTACACCGAGGACAGCACGGGTACCAGCCATCTCTACCGCAGCCAGGTCGGCTGGCTGGACCACGCCCATCCCACGATCCGTTTCCTCGTCGTGATCCCGGACGCGTGCGGGATGTCCTGGTTCGCCGGGCACGGGTCGTTCGCCATCCCCACGACCTACGCCAAGGGCTGGTTCCCTCCACCGAGCCACCTCGTCGTCGGCTACTACCCGCCCGCGACGACCACCTGCCCCTGATCGGAGGACCCCGCCATGGCCTACCAGCGGATGCTCGCAGCCGGTGCGGTGGTCGCGCTGGCCACCGTGCTCGCGTCGTCGCCGGTGGCCGCCGCACCGGGGCCCGGGCGCGGGACCGCCGCAGGACGGACCGTGGGCGGTGCCCACCTGCATCGTTGCGCGGTCGCCGACGGATCCTGGTGCGGCAGCCTGCAGGTACCGCTCGACTACGCCGACGCGACCGCAGGCACGATCACGGTCGGCTTCGCCTTCGTCCCGGCCACGGGACGCCGGGACGGCACGATCGTCGCCATGGAGGGCGGACCCGGCTACCCCTCGACGGGTACGGCCCCCGACTTCCTGACGCTGTTCCAGCCGTTGCTGGCCCATCGTGACGTGCTCGTCGTGGACGCGCGAGGTACGGGCCGCTCGACCCCGGTCGACTGCCCGGCGCTGCAGGCCTACGCGGGCAGCACGGCCACGGATGCGTACCGCCGGCTCGCCGGAGCCTGCGGCGAATCGCTGAACCACACGTTCCGGCGCGCGGACGGCAGCTTCGTCCACGCCAGCGACCTGTTCGGGACGGCCAACGTCGCCCGTGACGTCGCGCGAGTCATCGGTGCGCTGCGACTCGGCAAGGTCGACCTCTACGGCGACTCGTACGGGACCTACTTCGGGCAGACCTTCGCATCGCGCTACCCGCAGCTGCTGCGCTCGGTGACGCTCGACGCGGCGTACGAGGTGGTCGGCCTCGACCCCTGGTACACGACGACGGTGACCACGGCTCACGCCGCCTTCGACGGGGTGTGCCGGGAGAGCGCGGCCTGCTCGCGCGAGGCTCCGGGCTCGTCCTGGGCGCGCATCACCGCCCTGGCGCAGCGGCTGCGTACCGCTCCGGTCCGCGGGTGGACGGCCGGGATCGACGGGCGGCGGGTGCTCGACACCGTCGATGTGCGCGCACTCGTCGACATGGTCAACGACGCCGGATACGACTACGGCGTCTACCGGGACCTCGATGCCGCGGCCCGGGCCCTGCTGGACCGCGGCGACGCGGCCCCGCTGCTGCGCCAGCACGCGCAGGACGTGGGGTACGACTTCGGCGACTACGTGGGCCAGCCGGCGACGTACTACTCGGACGGGCTGTATGCGGCCGTCGCGTGCACCGACTACCCGCAGCTGTTCGACCCGCGGGCGACGCCCACCGTCCGTCGGCAACAGCTGGCCGCTGCCGAGAAAGCCTTGCCCAGCAACACCTTCGCGCCGTTCACGGCCGCGGAGTGGCTTCAGGTGAACACATACACGGAGGACTACACCGGCTGCCTCGACTGGCCGGCGCCGACCCACGTCGACCCACCGATCACCAAGGTCCCGCCGCTCGTCGCCAGCCACGTTCCGGTGCTCGTGCTCAACGGCTCGCTCGACTCGCTCACGCCGGCGCAGGGTGGTGCGCACGTCGCTTCGCAGCTGGGGCCGGAGGCCCGGTTCGTCGAGGTCCCGAACATGGTCCACCTCGTCGGGCTGTACGACCCGTACGGGTGCGGGTCGTCGCTGGTCCAGGCCTTCGTGGCGCACCCCGAACGGCTGTTCTCGCTGGACGCGTCGTGCACGCGCACCGTCCCGGAGGTACGAGCGGTGGGCGCGTTCCCGCAGGGCTTTGCCGAGGTACGTCCGGCGGTTGCTTCGCCCGGGTCGACCCGCGACCGCACCATGCTGCGGCTCGCCGCGGCCGCCGTCGCGACCGCCGGTGACGCCGTCGAGCGCTGGTACTACCAGTCGGGCAGCACGGACCTCGGCCTGCGAGCCGGATCGGTGCGCGCGTGGTCCGACGCGCAGGGCCGCACGCACCTCAGGCTGCGCGGCGACTGCCTGGTGCCCGGCGTCGCCGTCTCCGGCGACGTCCTGATCGCTGCGGACGGTCTCGGCGTCTCCGGCGACGTCACGGTCCAGGTCTCCGGAGGTCAGACGCTCAGGGTGCACCTGGCCTGGGACGGGAGCCAGCCGCACGCCGTGGCCACCGTAATCGGCCCGGATCTCGTGGCCACCCTCCCCGCGCCGTAGGCCGGTCAGCCGGCGAGCAGGACGCCGAGGTAGAGCGCCGACAGCGCGGTCAGGCCGGTGAGCGCACCCCACACCGCGAGCCCGCGGGTGCTGGTGGCCCGGGTGTGCAGGGTGGCGGTGATCCCGGACGCCGCGACGACGGCCACCTTGGCACCGAGCACGGCCTGGTAGGTCGAGCTCGGGTGGTCGGCGTGATTGACGGCGACGACGTTCCAGATGCCGGTCACGATCAGCAGCCCGTACGCCGGCCAGGCCACGCGGTTGAACGCCCGGGCGACCCTCTTCGGGACGTCAGGACCGATCGTGCGGAGGACAGGGACGAGCGCGGCGAGGGTGAGCTGTCCGCCCACCCACACCGTCGCGCCGAGCACGTGCAGCCAGAGGCGGATGCTGTCGACAGCGGATGCGAGCATGCGCCAAGACTCTCAGGTGGCGAACTCCTCGTCGGGACCGGGCTCCGCATGGACGAANCCGTACGCCACAGCGGCGAGCGCCCCGCCGAGCAACGGAGCCAGGATGAACACCCACAGGTGCTTGAGCGCCTCGGTGCCCGCGAACAGCGCGGGTCCGATCGAGCGCGCCGGGTTCACCGACGTGCCCGTGAGCGGGATGCCCACGAGGTGTACGACCATGAGCGTCGCGCCGATGGCGATGCCGGCGAACGCGGCGTCGGCCGCCTTGTCGGTGACGAGGAGGATCACCAGCACGAACAGGAACGTGAGCAGGGTCTCGACCACGAGCGCCCCGCCGGCGTTGATGCTCTTGCCATAGCTGTCCGCGCCGAGGCCGCCGGTCTCGTCGGTGACGCCGAACGCCGACACCATCAGCTTCAGGACCGCGCCGCCCAGGATCGCTCCCAGCACCTGGGCGACCCAGTACCCGACGGCGTCGGCGATCGGCATCTTGCGCGCGATCACCATGGCGAGCGTGACCGCCGGGTTGATGTGGCAGCCCGAGATCGGGCCGATGGCGTAGACGCCGAGGACGAGCACCAGGCCGAACGCGAGGGCGACGAAGCCCGGTCCGTGCGACTGGATGCCCACCACGGCCGTGCCGACCGCGAGGAACACGAGGGCGAACGTGCCGACGAACTCTGCGACGAACTTGCGCTGCATGACCTTCTCCTCCGTACGTACGGGCGGGACCGTACGAGTGTCCTCGTACCGTCCCGCCCCTGCAGGACGCATCGCCGTCCACCGCCGCGTTGATCATGGGCGAATGGCCCGCTTTCCTTGATCCACAAGGGCCGTTTGCCCGTGATCAACGAGGCCGGGACGGGCGCAGGTGGGAAGGTCAGGCGGACGTTGGTCCGGCGAGGACCACCGCCGGGTTCCCGAGCCAGACGTCGACGGCCCATCTGGCGCCGACGGCTACGGTGACTGTGATCGTTCTTCCGTCATGAGTGGTGCTCGTCCATGNCGACGAGTAGATGGCGCCGCNTGCGCACCCTCCCGTAGCCATGATCAGCCCCCCGGTGTGATCGCTGATCCTGGTCTTGCCCGGTCCGACGCACGTCATCCTGACGGTGAGCTTTGACCCTGGTCGCGGTGCGCTCTGGAGGATGATCGTCTGGCTGCCGACGCCGGTCGATCGGATCAGGAGAGTGCCGAAGGGCGCCTTGGGGATGAACGGTGATGGCCCTCCCGGCGTGGTTGACGCAGTCGGTGCCCCAAGTGCCCCAGCCGACGTGCCGCTGTCTGACGGCAGTGGGACCAGAGTCGAGCTATGAGCGACCGTGGCAGCGTTCGTGCAGCCGGCCATCAAGAGCCCGGCCACCCAGATGCTTCCGCAGCGCAGCCTCAACTTGTCCAGCTCCAGAACGCGGGCAGGTGATAGGGCGCATTCAGGGTGCCCCTGCTGTTCANGATCCACACGCAGGCGCCGTTGTACGAGCCTCTGGTCCAGCTCATCGAGTCGGAGGCTGCCCCGACGTCGAGGTAGCCCTGATGGGCTGTCAGCGGGACCGGCCAGGTGTCCCCGTACGTCACGCTCGCGGTGAGGGCTACCGAGAGGGAGGCACTGACCTGCTCCTGTGCACTTGCGACGAGAACACTCACTCCACCGGTAACGGATCCGCCGACCTGGGCCTGGACTGTCATGCCAGCGGTGAGCGAAATGCTCAGCGTGTGACCGGGACCGCCCTGGTTGTACGGCAGCGCCGCGATGTGGCTCGCAACCGGGGCTGAGAACGTGAAGCCCGCATCGGGAGCACACCCGTCGGGGTGCGCTCGTCCGGTGGCCGCTTCTGCGACTGGTCCCGTGGCGGTGCTCAGGACCACGAGCACGCTCGCGATGGCCACTGCTTTCATGATTTGCGCAATCCTCGACGAGCTCAGCATGGCGTTCCTCCCGTGGCCACCAACTTTGGACAGCTCACACTGATGGCTATACCAAGTATGGGACAAGATCTACAGATGGCCGATCGGCGCCATGTCCGGGTTCGGCCACCTGTCCGCGCCGCCATGCTGCGTCCACCGCGCCCTCCGCGGGGCGGCGGGGCTGTGGGCTAGAGGCGGCCGCCGACGAGGCGACCGATCCCGTACGTCACGGCCATGGCCAGGGCACCGCCGACGATCACGCGGACCACGGCACGTCGGCGGTTGGCGCCGCCGAGCCTGGCGCTGACCGACCCGGTGACCGCGAGGGCGACCAGCATGGCCAGGAAGGTCACGGGGGAACGCCAGGTGGGGGTCGTGAGCAGGATGGCGATCAGCGGCAGCGCCGAGCCGATGGTGAACGCCACCGCCGAGGTGAGCGCCGCGCTCCAGGGACTCGCCACGTTGTCGAGCGTGATTCCCAGCTCGGCCTCCGCGTGCGCCTGGAGCGTCTGGTCGCCGTCGTGCAGCTGCTTGGCGACCTCCATGGCGAGGTCCGGCGTCAGGCCCTTGCTGACATAGATGTCAGCCAGCTCCTGCAGCTCGCCCTCCGGGTCGGCCGCCAGCTCGCGACGCTCGAGGTCGAGGGCGGCGTGCTCCGTGTCGCGCTGCGTCGAGACCGACACGTACTCCCCGGCCGCCATGGACAGGGCCCCGGCCACGAGCCCGGCGAGCCCCGCGGTCAGGATGGGCGCTCGCTGGGTCGTCGTCGCGGCGACCCCGAGCACGAGGCCGGCCGTCGACACGATGCCGTCGTTGGCGCCGAGGACGCCGGCTCGCAGCACGTTCAGCCGGTTGCCCAGCCCAGGGTGCTCGTCGATGCTCATGTCGCTCCGCGAGCCGCAGCCGTACCCGAGATACGGTGCGCCAGCTCGACGTCGAGCTGCGTCACGCCGCCAGCCGAATGGGTCGACAGGACGAACCGNAGGGTGCGCCAGCGGATGTCGATGTCCGGGTGGTGGTCCATCTGCTCGGCGATGTCCGCGACCTCGGCGACGATCCGTACGCCGGTCAGGAAGTCAGGTGCCTGCACCGAACGCGTGATCGCGGCCGAGTCGCCGGTCCAGCCGGGGAGATCCTCGAGCTGGCGGTCGAGCTCTTCGCGGTCGAGGAGGCGCGCCATGGCTAGTCGCTCGGCGTACGGCGGCGGATCTTGGCGCCCAGCCAGCGCACCGGGTCGTACTTGAGGTCGGCGACGCGCTCCTTCATCGGGATGATCGCGTTGTCGGTGATCTTGATGTGCTCGGGGCAGACCTCGGTGCAGCACTTGGTGATGTTGCAGAAGCCGAGGCCGTGCTCGTCCTGGGCTGCGTGCTTGCGGTCGAGGGTGTCCAGCGGGTGCATGTCCAGCTCGGCGAGCCGGATGAAGAACCTCGGTCCGGCGAACGCCGGCTTGTTGTCCTCGTGGTCCCGGATGACGTGGCAGGTGTTCTGGCAGAGGAAGCACTCGATGCACTTGCGGAACTCCTGGCTCCGCTCGACGTCGACCTGCTGCATGCGGAACTCGCCGAGCGCGAGGTCGGCGGGCGGGGCGAACGACGGGATCTCGCGCGCCTTCCGGTAGTTGAAGGAGACGTCCGTGACGAGGTCGCGGATCACCGGGAAGGTGCGCAGCGGCGTGACCGTGATGGTCTCGGCCTCGGTGAACGTGCTCATCCGGGTCATGCACAGCAGCCGCGGTCGACCGTTGATCTCNGCGCTGCACGANCCGCACTTGCCGGCCTTGCAGTTCCACCGGACGGCGAGGTCGGGCGTCTGGGTGGCCTGCAGCCGGTGGATGACGTCGAGGACGACCTCGCCCTCGTTGACCGCGACGGTGAAGTCCTGCAGCGCACCCGCGGTGTCGTCGCCGCGCCAGACACGGAACTTGGCGTCGTAGCCCATCAGATCTTCTCCTCGGGGAGGCCGGACAGCTCGTCTTCGGTCAGGTACTTGTCCAGCTCGCTCCGGTCGAACAGGCCGAGCAGCTCGACCGGCATCACCGGCAGCGGCTGGTGGTCGACGCGCACCCCGTCGCCGTCTGCCGAGCAGATCAGGTTGACCTTGCGCCAGGTCGAGCTCATGGCGGGGAAGTCGTCGCGGGTGTGCCCGCCCCGAGACTCCTGCCGCTCGAGGGCAGCCCGAGCGATGCACTCGGACACCAGCAGCATGTTCTGCAGGTCGAGGGCGAGGTGCCAGCCGGGGTTGAACTGGCGGTGGCCCTCGACCGTGAGGGAGCGGCTGCGTGCCTTGAGGTCGGCCAGCTTGCCGAGAGCCGCCTCCATCTCGCTCGCCGTACGGATGATGCCGACCAGCTCGTTCATGACCTGCTGAAGCTCCTGGTGGATGGTGTACGGGTTCTCGCCGCCCTCGGTGCTGAACGGGGCGAGCGCCTTCGCGGCTGCCACCTCGACCGCGGCCTCGGCCACCTTCGGGCGGTCGTCGCCGAGCCCGGCGACGTAGTCGGCTGCCCCTTCGCCCGCGCGGCGGCCGAACACCAGCAGGTCGGACAGCGAGTTGCCGCCCAGCCGGTTGGAGCCGTGCATGCCACCGGCGCACTCGCCGGCCGCGAACAGGCCGGGCACCCGCGCGGCCGCCTCCGTGTCGGGGTCGACCTCGACCCCGCCCATCACGTAGTGGCAGGTCGGCCCGACCTCCATCGGCTCCGCGGTGATGTCGACGTCGGCCAGCTCCTTGAACTGGTGGTACATCGACGGCAGCCGGCGCCGGATCTCCTCGGCGGGCAACCGCGACGACACGTCGAGGAAGACGCCGCCGTGCGGTGACCCGCGACCGGCCTTGACCTCGGAGTTGATCGAGCGGGCGACCTCGTCGCGGGGGAGCAGCTCCGGTGGGCGCCGGTTGTTGTCCGCGTCCTTGTACCAGCGGTCGCCCTCCTCCTCGGTCTCCGCGTATTGCTTCCGGAACACGTCGGGGACGTAGTTGAACATGAACCGCTTGCCCTCGGAGTTGGTCAGGACGCCACCGTCGCCACGCACCGACTCGGTGACGAGGATGCCCTTGACGCTGGGGGGCCAGACCATGCCGGTCGGGTGGAACTGGACGAACTCCATGTTGACCAGGGTGCTGCCGGCCCGCAGGGCCAGGGCGTGCCCGTCACCGGTGTACTCCCACGAGTTGCTGGTCACCTTGAACGACTTGCCGATGCCGCCCGTGGCGATGATCACCGCCGGGGCCTCGAACAGGACGAACCGGCCCGACTCGCGCCAGTAGCCGAACGCGCCGCTGATGGCCCCCGCGCGCCCCGCGCCCTCGGGCGCCGCTGCGTCGCCCGGGTCGCCCGTGTCGCCGGGGTCGTGCAGGAGCTCGGTGATCGTGCACTCGGCGAAGACCTTGAGCCGGGCCTCGTAGTCGCCGAGGTCGCGCTGGTCCTCCTGCTGCAGCGCGACGATGCGCTGCTGGAGCGTACGGATCAGCTCCAGGCCGGTGCGGTCGCCGACGTGAGCGAGGCGCGGGTACTCGTGCCCGCCGAAGTTGCGCTGGCTGATCTTGCCCTCGGCCGTACGGTCGAAGAGGGCGCCCCACGCCTCGAGCTCCCACACCCGCTCGGGGGCCTCCTTGGCGTGCAGCTCGGCCATGCGCCAGTGGTTGAGGAACTTGCCGCCGCGCATCGTGTCGCGGAAGTGGACCTGCCAGCTGTCCTTGCTGTTGACGTTGCCCATCGACGCGGCGATGCCACCCTCGGCCATCACGGTGTGCGCCTTGCCGAACAGCGACTTGCAGATCACCGCGGTGCGCAGGCCGTGGCTGCGGGCCTCGATCGCGGCGCGGAGACCGGCGCCACCGGCGCCGATCACGATGACGTCGTAGGAGTGCCGCTCGATCTCGGTCATGTCTAGGGAGCCTCGTCTAGTGGATGAAGCGGAGGTCGGAGAACCAGCCGGCTGACACGGCCATCACGTAGAAGTCGGAGATCGCGAGGCTGGCGAGCGTGGTCCAGGCGAGCTGCATGTGCTTGCCGTTGAGCCGGGAGATGATGACCCAGGACTTGTAGCGGACCGGGTGCTTGGAGAAGTGCTTGAGCCGCCCGCCCAGGATGTGTCGGCAGGAGTGGCACGACGCGGTGTACATCCACAGCAGCACGACGTTCGCGAGCAGGACGAGGTTGCCCAGGCCGAAGCCGAACCCCTGTGGGCTGTGGAAGGCGCGGATGGCGTCCCAGGTGTTGATCAGGGAGATGATCACGGCGGCGTAGAAGAAGTACCGGTGCAGGTTCTGCCCGAGGAGCGGCAGCTTGGTCTCCCCGCTGTACTTCGCGTGCGCGTCGGGCACGGCGCAGGCCGGCGGCGAGAGCCAGAAGCTGCGGTAGTAGGCCTTGCGGTAGTAGTAGCAGGTCAGCCGGAACATCAGCAGGAACGGCAGCGTGATCGCGGCGAACGGGAGGATCCAGGTGTTGGGCAGGAAGGTCCCGAACTCGGCGGACCCCGGAGTGCACCCGTTGGAGAAGCACGGCGAGTAGAACGGCGTCAGGTAGTGGTACGACGCGACGTAGTAGTCCTTCTGCATGAAGACGCGCACCGTCGCGTAGACCAGCCAGGCGACCAGACCGAGCACGGTGAGCAGCGGCGCTTTCCGCCACTGGTCGGTCCTCAGCGTCCGCTCCGCGATGCGCGCCCTGCCGGGAGACGTGGTGCCGTTCGACATTGCGGGCCTCTCCGTGCGAGCAGTGGGAGAACTCGGCGAACGAGCGCGACGTTACGCTCAGCCTGACCGCCTGGCGCAGGCACCCTCCTGCAGACGGTCGGTTGCTGGCATCCTGCCACCGTGATCACGCCCCGTCGCCGCGAAGTCGTAGTGGCATCCGTCATATTTCGGGCGGGTCGGGTCCTGGCCGGCCGGCGTACCGAACCGCCGGCGCTCGCGGGGGGCTGGGAGCTGCCGGGGGGCAAGGTCGAGCCCGGCGAGTCCGACGAGGACGCCCTCCGTCGCGAGCTGCGCGAGGAGCTGGGTGTCCGGGTCGTGCTGGGCGAGCGGGTTGGCGGCGACTGGCCCCTCGGCCGGTACCTCCTCCGGGTCTGGATCGCCACCCTGGTCGACGGTGACGAGCCGGCCCCGCTGGAGCAGCACGACGCCCTGGAGTGGGTGCCCCTCGACCGCCTCGACTCGGTGGCGTGGCTGACGGGCGACCGCGAGCCGGTCGACGCGGCCGTCGCGATGATCAGAGCGGGCGGTACGGCATGAGCCTGCCGGGCCGTACCCTGTAGGTACCGCCTCCCACAGGAACGAGCTCGTCCGCATGCCCCCCACAGCTGAGCGCAAGGATCTTCGCAACCTGGCCATCGTCGCCCACGTCGACCATGGCAAGACCACGCTCGTCGACGCGATGCTGTGGCAGTCCGGCGCGTTCAGCGACCACCAGGCCGACGAGGGCTCCGTACGCGACCGGGTCATGGACTCCATGGACATCGAGCGCGAGAAGGGCATCACGATCCTCGCCAAGAACACGGCGGTCCGGCATGGCGGCGTGACGCTCAACATCATCGACACCCCTGGCCACGCCGACTTCGGCGGCGAGGTGGAGCGCGGCCTCGAGATGGTCGACGGCGTCCTGCTGCTGGTCGACGCGAGCGAGGGGCCGCTGCCGCAGACCCGGTTCGTCCTCCGCAAGGCGCTGCAGAAGCGCCTGCCGGTCGTCCTCGTCGTCAACAAGGTCGACCGCCCCGACGCGCGGATCGCCGAGGTCCTCGACGAGACGTACGAGCTGTTCCTCGACCTCGACGCCGACGAGCACCAGATCGAGTTCCCGATCGTCTACGCGTCCGCCAAGGCCGGGCGGGCCTCGCTCGCGCGGCCCGACGACGGCGGGATGCCCGACTCCAAGGACCTCGAGCCGCTGTTCGAGACGATCGTCAAGACGATCCCGGCGCCGCAGTACGACGAGGGCGCGCCGCTGCAGGCGCACGTCACGAACCTCGACGCGTCCCCCTACCTCGGCCGGCTGGCCCTGTGCCGGGTCCGCCAGGGCTGGATCCGCAAGGGTCAGCAGGTGGCGTGGTGCAAGACCGACGGCACCATCGAGCGGATCAAGGTCACCGAGCTGCTGGTCACCGAGGCGCTCGACCGGGTACCCGCCGAGGAGGCCGGGCCCGGCGACATCATCGCCGTCGCCGGCATCCCGGAGATCACCATCGGCGAGACGCTGGCCGACGCCGACAACCCGGTCGCGCTGCCGCTGATCACCGTCGACGAGCCGTCCATCTCGATGACGATCGGCATCAACACGTCCCCGCTGGCCGGGCAGAGCGGGAAGAAGCTGACCGCCCGGCTGGTCAAGAACCGGCTCGAGGCCGAGCTCGTCGGCAACGTCTCCATCCGGGTCCTCCCGACCGAGCGGCCCGACACGTGGGAGGTCCAGGGCCGTGGCGAGCTACAGCTGGCCGTCCTCGTCGAGATCATGCGGCGCGAGGGCTTCGAGCTGACCGTGGGCAAGCCGCAGGTCGTCACCCGGATCGTCGGCGGCAAGATCCACGAGCCGATGGAGCACCTCACCATCGACATCCCCGAGGACTACCTCGGAGTCGTCACCCAGCTCATGGCGCTGCGCAAGGGCCGCATGGAGCAGATGGTCAACCACGGCACCGGCTGGGTCCGCCTGGAATACGTCGTACCGGCCCGTGGGCTGATCGGGTTCCGTACCGAGTTCCTCACCGAGACCCGGGGCACCGGCCTGCTGCACCACGTCTTCGACCGGTACGAGGCCTGGCACGGCGAGCTGCGTACGCGCCCGACCGGGTCCCTCGTGGCCGACCGGCGCGGACCGACGACCGGCTTCGCCCTGGCCAACCTGCAGGAGCGCGGCACGATGTTCGTCGGCCCGGGTACCGAGGTCTACGAGGGCATGATCGTCGGTGAGAACTCCAGGGCCGACGACATGGACGTCAACGCCACGAAGGAGAAGAAGCTCACCAACATGCGGCAGTCGTCGTCCGACGTCCTCGTCCCCCTCATCCCGCACAAGCAGGTGTCGATGGAGCAGGCCCTCGAGTTCTGCCGCGAGGACGAGTGCGTCGAGGTGACGCCGGCCACCGTACGGCTCCGCAAGGTGGTCCTCGACCAGAACCTGCGCGAGAAGACCCGCTCCCGCGCCAAGAAAGCCTGACCTGTCCGTGTGAGATCAGGTCCAGACCTGATCTGACACGGACTCAGCGGGGAGGCAGCGGGCGGAGGGCCCGTCGCAGCTGGTCAGCCACTCGTTCTGGGTGCGCGCGCAGAGCGTACGTCGCGAACCGCAGGACGGTGCTGCCGTCGATGACGAGCTCGTTGGAACGGTCCATGTCGTCCCAGTAGCGACGTGGCAGGAGGTGCACCGCGCCGTCGACCTCGGCCACCACGCGACGCCCATCGGAGAGGGCCCACTCCGCGTCCAGGTAGCGGCGACGGCCCGAAGGCTCGACTCGCACGGACTGGCGCACCGGCTCAGGGAGGCGGAACCGGCGGCAGATGCGCGCAAAGTCGATCTCGGAGAGCGCCTGGGCACCGGAGGAGATGTCCGCGACTGCGTGCTGCAGCAACCGGCGATGCCGCACGCGACCCGCGGCAGCCAGCTCGGCTGCCAGCTCCTCGGGGCGGGCCAGACCTTGCTGGACGGACGCGGCCAGCCAGCCCACCGCGGTACGGGGGCTCCGGCTCCAGGTGGCAGCGTCGACGACACTTCGGGCCGGTCGAGTCCGCGACGGCAGCCGGGACGGATGCACGTCGCGCGCGGGATCGAAGCGCCTGGACTCGTGCACCCGCACCCCGACCATCGGCGGGACGAGCCGTCCTTTGACGACCACGAGCTCCAGGGGCGTCCGGAGCCAGCCCTCGAGTCCGTCAAGCTCGAGTGCCGTCGCCGCGCAGAGGGCGGCTCCTTCGCCCGCGTTGACGAGGGCAACCCAGCAGGACTGGAGTCGGGTCAGCGGCCCGTTGTGCAGTACGACGGCGTTCGGGCCGTAGGCGCGCCAACGGCGTGCATCGACCTGCGCAACCTCGTACGCCCAGGTCGCCCCCAAGGCTCTGAGCTGGCGCCGTGAGAGGACCCCGGCAGATGCGGTCGAGGCCTCAAGCAGCGGACGCGGGAGCAGATACGGCACTCGGGGACGATGCCACGGGTGGTGCTTCGTGCGCGGCCGTCGTCCACAGCCCCCAAAGGTGTCCGTGTCAGATCAGGTCGGGACCTGATCTGACACGGACAGGTCTGACACGAGGCCGAGGGAGCGGCGCAGGAAGTCGAGCTGGAGGAGCAGCAGGTTCTCTGCGACGACCTCCTGCGGGGTCATGTGGGTGACCCCGGACAGGGGGAGCAGCGTGTGCGGGCGCCCAGCGGCCAGCAGCGCCGAGGACAGCCGAAGGGAGTGCGCGGCCACCACGTTGTCGTCGGCGAGGCCATGGATGATCATCAGGGGGCGGCTCAGCGACGGTGCGAGCCCGACCAAGGAGCCCGCCGCGTAGGCCTCGGGGTGCTCGTCGGGGAGGCCGAGATACCGCTCGGTGTACGCAGTGTCGTACAGCGTCCAGTCGGTGACCGGTGCCCCGGCGACGGCGGCGTGGAAGACGTCGGGCCGCCGCAGCACGGCGAGGGCCGCGAGGTAGCCGCCGAAGGACCACCCGCGGATGGCCACGCGTTCCAGGTCGAGCACACCGGGCAGCGCGCCCGCCACGGCTTGCAGCGCGGCGACCTGGTCGGCCAGCGGGGGGTCGGTGAGGTCGAGCCGTACGGTCCGCTCCCACGAAGGGGTCCCCGGCGTGCCGCGGCCGTCAGCGACGACCACGCAGAAGCCCTGGTCGGCCCACCACTGCGCCTCCAGGAAGCCACGCGCGGACGCGGTCACGAGCCCGTGGTGCGGCCCGCCGTACGGGTCCATCAGTACGGGGAGGGCCGGGTCGCCCGCAGCCCATCCCGACGGCAGGAGGACGGCGGTGGGCAGGCCCGAACCGGTCTCCGGGAACCGGACGCCGGGCACGAACCCCGGGTCGGCGACGTGCGTCGCGACCACCGCGACGAGCTCGCCTGCCCGGCTCACGGTCGCCCGGGTCGCCGGCGACACCAGGGTCGCGGTGAGCAGGACGAGGAGGTCGCCGGCAGCGCGTGCCGCGTTGACGCCCCCCGGCTCGCTGAGCTGGAGCCAGGGCCGCGCGCCGCCCGCGCCCGGCGCTCCCAGCCGGTAGACGTGCTGCTCGATCCCCTCGCTACCGACCACGAGGACGGTGCCGTCGGTCGACGACACGTCGGAGACGGCGCGGACGTGGACGCCGGCCGGCGACACCGGGTGCCCGTCGACGTGCAGGGCGTAGCGGTCCTCCACCACCTCGACGGTGAGGAGCTCTCCCGACGAGGTCCACGCGGGAGTGCCAGGGACGACGTCGACCCAGACCGGGTCGGTGAGCTCGCGCAGGAGCAACGTCGCCCCGGTCGTGAGGTCGACCGTCAAGACCGGCGCGCTCTCCTGCCGCCGGCTCAGCACCTGCAGCAGCGGTCGCCCCGCCGCCGACCAGTGGACGGTCACGAGGTACGGGTACGCCTCGCGGTCCCACGTGACCTCGATCCGCGCCCCGTCCAGGCCGAGCAGCCACAACGTCACGTCGGCGTTGGGCGTGCCGGCCGCGGGGTAGCGGTGCTCGGTCGCCGGCTGCGACGGGTTCTCCGGGTCGCCGATGTGCCAGACCTGTACGGGCTCGTCGTCGACGCGGGCCACCAGCAGCGCCGACGAGTCGGGCGCCCACCAGTAGCCGCGGTGCCGCTCGAGCTCCTCGGCCGCTGCGAAGTCGGCCAGCCCGTAGGTGACGTGCGGTCCGTCCGGCTGGGCGAGAACGCGGGACGCCGAGGTGCCGGCTCCGGTGCCGGCGGCCGTAGGGACGGCCACCACGTGCAGGCCGCCGTCCGCGACGTAGGCCACCTGGGTGCCGTCCGGCGAGAGCCTCGGGTCGATCACCGGGCCGGCAGCGGGCAGCTCCACGGCGCCGTACGGTCCGGTGAGGTCCGCGACGAACAGCCTGGACGACAGGGCGAACGCGGCCAGCCGGCCCTCGCGGTCCGTGGTGTACGACGTGACGCCGGCGCCGCCTTCGCGCATGCGCTCCCGGCGGGACCGCTCCTGCGCCGGCAGCCGCTCGTCCCCGCCGGCGAGCAGCTCCGCGGGGTCGACGACGAGGCGTTCCGAGGCGGTCGCGACATCGAGGACCCAGAGCGACGTGCTGCGCTCCGTACCGGACCCGGACCGAAGGAACGCCACCCGGGCCCCGTCGGCAGACGGTTGGAACAGCCGGGGCGCGCCGAAGGTGAAGCGTCCGGTGCGCGCAGCACGGCGCGGGAACGACTCGTCGAAGGAACCCGGGGAAGTCATGCCTCGATCCTGCCAGGCCGCGGCCCGTCCGCCCCGAGCCGTAGGCTCGGACCCATGACCGACGCCCCCGCTCCGGCGGCCTCCCGCCGCCTCCTGCTGGTCCATGCCCACCCGGACGACGAGTCGATCGGTACCGGCATCACGATGGCGAAGTACGTCGCCGAGGGCGCCCACGTGACCCTCGTGACGTGCACCCGCGGCGAGGAGGGCGAGGTCCTGGTACCGGCGCTGGCCGCGCTCGCGTCGTCCGCCGACGACGGGCTCGGGCCGCACCGCGAGGACGAGCTGTCGGCGGCGATGCAGGCCCTCGGGGTCACCGACCACCGGTTCCTCGGCGGCGCCGGCCGCTGGCGCGACTCGGGGATGATGGGCACCCCGCAGAACGACCGGCCGGAGTGCTTCTGGCGGGCCGACCTCCTCGAGGCGGCCGCCGAGCTCGTCGCCGTGGTCCGTGAGGTGCGCCCGCAGGTGCTGGTCACCTACGACACGTTCGGCGGCTACGGCCACCCCGACCACATCCAGGCGCACCGCGTCGCGATGTACGCGAGCCAGCTGGCGGCCGCGCCCGGGTTCCGGCCCGACCTCGGCCCGACCTGGGAGATCAGCAAGGTCTACTGGACGACGCTGCCGCGGTCGTACGTGAAGCTCGGCATCGAGGCTCTGATCGCCTCGGGCAACAGCGGCTTCTTCGGCGTCGACAACGCCGACGACATCCCCTTCCTCACCCCCGACGAGGTCGTCACCACCCACGTCGAGGGGCTCGAGCACGAGCCCGCGAAGATGGCGGCCCTGCGCGCGCACGCCAGCCAGGTCGACGAGGAGCACGGCTTCTTCCAGATGGCCAAGCTGCTCGGCCCCACAGCGATGGGCAACGAGTTCTTCATGCTGGTCCACGGCGAGCTCGGCCCGACCCGCGACGCCGACGGCCGCGAGACGGATCTCTTCTCGGGTGTGGGGTAGGTCGTTCGGCTCGACTTGCTAGGCCGTCCGGGTGAACGCCCGGCACGCGCCTGCCCCCACAGGTGAGACTGGCGCTTGGTTAGAGCAGCGATCAGCCGCGAGCACCTGAAGAGGGGACCTGCCAGTGACAGAGCGTACGGCGCCGGCGATCATGGATGTGGGCACCGTGGACGTCGGGCGCAGCCGTGAGCGGTCGCGCCGACGCCGGGTCCGCAAGGCGCTGCTGCTGCTCGCCGTACCCGTCGGCTACGTCACCCTGCGCCTTGCCACCGGGCATGCCGGCAACATCGTGTCGATCCCGAGCATCGACCCGATGTACTGGATGGAAGGCCTGATCGTGGTGGCGATCGTGGCGACCACGATGTACATGATGTTCGGCGGGGCCAAGTCGCCGCACGTGATGTACCGGCCGGAGCAGATCGACATCACCATCGACGACGTCAAGGGGATCGACGTCGTCAAGGAGGATGTCGTCCGGTCGTTGAACCTGTTCCTCGCGCACAAGACGTTCGCCGAGGAGACCGGTGGCTCGCCGCGGCGCGGGCTGCTGTTCGAGGGCGCGCCCGGCACCGGCAAGACGCACCTCGCCAAGGCGATGGCGCGCGAGGCCGGCGTGCCGTTCCTCTACGTGAGCGCCACGTCGTTCCAGTCGCAGATGTACGGCGCGACCGCTCGGCGCATCCGCGCGTACTTCCGCGCCCTCCGCAAGGCGGCCCGTCAGGAGGGCGGCGCGATCGGGTTCATCGAGGAGATCGACGCGATCGGTGCCGCGCGCGGCGGGGTCAGCGCCACGGAGATGCCCGACGTGCTGAGGGCGCTGGGCATGCCGATGGGCTGCGGGGGCCTGACCGGTCTCCCGTCGATGGGTCCGTCGGGACGCAGCGCCGCGGGCCTCGTCCAGAACCGGATGATCTCCGAGGGCATCGGTGGTGTCGTCAACGAGCTGCTCGTGCAGATGCAGAGCTTCGACGAGCCGACCGGCATGCAGAAGTTCGAGACCCGGTTCATCGACTGGGCCAACCTGTTCCTGCCCAAGGGGCACCAGTTCCACCGGCCGCTGCCGCCCAAGACCAACCTGCTGCTCATCGCGGCGACCAACCGGGCCGACAACCTCGATCCCGCGCTGCTGCGGCCGGGCCGGTTCGACCGGCGGCTCACGTTCGAGTCTCCGACGAAGGCCGGCCGGCGTGAGCTGATCGACCTGTTCCTCGCGCGGCGAAGGCACGGCTCCGAGCTGGACGAGGACGAGCAGCGCGACGCGATCGCCGCTGCGACGCAGGAGTACACGCCGGTCATGATCGAGCACCTGTTCGACGAGGCCTTGGTCAACGCCATGCGCCGCGGCGAGGTGGCCATGTCCCGCGCCGACGTGGAGGAAGCCCGCCTCGTGGAGGAGATCGGGCTGGGACAGCCGGTCGCCTACACCGAGCACGAGAAGCGGCTGATCGCGACGCACGAGTCTGGGCACGCGACCATCGCCTGGCTCGTCGCGCCGCAGCGGCGCCTCGAGGTGCTGACCATCGTCAAGCGCCGCGAGGCCCTCGGGCTGCTGGCGCACGGCGACCGCGAGGACGTCTTCACCCGCTCGCGCAGCGAGATGCTCGGCCTCATCCAGATCGCCTTCGGCGGGCAGGTGGCCGAGGAGCTGTTCTTCGGCGACATCTCCACCGGACCCGGCGGCGACCTCCTGTACGCGACCAACGTGGCGGCGCAGATGGTCGGCGCGGTCGGCATGACCGACACGCTGATCTCCTACGGCGCGGTCCAGGGTTCGGCGTTCAGCGACACCAACCTCGTCGGCCGGGTCCTGGGCGACTCGGACGGTCGCGCCAGGGTCGAGGACATCCTGCAGCAGGCCAAGCAGCGGGCGCACTCGTTGCTCGAGGCCAACCGGCACCTGGTCGAGGCGCTGCGCGACGCGCTGCTCGAACGGCACGAGCTGATCGGGTCGGAGATCACCGACGTGCTCGAGGAGGCCCGGCTCCGCGGTCCTGGTCCGGTGTCCATCGACCTCCGCGACGGGGTTCGCACGACCGAGGTCTGACGGCGGCCCTGGCTACAGCGGCACGGCGTACCCGCCGATGACGCGAGGGTGGAGCAGCTCATCGACCAGCCGGCGGACGCCGAGGTCGCGACCGAGGTCGCGACCGGCTACCCGACCGCGGTCATCGTACGGTTCGGCAGCTCGCGCTACGCCGTACCCATGTCGACGGTCGCCGAGGTCGTACCCGTACCGGTGATGACGCGCGTGCCCGGCTGCCCGACGTGGCTGTCCGGCGTCGTGAACTGGCGCGGCCGCGTGCTCCCCGTCGTCGACCCCAGGTCGCTGCTGGGGGCCGACCTGCTGCCGTTGCCGAGCAGCGCGCGCCTGCTCGTCCTGTCCGTCGAGGGCATCGAGGCCGCCCTCATCGCAGAGGCGGTGTCCGGCCTGCTGGAGGCGGGGACCGACGATCCCGAGCCGCCGCCAGCAACCGCCTCGTCGTCGGCCACGTCTTTGGTCACCGGCGTCGTGAACGACGCGGGCGGTCCCATCTCCCTCCTGGACGCGCTCGCGGTCCTGCGCCTGCGCAGCGGCCTTCCCAGCGCGCGCCGCTGACCCGTTCGGGCTACAGCCTGGGTGGATTGGTCCCGATGCGCTAAGAGGCACCGATCGGTCGGTGCGGGGGATGGCAAGAGGGGTGAACAGGTGGACGTCTCGAAGCGCCTTGCGGCTGCCGCAGGGATCACCATGTGGGGCGGTGTGGTCTTCGCGGTGATCGCTGCCGTGCTGACCGGGCCCGTGCTCCATGTCGCGGTGATCCACTGGCCGGCCGCCATCGCCTGGGAGATCGCCGGGGCTGCCCTCGCAGCCGAGACCACCTACCTCGCCACGCGGGCCCTGCACACCCAGGTCGACGTCGCGAAGATCAGGCGCACCGCCCGGCTCATCCTGTGTGCCGAGGTCGTCTACATCACGGGTGTTGCCGTCGTCACCGGCGGCCTCAACGGCGGCGGCTGCGTCATGCTGATCATGATCCCGCTGTTCACCGGCCTCGTGCTGAGCCGGCGGCAGACGCCGCTGTTCGCGCTCGGCATGGCTGCATCCGTCTTCCTCGTCGGGTTCCTTTCGCACACGTGGGTCACCAACAACTACGCGATGGGCAGCGTGGCGCTGGTCGCCATCCCCGTCATGACTCTGGTCAGCGGGCAGCTCGCCACGACCGTCCTCGACCAGGAGCAGCGCGCCCACGAGGACCGTCGGGAGCTCGAGGCGCAGGTGGGTGCTCTGTCCGACGCGCTCGTACGGGCTGCCGAAGGCGACCTGTCGGTGCTCGCACCGACGCACCCGGACGACGGCGAGTCGCACGTCGCGATCGCCTCGCTGTCCGCCTCGTTCAACAACACCATCGCGAACCTTCGCCTGCTCGTCGCTCAGATCCGGGGCGGCGGCGACCAGCTGTCGCAGAGCGCCGGCGAGCTGCTGGCCACCGCCGAGGAGCACGCCGCGAGCGCCACGCAGCAGTCCTCGGCGGTCGCCGAGACCACGTCGACGATCGAGGAGCTCGCAGCCACGGCCGCCCAGATCGCGGACACGGCCGAGTCGGTCGCGAGGTACGCCGCGGAGACGCTGCGCTACGCGGAGGACGGCCGCGTCGCCGTGACCGCGTCGGTCAACGCCATGGACTCGATCGCCGGACGGGTGGAGTCGATCAGCAACCGGGCCTTGTCCCTGGGCGAGAAGAGCCAGGAGATCGGCCGGATCCTCGTGGTCATCGACGACCTCGCCGACCAGACCAACCTGCTCGCCCTCAACGCCGCCATCGAGGCGGCCAGGGCTGGTGAGCACGGCCGCGGATTTGCGGTCGTAGCGGCCGAGGTGCGCAAGCTCGCCGAGCGGGCCCAGGAGTCCACCGGCCAGATCCAGAGCATCGTCGCCCAGATCCAGTCGGAGACGAACGCCACCATCCTTGCCAGCGAGGAGGGCACGCGGGAGGTCCATCACGGCTCGGAGCTCGCTCGCGACGTCGTCGACGCGCTGGAGCGGATCTCCGGGATGGTCGACGAGACCACGACGGCGGCGAAGGAGATCTCCATCGCGACGCAGCAGCAGCGCTCCGCGTCGGACCAGGTCGTGTCCGCCATGACGCAGGTGTCCGACGTGTCCCGGCAGTACGTCGTCGGCTCGAAGCAGTCGGCGGCTGCAGCGGCCCAGCTCAACGACCTCGCCGCCGAGCTGCGGGCGTCCATCGCACAGTTCCGCGTCTCGTGAGCGTCCGTCGCGCCAGACCCGTACGAGGAGGCAGGCACCGATGAGCGGTTGGACCGACGACCCGGAGCTCGTCGCGATCTTCCGTGCCGAGGTGGACGAGAAGCTCGCCTCGTTGCGCGACGGGCTGCTGCAGCTCGAGGAGCATCGCTCGCCCAAGCAGCTCATCTCCGTGCTCTTCCGCGACGCCCACACGGTGAAGGGCTCGGCCCGGGCCCTCGCGCTGGAGAGCGTCGTGAGCCTCGCGCACCGGTCCGAGGACCTGCTCGGGGCGCTGCGCGACGGCCGGTTCCCGGTGCGCCGCGACCTCGTGGACCTGCTGCTGGCCGCCGCCGAGGGCATCGGCCGGGCCATGCCCGGTGCCGACCGTCCCGTCACGGCTGACGACCTCGCCGCGCTCGTGGCCGCGCTGGACCAGGCGCTCGGCGGGGTCGACCCCGTCGAGGTGCCGAAGCTGTCCGCCCCGGTGCCCGAGGTGGACGCCGAGGACCTTGCCGACGCCGCCGACACGCACGGCCGCCGCGGCGAGACCGTGCGGGTACCCACCAAGCGCGTCCACGACCTGCTCGACGTCGTGGGCGAGGCCGAGCTCGAGGCCAGGCGGGTGGACCGCACGGCCGGCCGCGTCGCCGCCATCGCCGCCGACCACGTCAAGCTGGGCCGCAACCTGCGCCGGGCGATCGGGATGTACAGCGTCGTCCCCGTCGAGATCACCGACTCCGTCCTGGCGATCAGTGCGTTGGGTGACCAGCTGCAGGCCGCAGCGAGGGACCTGCGCGGCCGCATCGAGGACGCTCAGGTCCGGCTGGCCCAGGTGCGCGACGGCGCGATGGGCATGGCGATGGTCCCCGTCCGCCGCGTCGTGGCGAGCTTCCCCCAGCTGGTCCGCGAAGTGTCGGCAGCGACCGGCAAGGACGTCCAGCTCGTCCTCGAGGGCGAGAACGTCGAGCTCGACACCCGCGTGCTCGACGGGGTCGCCGACGCGCTGAAGCACCTCGTCACCAATGCCGTCGACCACGGCTGCGAGACCGCGGCGGAACGGGCGGCGGCCGGCAAGACCGGCCCGGCCTGCGTACGCGTCTCGGCCCGCGCCGCGGGTGCGACGGTCGTCATCGAGGTCTCCGACAACGGAGCCGGGATCGACGAGGAGCAGCTGCGCCTCGCGGCCGTGGCCCACGGCCTGGTCGCGCCCGATGCCCAGCTGGCCGGCCCGCAGCTGATGAACCTGCTGTTCGTGTCCGGCTTCAGCACCCGCTCCGAGGTCACCGAGACGTCCGGCCGCGGCATCGGCCTCGACGTGGTCCAGACCGCGGTCGAGGACCTCGGTGGATCGGTCGAGATCGAGACCGAGCCGGGTGCCGGCACCACGTTCGTCATCACGTTGCCGGTGACCCTCGGCGTCATGCGCTGCCTCGTCGCCCGGCTCGGTGACGAGCGGTACGCCCTGCCGGTGACCAATGTCATGGAGACGCTCAACCTGCGCGACAGCGTCACCCAGACCGTGGCGGGCGCGCCGGTGATCATGCGGCACGGCCTGTCGATCCCGATCGCGGACCTCGGCGGGGCGCTCGACGTGCCGGGCGAGCGGGCNCAGCGGGTCGCGGTCGTCGTGCGGTACGGCGGGCCGGGCGAGCAGCTGGCCTGGGCCGTGGACGCGCTGGAAGGAGAGCTCGAGCTCGTCGTCAAGGACCTGGGCGGCTTCCTCGGCCGGCTGCCGGCCGTCGGCGGCGCCACCATCGACGCGGACGGCGCCGTGATGTTCCTGCTGGACCTGCGCGAGCTCGCCGTGGCACAGCTCGGAGCCGGCCATGCGCTGCCAGGTCAGCACGCGACCGCCGGTGCGCTCGGGTCCGAGACGTCCGACGGCGCGGAGGGTTCGGTGCCGGCGAAGCCCAAGGGCCGCCCGCGTGTCCTCGTCGTCGAGGACTCCGTGGGTGTGCGCGAGCTGCAGCGGGTGATCCTCGAGGGTGCCGGGTACGACGTCATCACGGCTGTCGACGGTCAGGACGGCGCGGCCAAGCTGACGCAGGCCCCGGTCGACCTCGTCCTGTCCGATGTGGAGATGCCGGGCATGGACGGTTTCACGTTGACCAGGAAGATCCGCAAGACCCGCGGATGGGAGAACGTACCCGTCGTGATCATGACCTCGCGGGGCGACGACGCGGACAAGCGCGCCGGCCTCGACGCAGGTGCCAACGCTTATCTGCTCAAGAGCGAGTTCGATCAGGCCGACCTCGTTGATACCGTCCGCCGTCTCGTCGGACGCTGAAGACAGCTAGCTAGGAGACAGCAGTGGACACCGAGAACGGGCGCGCAGGCGGGCAGCTGACCGTGGTCATCGCGGACGACAGCCCCACCCTGCGCAAGATCGTCGGCTCGGTGCTCGAACGTGACGGCTTCCGCGTGGTCACCTCGGAGGACGGCGTGGAGGCCGTGCAGACCGTCTTCGCCACGCAGCCCGATGCGATCATCCTCGACGTGCAGATGCCCCGCGTGTCCGGGTACGTGGCCGCGCGACTGCTCAAGGACGACTGGCAGACCGCGGACATCCCGGTCATCCTGCTCACCTCGCTCGACGCTGCCACCGACCGCTACTGGGGCGCCCTCGTCGGCGCCGACCGGTTCCTGTCCAAGGACTTCGAGGCACCGCAGCTCGTCGCGGCCGTACGCGAGGTCATCCAGCGTGCCGACGAGAGCCGCGGTGGACGGGCCCGCCTCGTCCCCGACCCGGTGGAGCTCGGCGACGACGACGTGTACGCCCGCATCGGCGACCTGCTCGACCGCAAGCTGTTCGAGGCTCAGGTGCACGCGGAGGTCACGTCCATCGCATCCGAGGTGTTCGGCTTCGAGGAGACCGTGGCCGCCGTGCTCACCGTCCTCGGCCGCGTCGTGGACTACGACCTCGCCGCCGTCCTGATGCTCGACGACAAGTCCACGTACGTCACGCTGGCTCGCGACTCCTCGCACCAGCAGTACGCGGAGTTCTTCTCGGCCATCGCCGGCGCCGCCGGTCAGGTCACCGGCCAGCACGTCGACGTCGCCGACCTCGTCCCGCGGATCGCCGACCCCGACCGGATGCTCGGCGCTGAGGACGAGGGTGGGATGGCGACGTTCCTCTCCATGCCGCTGAAGGCCCGCGGCCGCATCGTGGGAGTGCTCGGCCTGTCGAGCGCCACCAAGAACGCGTTCGGCGAGACCTCGCTCAACACCTTGCGCCTGGTCGAGTCGCCGGCGGCGCTCGTCATCGAGAACGCCCGACTCTCCGGAGGCGTGCTCGGCTGAGCCGGGTAGTCTCACTGGCGTGCCTCAGCTGCCGACCGCGCAAGACTTCCGGCGGGCGGCCGGGTTCCTCGCCAACGGGATCACCGTCGTGACCACGCGCCTCGGCGACGTCGACCATGCCATGACTGCGAACTCCTTCACCACGGTCTCGCTCGACCCGCTGCTCGTCCTGGTGTGCGCCGAGCGGGAGACGAGGTTCCTCGACGCGGTGCTCCAGTCGGGCACCTGGGCCGTCTCGATCCTGTCGGCCGGGGCGCGCGATGCCGCGATCTGGTTCGCCACCAAGGGCCGGCCGCTCGAAGGGCAGCTCGATCGCTTCGCCCACACGCGCGGGCCCGCTACCGGCTCGGCCGTCCTTGCCGACGCCCTAGCCGTGCTGGAGTGCGAGACCACGGCCACCCACGACGGCGGCGACCACGTCATCGTCGTAGGGCAGGTGCTCTCGGTCGCGGTGCACGCGGAGCCCGACGCCGGACCGCTCGTCTACTACCGCGGCGCCTACGCCTCGCTCGACCGTTCGCCCTGACGCTGGCCATGGCCCACCAGGTCGGCCAGGGCGCAGGCGGCTCGTAGCGCGTCGCCGTAGGTCACGTACAGCGGCGCGAACCCGAGGCGCAGCAGCGACGGTGGCCGGTGGTCCACGACCACCCCCCGGTCCCGCAGCCGGCCCTGCAGCTCCTTCGCGCCGTCGACGCGGAGCGAGACCTGGTGACCGCGGTCGTCGCCGCGGGGCGTGACCACGGTCGCCGCCTCCGGGTCGACGAGACGGTCGACGCAGTCCATGAAGAACCCGGTCAGGGCCAGTCCCTTCGTACGCACGTCGACGAGGTCGACGTGGTCCCACACGTCCAGCGCGGCGTCGAGCGTCAGGAGGGAGACGATGTCCGGCGTTCCGGCGCGCAGGCGGTCGACGCCGGTCGCGGGCGTGAACTCCGGTGCCATCGCGAACGGGTCCGCCGCACCGCCCCATCCGGTCAGCGGCTGGTCGAGCGAGGCATGCGCCCGGTGCGGTACGTAGGCGAACGACGGCGCGCCGGGTCCTCCGCCCAGGAACTTGTACGTCGCCCCGACCGCGAGGTCGACGTCGAGGAGGTCCAGCTCCAGCGGCAGCACGCCGACGCTGTGCGAGACGTCCCACAGCACCAGGGCGCCGGCGTCGTGGCACAGCGCGGTGAGCGCCGCCATGTCGTGCAGCCGGCCGGTCCGGTAGTCGACGTGGTTCAGCAGCACGACTCCTGAACGTGCGCCCAGGCTCGTACCGAGCTGGTCCGGATTGACGGCGACGATGCCTGCGCCGGTGAGCCGCGCCACCGCGGCCGCGACGTACCCGTCGGTCGGGAAGGTCGTCGCGTCGACGAGGAGCTGGGTGCGGGCCACACCAGTCGCCTCCGCCGCCCGCGCCGACCGGAGCGCCGCGACCAGCAGCTTGAAGACGTTGACCGAGGTGCTGTCGGCGACGACGGTCTGACCCCGTGCAGCGCCGAGCAGCGGCGCGATCCGGTCACCCACGCGTGTCGGCGCGCCCCACCAACCGCTGCCTGCGGGCTCGTCGTCCCAGGAGGCGATGAGCCCTTCGCCCCACTGGCGGCGTACGACGTCCTGGACCCTGGCCGGGACGGTACGCAGCAGGGCGCCCAGCGAGTTCCCGTCGAGGTAGGTCACGCCCTCGGGGAGCAGGAACTCCTCGCGCAGGCCCGCCAGGGGGTCGGCGGCATCGAGCGCAGCCGCGCGCGCCGCCAGCTCGCTGCGGTCAGGCACGGGCCCATTCGAGCACTAGCCCGTGCCAGGCGTCGAACGCCGGTTCGCGGGGGTCGACCAGGCCGAAGTGACCCTCGCCGTCGAGCAGCAGCGTCGAGCTCTCGTCGCCCACCTGGCGGGCCCGCTCGACGTACCGCGTGCTCTGGTGCGCCGGGACCGTACCGTCGGCCGTGCCGTGCACCAGGAAGGTTGTCGCCGTCGTCGGTAGCCGGCCCAGCAGGTCGGCACGCTCGTACACGCCCGGCTCGTCCTTGGGGGTCCCTCCGAGCCAGGAGGCGATCGCCCCGCCGTCGTACCCGCCCTGCGCGCAGTCGACGAGGTCCGAGGTGGCCGCGAGCGCTACGACGAGGTCGACGTCCGGGTGCGAGGCCGCCCACAGGGCGAGGTAGCCGCCCGCCGAGTGCCCGACGACGCTGACCCGCCGGTGCAGGTCGTGGCTGGTCGCGTTCAGCGCCGTGATCGCGGCGTAGACATCGTCCGTCGTGTTCTCCAGCGAGCCTCCGCTGCGGCCGCGGCGGTACTCGATGTTGAGCACTGCGACCCCCGACGTCGCGAGGCGCCGCGCGAGCGGATCGTGGAGGTCGCGGCGGTACTGCCGCTGGAAGTAGCCGCCGTGGATGCTCACGACGACCGGGTGCGGCCCCCTGCCTTCGGGCAGCCACAGGTCCGCCACCTGCTCGGGATGGCTGCCGTACCGGACCGTCTCCGGCGGGCGCTGGGCGGCCGCGTTCTTGCTGGACCAGGTGCGCAGGGGCGAGAACCAGCGCGACACCGACCCGCCGCGATCCGGCTGCTCCACCATGCGCGTGACCATAACGGTTCTGAAACGATTTGCTCCCCGTTCGCCCACAGAACTGGCTCCGCCGGACCGGGACCTTCGGCACTGTCCGCCGACGAAATCCCGGCGAATGCTCCGGCCAACGGCCGAGGCTCGGTCGTGCGCACCACCAGAAGCAGGAGGCGAGCGTCATGAGAAAGATCCACTCCCTGGCCGTCATGGTCGGGGTCGCCGCACTGGCCATCGGCGGCACGATGGCCGCGGCCTCGGCCAGCCCCTCGAACCAGATCAACCAGAAGGTCAACGCCTACAACTACCTGCACCTGTTCGTGAGCGGCACCGCCAGTGCCAGCTGGCAGAAGATCGCCGACTCGCCTCTGGACACCAACGGTCGCGCCCTGGTCGGCACGCTGCCCGACAACAACATCAACACCTACGTCAACGCCTACAGCCAGGCCAGTCGGCACATCAACAAGCCCGTCGCGTCGATCAAGAACCTGTCGTACGACTTCCAGGCCGACAAGACCGCCGGCGGCGATCCGCGCATCAGCGTGATCTTCACCAACGGCGACGTCGCCTATCTGAACGCACAGTTCTGCGCCCAGCCGCTGGCCGCCAGCAGCGGCACCTGGAGCCGGGCCGACTTCACCGGCTCGACCACCACCAACTCCGCCCCGTGCTCCTTCATGGACAGCAACGGCGTGACGTACGCCTCGACTGCCACCACGAGCGCTTGGCGGGCCTATGTGACCGCCCACCCCGGCCAGGTCGTGGCCCAGACCGTCTTCGTCCTGGACTACCCGCCCGACACCGGTGGCTCGTACGCAGTCGACCGGATCTCGCTCGGCACCGGCTGGATGTACACCGCCTACAGCAACCACGCCGACAAGTGCCCGACCGAGGCTGTCTGCTGACCCAGGTTCATGCCGGGCGCGCTGCGCGCCTGCGTTCGGAGCCGCACGTCACCGTCGGGCGGCTCCGAACGGCTTGGACGACCGGCCGGAGGCGATGAGCAGCAGCCCGAGGGCCACGAGGCCGAGTCCCGTGGCGAGCGCGTAGCCGTAGTCGGCGCCGGTGTCCGGCAGGCCACCTTCGACCGGCGCGGCCAGCACCGTCGCGACGTACGTGGAGGACGCCGCCTGGCCGAACGCGTCCGTGACCCGGTAGCGAACCGTGTCGGCGCGCCCGGTGAACCCAGGGTCCGGGGTGAACGTCAGCGTGTGCCCCGAGACCGCGTAGACGCCCTGTCCAGGGATCACGATGCGTGTGGTCGCGTGGCCCTTCGCGTCGAGCAGGCTCAGGACCCAGCCGGTCCGTGCCGTCGGCCAGGCCGATTGGACCACGCCGGCCGGGCCGGTCGAGCTCTTCGGCGCCGCCGTGGGCCCGGCGGGCGGCGTGACGTGGACGGTCACGGTAGCGGTCGCGGTGTCACCCGACGCGTCGGTGATCGTGTACGTGAAGGTGTCCGTGCCGGCGAAACCGGCCTTGGGCGTGTAGGTGATGCCCGCGGCGGTGACCGTGGCGGTCCCGTGCGTGACGGCACCGATCGAGTGCACGGTCAGGCTGGCGCCGCAGTCGTTGGCCAGCACGTGGATCGGCACGTTGTGGCCCGCCGTGGTCGCGGCTGAGTCGGCGGTCGCCGTCGGGAGCAGCTCGAGCGAGACCGAGTCGAGGAAGTTCCCGTACGAGGGGTTGAACGCTTCCGCGATCGCCGCGAAGGCGAACCGGGTCGTCGTCTGGCCCGCCGGGACGGTGTAGACGCCGGTGTAGTGCCCCCAGGCAGTCGTGCCGTCCGCCATGTCGGCGCCCGCCTGCCCGTCGGGCACCTGTGCCACGAGGGGGCCACCAGGGGCGCCGACCTGGAGCTGCATCGTGTCGGTGCCGGCGCGTCCCCGGTGGGCGAGGTGCCAGCGGATCTTCGTGCCGGGTGTGGTGGCGACGTCCTGCGTCAGCGTGTCCTGCGCGTTGGCGTTGATCTCGACGAACTGCGCCCCGCTGTCGGCCGGCACCCCGAGGAAGCCGTCCTTCCACACCTCGATCACGAGGCTCGGGTCGTTGGTGGACCATCCGATGCCCGGAGTGGGGCTGCCCGCGTTCGCTGCGGGGACGTCGCCGTTCACGCCCGGGATCGACGGCACCTCCATGCCCCCGTTGATCAGGGGCGGGATGGTCGGGCACGACGTCGAGGCGCTCGCCTGGGCCGCCGGCAGGGCGACGGTCAGGAGCGAGGCGCAGGTGATCGCCAGCGCCGTCAGCAGGGAAGCTCGGACATTCCAGACAGTCGGCACACCCGCACCATACAAGCCCTCGGTCCGTCGCCTAGGGCGGCGGATGGCTGATACCGGGCCGCGCTGGCTGGCAGGCCGGCCAACCGGCGTCGGTCTCGGCCAGTGGGCGTGGCTCAGGACCAGTGCTGGCCGGTGGGGGAGTCGGTGACGGCGACACCGAGGGCGGCCAGGGCCTCGCGCAGGCGGTCCGACTCGGCCCAGTCCTTCGCGCCGCGCGCCGCGGCCCGCGCGGCCAGCAGCTCGGTCGCGCCGTCGGGCAGGTCCGCCGGAGCGGCCGGGGCTCGGCCCACGTCGCGTACGAGATCGAGGCCCAGCAGCTGGTCCAGGTGGGCGAACGCCTCGAACTTGGCGCCCTCGGGCACTGCGGAGTCGCGCTCGAGGCGGCGCAGCGCCTGCAGTGCGCGCGGGGTGTCAAGGTCGTCCTCGAACGCCGACACGACCTCGGTCTCGTACGACCCGGGCATCGGCTTCGACGGTGACTCCGCCCACGCGGCGACCAGCGAGCGCCACCGCGACAGGTGCGAGTCGGCGGCGGCGAGAGCGGCCCAGCTGAGATCGACCTGGGTGCGGTAGCGGCTGCCGAGGAACGCCAGGCGCAGCGCGAGCGGGTCGTACCCGCGGGCCACCACGTCGGAGAGAAGCACGACGTTGCCCGTGGACTTGGCCATCTTCCGGCCCTCGAAGAGCAGGTGCTCGCCGTGCACCCAGTGGCGCACGACCTCGTGGCCGACCGTGCAGTCGGACTGCGCGCGCTCGTCCTCGTGGTGCGGGAACCGCAGGTCGATGCCACCGGTATGCACGTCGATGGTGTCGCCGAGGTAGTGCAGCGACATCGCCGAGCACTCGATGTGCCAGCCCGGGAAGCCGGGACCCCACGGAGAGTCCCAGACCAGCTGTCGTCGCTCGCCGGCGTGCTTCCACAGCGCCCAGTCGGCGTGGAACCGCTTGGCCTCGTCGACAGCGCCATCGAAGCGGTGCCCCGGCCGCAACGCGTCGAGCCGGTTGCCGGAGATCGCGCCGTAGCTCGGGAACGACGCGGCGTCGAAGAACACCGAGCCATCCGTACCGACGTACGCGTGCCCGCCCTCGACCAGCGTCCCGATCATGTCGAGCATCAGGGGGATGCAGTCGCTGGCCCGCGGGTAGTGGTCGGCGGGCCGGATCCCGATGCCGGCCATGTCGGCGTGGAAAGCCGCCTCGTAGAACCGCGCGACCTCCATCGGCCCGCGCTCCTCGACCCCGGCGGCGACGAGCATCTTGTCTTCCGCCGACTCGGGCCCGTCTTCGAATGCACTGTCGTCGGCCATGTGCCCGACGTCGGTGATGTTCTGCACGACGGCCACCCGCAGGCCGCGCAGCTCAGCGGTCCGCCGGATCAGGTCGCCGAGCAGGAAGGTCCGCAGGTTGCCGACATGGGCGTACCGGTAGACCGTCGGGCCGCAGCAGTACAGCCGCAGCTCGCCGGCGCGGGCCGGTTCGATCGGCTCGACCCGGCGGGTACGGGTGTCGTACAGGTTCAGCATGCGAGCCGCATCAGGCGTGCCGCCCGGCCCGCAGCCGCCGGGCCAGCTCGGCGGTCGACGAGTCGAGGGCGCTGGTGTCCGGAGCGTCCTCGGCGAGCAGCACCGGCGCGAGCTGGTTCGCCATCGCCTTGCCCAGCTCCACTCCCCACTGGTCGAAGGAGTCGAGCCCCCAGACGACGCCCTGGGTCAGCACCCGGTGCTCGTAGACGGCGACGAGCTGGCCGAGGGTCGACGGCGTCAGCCTGGGCGCGAGCAGGACGTTGGACGGCCGGTTGCCCGGCATCACCCGGTGCGGCATCAACGACTCCGGCGTACCTTCGGCGAGGACCTCGGGACCGGTCTTGCCGAATGCGAGCGCCCGGGGCTGGGCCAGGAAGTTGGCCGAGAACAGGTCGTGCATCTGCCCGAGGTCGTGGTTCGGCTGCTCGAAGCCGATGAAGTCGGCGGGCACCAGCCGGGTGCCCTGGTGCAGCAGCTGGTAGAACGCGTGCTGACCGTTGGTCCCCGGCTCGCCCCAGACGACCTCGCCGGTCTGCCACGTGACCTTCTCGCCGTCGCGGGTGACGGACTTCCCGTTGCTCTCCATGCACAGCTGCTGCAGGTACGCCGGGAAGCGCGAGAGGTACTGGCTGTACGGCAGGACGGCCTGGCTCTGGGTCTTGAAGAAGTTGATGTACCAGACCGAGACGAGTCCCATGAGGACTGGCAGGTTCTGCTCGAACGGCGTCGTGCGCAGGTGCTCGTCGATCGCATGGAACCCGGCCAGCATCTCGGCGAACTGCTCGCGCCCGATGGCCAGCATCAGCGACAGGCCGATCGCCGAGTCGTAGGAGTATCGCCCGCCGACCCAGTCCCAGAAACCGAACATGTTGGCCGGGTCGATGCCGAACTCGGCGACCCGGTCGGCGTGCGTCGACACCGCGACGAAGTGCTTGGCCACGGCACCCAGGTCGGAGCCCGCGGCCGAGTCGTCCGGAAGGCCGAGCCCGGCCAGCAACCAGGATCGAGCAGTCCGGGCGTTGGTCAGCGTCTCCTGCGTGGTGAAGGTCTTGGACGCGACGACGAAGAGGGTCTGCGCCGGGTCGAGGCCGATGAGCGCCTCGGCGAGATCGGTCGGGTCGATGTTCGAGACGAACCGGTACGTGGTGTCGCGGTCGGCGTAGTCGCGCAGCGCGGCGTAGGCCATCGCCGGCCCGAGGTCGGATCCGCCGATGCCGATGTTGACCACGGCCCGGATCCGTTGCCCCGTATGACCGGTCCACGCGCCGGAGCGCACGCGATCGGTGAAGTCACCCATGCGGTCGAGCACCGCGTGGACGTCGGCGACGACGTCCTGCCCGTCGACCACCAGCGTCGCGTCGCGGGGCATGCGGAGGGCGACGTGCAGGACAGCCCGGTCCTCGGTCGTGTTGATGTGCTCGCCCGCGAACATCGCGTCGATCCGCTCGCGGAGGCCGGCCCTGTCGGCCAGGGCGACGAGGAGGCCGATGGTCTCCGGGGTCAACCGGTTCTTGGAGTAGTCGAGGTAGAGGTCGCCGGCCTGGGCGGTCATCGTCGTACCCCGCCCGGGGTCGTCGGCGAACAGGTGGCGCAGGTGCCGCTCGCCGATGGCGGCGTGGTGCGCGGTGAGCGCGTCCCACTCGGGAGTCTCGTCGATGCGCACCGCTGTCAGCTCCTCGCCCCGTCGGCGGGCTTCTCCTGGTGTCCGCCGAACTCCTTGCGCATCGCGGACAGGACCTTGTCGGCGTACTCGGCGTTGCCGCGCGAGGAGAACCGCTCGTACAGCGCAGTCGTGATGACGTGGGCTGGTACGCCCTCGTCGACAGCGGCCAGGACGGTCCAGCGGCCCTCGCCCGAGTCGGAGACACGGCCGCCGAACGTCGACAGCTCCGGATCTTCGTGCAGCGCCTTGGCGGTGAGGTCGAGCAGCCATGACGCGACGACGCTGCCCCGCCGCCACACCTCGGTCACGGCCGGGATGTCGAGGTCGTACTGGTAGTACTCAGGGTCGCGCAGCGGGGTGGTCTCCGCGTCGCTCGTACGAGTCTCCTTGCCTGCGTCGGCGTGTCTGAGGATCGCGAGGCCCTCGGCGTAGGCGGCCATCAGCCCGTACTCGATGCCGTTGTGGACCATCTTGACGAAGTGCCCGGCACCGCTCGGCCCGCAGTGCAGCCAGCCGCGCTCGGCGGTCGTGGTGTCGCCCTCGTAGCCGGGTGTGCGTGGAGCCGAGTCGAACCCTGGGGCGAGCGTCTCGAAGATCGGGGCGAGGTGCGCGACGGCGTCGTCGGCGCCGCCGACCATGAGGCAGTAGCCGCGCTCGAGCCCGAACACGCCGCCGCTCGTCCCGCAGTCGACGTAGCGGATCCCGCGCCCGGACAGCTTCTTGGAGGTGTCGACGTCGTCGCGGTAGTAGGAGTTGCCACCGTCGACGATGATGTCGCCGTCTCCGAGCAGCGCGGCGAGGGCCTCGACCGTCGAGCCGGTGTAGGCGGCAGGCACCATCATCCACGCGGTCTTGGGACTGGTGAGCCGGCCCGCGAAGTCCTCCAGCGAGGTCGACCCGATCGCCCCCTCGGCCACCAGGGCGGCGACCGAGTCGGCGCTCACGTCGAAGACCACGCACTCGTGACCTGCGGCCATCAGGCGCCGCACCATGTTGGCGCCCATCCGACCGAGGCCGACCATTCCCAGCTGCATGAGCCGCTCCTTCGTCACGGGTTGTCCGGGCTCATCCTCTCCCATAGAGATGACGATTCGGGTGGCTAGATCAAACGGATCGTCAGGTTTGGCAGCGCGGGATCAGTTCAACCGCGCGCGGGCCATCTGGGCGTCGTGCCGGGCCGACTCCGCGGCGTCCGGAGACTGCGGCTCCACGATCTCGGCGTACTCGTCGAGCTCCGCGGCGCCGCCGAGGAAGTCGCCACCCCGGACCAGCAGCTCGCCGCGCTCCCGGCGCAGCGCGACCGAGTGGCGGGGCAGCAGAAGCGTCAGCTCGACCGCCCAGAGCCGCGTCCGCCAGCGTTCCTGCGGCGCGGACGCCCAGCCACGGATGTTGGTGAGGATCCGCGCGACGATCTCGATGTCGTCCCACACCTCGAGCGGGGCGCCGGCCGGTTCGGCGACCCCCGCCCCACCGCGCCACGGGTCCACGACCTCGTGCGGACCGCCCGCGTGGCCGACGCCGACGACGAAGTGCCCGGGCAGGCTGGTGCCGTAGGCCGGTACGCCGGCCAGGCGGGCCGTCTCGAGCCATACGACGGACAGCAGGATGGGCAGGCCTCGACGGCGCGACAGCACGTCGGGCAGCAGCGAGGACCGCAGGTCGTCGTAGTCGGCCGGCTCGCCGCGGAACCCGCCGAGGACCGTGCGCAGCCGTTGTGCGGGAGTCCCGTAGGTGGCCACCCGGTCGGCCAGTGCCGCGAGCCCGGCGCAGGTGCTGTCGATGTCGACCGAGGGGTCGGCCTCGCGCGCGATGAGCGCGCAGACGACGGAGAGGTCGATGCCACGCTCTCTGACCGCCGCCGCGAAGGCCACCCGGTTGGCGTCGTTCATCGCCGGGTCACAGCGGCTCGCTGCTCGGCGGGCGGGGCGGCACGCGGTACTGGTACCGGTGATGGTCGACGAAGCCGGCCCGCTGGTACAGCGACAGGGCCGGCGCGTTCTCGACCGCGACCTGGAGGTAGCAGGACCGCGCACCTCGCTCGACCGCCCAGCCGGCGAGGGCCCGCAGCACGACGACGCCGAGGCCCTGCCGGCGGGCCGACGGCTCGACCTCGACGGCGGTCAGCCCGAGCCAGCCGCGGTCGACCGCTCCGCGGCCGATCGCGAGCACCTGGCCGGCCGGTGTACGGACGGACGCGAAGCCGAGCGTCCCGCCGTGCTCGATGACGGCTCGCGCGTGCGCCGGCAGCTCGCCGCCGCGGTAGTGGTACGACGCCAGCCAGGCTTCGTCAGGGTGCGCGTCGATGCGTACGCGGGTGTCGCGGAGCGGTGGCCAGGCGAGCGGCTCGAGGTCGGCGACGAGGACCCGTACCTCGTCGAGCAGCGACCAGCCTTGCTCGACGAGCCAGCGGTCGACGACGGCCGCGTGCGGCATGGGGACCTGGAAGCGGGCCGGCAGGCCGCGGTCGGCGTACCAGCGTTCGACGAAGGGCACCGCCTCGTCCAGCGGCCGCCCAGGGTCACCGACGGTGAGGACCGAGTTGGCCCGCCCGGTGAACCCGCCGGACGCGCGCAGCAACCAGTCGCCGAGGCGCTCGGTCTCCAGCCCGCCCCACCCCAGCGCGGCGATCTCCTCGAGGTCGCGGTCGGGGACGCGAAGGCCGGCAGGGGGTACGAGCTTCGCGGCCACGACCGCGGCGCGCGGGAACGACACCGTCGTGCGGTCGGGGCGCCGCACGACCACCTCCGCGTCGGCCGCCTCGAGAACCCCCAGGACGTCGGTGAACAGCGGCTTGCCGTCTCGAGAACCCACGACCCTGCGGACGGACACCCGGCGACCGATGCCGGCGAGCGCTTCGTCGATCGACACGCACACCCCAACCTGACCCCAAGCAAGACAACGCGGACGGCGGTCGAGATACTAGGCCGCAACGAAGGGCCCCGGGACGGTCTGGGGCCGCAGCGAGGAGGAGACCGGTGACCTACGTCATCGCCCAGCCGTGCGTCGACCTGCTCGACAAGGCGTGCATCGAGGAGTGCCCGGTCGACTGCATCTACGAGGGCGAGCGGATGCTCTACATCCACCCCGACGAGTGCGTCGACTGCGGTGCGTGCGAGCCGGTCTGCCCGGTCGAGGCCATCTTCTACGAGGACGACGTGCCCGAGCAGTGGAAGGACTTCTACAAGGCCAACGTGGAGTTCTTCGAGGACCTCGGCTCGCCCGGTGGCGCCTCCAAGCTCGGCAAGATCGACAAGGACCACCCGCTCGTCGCCGCCCTGCCGCCCCAGGCGGCCGAGCACTGAGAGCGCCGCTGCTCGGGCGGCTGCCCGACTTCCCCTGGGACCTGCTCCAGCCCTACGCCGTGCGCGCCCGAGCCCACCCCGGGGGCATCGTCGACCTCTCGGTCGGCACCCCGGTCGACCCCACGCCCGCGGTCGTGCAGGCGGCGCTGGCCCGCGGTGCGGACAGCCCCGGCTACCCGCTGACCGCCGGGACGCCTGCGCTCCGTACCGCCGTCGTCGACTGGTTCGCGCGGCGGCTCGGCGTGACCGGCCTCGACCCCGCTGCGGTCCTCCCGACGATCGGGTCCAAGGAGCTCGTCGCCTGGTTGCCGACGCTGCTCGGGCTCGGCGCCGGCGACCGGGTCGTCGTACCCGAGCTCGCCTACCCGTCGTACGCGGTCGGGGCGGTCGTCGCGGGAGCCGAGGTGGTCGTCAGCGACTCGCTGCTCGCACTCGGTCCCGGGCCGGTCGCGCTGGTGTGGGTCAACTCGCCGGGCAACCCGACCGGCCGGGTCCTGCCGGCCCCGCACCTGGCCAAGGTCGTCGCGTGGGCCCGGGAGCGCGGCGCCATCGTGGTCTCCGACGAGTGCTACATCGAGCTGCCGTGGACGGCGTCACCGGTGTCGGTGCTCCACCCGGACGTCTCCGGCGGGAGCCACGAGGGCCTCCTCGCGGTGCACTCGCTGTCGAAGCGGTCCAACCTCGCCGGCTACCGCGGGGCGTTCGTCGCCGGAGACGGGGCGCTGGTCGGTGAGCTCCTGGGCGTCCGCAAGCACCTGGGGATGCTGGTGCCCGGCCCCGTACAGACCGCAATGGTCGCCGCCCTCGACGACGACGCGCACGTCGAGGAGCAGCGGGCGCGCTACGGCGTCCGGCGCGAGCGGCTGCTGGCGGCGTTCGAGGGCGCCGGCTTCGACGTCGACCACTCCGAGGCCGGGCTGTACCTGTGGGCCAGCCGCAGCCCGGGTGGAGGCCGCGAGGACTGCTGGGCCAGCGTGGCGTGGCTGGCCGAGCGCGGCATCCTCGTGGCCCCTGGGTCCTTCTACGGCGCCCAGGGCCGGACCCACGTACGCATCGCCCTCACCGTCACCGACGAGCGAGTCGAAGCCGCCGTCACCCGCCTCGCGCCCTAGCTACGTCCTTCCCGCGCCTGTCAAGATCGGCAGGTCATTGGGCGACGCGCAGGAGGCCGGGGCCGTCGGACTTCGCGGCGTAGAGCGCCTGGTCGGCGCGGGCGTACAGCGCGTCGATCTCGGCGATCCCGATGGTCGAGGCGGCTCCCACGCTGACCGTGACCTGAAGGTCGGGGCGAACGACCGCCCAGTCGTCGGCGTACACGAGCTGGCAGATCTGGTCGGCGCGGGCGCGCACGACATCGGCCGGGGCACCCGCCAGGATCGCCCCGAACTCGTCGCCGCCGAAGCGAAACGCAAGGTCCTCGGGGCGCAGCACGGCCGCGATGGAGGCGCCGACCCGGCGCAGCACCTGGTCGCCGACCTCGTGGCCGTAGATGTCGTTGACCCGCTTGAACCGGTCGACGTCGACGACCAGCATCGAGACCGGCTCGTTGTCGCCCAGGATGGCCCGCAGGTAGTCGAGCCGCTCGTCGAGGGCCCGCCGGTTGCCGAGGCCGGTGAGCGGGTCCTCCAGGGTGCGGCGCACGAGGTGCTCGTGCTCGCCGCGCAGCCGGGCGCCGCCCACCTGCTCGCGGGCGGTCGTCAGCCGGCCGAGCCGCTCCTCCCAGCGCTGGCCGGTCAGCATCTCTGCGTACGCCCGCGCCGCGATGCCGTGGCCGGGCTGCTCCTGCCGCTCGACGAGCTGCATCGTCCAGAGCGCGAAGGANCGCTGGTAGGTGGTGCCGTACGACGTCGTCACGAGCAGCGCCTTGGCCGCCTCGGTACGTGCTTGCGCCAGCNGCTCGCCGCGGAGGTGGTCGTGCGCCAGGGCGAGGTGGATCTGGGCGCGAGCCACCCAGCTGGTGGAACCCAGGCAGTGGGACAGCGTCAACAGGTCGTCGACCTCGGCGGCACTGGACTGCCCGATGAGCACCTGCTGGGCCAGCCAGTTGACCCGCAGCTCCTGCGCCCACGACTCCGGCAGGTCGGAGGGGTGCGCCCGCCCGTCGTCGACNGTCATGGCGGTCGCCTCGCCGGTACGCCCGACCTCGATCAGTGCGGCCGCCCACCAGAACCGGGCCTGGGCCCGGTTGATCCCGATGACCGGCGTGAGGATCGGGTCGTCGCACAGGGGGAGCAGGGCCTCGGCACGGGTGTAGAGCTCGTCGCCGAGCTCCCAGAGGAACAGCGCCTCGTAGGCGAGGGCCACGCAGATCATCGCGCTGGCCAGGGCCAGCGGGTCGGACTCGGTGTCGAGCAGGAGCATCGCCTGGCTGGCGTCCGGCCCGAACGTGCTGAGGTTGCCCGACCGGGCCGCCAGCTCGGCGCGCATCCCCAGGCCGGCGGCGAGCATCGCGGAGTCGGACTCCAGCTCGGCGCGGCGGATCAGCTCGTGGACCGCCGCGTGCACCTGGGCGGGGACGTTCGCGTCGGCGTCGACGGCGCGGGCGTACAGCAACGTGGTCACGACATCCGCCCATCCGCGCCCCTCGGCGTCGGTCAGCAGCTGCTCGATCGTCGTACGCGCCGCGTCGACCTGCGGGGTCTGGACGTCCTGGACCAGGTGGAAGGCATGGCGGACAGCGAGCCGTCGATCGCTGGGCGGCTCCCGCTCCGCACGGGCCAGGTTCACCCAGGTGATATCGGCGTCCGCGGTGCCCCGCATTAGGCCGAACGGGTGGTGAGTCGTTCCGGTGTCGGGTGTCAGTCGTTGACATGCAGGGCCGCGTTCAAGCCTCCCCACGTACCGGTACGCGGCAGGGCCTCGAGCGTGCCCGTCATGCTGTTGCGGCGGAACAGCATCCCGGCCGTCCCGGACAGCTCGGCCGCCTTGACCACGGTGCCGTCGGGGAGCGTCAGCTTGGATCCGGCGGTGACGTAGCAGCCGGCCTCGACGACGCAGTCGTCGCCGAGCGAGATGCCGATGCCCGCGTTGGCTCCGACCAGGCAGCGCTCGCCGATGCGCACGACCTGCTTGCCGCCGCCGGAGAGCGTGCCCATCACCGAGGCACCGCCGCCGATGTCGGACCCGTCTCCGACGACCACTCCGGAGCTGATGCGGCCCTCGACCATGGAGCTGCCGAGCGTGCCGGCGTTGTAGTTGACGAAGCCCTCGTGCATCACCGTGGTGCCGGGGGCGAGGTGGGCGCCGAGACGGACCCGGTCGGCGTCGGCCACGCGCACGCCCGTCGGCACGACGTAGTCGAGCATGCGCGGGAACTTGTCGACACCCAGCACCAGGACCGGCCCGCGACCGCTGTCGCGCAGCCGCAGCCGGGTCAGCTCGAACCCGTCGACCGCGCAGGGACCGCAGCTCGTCCACACCACGTTGGACAGCAGGCCGAAGATCCCGTCGAGGTTCACGCCGTGCGGCGCCACCAGCCGGTGCGAGAGCAGGTGGAGCCGGAGATAGACGTCGGTGGCGTCGGACGGAGGTGCGTCCAGGTCGATGGTGACGACCACCACCTCGGTGCGCACACCGCGGGCGGCGTCCGTGCCGGCGAGGTCGGCCAGCCCGACAGGGACCGGCGGCTCGGCCCCGAGGACCGGCTGCGGGTAGAGCACGTCGAGCACCTGGCCCGCGGCGTCGTAGGTCGCCAGTCCGACGCCCGAGGCCTTCCTCGACTCTTCGTCCACGGCGATACCGTAACGGCCGTGACCACCCCCCGGCTCGGCAGCCTCGACCTCAGCCAGGACGCCGTGAGCCTCACGGCCGCGCTCGTCGACGTCTTCTCGGTCAGCGGTACCGAGGCCGCGCTGGCCGACCTGGTCGAGGCCGCGCTGCGTCAGGTACCGCACCTGACTGTCGACCGCGTCGGTGACGCCGTCGTGGCCCGTACGGCCCTGGGTCGCAGCGAGCGCGTCGTCCTGGCCGGCCACATCGACACGGTGCCCGAGGCCGGCAACCTGCCCTCCCGTCGCGGCGAGGGGCGGCTGCACGGCCTCGGCTCCTGCGACATGAAGGGCGGGGTGGCCGTCATCCTGCGGCTCGCCGCGGCGCTGTCCGCCCCGACCCGCGACGTCACGTACGTCCTGTACGACGGCGAGGAGGTCGACGCGGACCGCAACGGTCTCAANCGGNTCCAGCNCGAGCACCCCGAGTGGCTGGCCGCCGACTTCGCGGTCCTCATGGAGCCGACCGGCGCGACGGTCGAGGGTGGCTGCCAGGGCACGCTGCGGGCCGACGTGACCGTGGGTGGGCGGCGGGCGCACAGCGCCCGTTCGTGGCTCGGAGTCAACGCGATCCACGCGGCCGGCGGCGTCCTCGACCGGCTGCGGTCCTACGACGCGCGGCTGGTGACGATCGACGGGCTCGAGTACCACGAGGGGCTGAACGCGGTCCACGTGGCGGGCGGCGCCGCGGGCAACGTGATCCCGGACGAGTGCACGGTCACCGTCAACTACCGTTTCGCCCCGGACCGCTCGCTCGCCGAGGCTGGAGACCACGTGCGTGCGGTCTTCGACGGGTACGACGTCCGTGTCGTCGACGGCGCGCCCGGGGCTTTGCCTGGTCTCGACC
>JGI24140J50213_10000041_pt1 | contig 49891 bp, 41 predicted proteins | sample BarGraIncu00222A_FD_50213 | JGI IMG/M metagenome (IMG submission 50213)
AAGATAATTTTGTTCCAGCAGTTTCCCTGGTGATTCTGCCACCATCACTACGCGCCATGGTGTTGTAAAAGGTGCTTTTCCTGTCACCCATCCATAAGCGGGATCATTTTTTTTGTTGCCCTCGCCATCAAGCAATACATCCAGCGTATTGTCAGAACTTTCTGAATGGCGCAATTTCATCCGAGCATAATCCACAAGGTGTGCCTCAGATATAGCAGCATAGAGATGTTCGTCCACCTTTACAGTCAAAGGGCGTTCAACACCAGGACTTATTTTACTTATGGTTGTCTGGCTCTTCGCATAATCAGCCTGAGCCCTGTAAACCGCCCAGGTGGTATGGTCTGCCGTGAAGGAAAATTGTGTATTCTCACCCCTTATTTCAATATTTTCTCCATTCTCTTTTGGAAGCATGTAGTTAAATGCGACACCTTCATTGTAAGCCCTGAAAGTCAATATCATTCTTTTTTCTCCCTTTGTTTGCAATTCGACCACGAGTTGATTATAGTGATCCGGGATAGTTGAACGCTCAGCCAGCACTGGTTTCCATGTACTATTGACTGTAGCGGTTTTGGTACTGGTAATTTTAAAATCATGGGTCAGCGAAAGGTCATGTTCCTGCAACCCAAGACGAGAATCGGAAAGAACCGGATGACCGTCAAATGTCACATTATACACCGGGCAGTCTATCTCCTCCCCTATCTTTTTCAGTTCAAAATGAACGATCACCTTGCCATTGGGTGATATTAAGGTCTGGGCATCAGCCGAACTGATCAATGTAAAAAAACCAAAGATGAAAACAATCAAGGAAATAGTGCCAGGCACCATTTTCCTACCAACTTTTACAGGACTGGCAGCTAATGCAAAACCGCCAAATTGTATCGCTCTAATACATGCAGCAAGAATGAAAACTTTCATAGGAGAAAGATATTTTTACTTTGCTAAATTAGTCTTTTTGAAAAGTAAATCACTTGTAGAATTTGATTCAAGAAAGATTAATGTTGTCAAGATATTTTTATTCATATTAGAAATGGGTTAAGACCCCATTATTCCTTCTTAAATGAATATCCGGGCAGAAACTCTAGCCTAACTAACTTATGGTGTATAATTTGAATTGTTGAATTTATTGCTTTATGCCTGTTTTATATTGTCACAGTATTTATATTTTTTTAGGTTAATTTATTATTACAAACTTCAAAGAGGATTTTCATAATGATCAGACAATTTTAATTGTTTTATACTTTGGAATTCAGAAAGACTATAAGGGGAATTGACCAGACTTTTTAGACATCGTGTTAAACAGGAAAAATCCTAAACAATCATTAATTTTAGCTGTTTCTTTAAATGTCATTTACCCTTTTAAAAATACTTTTAAAATCCAGAAAAATGAAAAAGATACTGTTTATTACTGGTGAGTTTACTGAAGATTATGAAACAATGGTGCCTTTCCAGATGCTGCAAATGGTAGGTTACGAAGTACATGCTGTATGTCCTGATAAAAAGAAGGGCGACAAGATTAAAACAGCTATTCACGATTTTCAAGGCGATCAGACATACACTGAAAAGCCGGGACACGAGTTTACTTTAAATTACACCTTTAACGATGTAAAAGTTAGTGATTACAGCGGATTAATCATCGCTGGAGGAAGGGCTCCCGAATACCTGAGATTATATCCGAAAGTACTTGAATTCACAAAATACTTCTTTGAAAAGAATTTACCGGTTGGGGCTATCTGTCATGCTATTCAGATTTTAACTGCAGCCGATGTTGTCAGGGGAAGAAAGTTAACCTCTTATCCGGCAATAAGTCCCGATATCAAAATGGCCGGAGGCGAGTATCAAGACATACCTATTGACGGGGCATATGTTGACGGTAATTTAGTCACAGCAAAAGCCTGGCCTGCTCATCCAAACTTTATCAGGGAGTTTTTAAAAGTGATGGGTGCAAAGATTGAGATTGAAAAACCTGTAGTCGCTGCATGGTAAAGAAGTTTTAATGGGTCATAAAAGCTTATGAATAAATGGTGTCAGGAACAATTATATTAAATGGTTCCTGACACCATTTAATATGACACCATTTAATATAATATCTTTGCATTAACAGTGCCCGCATTGCATCTCATAAGAACTGCCTGTGGGTCATTTTATTTTTATCTTTACAACAACAATCAGAAATAGATATGAAATCAGTGTTTTTTGGATGTCTTTTAATGCTATTCCTTATGGGAACAAATGTAATAGCTTCCTCTTCTAATCTATCTCAACGTGTTAAGGCAGTTGATGAACCTCAACAAGTTATTTCAGAAGAACCTCTTTCTCCTGATTACGAGGTGTGGATAAATGGAGTAAAAGCAATCGTATATATAGCCAGGGTTCAGGATGCTCCATGGGAAAAAACCAAAACAAAGCTGGACTTTGGAGGGAATTATTCTTTTATGAGCTTTGATATCAAAGGATCTGTTGAAGTTAAAATTCATTCATTTAAAAAATCCTTAATAAACTCAATTTTAAGACCTGAACAAGTGAAAGTCAAGGGTCTACTCAAGAGTGAAAATGAAATTACATTTAAAATAGACAAGCCAACTAAATTAAGCATTGAACCTGACGGAAAGAATTCACCTCTTTTAATATTTGCGAATCCTGTAAATGATTATGTTTTGGATAAGTCAGATAAAAATGTGATTTATTTTGGACCCGGTATTCATAAACCCGATTCTGCCATAGTCAGAGTAGGGAATAATCAAACACTTTACCTTGCCGAAGGTGCAATTGTCAAAGCCGGAGTTTTACTCTCAGGAAATAATGCTAAGATCTGTGGTCGTGGAATCCTGGATGGCAATGAATTTGTTTGGGGTAAGAAGTCACGCAACATGGTGGAAATAACCGGTAATAATGTCATTGTTAAAGACATTATCATCAGAGGTGGAGCAACATGGACGATGCCTATCAGGTATTGTCATCATGTAATCATTGATAATGTTAAAATTCTTGGTGGTCGTGCTCAGAATGATGATGGCATTAATCCATGTAATGCACAGGATGTTTTGATCAAAAATTGTTTTATCAGAACTGATGATGACTGTATCGCATTAAAAGGCACACAAGATCAGCCAAATCCCGGAAATGTTGAAAGAATTACAGTTGAAAATTCAATTTTATGGTGCGATCGGGCACGGGTGTTTTTATTAGGGCATGAAAGTCGGGCAGTGTATATGCGCGACATCATATTTCGAAATATTGATATTGTTCATTTTTGCATGACAGCATTTCTTTTGGAGCCGGGAGAAGATATGCAGATGGAAAATATTTTATTCGAGAATTTCAGGATAAATGGTGAAGGGCAAAAAGAGCTTATCAGATTGAAGCCAACTATTAATCAATATATGCATAAGAAAGTTCCGGGGCATATCAATAATGTTACTTTCAGGAATATCATGGTCACAGGCAAAACTGGAGATTATACTATTCAATTAGCAGGGGCTGATGAGGAACATATTGTATCAGGAGTTTCGATGTCTAAGATCTCGATTTCAGGAAATAAAATAGATAAAGGATCACCAAACATAAAAATTGGTAATTGGGTGAATAACTTTAGCATAAAATAATTCTTAAGCTAAGTGGATGATTAGTTCTTATTGGGTTTGTCTGTTATTTTTTTTTGATTTGAGTTCGACTTTATCAATGATATCTCCATTTGCCTTTTTTAATGTGGCAGTGAGGATGTTCTTATTGACTTCAACGATGGTGTAGGTCGATTTATCAAGGTTATTGTTAACTCCAACCGGTGCTCCACCCATAACGATGGGGAAGTTGTTGACTCCCTTTTTAGGCTTGATCATTGAATATTTGTGGGTATGTCCACAAAGCAGTATGTCAGCGCCTGCATCATTGAGTAAAGCTGCAAACTTTTGACTGCAATCTTTAATGCCATATCCCTCGGCATCTGATCCCTCTGAATTCAGATATACCGGCATATGTATACACACAACTCTGAATTTTGCATTGATATAATCAGGGGTCTTCACCTCTTTTGCAAGCCAAACGGCTTCCTGTGAACGATAGTTGTCATAATCAGCCAATCCAAAATAATACTGATTGTCATCGGGTTTATCTTCGCCACAATCGAGCACTACAAAATGTGTATTCCCATAATTAAACGAATAGAAGTACTCTCCGTTAGGCGTGTCTATATATTTAGACAGGCTTCGTGCAGCTATACCCCTGGTTTCGTGATTTCCACGGGTAAAATAAAAAGGTATTTCAGAAGCAAAAGAGGTACTAAAGGGGCCTAACATACAATCGATGATATCACTTTCTTTATTGAGGTCATTCAGTATGTCCCCATTTAACATGACAAAACTAAATCCCTTTTCGCGTTTTACAATATCTCCGGTAAATTGTGGCTTACTGTGGAGATCGTTAAATGCCATAAATGAAAAACTTTCAGTAAGTTTCGATGGTGTTGTAAATGAGTAGACTTTACTCTTCAGACTATCACCATAAACGACCTTGTAGGCCTGATGCGTCTTGATTTCTTTGGAAATGACCTTATAAAAATAGACTGTTCCGGGTTTCAGATTACTTAAAATAACTTTCTGGACACCTGACCCGGCATCTATCATGCCTGAAACAGCATGAAATGCTTTGTGATCGGTGTTGGAGTTCTCCCCATATTGAACATAACTTGTTGAATATTTATTGACACTCCATGATATGGTTATTCCGTTTTGACTTAGATTTTGAAGATAGGGTTGACAAGTAAAATCAAAAGAGGGTTCAGTCGATTGTCCTGAAACATTGATGGGAAATATGAAGATTAGCAGTGATGCCAATAACAATAGCACAGATATTTTTCTCATGGATTATAATTTTAAGATATCGTTTATTCAATCACCAGTAACCAACCCTTTTTAGGTTGAGCCAGGATCTCATCTCCGGGATTAAAGACTGCTGCAGGTTGAAAATCTTTGACCTCCCAAGCTGTTAGTTTTGCTCTAGAAGGTTCTATTCCCAGTTGTTTCCAATCGATGGAGAGTTTAACTTTTTCAGGATTCTGAGCCCAACTTGCTATGGAGAGCAATGTTTTATTTTCTTTCCGATAGACAGTCGCCAATATTTCAGGATTGTTGGTTTTGACAGGTGACGTTGGAACCCAGAAGCCAATCATTTCGCTGCCCTGGATGCCAAACTTATCCCATACATTCCAGATTGGGCGGGGATCGCCAGACCAGGGACGACGATTTGTCATTCCAAAGATCATTCCTCTCCAGAGGTTTCCATCATCCTGAAGCATCTCGCCCATCAATCCAAATGGTATCCCTGAAATCTCTGTCAACCAGTAATCAGGTTTCGAATTGTAATCAAAATACTCGCCAAACCAAAGTCTGTTCAGGTAAGGAAAATGCTCGAGATAGAGGTTAGCGCTACTGGCAAACCCATCATGAATATTGTATTGATTTGCAGAGTGAAGGTCGATCATAGCCCCTGTGCGGTTCCGATCAAGTATCTTACGCACCCTTTTCATAGTGGTTCTGTCAAAAGCCACATCATCAATGTAGAGACCATCGATGCCTACATTTTCGGTTAACCAGTTCAACCCCTCGACATAATAGTTGTGCCAGCGCGAAACACCACTGTTGACAATGGCTGCATCTTTCAATTCGGGTACAAACCAGGCAGCGATGTAGTTAGAATCAAGATGTTCCTGTAACCAGGAGTAACCATTTCCTTTTCCATAACTCAATACCTCATCACCAAGACTCCTTAACATATGAATCTCGGGAGCACTGTTGGACAGCTCCCTGACGGTATAATAGATTTTCACCTTCATGTTTTTGGAATGTGCCTCATCGATATACTTCTTCATCTCATCCGGACGCAGGAATGGATAATTGATGAAAGGATTAATCTCTGTAGCATGATGTACATTGACGGTATTTCCACCATCTTTCTGAATGGAATCCAGATTATTAAACTTATGATAATACCGCGTACTCCACTGGCTTTCTGTGTTTAACAGATGGAATGGTGTAATCAGTAAACGGAAGTTAAAGTGCAATACTTCACCTTTTTTCATGGCCCTTTTGCCACTATAGGTTGTGAGCAGATAGCTATTGCCATTTATCTGTGTGGTGCAACCTCCCCTACCCTCATTAAACCATGATGGTGGCATATTTAAGGGCTTCTGTAGATAGAAATTGGTATTCAGGGGTCGGATATAATTCGTGTCCTTAAAGCTGGCCTGGATGCCTCCATTTACATTTCCGATCCAGACTGCATCCTGATTCTTTTGCTGATCCCATTTCCATGTAAAGGAATCTGGTCTATTGCCTCCCTTTTGTCCCATCCCCATGAAGTATTGCGCTATCCCGGCAGAATATGGGATTTGAAGTTTCACATCGTTTATAAAGACATCGTTCAAAGCTTTCATCGAGACTTCATACTCCATACAGCCATCAAATTCAAGTTGACCATTAACGGTCATTTTCAATGAGGGATTATTCAATGTATTGGTCCATGCAACAGTACCCGGTTTTTCCTTTGTATAGGCCAGATGTTGTGTTTCAAATTTAAACGGTGAACCCTTTGCATCTTCTATTATAAACTTTACCGGTGAAGCCAACAAGTCAACAGGTTCTTTGGTAAAGTGAGTCATTTCGATTGAATAAAAGCTTTTGATCTTATCTGGAAAACCAATCTGATCAAGCGCTACCTCACGACCCAAACAGCTGACCACGTTTCCATTTCGTTTTAAAGGGGTATAAGGTGGAACAATTTCATCGTCAAAGGCCAATCTTGAATTCAACCAACGCAAACGGGTTAAGGCATATGGATTGCTATCACCTTTGTCAGCCAATATATTTTGTTTTACATACAATTTAACAGTGACATTTTGAGCTTTAGCGCCTTCGGGAGTCACTGTAACAGTTGTAGTATACCAACCACTCTTTGCATCTTTTGGAATCTGGATCCCTATCCAAAGGGGTTTTACTATTCCTTTATCCAGATTACTGCTTTTCTTAAAAGGTTTGCCTTCTGAATCAAATCCTTCGGTGTTAAAACAGGTAAAGCCATTTGATTTAATGACAAAGCCCGGGGAATTGAAATCAGAATATGTGATCTTACAACTTCTGAATGACTGTTGAAATGAGACTGCACCAATCTGAAAGGTAAAATATTCATTCATTGAGGCTGTGTCACTGATTGCACCATTGGGACCATGTTGAATCCATCTGAATGGCAGATCCTGTGTCATCCGAATAGAATATCTGCGCAATTCAGGAAACAGAAAATATGACTTGTCTTTATTGTTTGTAATTAAATTGTCGACCTCGCTCTTTTTCGCAATCACCTCCATAGGAAAGAAACTGTTCAGGACATTGATAGATTGCATTTCAACTGCCCTGGCCTTTATAATATTATCTAAAGATTGAGAAGTCACTGTATTTAACCAGTTTTTATCTGCAGTCTGTAAAGGTTTCGGATAGATTACCGTTGGATAATTAGCCGATCCTTTTGAAATATAGGGCATGTAAAAAAGATAGTAGACACCCTTTCCTGCTGTTGGTTGGAATACCAGATCACAGCTCTCCCTGGAGACACTGCTTCGAAATACATTATTGATGCGGTGCAGGTTAGCATCTGTGACAATAATATTTATGTTTTCAGGATGATGATCGCGACGACGCCAATCGACCAGTACCCTCACTGCTTCAGCCACGGAAGAAACATTTACAACAACCCGATGATTTCCAAGTGTATCCGGATTCCAAATTGCAGTAGAATATGGAATTGTTTGTGCATTGGCATGATTATTCAATGATATACAAAAACAAAACATCAAAAAGCAACCAATAAGGATACCATTTATTTTATGCAATTTCATATTCATAAGTGAAGGTTTATTTCGGAGTAAAGATAATTAAAATAAAATCGTAGCATAAGGAGCTTTATAATTTATTTTATATAGATTTTTTATTCCTCTCCTATTTAACTGGGAAATGGTGATCTGAGTAAAATATTGAATAATTTTGAAGAGGTGTTTTACTTAATATTGGTAACAGAATATGACAACATTAGCTGAAAGGATCATCGAATTTAACCGGACGCTTGATTTCAAAGGAGAATTACCCTTGGGCATCAACATCATGAATCCTTTCAAGGGAAACGGGGATATTCTAAGTGTTTCATCAACATTCTACCGGAAATATTACAATGATAACAATCCCCGGCACTTGATACTGGGTATTAATCCGGGCAGGTATGGAGCAGGAGTCACCGGGATCCCTTTTACAGACACCAAAAGACTTACGAATGAGTGTGGATTGAACTATTCGGGCAAAGAGACTCATGAACCTTCATCAGTATTTGTTTATGAGGTGATTGAGGCCTATGGTGGAGTTGAGAATTTTTATCATGATTACTATATCAATTCGATATCCCCACTTGGTTTTACAATCAGTGATGAGAAAGGGAATGAAAAGAATTACAACTATTACGACAGCAAAGAGTTGACCGAAAAGATGTTTCCTTTTATGGTCGACAATATCTACAAGCAAATAGCTTTAGGTATGAAAACGGATATTTGTTTTTGTTTCGGCACGGGTAAGAATGAGAAGTTTCTGCGACTTCTGAACGATAAATATGGGTTCTTTAAAAACATAGTTGCACTGGAACATCCCAGGTTTGTGATGCAGTACAAAGCAAAGTCAAAACCGGCATATATTGAGAAGTATATGAAGGCGTTTAGCATGATAAATAAAGATTAGCGAAAGAGATTTTATCTTTTCGACAGATTATACCAGTTCTTCTCCCATTACTGAAAAATATAGGTTTTGTAACTGATGTACCTGAAGTTTGCATTTGGTTGGATAACCTTGCCACTTGATCATGGTGCGGTCGAAATAGATTTCAATCTTCGCTCTCTTATGAACCCAGAAGATATAGCCATTGATATGACGGATCTTCTCAAATCCAAGGGTCTCGATCCATTCATACGAAAGCACAATGGGCTTGATTTCAGCAAGCTTGATTTTGATATTAAAAAAGGTCTTTAATGTAATTTCAGTCTCTGAAATACTGTCGATCTCTACTTTTTCGTTTTTCCAGCTTACAAAATTTCCTATTCTTAATTCGTTGGCTTTCATTATCAATTTTTTAATGGGTGGTTTATGGAGGGTTCTGTTTTGAATTTGCAAAATTAACAAATTCCCGCATCAATTAAGGCAGATGTTGTAATTCATTCTTAAACATACAAGATTTATGTAAGCCGGGTTAAGATTTCTTCGATTGAAAACCTTGCACCACAAATGACTTCATCTGAAGCGCCATAGTAGATAGTGAGCTGATCGCCATCGACAATATGACCATTTGTGAATACTACATTGCCAAAGAATCCATTCTTCTCGTATTCCATATTGGGTTCCATGATCGGATCAGCGGTACGGGCCAACACCTTTGCAGGATTCTCTTTATCAAGCAATAATGCACCCAGACAATAACGATTCTGTTCGTCGGCGCCATGATAGATTTCGAGCCAACCCCTATCGGTCATGATGGGTGCCCCCCCTGCCCCAACCCTTACACTGTCCCACTTTCCTTTCCGTGTTCTGACAATGCATCGATGATTACCCCAGTGGATCAGGTCAGGTGAATCGGCCAACCAGATATAATTACCTCCTACTGCCGGGCTACTTGGTCTGTGCAATGCATAATAACTGTTTCCGATCTTAGTATTGAAAAGTGTACAATCTTTATTGTGAGGAGGAAATATCAGATGTCCCCGATCAAATTGGAGCCAGTCTTCAGTCATCATCATCCCTACTGCTACCCCGTTATCGGATACTGCAGTATAAGTCAGGTAATATTTATTTTCAATAACTGTAACCCGGCAATCTTCTATCCCAAATGTTTCATAGGCTCCTTTACCAACGATGGGGAGGTATCCATCCAGTTCATAAAAATGAATGCCATCTTCACTACACATTAGCCTGAAATGAGACAAAGTCGTCAGATAATCTGCATTCTCATATCGCACCATCCTGGGGTCTGACAAACCAAGATCAATGTTTTTACGATCGATTTCGATGATACTCAATTCACCAGCCTGATCCAATATGGGGAATGAAACACGCCCTTCCTGTTGATCCGGACGCTCTGCAACACGTATTATCAGCCATACTTTATCCTGATACCTGAACACACCCGGGTTTAACAGACATTCTATCTTCAGTCCTTTGCCGTTAGGTTGCAAATCGGAAGGTCGAAGGATAGGGTTTTCTGTAAACCTGTTGGCTAAGTCGCTCATGGAGTTTTTATTAACTAAATAATGGCATCACAATCATCAAAGTGGATAATGCAATCAAAATTGCAACTGTAATCCAACCGATAAGATTGTAGATTGGTTTGTTCACATGAACGCCCATGATCTTTTTATTATTCACCAACATGATCATACAGATCAATACCACAGGCAATAACATCCCATTGAGCACTTGTGACCACAATGTAATCTTAATCAGTGGCGCATTGGGAATAAGAATAATAATACAGGAGACAACAAGAATGGCGGTATAGAGGAAATAAAACTCGGGAGCTTCATCCCATTTCTTATCGATTCCGGCTTCGAATCCAAAAGCTTCACATACATAGAAGGCGGTAGCTAGTGGAAGTATAGTTGCCGAAAAAACTGAAGCGATAAAAAGTCCAAAAGCATATGCCTGTGAGGCAAGATTCCCTGCCAGTGGTTTAAGTGCGAGGGCGGCATCCTTGGCTTCATTTATAGTTATACCTTTCTCATGTAAGGTTGAAGCACAGGCAACAATAATAAAGAAGGCAACCACAACAGTTGCAATACAACCAATTATTATATCGATCAGGGTATATTTGAAGTCTTTCATCTTGAGTCCCTTTTCGATGACTGAGCTTTGCATATAAAACTGCATCCATGGGGCGATGGTTGTTCCAATTATGCCTAAAACCATTGCAAGATAAGCTGAATTGTATTCCATGTGAGGGTGTGCGATGGATGAGCCTATTTCACTCCAATGGGGTTTTCCCATCAATGCCGAGACAACATACATTAAAAGAGATACACTGAATATCAGAAAGATTCGTTCAGCTATCTTATAGGTTCCCTTTACCACCAATACCCAGACCAGGAAACCCGCTATCGGCACCGATATATACTTACTCACACTAAAGCACTCCATTGAGCCAGCTACCCCGGCAAATTCAGTGGTTGTGTTTCCGATATCAGCTAAAAGAAGTCCAATAAAAATGACAAATGTTATTTTGACTCCTGCATTCTCTCGAATAAGATCTGCAAGTCCTTTTCCGGTTACAATACCCATGCGGGCATTCATTTCCTGGATGATGATTAATACAAGAAAGGCAGGAATCAGGGTCCAGATGAGTTTATACCCATATAGTGCACCGGCCACTGAATAAGTTGTAATTCCTCCTGCATCATTGTCTACACTGCCTGTGATAATTCCCGGCCCAAGTATGGCAAAGAATATGGCGATATTTCTGAATATATTTTTACGTGATGATTTTATTGCCAACATAAGCGTCCTCCTGATCGTAATTCATTAAACATGGGCGGCCACAAGGGCGCCCCTACATTTTTTTGTATTTCATGCATTCATAGGGTAGCCCCTATATTATTTTGTTCGTCTTCTGCCCATGAGGTCTTCCACGATATCGTCGATTACAACCATACCCAGAAGCTCATTATCTTTTCCGACTACAGGAACTGATAACAGATTGTATTTGGAAACAATTTCTGCCAGACTGTCCAGAGGGTCTTCATCTTGAACACTGATATGTTTTTTGTTCATAATCGCAGAAAGTTTGACTGAGGGTTCAGAAATGACCAGGTCACGCAATGACAAGGAGGCATTCAGTTTTCCGGTATCGTTAATGATAAAGATGTTATATAATACTTCGACTTCAGGTTTCTCGGCTCTGATAACTTCCAATACCTTTTCCACAGTATCTGTTTCGGCAAATGCTAAAAAGTCGGTATTCATGATACTCCCCACTTCGCGGTCTTCATATTCGAGCAACTCCCTGACATCTTCTGATGTTTCGGATTCCATCTCAGCAAGCAACAGTTCAGCCCTATCATCTTCAAGCATATCCAGGATATCGGCTGCTTCATTGGCAGGCATCTTCTCAAGTACATCGGCTGCCTTATCAATAGGCATGTTCTCGATGATGTCTACCTGTGATTTGGGTTCCATCTCTTCCAAAACATCGGCAGCCCTCTCTTTATCAAGGTTGCTAAACAAATGCGCCCTGCTATGGGTTCCCAGTTCTTCAATGATATCTGCCAGGTCGGAAGGGTGAAGGGTGTTCAGTTTCTTGAATGTAGTCCCCAGCTTGATGTTGAAATTGGAATAATCAACGGCTTCAACATCGTCCCAGAGAATAAATTTTGAAGGGATGGCAATATTGAAAAGTGAAAAGAAGGACTTCAAAGGTCTGCTAATGCCGATCCGACGCAACAAGCCTTCGGTTCCAACATCTACTGCAACTGCAAACGTACCATCTGTAACCGATACCAGCCTGACATCGTTGACACGGACAAGCTTGCGTCCATTCAGGTCAACGATTTGTTTATCGAGAATATTGGCTTTTAAGAGTAGAAAATCAAAAGATTCCTCATCAGAAACAATCCTTGAATCCTTACAGGTAATCGTGTAGCGACTTTTTATTTTATTGACAGAGAACTGTTTAAAATCAAGACAAGTTATATTCCCATTCTTTATTAACCGCGCAGACATAACTTTTGGTCGGTAGGGTTCTCCTACAAACTGGCCATCAGCTCCGGTCTCTATGAGTAAATCGTTGAGTTTGCCCAGATATTTTCCATCTGTGGCATAGACTTTCAAGCCCAGTACGCGGCTTAAATAAAATGTGGTGATTGCAGTCATAATGCATCCTCCTTTTTGACTATAGGAGGAAGCGAAAGGGGCCTTTTCCTATAGTTGGTTAATTATTCGAGATAAATCAGGTCCTTCGTCCATTTGAGTGGTAAAAAATATTTCTGACGGCAAAAGTAGACATTTTTACGCTTGCCTTCGCCTAAAAACAAGTTTAAAATTAAACATTTTTAGTTTAATAAAGATGTTTAAAAAACAAGATTAAAACAAAAAAGGCAGACTTTTTTATCGGTCTGCCTTTCATTGTTTTAAAGAATTATTTAGAGCTTTCTTGCGCCATCACCTATTTCGGCAATGTAGAAATCGGGTTTCAGATGGGTCTTTTCTTCATAGTTTTTGCCAACCACCTCGCAAAATTCTTTGACCTGTTCGTCTTTTACCAGTGCAATTGCGCACCCGCCAAAGCCGGCGCCAGTCATACGGGCACCAATAACACCCTTGATTTTGCGGGCTTCGTCAACGATGGTATCCAGTTCAAATCCGGTTACCTCATAATCGGTCCGCAATGAATCGTGAGATGCGTTCATCAGTTGTCCGAATTCAGGTATGCGGTTGTTCTTCAATGCATCAACAGCAGCCAATACCCGTGCGTTTTCACTTATTACATGTTTAGCACGTTTACGGACAACAGGATCTAAAATGAGATGTGACCTTTTATTGAATTCTTCCAGAGTTAAATCCGAGAGATCTTCCAAAGCACCGTCGGCACTCAAAGCTGTCAAAGCTGCCTGGCATTCTGCAACTCTTTCGTTGTATTTAGAATCTGTAAGACCACGTTGTTTGTTGGTATTCATGATTACCAGTGTATATCCGGCAACATTAGCAGGGATTACATCATAACCATAGGTACGACAGTTAAGGAAAAGGGCGCCGTTTTTCTGGCCCATTCCGATTGCAAACATGTCCATGATACCACAATTCATTCCTACGAATTCATTCTCGGCACGTCGTGAAAGCTTGGCCATATCGACCATCGACATTTCATACTTAAAAATACTTCCCAGGGCAACAGCGGTTACCATCTCGATAGAAGCCGATGAAGAAAGACCTGCTCCATTTGGGATATTACCCGAATAAAGCAATTCAAGACCCTTGATGGTAACATCGAGTTTAACAAACTGATCTATGACTGCCAGTGGATAATTGATCCATTTACCCGGTTGTTTTACATGCAAATCTGCTAGAGGCACATTGGCTGTGAAATCAAAATTGGTAGTTGCAAATTTTACAACCGGNTCATCGATTCTGCGAACCAACAGGTAAGTACCATAACTAATGGCACATGGCAANACATAACCGCCATTGTAATCGGTATGTTCGCCAATCAGATTAACACGACCGGGAGCAAAATAGAGTTCCGGAGCTACACTTTCATTACCAAAACGTTGGTAAAATTCTTTTAAAAGCAGGTTAGTATCCACGATAATAATATTTATGTTGTTCGTAAACGAATATAATTGCGCATTTTGAATGAACAGATTTCTGTAAATTGTATAAATTAAAACAAAGCAAAGTTAATGTGTTTTAATGATATTCAAAAAAGGTTTTAGGGTGAATCCTTATTTTAAGAAAACATTACCTTTGCACTTTCATTTCAAATTATGATTTAGTTTATTTTTTAAAAAATACATATATTAAATTTAGCATTATGGCTTTACGATTTATTTCAGCTGATGAAGCAGCCAGTTATATTAACAACAATGATGTCATAGGATTTAGCGGATTTACGCCTGCCGGTTCTGTCAAAGCCATCCCACTGGCCATTGCGGAAAGAGCAAAAGCAGAGCATGCTGTCGGACGTCCTTTCAAAATTGGTGTGATCACGGGTGCTTCTACCGGTGACTCCCTCGATGGCGCATTGGCAAGGGCTGATGCAGTCCTGTTCAGGACACCCTATCAGTCGAACAAGGATTTAAGAGATCTGATCAATGCCGGTAAAGCAGAATATTTCGACTCACACCTGTCATCGGTTGGCCCTTCTATTCGTTACGGTTTCCTTGGAAAGATCAGCTGGGCTATTATCGAAGCCTGCGACGTGAATGAAAACGGAGAAATAGTATTGACAACCGGTGTCGGTATCTCCCCTACTATCTGTAAAACAGCCGACCGGATCATCATTGAACTCAACCATTATCATCCCAAAACGCTCAGGGGGATTCACGACATCCATATTCAACTTGATCCCCCATTCAGAAGAGAAATCCCGATCTATAAACCTTCAGACAGAGCAGGATCAGAAACTATCAAGGTAGACCCTTCAAAAATTGTGGGTATTGTTGAAACCAATCTTCCGGATGAAGTAAAGGGATTTTCAAAGAATGATGCCGTGACTGAAATGATCGGACACAACGTGGCAGAATTTCTTGCGGGTGAGATGAAAAAAGGAAGGATTCCCTCTTCATTTCTCCCGATTCAAAGTGGTGTTGGGAATATTGCCAACGCAGTTCTGGGTGCATTAGGTGTCAATAAAAGCATCCCCGAATTTGAAATGTATACCGAGGTCATCCAGGATTCGGTAATCAGCCTTATGCAAGAAGGAAGAATTCGCTTTGCAAGTGGCTGTTCATTGACTGTCTCCCCTGATATTCTTAAACAGGTCTACGATAATCTTGATTTCTTTCACAAAAGACTGATTCTGCGTCCACAGGAAATCAGCAACAGCCCAGAGGTAGCACGCCGTTTAGGTATTATATCTGTGAATACTGCCCTTGAAGCCGATATCTTTGGAAATGTAAACAGTACCCAGGTAATGGGAAGCAAGATGATGAATGGTATTGGCGGTTCGGGTGACTTTACCCGCAATGCTTACATTTCTATCTTCACCTGTCCATCTGTAGCCAAGGGGGGAAAGATCAGTGCCTTTGTCCCTATGGTATCGCATACCGACCACAGCGAACACTCCGTCCAGGTATTGATCACAGAACAAGGCATCGCCGACCTGAGGGCTAAATCGCCTAAGGCAAAGGTTGACGAAATAATCAATAACTGTGTACATCCTGAATACAAGAGCCATCTCAGAGACTATGTCAACCAGGCAGGACTTGAATCACACACTCCTGTAGCCCTGGCCTCCGCTTTCGGAATGCATCTTTGCTATGAACGAACCGGAGACATGCGGGAAGTGGATTGGAAGAACTACGGATTATAAAAATAAAACTAAAAAGGGCCGGTTGTCAAAGACTCTGGCTCTTTTTGTAATACATTTTTTTTATTTCTTGAGATTAATCATCAATTAGGATATAATTGTTTGAACCATTTAATTCTGAGGATTAATGGGGATGGAATCAATAAATTCGGTTATAATATTTTTGATACTGCTTTAATCACTTCCGGATCACTTACAAGCCAATTGTAGACAATTAGTATATACTCTGCCCCTTTCGCCTGCAATACGCGTACCCTTCGCCCACCTTTCCCGTTGCTCTTAGAACGCGAAACCAACGCGAAGGGTACGCGAAAGGTAGGCGAAACGTACGCGAAACCCCTAAGCTGTCCCCCTGTTATTTAGTCTATATTTGGTTTTCATCCCTTCATCATGTTTTCTTCTTCCTTTGAGAGTGTTTAGTAATTATCGGAAAGTTATAGCATAGATAATTACGGGTATAAGGGTACTAAGGGACAAAAGACTATTAAATTTATGGGAACACTCCCATATAACAGAGGTTTAACCAGGGTATTACTGCCATCGCTTCCTTAACTGGTCCATGGGAGGACCGTGGGACGACCGTATCACCATCGTACAATGAATACGATGGTGGGATGTAGTTCTTGTGAACCTCCGACAAACGTTACACGGAGACGATGGCAGTTATACTCTAGTTATATGGGGGTTAAACCAGAATATTATGACAAATAAGTCGCTTTTATTTCACCAATCCGGAGAAACCCATGAAGGCCATTGCCAGGAGACTCCCGATCACAAGTGTCATCGGAAATCCTTTCATCCCCTTGGGATAACCATTGATCTCCATTTGCTCTCGGATACCGGCCATAAGAACCATGGCCAGTGTATATCCTACTCCGATTGCTATGGCAAAGACAACACTCTTGATCAGATTATAGTGATTTTGTACGGCCAACAAAGCAACAGCAAGGGTAGCACAATTTGTAGTAATCAAAGGAAGATAGATCCCCAATGCCTGATAGAGCGAAGGAACGGATTTTTTGACGATGATTTCAACAATCTGAACCAGAAAGGCTACCACAAAAATAAACATGATATTTTGCAGGAACTCAACGTGATAAGGAACGAGAATATATGCCTGAATGAGGTAGGTAATTGCATTTCCAAGGGTGATCACAAAGGTAACGGCTGCCCCCATTCCAATTGCTGTAGAGACCTTTCCGGTTACGCCCAGGAAGGAACATATCCCCAGAAACTGGGACAATATGATATTGTTTACAATGATTGCGAGGATGATTATCTTAATATAGTCCATTGTCGTTCCGAATTAGATTTTAAATTTTCGTTTTAGGGTATTCATCACCAGGAAAAGAAGACCGAATGTGAGGAATGCACCCGGAGGCAGAATAAACAGCAACATTGGATGAGCGCCAGCAGGCAATATTGGGATGGTAAAGAATGAACCATTGCCAAGAATCTCGCGAACGATGCTAATCAACGTGAGGGCAGCTGTAAATCCAAAGCCCATGCCTATCGCATCAAGTGCAGAGGCAAATATTCCTTTCTTTTGTGCAAAGGCTTCTGCACGACCCAAAACAAGACAGTTTACAATGATCAAAGGGATAAAGATTCCCAACGCCTTGTATAGGTCAGGAGTATAGGCCTTCATCAATAACTCAACAACAGTCACGTTGGTTGCAATAATGGTGATAAAGACAGCGATCCGGACTTTATCAGGTATGTAATTCTTAAGAATCGATACCATCACATTTGATAACAAAAGTACAATTGCCGTTGCCATCCCCATTCCAAAGCCATTGAATCCTGTCGTTGTGATTGCCAGTACCGGACAGGTACCCAAAACAAGCACAAAAGTTGGATTTTCCTTGATCAATCCATTGGTAAAATAACCCAATAATTTACTCATGTTTACCTCCTTTCACTGCTGTTGTATCAGTAACTGCGGCAACAGCTGCAACGGGTTTTGCAAAATTTTTCATATACAAATCATATGCCTTTTGAACGCCATCGCAGAAAGCACGCGAGCTGATAGTAGCTGCAGAGATTGCATCAACCTGACCACCATCTTTCTTCACTTTCAGCTTAAATGTAGCAATATTCTTTTCCTTGAACTGGTCTATGAATGAAGGTTCTGTCATCTTGGCTCCAAGACCAGGAGTCTCTTTCTGCTCGAGAACGACGATTTTCCTGATTGAACCATCGGGTTTAAAGCCAACCATCAGGTCAAAACGACCGGCGAATCCTCTGGTTGTAAATGTCTTGACAGCACAACCAACAGGCAGACCTCCTTTTGTGGCCATATAAAAAGTCAGTCCTTCAATATCCTTTTTTTGTTTGATAGGATCGTTATCGAATGCGGGCAATACTTCAGTTACAGCTGTAATTTCTTTCTGTTTGTCAGCCAATTCGATCGGTCCTTTGGTGATCTTGTAGACATAACCTAAACCGGCTACCATCAACATAGAAATCAGCGAAAGTGAAAGAACCATGTTCTTTAATGTGGATTCCATCTTAGCCATGTGCAACCTCCCCGAATCTTTTAGGTTTAAATCCTTTATTAATCAAAGGCACAAAGGCATTCATAATCAGGATTGCAAATGAAACGCCTTCAGGATAAACTCCCCAGTTACGAATCGCTACGGTCAGTACACCACATCCGACACCGAATACCAACATCCCTTTGTGGGTCATTGGTGAAGTAACCATGTCGGTTGCCATAAAGAAGGCGCCTAACATCAGACCTCCCGCAAGCAGATGAAAGATAGGATCAATGAAATGTGTTGGATCGATCATGTACAATATCCCAGTAAAGGCAGCCACGGTTAAAAGATAAGCAGCAGGGATGTGCCATGTGATAATACCTCTGTAGAGCATATAGAGACCACCAAGAATGATGGCAATAGCTGAGACTTCGCCAAGAGATCCTCCGATCTGTCCCATGAACATATCCTGATAAGCCGGTAGATGTAATTTAAGGGCAGCTAAGGTCTCACCGTTTGCAAGACCTTCCTTGAGTTGACCCAATGGAGTCGGACCGGTTAAAGCGTCAACCAACACCCAACGGTTTGATAATGGCACAGGCCATGTGGTCATATTAACAGGGAAAGAGATCAACAGGAATATCCGTCCTACCAAAGCAGGATTGAAAAGGTTCTTTCCAAGTCCTCCAAAAGCGATTTTGGCAACACCGATTGCAAAAATGCCTCCAAGCATGGTTTGCCACCATGGAAGACTACTGGGTACATTGAATGACAAGAGCATTCCTGTAATAATTGCCGATCCGTCACTTACTGAAGGATCCTCGTTTAGCAAGTACTTCTTCATCAGATATTCAGCCGCAACACATGTTGCAACGGCAACAAGTGTTGTGTTTAAAGCACTGATTCCGAAATACCATATCGAAACAAGCATCGCGGGAAGCATAGCGAATATGACCCCCCACATTATTTTTCTGACCGAAAGATCACCGTGTAGGTGAGGTGATCCCGATACTGTTATCAACTTCATAGGTTAGTTTTTTCTAGTTCTGATAATTTTAGCTACTTCATTTTTACCCACCCTGATATGATCAACCAATGGCCTTCCGGATGGACAAGTATATTGACAGGAACCGCATTCCATGCAATCCATGATGTGTTCGGCTTCCGCTTCCTCCCAGACTTGATTTTCTGCCAGCTTAGCCAGCAGGAAAGGTTCGAGCCCCATGGCACATACAGTAACGCAACGTCCACAACGAATGCAGCTCAACACGGGAACACGTTTGCTTTCCTTTTCAGTCATGACAAGGATTCCTGAAGTTCCTTTGGTTATTGGGGCATCGGCATTGGATAAAGCTCTTCCCATCATTGGACCTCCACTGATGATTTTGCCTGAGTCATCAGGAAGACCACCGGTCATTGAGATTAGGTCACTGATTGAAGTGCCGACACGGGCCAGCAGGTTGGATGGTTTTTTGATAGACTTACCGGTGACAGTAACGATCCGTTCAAAGAGTGGTTTATTCTTCTGGATTGCTTCGTAAACGGCAAAAGCGGTACCTACATTGTGAACGACACACCCTACTTCGATGGGTAATTTTCCTGATGGAACTTCTCGGTTTATCAGCGCTTTGATAAGTTGTTTCTCGGCACCCTGGGGGTATTTAACTTTTAATGTATGAACGGTTATGCCCGGAAATTCTTTGGCAAGATCGGTCATCAGTTGAAAGGCATCCTTTTTATTGTTTTCGATGCCGATCATGGCTTTATTCACATTGAGCGCTTTCATCAAAATGGTTATCCCCACCATGATTTCGCGTCCCTTTTCCAGCATCAACCTGTGGTCAGATGTTAGATAAGGCTCACATTCAACGCCGTTGATCAGCAGGTACTCGGCCTTTTTACCCTGGGGTACATTGAGTTTGACATTAGATGGGAAAGTTGCACCCCCCATTCCAACGATACCCATTTCATTGATTCTATCAATAATTGCTTTCGAATCAAGTGTACATTCCTTTTTAAGTTCTGTGGTCTTGTCGATAGTATCAACCCATTCATCACCATCTGTGTCAATCACAATTGATAGACGACGGTAACCTGAATAATCGACAATCTCATCCACTTTCTGAACCGTTCCTGATACAGAAGAATGAACATTGGCAGAAATAAATCCTTCACCTTTGGCTATCAGTTGTCCTGTCTTAACAATATCACCTTTTACAACAATAGGTTTGGCTGGTGCGCCCAGATGTTGGCTAACAGGAATAAAAACAGTCTTGGGTATTGGGACAACTTCAATAGGTTGCTGAGCCGAAATCTTATTTTCATCGGGGTGAATTCCCCCTAACTTAAAGGTTTTCAATAGATTTTTCTCCTTGTAGTATTTGTAATACCAAATTAATGCGATATATGATTAAGCTTGAACCTCGGTATTTGGTTGAGCTTTTTCTTTGATGACAGGGAAATTTAATTCAGCAATAGCGTTTGTAGGACATTCTTTGACACATTTGCGACACAGTTTACACTTCTCGAAATCGATATATGCCAGGTTGTTCTCCATTGTGATGGCTTCGAAAGGACAGATCTTTACACACTTTCCACATCCGATACAAGCTACCGTACAGTTTTTACGTGCTATCCCTCCCTTTTCCTTGTTTACACAAGATACATAAATGCGTCTGTCTTTTTTCCCCTTAAAACGAATCTCGATAATCTGACGTGGACAAGCCTTGACACAGGCTCCACAGGCCACACACTTTTCATTATCGATTACGGGTAAACCGGTTTTATCATCAATGGCTATTGCATCAAACTTACAGGAAAAGACGCAATCGCCTTGACCAAGACAGCCATAAGGACAACCACTCTCTCCTACATTAAGCTGATGTAAAAAGGAACAACTGGAAGCTCCTTCATAAAGAACCTTATCAGGGGCATGTGATTTTGATCCGGAACAACGTAAAACGGCAATCATTGGTTCCTTTTCTTCGGCAACCAGCCCCATTAATGCTGCAATTTGGCCCATTACCTCTTTGCCTCCAACAGGACAGTTCAGATTTTCAAGAGAACCTCTTTTTACCATTGTTTCAGCTAGGGCGCGACATCCGGGATATCCGCAACCACCACAATGCGCTCCTGGCAGTAATTCTACTACCTCGTCGATGAGTGGGTTTTCAATCACTTTAAATTTCTGGGCAACTATATAGAGGATGATGGCAGCAGTAATTCCGATGGCAAACATAGCCACAACGGCGATAAGAATTGTTGAGTTCACAAGTTGGTCTCCCTTTTTGTTATTGCTTTTGGTAAATAAATATTATAAAAGGTTGACAAATGTAAAAACAAATAATATGGTCACATCAATTTTGGAGCCAAAAAAAGAAAAACGATATATGGCTATATATCTGACAGTTAACAAATATCTGAACTCTATTGTTTGCCAAATAACAGCATATATAACTTATTATCAATGAATTATAAGTCTTTTTTAGAATATTTATAAATTACGCTTAATAGATTGTTTGTGAATTAATTAACAAACAGTATTTATTTTTTTGTCAACCATTTATAAGGTGTATTCTATCCGTATAAAAATAAAAAATGTGTATCTTTGAAACAGATACACATTATACATTTTGTATGTAATATGTTTATTCACAATATCAATCTTCGAAAAAATCAGCAGTTCCCATACCGGTATTATAAATTAACGCCGACAAATTTTAGAACAAAATCAAAAAACCATACACTTATTTTATATAAAACATGAACTGGTTTTCAATTTTGCTTTTGAACAGGCGCAATACCAGAAAATACAAACCAACCCCTCCAATAGCAGCACCTCCGGCTAGCAGTTCACTCGCTTTTTGCTGGGTCAAAAGTGCCAGAATACCTATGAATACCAGAATCGGAATGGCATAAGCAAGTATAACAGCCCTATCTCCTTGCTTTTGAGCAATGGCTACATTCACATTATCACCGATTTTAACATCCTGGTTCTCTTTTAAATGGACATCTACCAGTTTTTCTTTCATCTCAGAGATAGAACAAGCCCCTTTTGATTTACAGGCTGAACAGGCTGAAACGGAGAGAATACGTATGGTTGCTTTATCCCCTTCAACCTTTTCTACCAACCCTATGTGCGATACTTCATCCATAATATAATTCTTTTCTTCATTTTTTTATTGTTAACCTATAAACAATCAGTTTTAAGGTGTGCTTACAGAAACAGGTAATATTTTTCCATTATAGAAATTATGCCCTTTCAAAGCAAATTCAGTGATATAAGTTGCCATTTGTTCTGTAGTATTAGGTGCCTTAGCTCCGGGAAATGCAGCATGAAACATCTCGGTCTGAACAGCACCCAAAGCCAAACAATTGATGCTGATGTGTCTGCCTTTTAGTTCTTCAGCCAAACACTCAGTCATGATTGCCAGTGCCCCTTTACTGGCACTGTAAATAGACAAACCGGGGAATTTAGCTGAGCCCTGAACACCTCCCATGCTGCCGATATTCACAATATGTGCGTTCTTATGCATCATTGGCAAACACAATCTGATCAATTTGAATGCACTTTTCACATTTACATCCATCAGATTATCAAATTCGTATTCCGACAAGGTCTCGAAGGGTTTGTTGATCAACTTTCCAGCATTGTTGATTAGAATATCAACACGGTTAAAATGCTTTTCAATCCTGGGAAGCAGTTCGGTCCGATAAGCAGAAACAGTCAGATCAAAGACGATCGGGATTACAATCGATTCGGGATAAGCGGCATTACACTCGTCACGCAGACGGAATAACGCTGATTCACTACGGGCTATTGCGATGATTTTACATTTATCGCTTGCCGCTAAAATACGCACTATATCTAAACCAATCCCTTTGCTTGCGCCTGTTACAATTATATTCATCTATGAGTTTCTGATTTACAGTTAATTCTTTTACAAATAATCGTCCTCTCCATTTATAAGCTTCATAAAAGGAGCAATTGAACGTTCAAAGATACCATGAGAAAAAGCAATAGCCATGCCATAATTGGTAACCGGTATGCCGGCATCAATGGCTGGCTTAAGCCTTGAGACCAATTGCTTCCGGGTTATCATACAACCTCCGCATTGTATGACAATAGCATAATCGGTGATATTCAACGGCAGTTTATCAAGTCCCGAAACAACATCAAATTTCAATTGCTTACCCGTAAAATTACTCAACCACCTTGGGATCTTCACGCGTCCGATGTCATCACAGGATACATGATGGGTGCATGACTCAAGAATCAATACGCGGTCTCCATCTTTTAACTTTCCGATTGCAGGAGTCCCTTTCACATAGTTTTCAAAGTCCCCCTTCTGACGGGCAAGCACAATACTGAAACTCGTTAATGGAATATCTTTGGGTATGGCTGCATCCGCTTTCAGGAAGACCTGACTATCGGTTATAACCAGAGAAGGTTTTGGAGACATCTTGCGGATGTATGCATCTACTTCCCTTTCTTTAACGACAACAGCTATACCATCGTGATCAAGCACATCGCGGATAACCTGTACCTGTGGCAGTATCAAACGTCCTTCGGGTGCTTCAATATCAACAGGAGTGATCAGCAATACGACATCACCATATTGAATCAGATCACCTACTAAAGTATTTGCTTTATAAGCCGAAGGGGGCATGTATTTACGGATAGCACCAATCAGTCTTTCTTTATCAGGATTCAGACAGCTGAAATCCATGACTTCAGTTGCATATTGAGCTGAAAGATCTGCTGTCAATACACTATTAATGGCTTGAATATCGCACTTGTTGTGAACAATGATAAAAGGAATAATGTATTCATTAAACTGTTCGATCAATTCACGTTCCGTTTCATCGAACCGGTTGTTGGCAATAACCAGGATTGCAAGGTCAACAGTTTTCAATGCTTCTATTGTACGGGCAACCCGCTTTGCACCGAGTTCGCCGATATCATCAATCCCGGCCGTATCGACCAGAATGACAGGCCCCAGTCCGGTAATCTCCATAGATTTCTTAACTGGATCAGTAGTTGTTCCTGCGATACCGGAAACAATAGCTATTTCCTGTCCGGCCAGTGTATTGATCAATGAACTCTTTCCGTTATTCCTGCGACCAAAAATACCTATATGTGGTTTAGATTCTTTTCCTTTCAAAATATCAAAATATTGAATTGCAAAAATAATAAGAATAGAGACATGGTTTTTAGTTAGTGTCTTTAATCTCATATAAACTAAAACAGGTTTATTCTCTAATGGCATCCATTAGAAAATAAACCTGTTTTAAAACTACCGTTTTAATTATGCTTCAATAAATTTTACTTTATCTGTCTGACAGAAAGAACATTTTTCATCCACCATTGCTTTGTCATAAGTATTTCCGCAAACAGGACATACTAAATACTGAGTCGGTAAAGTATTTTCAGTATTTGCTTTCAAAGATTCGAGTGCAGCAGTATAAAATTTCGCATGTTTCTTTTCTGTATCATAAGCCCAGGTAAATGATTTTGTGGCTTTTTCTGCTTTTTCAGCTTTTGCATCTGTAAGGAACTGAGGATACATGGTCGTCACTTCGTATGTTTCTCCATCAATAGCAGCCTGTAGATTTTCTGCAGTAGTCTTGACTTCGAACTCCGGTTTAAAATCTTCCATTTTTTCACCTAAAGCTTCCAATGCCTTTTTATGGTTTGCGGCATGAATTGATTCTGATTTTGAGGCAGCATCAAAAAGTTTAGCAATAGATTCATGTTGTTCTTCTCTTGCCTTTTGAGCAAATGCAGCGTATTTGGCACTGGCAGTTGTTTCTCCTTTAATCCCTGCTTTTAAATTTACTACAGTTTTAACAGGTTTGATCTGGTTACAGCCTGAAAAAGCAATCAGACATACCAATGCAATTAATAAAATGCTCTTCATTTGTTTAATTTTAGGTTAATAAATAAAAATTAGATAGGCATCATATAATTATAAACAAGTGTTCCCCCCAGGAAGCCGGTGATACTGACCGAAATAGCGGTTAAACTATACATTACTAAAACCACCCATTTCATGTTGCTACCTTCCTGATTTCTGTATCTAAGAAAACTCCATAAAATAGATGTGCCGGTTGATAACAATAAGGTAATCCAGGCAAATGTTTCATGTTGTTGCTGAACTGCAGCTGCAGAACCTGACAAATCAGAAGTAAATAAAATGCCTGAAAGTAATGTAACTAAAGCCATAGCTGTACCAGCCAATAAAAGGTAGTACCCTGTCTTTGGTAAATAGTGTTTTTTTCTAAATAAAACAGTAATAAAAACTGCAAGAAATCCAAAAGTAATTAAAGCTATTGGAAAGTGTACCAGCATTGGGTGTAAGTGACTTGTTGGAATCATATTTTTGCTTATTTAAGTATAATAAACAAAAATATTGTTTAAGAGTTCAAAAGTCAATATTAATTTTTAAAAATAGTTAGCAGTTATTTAGAATGATTATAACCATGAAAACAAATATATGGACTAATCCTTTATCCCTTTAGTATTTATCCAGTCGATAATTTTTTTAAATGAATCAACAGAATCAAACTTTATATTTTCCTTATCCATCTCTTGCTTTATCAAATCTTTGTTACCAGGAAAAAGTTTTAACAGATCATTTTTGGTTAAAACCAATTTATATTTTCCGTTCTGTGCGATATAGTAAACGACTTCTGTCTGAAGACTAACTTTTACTCCTGCATTTAATTTTGTTAAAGTTCCATTATCTGAGGTATATGAACTGACACTCGTAATGCTGGAGGTAGAACTTGTGCCACCATAAGCACCAATTTTCTCTTCAAATCTTTTAACATGAATTCTTGTAAACAACAGGATATTACCATCGGCAACCAACTCAAAAAAATAATTTTTAAGAAAATAGAATTTCCGGTTACCAATTGTTACTAGCGCCACTGCAGAGGGATCTGCCACAGATAATATTTCATTCTTGTCACTAATGAACTGCATTTCGTCTATAACTGTATTATAATTCAACTTACCACCTGCCATATTACCATCCTTCATTTTTATCGTTCCATCTGTAAATTTAGGAAGCAGATAAGTTGTGGAATCGAATACAAAATCGTTTTTGGTTTGAGAATAAGCCAGATTGCTAAACAACAGGCATGCGATAATTAGTGTGTAATGAAATTTTGTTTTCATGTTATCAAAAGGTTTGCTTCAAAGTTACATAGTTTGAACAAATTACCAAAAAAGGAAATCAATTTTCTTTAAAAGTCAGAGAAATATTGATGCTGTTGAGTTTTCTTCTTCTTCTTCAAACGAAATCATGGCATTGAATAGTATTAAAATCAATCAGAAACAAAAAGGAGTCCGGGATTTACTTAATTTGTTCATCAGGTTAATGCCTACAGACTGGAATGGAATTTCATTAATCATGATTCAGGTTAGCCTGATTTGATTATATCATTGATGGAATAGCCCAACTGTGTCAATTTCTGAGGGCTTAAAATCTCCATCAGAAGATTTTCATCAATAACATGGAGCTTCTTATTTGCTTCAAACACATCAAGATTTTCAGTTTTCATCAAAACAGAGATATCAGAGGCCTTGTGATAACCAATATATGGATTTAATGCTGTTGTGATCGAAGGACTCTTATACAGCAATGCCAAAGACTGTTCTTCATTAATTGTTATACCTTTTATAAGATTGTTACAAATGGTTATATTCATCCCTGTAAGAAGTTTCAGGCTCTCTATCATTGCATGACCAATCAAAGGGATATATGCATTCAGATCGAGACATCCCTGCGCACAAAGCGAAGTTATCAACTGATCGTTGGCATAGATCTTATGGGCACAGCTGATGATATATTCAGGAATAACCGGATTTACCTTTCCCGGCATGATAGAACTTCCAACCTGGACCTGAGGAATAGTGATACCGTGATCAGCACTCACATCAGCTGCCAATAAACGAAGATCATTCACCATCTTTTCAAGATTGACTGCATTTGCCTTTAGTATTGCATGAACTTCAACAAAAGCATCCAGATTACTCGTTGCGTCACTTAGATTCTCTCCCCTTGTAAGCGGTAGTCCGGTCAGGTGTTGCAATTTAGAAACAACTTCCATAATATGAAACCTTGGAATTCCGATCCCTGTTCCAATAGCTCCACCACCAAGGTTGACAACCTTGATCCTTTCGAAACACTTTGAAACGCGCCACCAGTCACGTGACAAGGCATCGCTGTAATTGCTGAACAACCTCCCCCAGGTAGATGGAACGGCCTCCTGCATCTGCGTATAGCCTATTCTGAGCGAATTTCTGTTCAGTGTCTCACATTGTTCAACCTCCTGGCGCAAAGTATTGATAGCACTTTCCAGACCGACCAGAAGCTTCATTACGGCAACACGCAATGCTGTTGGAACGACATCATTTGTACTTTGAAAAACATTGGCCTGTTCCACTGGATCGATGAATGCATAATCACCCGGAAGGTGATTCATTTTCAACAAGGCAACATTTGCTATAATCTCATTGATATTCATGTTGATGCTCGTTCCTGCTCCCCCATTAATAGCAGGAACAATAAACTGATCAACCCATTTTCCTTCGGCTACTTCAAGTGAAGCGGTTAATAATGCTTCCAGTATATCATCTTCAATGAGTTGAAATTGTCCTGAAGTATGGTAATTCCTTTTTATCAGTGCTTTTTTAAAATCAATATATGTCAGGTAACAGGCATGTTTCACGAGTCCCATGGCCCGATACCACTCAACAGAGAACAGTGATGTATCAGGAAAATTGTTCTTCGCCCTTTTGGCATGAATTCCGTAGAGTGCATCTGCAGGGATCTGCATTGTCCCTAAAAAGTCCTTCTCTTCCCGCATATATTTACATTTAATTGCAAAGGTAAAAGTAATAAAACTGTTTTGATTACTTTTGTTCTTATCACGTGAGTTTCAAAATCAAAATTATTACAAAATGCATCAGACCCTGAGACCATTTTCTTCTTTAAAAAGAATAAGTACTTATTATATCATACTTATTTCAATGCTCATATTGTCTAGTCAACCTTTACGCGCTCAGCTAAAACCCGATGCTAAAGAGGTTGGTCATACTGCACTACCTTCTGTCAGGATCATGACCGACAGTTTTTACATGCCTCAACTGCACAGATACAGGCGAATATGGATTTGCCTTCCACATGATTATAATAAAAAGAAAACAAAATACCCGGTCATTTATATGCACGACGGACAGAATGTATTTGATGTAAAGACCTCCTATGCCGGTGAATGGGGCGTAGATGAATGTCTGGATACACTTGAAAGGAAGACTGGCAAGGGGTTCATCGTTGTTGCCGTAGACAATGGTAGTGATAAACGAATCGGTGAATACACGGCATGGAAAAACAATAAATATGGTGGCGGAGAAGGAGCACAATACATTGATTTCATGTCCAAAACGCTTAAACCATATATCGATAAGAACTACAGGACGCTTTCAGATAAAGAAAACACTGCCATGATCGGCAGTTCTTTAGGTGGGCTGATCAGTGTTTATGCAGCCATCAGGTATCCGGATGTATATGGCAAAATAGGGAACTTCTCCCCTGCCTACTGGATAAATATGGATTCTTTAAAGACGTATATCAAAACTACTAAACAACCCATTTCATTCCGCCTTTATACCTTTGCAGGGAAAAAGGAGAGCGAAACGATTACAACAGAAATCTATGGTGTTGAAGAACTGCTGAAACAGGCAGGTTTAAAATCATCACAAATTAAAACAACTATTTATGACGATGGAGAACACCGTGAATGGTTTTGGAGGAGAGAGTTTCCCAAAGCTGTGGAGTGGCTTTTCAATTTGAAATAAAAAGAGGATGTCCAAAAAGCACGGTCACTGAGCGGAGTCGAAGTGACTAATAACTGATTATCAATGTCGTTTCGACTTCGCTCAACGACCAGGAGCGACTTTTTGGACATCCTCTTTTTTGCTTTTATTTATACCCTTCGGTATGAACGCTTTTAACAGCCCTTCCGGATGGATCATTCATATTTTTAAATGCAGGATCCCAGGCAATGGCTTCAGGAGTACTACAAGCTACAGATGGGACCGAAGGCACACATGCAGCAGCAGAATCAGAAGGAAAATGTTCATTAAAGATTGATCTGTAATAATATTCCTCTTTCGACATAGGAGGATGGATCGGGAAACGGTACTTGGCATTAGACAACTGCTCATCTGAAACAGCCTTTGCAGTGGTTGCTTTCAATGTATCGATCCAGCTATATCCAACTCCGTCAGAAAATTGTTCCTTTTGTCTCCATGCAATACTTGCAGGCAGATAATCTTCGAATGCCTTACGCAGGATCCATTTTTCCATACGGCCATTCTTAGCCATTTTCTCTTCAGGATTGATACGCATTGCAACATCCATAAATTCCTTATCAAGAAAAGGCACACGACCTTCAACACCCCATGCAGCCATAGATTTATTTGCCCTTAAACAATCATACAGATGGAGCTTACTGATCTTACGAACTGTCTCTTCATGAAATGCTCTTGCCGACGGTGCCTTGTGGAAATAAAGATACCCACCGAAAATCTCATCAGCACCCTCGCCGGATAACACCATTTTAATACCCATCGATTTGATCACCCTTGCCATCAAATACATCGGAGTAGAAGCCCTGACAGTAGTCACGTCATATGTCTCCAAATTATAAATCACATCGCGAATGGCATCGAGTCCTTCCTGAATCGTGAAATGAATCTCGTGATGAACAGAACCTATATGTTCAGCAACTTTAGCAGCAGCAATTAAATCGGGAGAGCCAATTAATCCTACAGCAAATGAATGCAATTGAGGGTACCAGGCTTCCAGTGTATCTTTAGACTCTATACGATGACCTGCATATTTCTTTGCAATGGCTGATATGATGGATGAATCCAATCCACCCGAAAGCAATACTCCATAAGGAACATCTGACATCAACTGACGATGAACAGAACTTTCAAGAGCCAGTCTCAATTCTTCAATATCTGCAGCATTGTTTTCCACTGCTTCAAATTCCATCCAGTCACGGTTATACCATTGTTTCATTTCACCATCTCCACTGTAGAGATAATATCCCGGCAGGAATTCTTCAATTCTGTTGCAGATACCTTCAAGTGCTTTGAGTTCTGATGCAACATAAAAATTACCAAACTTATCCCAACCCTTATATAATGGAATAACCCCAATAGAATCACGAGCGATCAGATAACAATCTTTTTCCTTGTCGTATAGTGCGAAAGCAAAAATGCCATTCAAATCTTCAATGAAATCGATACCCTTCTGGCGATAAAGAGCCAGAATTACTTCACAATCTGAGTTAGTTAAAAACTCATAGGTTCCATTCAAACTTTCGCGAATTTGTTGGTGATTGTATATTTCACCATTAACAGACAGGACGAGGTTACCATCTTTACTGAACAATGGTTGTTGTCCTGAGGCCGGATCAACGATAGAAAGTCTTTCATGAGCCAGTATTGCCTTTTCACCACAATAAATACCTGACCAGTCTGGTCCCCTGTGACGAAGTTTCTTCGACATTTCAAGGACCTTCACTCGTAAATCCTGTGAGCTTACTTTTAAATCAAAAACTGCAACAATTCCACACATACTATTATAATTTGACTTATTATTTTAATCCATTAATTACAATTACATTTATTCTGTAAAATACTTAAACGAAAAAAGCTCTCCTTTTGGGAAAGCCTCTTTGCTATATTTTAGTAACAACAAAATCTTCCCCTTTATCTCGCGACCGTATTATTATTAAAAAGAAGATTAAAATTGTTCAGGATAAACATGATGATTAATTTTTGATGCTACAAATGTAAAACAGAAATTGATTGGTAATCACATATTTTATATAAATTTAAGATTTTAACAGTTTTCATAAAATGAGCGAAATTTCATACAGCTCCATAATTTGAAAATATCCTATATTTACCACAACAAAACAACCCACTACATGAAAACATATTTTCTCATTATTTTACTTTTTATTGCAATGCAACTCTCTGCCCAAGATCGGGTTACGGGGCGTGCATTTGCAACCAGGTCAGAGGTCATCGCCCAACATGGCATGGTCTGTACTAGTCAGCCACTTGTAACCCAGATAGGAATTGATATTCTTAAACTAGGGGGCTCTGCAATTGATGCAGCAATTGCTTGTGATGCCGCACTGGGTTTGATGGAACCAACCGGATCAGGAGTTGGCGGAGATCTCTTTGCCATTGTCTGGGATGCCAAGACCAAAAAACTCTATGGTCTTAACGCCAGCGGACGTTCACCAAAGTCTTTAACCAAAGAAATTCTGCTCAGTAAGGGCATTAAATACATCCCTTCGACAGGTCCCCTACCGGTTTCGGTACCCGGTTGTGTGGATGGATGGTTTGAATTAAATAAGAAGTTTGGAAAGCTTCCCATGAAACAACTTTTGTCCCCGGCTATTAAATATGCAAAAGAAGGATTTCCTGTCAGCGAACTGATTGCCTATTATATGGGTTCAAATTCCCGCTCCCTCTCTCAGTTCCCTAACATCAAGGAAACCTATATGCCGAATGGTAATCCTCCAAAGAAAGGAGAGATCTTCAAAAACCCTTTCCTTGCCAACACACTTCAGAAGATCTCTGATGGTGGCCGTGATGCATTTTACAAGGGTGACATTGCACATACTATAGATGACTTCATGAAAAAGAATGGAGGCTATCTTTCTTATGAGGACATGGCTTCTCACAAATCAGAATGGGTCGAGCCACTTTCTACTAACTATCGCGGATACGATGTATGGGAACTCCCCCCCAACAGTCAGGGTGTTGCAGCTCTCCAGATGCTGAATATGATGGAGGCTTACGACGTGAAGTCCATGGGATTTGGCAGTGCCGATTATGTGCATCTTTTTGTTGAAGCCAAGAAACTGGCTTTCGAAGACAGGGCCAAGTTTTATGCAGATCCTGCTTTTAACCAATTACCCATCAAACAACTGATCTCAAAAGATTATGCTGCTGAACGCAGAAAACTGATCGATATGAGCAAATCTGCCCGTAGAGTTATGCCGGGTAATCCTGAACATGGAAATACCATTTATCTCACAGTTGCCGATGAAGAAGGCAACATGGTTTCCTTCATTCAGAGCAATTATAGAGGAATGGGAAGCGGAATGTGTCCCGACGGACTGGGATTTATCTTTCAGGATCGTGGAGAGATGTTCACGCTTGAAGACAACCATGTCAATACTTATCAACCTGGAAAACGTCCATTTCAAACCATCATTCCATGTTTTATTACCAAAGATGGCAAACCATGGGTCAGTTTTGGTGTGATGGGTGGTGCTATGCAGCCTCAGGGTCACGTTCAGATCGTCTGCAACCTGATTGACTTTGGAATGAACCTGCAGGAAGCAGGAGATGCTCCACGCATTCAGCATGACTTCTCTTCAGAACCCACAGGACAAAAGTCTGTTGACCAGGGTCTCGTTTATCTCGAGAGTGGTTTCAGTTACGAAACTATCCGTGCACTCATGCAACGGGGACATAAGATCCAGTTCGATCTTGGCGGCTACGGTGGATACCAGGCCATCATGTATGATGAGAAAAACAAAACCTATATCGGCGCTTCCGAATCAAGAAAAGATGGCCAGGCCGCAGGATATTAGAAAACACTTTAAACAATTCAATTCAAAATGTCAGGATGGCCCATGTGGCCATCCTTTCTTTATTATTTGCACACACCAGTTTCTATTAACCGTTTTATTTTGATTTTATGTATTTTACTATTTCCGTAGCCACCTGGAGTTGTGCTTTTTCTATGAGATGAATGCCATCTAAAGTCATTTCAAAGAATCCGGGTTTAAGTACTGAATATGTATCCAAAAAATCAATCTTATTTTCTTTAGCGATTCTTTTAAATTCAATATTGTTCCTTTGAATCCGGCTATCTCCCCCACCATATTTTACCTTATCAACTTTTTCTTCATCCATTGGCGACGGAGTAATAATACAAATCTTAGGTAAAGTCATATTGTGTGCGGTTATGTAGTCTTTGATTTTATGAATCAACAACACCATATTTTCAGGCACCTCTTTTTGGCGGTTTTCAAAAACTTTCTTCGTATCATTAGTTCCCAGAACAATTACGATAAAATCAAATCTCTTACCGACTCCTAATTCCTTAAAAGCCTCTTCCAGATAACGGTCAATATTCTTGAGTGTATTCAGTTTAATCTGATCGTTATTGTCAAATCCAATAGTATTGCCGGAAATTGATTTATTGATAACAGTTGCATTGGGTAACAGATTTTTTATTTGAACCGGCCATGAATAAGCAAAGGTGCCGTTAGAGTCTCCAATTGTCAGAATGTTAAGTTTTTTCTGTGTCTGATGAGTGGTAACCGGCTTGTTATTGGCAAAGGTCATTACCGGAATTAAAAAGCTTAAAAGCAAAAGTGATAATAAATTTTTCATAAGGAATAGTACAAATTAGTGTTTGGAATTAATATAAACGGATAAGGTTTTAAAGATAGTACAATTTTCAAAAAGTCAAATCCTGAATTACTTTAATATTTTAGTGTTAAAAATTAATTATGATTGACTCCGATCGTCAATGATAGCATCAAAAAGCAAATTCATGAATTGCTTTGTGTGAATACATGCTTCTTTTTGCCGTTTATACTTTGATTAAATTATAAAAGAAACTGCTGTAAATAATGGAATTTAATGATGTTAAGGTGTCGGACACATAAACTGATAGCGTATTTTTTACCCTAAATACATCTTTCTGTATATTTTTAAGTATTGAATAATAGAATAGATCATTAAATTTGTGTTCCAATTAATGATTTTTAACAAAAACATTGATAAAAGAGATTCAGTAAATCTAAAACAATTCCTGAGATGAGAAAAGTATTTACACGATTATGCTGCCTGTTATTTGCGGCTATTTTGTTGATTGGCAATATTAAGGCACAATCAAACAGTAAGTTTCCATATAAGAATTCTAAATTGAGTGCCTCAGCAAGGGCAAAAGATCTACTCAGTCGTATGAGTATTGATGAGAAAGTATATCAGCTCATGGCTACATGGGACAATAATCCAATAAAATTTGATCAGAAGTTTTTTGAGGACCCGGAGCTGGTAAAAAAGGTATTTGGTAATGGAATCTTATCCGTACAGCCTTATTTCATTGGTATTCATGAAACAGTCACTTCCCGAAACCTGATTCAGAAATATCTCCTTGAGAAAACCCGATTGGGAATTCCGGCTCTTTTTGTAGACGAAGGACAGCATGGTTTGATGAAACCNCAGGCNACTTCATTTCCAATGGCAATAGGTCTGGCCTGTTCATGGAATCCTGCNTTATATGAGCAGGTTTATACCGTAGCTGCTCTCGAAATGCGTTCACGTGGAACCCATCATGTATTATCACCGGTGATAGATGTCTGTCGCGATCCCAGATGGGGCCGTGTTGAAGAGACTTATGGCGAGGATCCTTACCTGAATGGCGTACTGGGAACTGCAGCAGTGAAAGGTTTTCAGGGTAGCGCAACCGGAGTAATCACACCGGGACATGTTGCAGCAACATTAAAGCATTTCTGTGGTCATGGCCAACCTGAAGGAGGAATCAATAAAGGTCCTGCCAACTATTCAGAGCGTGTTCTACGTGAGTTTCATTTCCCTCCTTTTAAAGCAGTCATAGAAAATGCGCACCCTATAGCTGTCATGCCATCATACAATGAAATTGATGGGAAACCATCTCACAACAATTCGTGGTTACTAAAGACTGTATTGCGTGGCGAATGGGGTTATAAGGGAATGCTGGTTTCTGATTATAATGGCATTGACGAGTTGGAAATCAAAAATTTTGTAGCAAAAGACAAGAAAGAGGCTGCAATGAAATCGTTTAATGCCGGTGTTCAATATGAATTTCCTGTTGCAAATTATTTCAAATATCTCCCGGAATTGGTAAAAGAGGGAAAGGTGAAGATAGCCGACATCGACACAGCAGTTTACCGGGCTTTGTATTTAAAATTTGAACTTGGGTTGTTTGAAAACCCATATGTAGACGAAAACAATGCAGTTCAGATCAGTAAAGATCCTGCTTCGAAAACGCTTGCATTGAAAGCAGCCCAACAATCAATTGTTTTACTCAAAAATGAAAACAATCTGTTGCCATTCAGAAAAGATCAATACAAGAAGATTGCAGTGGTAGGTCCTTGCGCAAATAATGTATTTACCGGCGGGTATTCAGGAGAGCCTTATTATAAAGTAACCTTGCTTGATGGAATAAAAAACAAGGTAGGGAACAACGCTGAAGTCATCTTTTCTCAGGGATGCAAAATAGTGGACAATCTAGATATCAGCTATCAGAACTGGCAAACCAACGACATCAAATTTACTTCGCGTGAAGATAATCTGAAGATGATTAATGATGCAGTAATTGCAGTAAAACGGAGTGATGTCATCATAGTTGCTGTTGGTGAGACCGAACAACTCTGCCGTGAAGCATGGAGCAAAGAACATATTGGTGATGAATCAACACTCAATCTTATTGGCGAACAGGAAGAGTTGGTAAAAGCAATGGTAGCAACAGGAAAACCGGTAGTAGTATATCTGATGAACGGTCGTCCATTATCTGTGAACTATATTTCAAAGAATGTACCTGCCATTATCGAAGGATGGTATATGGGCCAGGAAACAGGAAACGCAGCTGCTGACATCATCTTTGGCGATGTTAACCCATCAGGAAAGCTGACGATAACGATTCCAAAATCTGTCGGACAGTTGCCTATGTATTATAACCATAAACCTGCTGCACAATTCCATAATTACGTTTCAGAAGATGTGTTGCCACTTTATCCTTTTGGATATGGCATGAGTTATACCAATTATACCTATTCAAACCTCAAACTATCTGCTGAGAAGATTAAACCGGGAGCCAATGTAGAGGTGACTGTAGATATTACTAACAGCGGAAAAATGAAAGGTGATGAAATTGTACAGCTTTATCTTGCTGACAAAGTGGCTTCTGTCACGCGCCCTGTAAAAGAGTTAAAAGGATTTGAGAGGGTTTCATTAGAAGCCGGTCAGACCAAAACAGTTAAATTTAAGCTCGACAAATCTAAAATGGCATTTTGGGACTATGACATGAAGTATGTTGTAGAACCCGGAACCTATGAAGTGATGATCGGAGCTTCATCAAACGACATCAGACAGACTACTAAGCTGTTGGTTCAATAAAGTGAAATAACTATTTTAAAAAAAAGTTGAGCATTTTGTAAGATACTCAACTTTTTTATTGCTTTAGACTATTCCGATTTAATCCGAATTACAGTAAACGAATAAGCCGGTAAAGAGGTCTGAAAATCCTTGTCGATAGTAATTTTATCTGTAACCGGTCTTGCTTTTTTATCATCCGGAGTTCCGGTCAAAACAGTACGGATTGCAAAAGAATTTATATTCCCAATTCCTTCCATATTGAATTTCGTATTCACTGCAACCGGAAGCAGATTCACCATTTTCACGATCAGATCACTGCTTTTGCTATCCCTTACAACAGATATTGCCACACGTTTTCTTACAGATTCATTTCTATCTGAAATCTTCATATCACTATTCACATAGATATTACCGGCGTTCTGCCCGTAAAGTTGTTGTGTATAATAACAGACTGTTGGTTTTACTTCGGTGTTGTTGAAATAAATAAGGTCGGGATTCCACTGTGTATGCCCATCCCTGGCCAGTAACGGAGCATAAGAAGCCATTTCCACTACATCGCCATTCCGTTCCAGCGAGGTCAGATAAAATGCTTCAACAAGTGCATTATAGACACTGCTCCCTTTCGAGGCATATTCTCCCAGATAAACTTTCGATTTAGAACGATCATATTTGTCATAGTATTCCAGATTGTGAATAAACCATCCCGGAGTCTGATAATAGTGTTCATCAACAATTGGAACCTGTAGTTTGGTAGCTAATTTCCAGCCTTCCACATAATCGGTTCCTTCGAAATTAGGCCCGACAGTACCAATTACTGTTATTTCGGGATGCTTCTCTTTTACAGCCTTATAAATCATCGTAAAACGCTCTTCAAATATATCGGTGATCAAATCCTCATTACCAATACCGACATATTTCAGATTGAACGGTTTAGGATGACCAGCTTCGGCACGCAACTTACCCCATTTTGTTTTAACATCCCCATTGGCCCATTCAATCAGATCTAACACATCCTGCACATAACTATCCATGTCGCACATCGGAATGCCACCCTGTTGCCCAGCACCTCCTGTAGCCGAATTCTGACAAGGTACACCGGCTGCGATAACTGGCAACGGCTCTGCTCCTATATCATCACAAAACTGGAAATATTCGAAATAACCCAATCCTGCTGATTGGTGATATCCCCACAGATTTCTTTGTGGTTTCCTGGATTCCAAAGGACCAACAGTGTTTTTCCAACGATAAATATTACCTAACCCATCACCATGAGAAACACAGCCCCCCGGGAAACGAATGAAACGGGGATGGATTTCTGCAATGGTTTGGGCCAGGTCAGCACGCAAACCGTTCTTATGACCTTTAAATGTATTTTGTGGAAACAAAGAAACCATATCCAATGCGATAATACCGGGAGTTTGAGGAACGATTTCCAGTTGGGCATCATTGGCAGTTTGTTTGGCTATCAGTACTGCTTCGAATTTCTTCCATCCCGATGAGTTGGCCGAAACAGTTGTCTCTCCATAGCTTTCACCGTTTTTCCCAATAAGCCGAATCACCAGTTTCTTGTTTTTTTGATCAGGGTTTCTGGCAAAGAGTGAAAGGTCATATTTATCTCCTGACTTAACAGCAATTCCATCAAATCCTTCATTGACCAACCCTCCCCCAATCTTATCGACCTTCAGGATAGCATAATGCAGATTATTTGGATGAACAGGCTTAATAGAATCGATGGAAAAGACTAGACCATTACCGTTTAAATGCCATGCTTTAGTGCTGTTCCAGCTTTTATCTTTTCCTTCTTTATCGCTAAGGGTATATTCAAAGTCGCGGTTTTGAAGCAGTTCAGCATACAATCCACCATCAGCAGCATAGTTGATATCTTCAAAGAACACTCCAACAAGCATATCGCTGATTTTCTTAGTTTTCGTATTATCAATGGTTATGGTTGCATCTACAGGTTTCAATGAAGCGAATTGGGCTATATCGGTTTTGGCATTTTCAGACCAAAGCTGATCCCGGTAAACACTCAATTTCTGCTCATTTATCAAACTCTCAATAAGTTTCCAGGCTACTTTATGCACAGTTCCTGTTTCACTATTTCCTGAAATGAGAACTTTTTTACGCTGATTCAATCGCTCAGATAAAACCATTTCTTTAGCCGGAGTATAGTTTTTAAAGTCTACAGAGTTTACTGAAAAAGCTTTTTTATTTCCTTTAGAAGTGCTTAACCACGAGATAGTATATTTCCCGTCAGGTTTGTACGAAACCTCAGGTTCCAGACAATTATTATCAGCCATTACGATTGGGTATGACTGTGGCAACCAGTAAATCAAGTCTTTCGAAGCTGCATGAGCAAAAGTGCCTGCCTTTTCATTCAGACTCCAAATACAATGCCACATTCCATCCGGGGCCCTGAATAAAAACGGTGAAATCATCTTTTTTTCAGAACCCCACCTACCATAATCACAAAACAGGAAACGGAACTCAGGACCGATCGGTTTCCAGTTTTCCTGATCGGTACTCCAGGCAAAATGCAATCCGTTATGGTTAGCGTTTTTCTCTGTAGCATATGAGAAGAGGTAAACAGAATCCGGTTCATTTTTCACAAAGTTAACTGCCCCTAAGGTATTTTGACTGATCAGCATTGTAATCAGACACAGGAGTAAAAAAGTATGCTTCATTATTGTGTCAATATATGATTTTCAATTGTGGACAAATATAAATAAAAATCGGAAGTGTAAAAAATACATTTAATCAGAAATCAATAAGGTCTTACCTCATTAGTTTCAATTGAATAGCATTTAAAATATAAAGCTAATAACCGACTGCTCCCCCATCCGGACTCGAGGTATCAGCAGCACCCATATAGACCTTGAATTTGGCATCATATGTGATCCCCATTAGCGAACCGATATTATCCACTGCTTGCAAGTGATAACCCATGGCTTCAAGTGCAGCTTTAGTATCGGGTGACATCAAATCTTTTTCATACAATATTTCGTCCGGTAACCACTGGTGATGAATCTTCATTGCCTCAATGGCTTTATCAATGCGCATATTGTAAGCCAGCACATTGAGTACCGTTTGAAAAACAGTATTTATGATTGTCCTGCCACCTGGTGAACCAATGATCAGATAGGGCTTACCGTTTTTCGCTACGATAGTAGGACACATACTTGAAAGCATCCTCTTTTCAGGAGCAATCACATTAGGGGGTGTTCCAACCTGGCCGCTATTTGTAGTCATACCGGGCACAGGATTAAAATCACCCATTTCATTGTTGAAAATAAAGCCAAGTTTGCTTGAACCCATTCGGGATCCATAATAATATTCCAACGTATAAGTCATAGAAACTGCGTTCCCATCTTTGTCAACAACAGAAAAATGAGTCGTGTTGTTTCCATCATAGGGATGCCCAAACTTTGAAGAATCACTTAATGATGCTTTAAGAGGATTGATATTGGCAAACCGTTTCTTTGCAAATGATTTAGAAGTCAACTGTGTCAATGGCATTTCCAAATTAAAGTCAGGATCACCTAAGTATTCTGCCCGATCGGCAAAGGCTCTACGCATCACTTCAGCAACCAAATGAACATAGGCTGTTGAATTAAACTTAACAGAATCAAGATTGGCCAGTTCCATCATATTCATCATTTCAATCAGCGCCACACCTCCTGAACTTGGAGGAGGCATTGAATAAATCTGGTAATCTTTATAGGTTCCGGTTATTGGCTTGCGTTCAACGGCAGTATATTTTTCCAAATCTTTCTTTGTAATGATGCCTCCATTCTTTTTCATGAATGCTTCAATTTCATTGGCAACTTCTCCTTTATAAAAACCGTCACGGCCATTATCCCGGATCAACTCAAGTGTTTTAGCAAGCGCCGGCTGTTTCCATAACTCACCGGGCTTTGTAACTTCCCCTTGTGCATCATTGAAATAACCTCTTATAAATTCAAAAGATTTATAGAGATCAACAATATTAAGCACCTCTTTATAAAGCCCCCAGGGCATTACAAAACCATTTCTGGCCAAATCAACTGAAGGTTGAACCAATTCCCGCCAGGGCAACTTTCCATATTTCTGATGCGCCATAAATAAACCTGCAACAGTACCCGGTATACCAACAGCTTTTAAATTGTCATGATTACTTCCTTCAATTAATTTACCGTTGCTATCCAAAAACATATTCGGAGTTGCAGCCAGCGGTGCTTTTTCACGGAAGTCTATCGTTGTAACCTTTCCGGCCGAATTCATAAATACTAAAAACCCACCGCCTCCAATATTTCCTGCTCCGGGGTGCGTAACTTCCAATGCAAAAGCAGTTGCGATACTTGCATCAATGGCATTGCCCCCCTTTTTCAAAATATCAACACCAACTTTCGATGCTACTGCATTGGATGACACCACCATTCCATTTTGACCATAAACCTGAGCAAAACCACTGGACTGGATTACCAATAGAGTCATTACACAAACCACCCGAAATATATTTACGATGTTTAGCTTTTTAATAGTCATTTTGATTATTATTAAATGGTTTAAGTTATCATTGATAATTTCGCGCCTTCAGTTCAAATTTACAAAGCCCTCCAAATATAACACATAACTCGTTTCATTAAATAGTGTCTAACAACATTTATTTCCTCATAATCACAGGAAGGACTTCATGATTGTAACTAAAACGACTACCCCACTCTTTGTCCCGAAGGGACGTCATGATTGTAACAAAAACAACTACCCCACTCTTACTCCCGGAGGGAGGTCATGATTGTAACAAAACACTTTCTCCATTCTTAGTCCCGTAGGGAAGTCATGATTGTAACAAAAACAACTACCCCACTCTTACTCCCGGAGGGAGGTCATGATTGGAAAAAAATGAGTTCAGTTTCAATTAATTTTCTGACCATAATTTCCAAACGAATGAAAGTGATGCAGGGAGGTGTCCAAAAAGCCAAATCCGGTCGTTGAGCGAAGTCGAACCGACATTGATGATCAGGCAATGTCACTTCGACTTCGCTCAGTGACCGGGCTTTTTGGACATCCCCTTCTTTCTTTATTAATTAATAATTTCCTCATAAACCAAACAAAATTAATCCTCTTTTGTAAAATTACTCAATATATTGAGTAATTTTACTCACCATATTGAGTAATTATTTTAAACATGTTTGAACGTCCATATTTAGAGCCACTTAAGAAGAGAATAAATGAGCCACGAAAGTTCATTCAAGTTGTCATGGGCCCTCGTCAGGTTGGAAAAACAACTATGGTCACACAACTCTTACAAAAACAATCTAATGGTTATGTATTTGAATCAGCTGATGCAGTAATGAACTCAAATGCTGCATGGTTACAACAGATTTGGGAAACCACCAGAATCAGGATGAAAACTTCCGGAGCCACAGAATATCTTCTGGTTGTGGATGAAATCCAAAAAATAGATAATTGGAGCGAAATTGTAAAACAACAATGGGACAAAGACACCAGGGAAGGAACAAACATCAAAGTTGTGCTTTTGGGTTCTTCACGATTACTTATTCAAAAAGGATTGACTGAGTCTCTTGCTGGCCGGTTTGAAACATACTATTTGGGACACTGGTCTTTTCCTGAAATGCAAACTGCTTTTGGCTGGGACATTAAACAATATATATTTTTCGGAGGGTACCCAGGTTCTGCATCTCTCATAGATGATGAAGAACGATGGAAAAACTATATAAAAGATTCTTTAATTGAAACGAGCATCTCGAAAGATATTTTGATGCTAACACGCGTGGATAAACCAGCCTTACTTAAACGCCTTTTTGAGTTGGGCTCTTTATATTCCGGTCAAATCCTTTCATATACAAAGCTAATCGGAGAGATGCAGGATGCCGGAAATACCACTACCCTTTCCCATTATCTCGATCTCCTTTCTGATTGTGGTCTATTGGGAGGGTTGGAAAAATATGCAGGTAGTGTCATCCGAAAACGTTCATCAAGCCCTAAATTCCAGGTTTTCAATAATGCTTTATTGACAGCACAAGATGACAATAACTTTTCTGAAATAGCTAACAATCCTGAAGAATGGGGCCGTCTGGTAGAATCGTCAATCGGCACACATTTAATTAATCATTCCGTATCGAGCCGCTTTAACCTATATTATTGGAGAGAAGCCAACAAAGAAGTTGATTTTATAATTGAAAAGGATGGAAAGGTTATAGCCTTGGAAGTTAAAAGTGGAAGAAGAGGTGAGAATTCAGGCATGAGTGCTTTTGCTGAAAAATTTCACCCTGAGAAAGTATTGTTGGTTGGAACAAGTGGCATACCTCATGAAGAATTTTTAAAGATCAATCCAAGGGAGTTGTTTTAAATAAAAAAAAGTATCCTGACCCTACAATTCCCTAATATTCCTCTATTCATTATCCAGTTGACTCTTTCTATTCCAACTGATTTCCATTGCCAACACACCCCTTTTCACTATAGATATATCTATAAAAACACAATATATTTGGATATTTTTATAGATATATCTATATTTGCAAAAAAACATTACTGACTATGTATAATGAACTTTATGAACAATCGGGTAGCGATATTATCCAACAGTTGGGGAAAAGATACAGCGACTACCGTAAACGGATGGGGTATACGCAAATGGAAGTGTCAGTGAAATCAGGATTGAGCATATTTACGATAAGTTCTTTTGAGAATGGTTCTTCTACAGGGCTTACATTGGCTTCGTTTATCAAAATGCTGCGGGCAATCGATAGCCTTGACGAAATTGAAAAGCTGTTGCCGGAACTACCTGAAAGTCCTCGTGCATTATTTAAAAAACAGCAGAAAGAAAAGTAACTATGGAAACAAATGTAGTAATGGTGAAACTATGGGGAATGCAGGTGGGGTATCTCTCATGGGATAAAAAATCGAATGTAGCTGTTTTTGAATATGAACCTAAATTTCTGGAAAGAGGTTTGGATATTGCTCCTCTGACGATGTCCATCAATTCTCCCCGAAGCAAGAAGCATATACCCTGGACAGGCGATAAAGACAAATTATATTTGGGGCTTCCACCGATGATTGCTGATTCACTTCCCGATAAATGGGGTCATTCCCTTTTTAGAGCATGGTTACGTGATAATCATATTCCGGCAAAGAAAGTAAGTCCGGTAGATCATCTTTCGTTTATCGGTAGTCGTACAATGGGTGCACTTGAATATGAACCGGCTCAGAAACTAGGCGACGATTCTGTTTTTCCGGTAAATATTGAACAACTCTATAAGTTTGCTAAACAGGTATTGAATGAACGGGAGACGACAGTGCTAAATGCTGAAAATTCAATTTTGTGGCAAGATTTGATTAAAATCAGTTCGTCTGCTGGAGGTAAACGTCCGAAAGCAATTGTGGCGGTTAACAAGACTACTGGAGAAGTTATATCCGGGCAAGGAAATATTCCTGAAGGATTTGAACAATTTATTCTTAAATATGATGATAATTCATCCTATCCTTTTGCCAGTTTGGAATATGTTTATTATCAGATGGCCCTGGATGCCGGAATAAGCATGATGCCGTCCGAATTGCGTTCTTATGGAAATGTCACTCATTTTCTTACCCGTCGGTTTGACCGCGTCGGTAATGACCGGATCCATACACAAACATTGGCTGCTATGTCCCCGGGAAGTGATAGTTATGAAGATTTATTTGCAGTAATACGTAGGCTTAACTTACCGTACGAAGACAACCGTCAACAATTTCTGCGAATGGTGTTTAATGTACTTGCTCGCAATGTGGATGACCATTCAAAAAACTTCAGCTTCTGTATGACTTCTGATGGAATATGGCGTTTGTCTCCGGCTTATGATTTAACTTATAGTATTGATCTTTCTACTCCAGCCTTTTTGAACAAACATTCAATCGCCTTACACGGGAAAAATGAGGATATAACCCGCGAAGATTTGGAGGAAGTAGCTCAGCAGAATGATATCCAAGATTATAAATCTTTAATTGATATGGTATGCAATGCCGTCAGTAATTTTAAGAAATATGCAACAGAATTGAAAATCGACTCACAGTTAATTGATCGTATTAAATCTGATATTGTCAGAGTATAAATCGAAAAATTATTCTCATAGCACATCCTGAGCCCATTTAACCCTTGAGTATCTTCTCCCTCAACCTCATAAACGGCTTTTCGACAGCAACATTCAGCACCCATGCAAACAAAACACAAGTGATGATACAAAAAACAATCATCCAATTACTGTTCAAATCTATGTTCAAGTATAAAGCAACCTGTTGCGTGATATGCATCACCCCTTTGTGAGAAAGATAGATCGCGTAAGACAATGCCGCAATAAATGTAGTAACCTTTGAATTCCATCGAAACAGAAAACCCGAAGGACAAAGAGCACCAGCAACGAGCAATCCATAGCCCACTGCAACCAATGGAAATCCATAAATGGAAGCATTAAATGACTGTTGATCATAACACACAAAATACGCTGCAGTCAATACCAGCAGACTTAAAACGATTAGATGATTTCCAAATCGGGAGATCCTGGTCCATATGTCAGGCCTGAATTGATAGATTCCGGCAATTGCAACCCCAACTAAAAGTCCGTCAATCCGATTGTAGGTAGGATAATAAATCAGTTTATACCACTCCTGTTTTTCCGGGAGGTAGAAGTTTTGCCAAATATAAACTCTGAGTATCATCCCAAAAAGAAACAGAAAAACAAGGATCCAATACGATTTCTTAAAGCTTTTGGTTGCTTGTAAAAGAATCAGGATAACAGGAAGAAACAGATAGAAATGTTCTTCAACACAAAGTGACCATGCATGCGAAAACGTGCCAAAGTCAAATATATTGAGTCCGAAGTTCTGTGTAAAAGTCAGGAATTTCCAGAGAGGCGGCAAGGCTTCCCTTTCATGAAAACCGGGAAAGCAGAAATAGATCATCACCACCACCCAAAATGCAGGAAGGATTCTAAAAAAACGCTTGATATAAAAGATCTTCAATGAAATACTCCTCCCCTGTTTGATTTGTGAAAAGAGTTGCGAAGAAATCAAAAAACCACTCAGGACAAAGAACAGATCCACCCCGGTCCACCCAAACTTAGCCACACTTTGCAACCATTCCGGGTTCCCCGAAAACAGAATCGGATAATGATAAAAGAAGACCATTAAAATAGCTAATGCCCTTAAATGATCAAGTCCATAAAGCCTGTTTTTACTGTCCGTTGATAATCGTTCTGTACTTTGGTTCATTTTAACAATCAATTCTTTAAGATATTCGCTTAATTGCGGCAAAAGAATTGATTACCTGCTAATAAGACTATAGTGATAAAATCTAACTTGGATTTTTATTTTTGTAAAAATACATCATTTTGATGAAATCAGATTATACAAAACATAATTTAAAGGGTGAAGTGAGTTGTAAATAGAAATATTGAACGTTCCACTGAATTGTTTATTTTCCAGTTAACACAAGTTGAATTTGAAATCTTATAATCGCATATTGTGAAGTCAAGTTGCTCCAATTATTTTCAATTGTACTTACTTTATACAATAAAGACCATTTTCAATTAATCCCCCACTAGACAATATATTTATTTCTTTATCTATCGAAAGTACTAATTGCTTCTTTCTGCCATTGTTTTCATATTCAATGGTAAGAAATAATAAGTTATTTTTAATAAATGGTTTTACTGTGTTTCCTTTAATTGTTGATTTATCAATACCAAACAAAGCTCCAGCTAATAACATTCCATTTTCAAATTTTAAAACTATTATTGCTCCACTATTACAAATACTACCATTACAGCCATAAAAATAACCATTCAAAATATAATATTCCGTTTTATTATGAGCGATGTACTTATAATTATAACCTTCCAGGTTATCAATAGAATCACCTTTAAAAACAGTAAAAACTTTCCATGACGCATTATTGCAAAATGAATCTTTAAAACTACTAAATTGTTTAATCAGAGATTGTTTACTTCTAACTTCAATCCCTAAATAATTCTTTAAGTTGAAAAACTCATTTTGATCATGCGTTTTATCATAAAGGAAATTATTCTTAATTTCGATTTCTTTATTTCCAAGTTTCAATCTTGTATGATACGATATAACCTTAGCAGTTATGATTGTATCAGCATTTAACACAATCACTTTGTGATTATTCAGCTCTTTTTTGGGTTTAATCTCCGTACAAAATGCAGTCAAACTAGCACATAAAAAAAGAATAAGATATAATAACTTACAGTTTAACTTCATAGGTTTTAAATTATATTAATTCCAAAGTGCTTATCCTTCATTTATCTGAAATCCTATTTGCTTTTTGGATATTGAATAAATATCATTCAGCTTTTCAATACGGTTATTATATTCTTTCCTGTCAATAACATCATTGTCTAGTAGAGACATTAAGTTTTTATAATTCAGCTCATAAGACAACATTTTGTTGATCGTCCCATACTTTTCATCCAGAAATTCATTTCGCTTTGTTTTTATGTTGTCCAAAAACTCTTCAAATTCTAATTTTGAAGGTTTATTATATAAAAATTCCACTGCATTTGATTTATTGTCCGGCATAACTAAATAAAAAACATTCTTATAAGTAATTACAAATATTAGAAAAGATATAGCACTTAAAGCCAAATAAAAACCAACTGCACCTTTTTCCACATCTCCTCCAAAATAATCACTTGCAAAAACAGCAATTGCTACGAATGCCAAAAATAGCGAAACAAAAAGGAACCAAATTACTCCGGATTTTGTTCGTAGATGTTTAATTCCAAGATAATCAAAATGAACATATGTATCTTTTGATCCTAATACACTCCGTTGTGAAATCTTTAATCCATTTTCCTCAATTTCAATTTTCTTTCTATTGAGAAAAAATCCTTTTTGTATTAAAATATTCATATTTAAAATTTTATATCTCTAACCGTGTTTTAATGATGGCTACCATTATTTACTCTTAGCTCTAATCTTTGCCCTTCTTTCATCTGTTTAAAAAATAGTTCCAATTTATTTTTATCCGAAATATTCATGTTTTTAGTCTTATTTCTTGTAGTAGTGATTAATTTTTGTATAACCATTTTATAACCTTTATTAGAAGACATTAATATTTCAACGCCTGCTTGATTTCCCATTGACTCAAAGATAGAGTCTGGAATTATTTTTGAGTTTTCAATAAACTCCTGAGGGTCAAATTCGAAATACCTTAGTGTATAATCTCCAATAACTTCTCCAACATAACCATCAGCTTGTTTACAAATTTCACCAAATACCTTAAAATAGAATAACCTCGAATCCTTATTTTTACATGTTAAACTATCCATTATTGAAAATAGATAATCTTCATTTTTACCCCAAATTCGGCCACCGTTCAGTATCATATTTCCAACAATTCTCACTGAATCACTGTCAATTTTACGATGATCTATATTCTCTGTGTTTTGTTCAGTCCCGATTTTTGCTTTAATATTAATCACTTTACTATTGAGACTCAAACTATCTAGAAGAAGTCCTGAAAATAATACCAAGATTAAAATCCTTTTCATAAATATTTTTTATATAATATTTGAGTGCAAATACTATTTCTAATATTTCGACTTACAAATTACAACATATTAATTCAAATAAGTAATACAATAATTAAAAAATAAGTAATTTTATCTTAGTTATTAAGTCGTTAAACAAAGAAACGGACATGAACACTCAACTCAAAACTACTTTTATCTCCAACTGGAACAAATATTTCCAGAACTCCCCATTACCAATCGCTGCTTTCTACAGTGATGGGTTGCACAATGCTGAACCGGCAAGGAAATTTAATACTCGACATTGTTTCATGGCTGATCTGATGAAAGTACATAAGGGGCAGTCATTGGCTTTTAATGCTGAGAATATCGTCTGTGGCGGTGGTAAGCGGTTCTGTGGGTTTGCCAAAGAAATCAGGTCGGGTTTTGAGTTTTTCCTTTCGCATGGTATACCCGGAAAGATGGAAGGGGAACGATATAAAAAGGATCCTGAGACAGTTCTTGAATTGATGAAAAATAATCCGGCGATGGAAGCACCTGCAAAATGGCTTATCGCCAAACCATTTGACAAACTAGAACCTGAAGACGAACCCGAAGTGATCATTTTCTTTGCCTCTCCGGATGTGATTTCAGGATTGTTTACACTTGCCAATTATGACCGCGCCGATCTTTATGGGGTGAAATCTCCTTTCAGTCCGGGATGTGGATCCGTAATTCAATACGCCTTGCGGGAAAACAACAGCGAGAAACCTGATTGCATATTGGGGATGTTTGATTCTTCGGCAAGGCCCTATATTAAAGCAGGATTGCTTTCTTTTGCCATCCCCATCAAACGTTTCGCAACACTGGTTGGATATATGGATGAGTGTTTTCTTGCAACCGAAACATGGAGTGTTATCAATAAACGTATTTCTAAATCTGTTGAGGAAAAGGAATAATATTCAAAATATTGGTAGTTTAACTACTTAAAAGTATAGTAAATAAAAACTGAGAGAATCCAAAAATCAGTTCTGGTCGTTGAGCGAAGCCGAAACGTTATTGATAATCAGTCATTAGTCACTTCGACTTTGCTCAGTGACCACGCTATTTGGACATCTTCCAGACCGTTCAACTAAGAACCATAAAAAACAGATAATCAATTCCATTTTTTATTTAGTTACGTATCAACATTTTTTTGGCCTCGACGTGTCAAAGTATTAATTTTTCTAATACTTTTGTAAGGTAAACTTACAAGTTTAATTACCAAGTAATACAGTAAACATGGATACTTCAGAATTGTCTTCTTCATTGAGATCAATTGTTTCAGCCCTGCACAAGGGTTTTCGGAAAAAGATGTATTCGGCCAACACCTACTCTATGACCGAAATTGATACGATAAAGCATTTGATTCGTAGTCCTGCATTATTACCATCTGAACTCGCTGTTTTAGCAAAGATTAAAACGCAATCGATGTCGCAGATCTTAAATAAATTAGAAGAACAGGGTGTAATCGTGCGAACTCCTTCCATTGATGATAAACGCAAAGTATATATTTC
>JGI24140J50213_10000042_pt1 | contig 49429 bp, 49 predicted proteins | sample BarGraIncu00222A_FD_50213 | JGI IMG/M metagenome (IMG submission 50213)
CAAGCAGGAAGCCGAGAGTCGAGGGACAACCACCTCAGAACTCGTCCGAGAGGCGCTCACCCAGTACCTCGCATCCTGACCTCGTGCGACGTGGGCGACCTACAGACGACCCTCAAGCCCAGCGCCACCCCGCCGAGAGGAGCATCGTGGATCTTGCTCGACCTCGACCCACCGGCCGCCTCCTACTGTTGGGAGCTTGGTGCCTCACGTACTTGGTGATGACCGGGCTTTTCATCGCCGACCGCCCCACCCGGCAGGAGGCGACCGCGTTCCGCCCATCGGGCACTGACCTGGGACCGCACTTCCTGTACCAAGAGGGGCGCCTAGCCTGGCTGCTCGGACTGCTCCTCGGCGTTGCCTGTCTGGTCGCATGGATCCCGTGGCTGCGCAAGACAGGGCATCTCAAGCTGTCGCGGCAAAGCCTCCCCGTAGCGAGCGTCGCGGTGACCCTTGTGACCGTGGCCCTTCAGACCACCCCGGGCCGCATGTACTTCACGGGGTTGCCCAGCGGGTCCATCACGCGCTACTTCCGCCCAGCCACCTAGGTCCCCGGTCGCCCAGCCGGCCGCTTCCCTCCACGTCGCGGGAAGGCAGCTCCTAACCAATGGCGTATCTCGCCGCGTAGTGCCGCGCTGAGGCTGAGGAGCTCGACCCGTGCGCCCGTTCACGCGCTAGCCCGATGAACCGAACGGGAGCGTCACATTGATCACTTGCGTTGAGTCCCACTGGTCGGTGACTTGGTTCAGGGTGTAGTCAGTGAGTGTGGCCGTTGCGGCCACAAGGGCGTCTACGCGCGCCCCGGAAATGGCGATTGAGGTCGTCGCAGGCGGTGGGTTTGGCAGCACCGTCCAGCCGAGGTCAGCGAGTCGGATGAGATTGATGTGCACGGCCGTGCCGGGGATACCAGTCAGCAGCCCGACTGCCCCATCCGCGACGGCAGTTGACATGAGCGTTTCGTCGTCCGACAACGGAGCACTCAGCGACCATGCCGGGTGCTGGGTCGATGTCCAGGCGACGCGGTAGGTCGTTGATCCGGGGGCGGTCAAGCGCAGGACGGCTGTCAGACCGCCGCTTGCTGCGACGAGGCGTAGCACTTCGACCTGTGTGGTGGCGGTTGAGGCTGGTAGGTCCAATTCCACGGGTTGAACGCCGGCTGCGGTTAGTCGCATGAGCCCCACGGTGCCGCTTCGACTGCACGCAAGCCCGAGGTAGGTTCCGGTGCTGGACTGGGCGACGGCGGTGATCTGTTGCACGCCGCAGGCCCGACCAGACGGGGAGCGGGCGAGCGCGGCTTGTGTGGTGGTCTCGCGCCAAGGTCCCGCCGATCCGGTGCGGAGCAGGAGGCGGGTGCCTCCGTCCACCAGGGCGGCCGCTTGCCCGGAGGGGGCAGTGGCGAGGGCGTCTGGCAGGTCGGCCAGGGCGGCAGTGATCAGGTCAGGTGTGTAGCTCATGCCGCTGTCGGTCGTGGTGGCAAGTGGTGAGAAGTTGAGGGATTGGCTGGGTCTGAATCCGATCACCACGGTGCCGTTGCCCTGGTTGGCGGCAACGAGTCCGCCGTTGTCGGCAACCCCTGGCGGCGTCACCAGGGCCCAGCTTCGTCGGCCCTTTGGAAGTACGAATACCTGCCAGAAGGTGTTCGCTGGGTCGTCGAGGTGACCCATCGGGACCAGTGCCCATGTGGCGGCCGAGGTGGTCAGCGTGGTTGTCAGGGGAGCAACGCTCACTGGCTTTGGTGGGCTACTCGCTGGCCTACTGCCGGACGCGCAGGCGGCGACCGCGAGGCACAGCGACGCGGTGGCGACCAGGCGTAGCTGTGTGCTCATGATGGGAGCACGGCTCGCACTTCGCTGGCCAGGGCGGTGGCGAACGATGATGCAGTTGGGCTGTCGGTGCCGGGGTCGCTCCCGAGCCGTGTTCGCAGCACCCCTTTGGGGTCAATGATGTACGCGATCTCGCCGTGCGCGACCATCCCTCCGTTCTCGACGGTCTGGACGGTCAGGCCATAGCTGTTCCACATCCGCTGCAAGTCGCTGAGGGAGCCGGTCAGGAACAACCAGTTCGGAACCTGATCCAGATGTTCCTGCCGGTCGAAGGCCTGGACGATGGCCACTGATCGGTAGATCGGGTTCGCCACCACAGCGATGAAGACGGCGTGCTGGGCGAGCTTTGGTCCAAGGCTCAAGTCTGCCTGCCGGAACTCCTGGGCGATCAAGGGGCAGTCTGTTGTGCAGACCGGATCTAGGAACGTCAGTGCGATCGCTCGGCCGTGGAGGCTGGCGAGCGACACTGCATGACCTGTTTGATCGACCAGGCTAAATGGGTAGGCCGGAGAGTTCTCCCGTCCTGGGCTGCCGTTGATGGCCTGCGTGAGGATCGGATCAGCATGTGGGTTCACCGAGGCCGCGGCCATCGGGAGTGCGCCGACGGAGATGACGGCCACCCCTGCTAGCGCCGTGGCTGCTCCGAGCCAGCGGAGCCGGCTGGCCTCGTTGGCGCCAGTCAACACCTGCGGTGCCGACACAGAGACCGGGCGGGCGGCGGCGAGGTAGCCGGTCGCGATCAACAGAACCAGAGGGACCATGCTGTTGGGGTCGGTGCCGACTCCGCCGAAGAAACCCAGATCCTGGACCAATACCCAGTCGGCCATGCACAGCACCGTTGCGGCCAGCACCGAGCAGGCTGCCAGCTTCCGATGCCAACGTGCCGACACAGCGAGCAGCCCTGCGCCGACGCCGGCCAGAGCGAGGACGACGACAAGGTTGACGGCCCAGCCGTGCCGGGCATCAACCTGGGCGAACCACGTCAAGCTTGTCGATAGCGCATGGGGCTGCGAAGTCTGAGCCATCGACTGCACCATCGCGGTGAGATTGCCGGCCTTGGCCGCGGGGGTCGGCTGCCCCTGCCAGAACCCACGCCCCGGCCAGGCCTGCAGCACACCCATGCCGAGAAACATGGCACCGGTTGAGCCCAGGACAACCTGGCCAAGTCGCCTCCCCGCCCAGGCGCGGTCAGGTAGGGCGATCAACAGCCCAGCCGCGGCGTAGAACAGAGCAGCCCCCGGGGCACCGAACATCCAGCTGAGACCTGACCCAAAGACACCGCCGAATGCCTCACCGAACACCCAGACGAGAAGCCCCCACCCTGCGCTGACCAACCCCGATGTGCGCGACCACCAACCACGTGGAGCGAACAGGATCAGCAGGCCCACGCCCACCTGGATCCATACCGCCGAAGCCGCAGCGACTACGGGATGCAGGGTCCAGATCGAGAGGCCATGTGACACCAGGTGTTGGACCCACTGTGGCGATGCCGCCGCCGCTGGCTGCACCACCTGCGTAGGCATCCCCAACGGCATCAGGGGCTGCGCCTGAAGAGCACCGTCAAAGATCCACAGGCTGCCGAACGCAACTCGCAACAGCAACCGGGACCTCGGCTCGCCGTACCGGGCGCCCGCCGTGCGCTCTGGCTCAGTCTCCGATGGCGCGGACCAGACTCGCACACCGAGTCCGGCAAGGATGATCACCAGCAACAGGAGAACGAGCAGCGCCTGATGCCTGAGGAGGAGCTGGAACGCGGCCAGAACCACGGGGTTGTTGGCCAGCAGCCCGTGTCCCATTCCAGACAAGACCGACTCCTCCCTCTTTCGCGGGAACAGCGACCGCTGGGCAGACCCTTGGCACAGTAACAGGAGCCAGATGGACACGTTCGGGGCTGACGGTCTTCTTCGGTTCCCACCGAGCGTGGGCGTGCGTTCCGAGCGCCATGGGTCAATCGCCGGGCGCCAGCAAGGGCAGATGGCCAGATGCGTCGAACGACACGCCTTACCGACGTGTCCTCTCCCACCGTGCACAGGATTCCCGGGGATTGCGTCGACCGGCTCCGCGCCTTCGGTTAGCCTCTGCTGGTGAGCAGCTCGCAGCCAATGCAGTTGCCGCTGGCCCGCGTGGTCAGGGGGTCATGCGTGGCGGGCGCAGGGTCAGCGTTAGCCATCGGCGGCCACCTCGCGGGTGGTGGCCACCTGCCGCGCCTCACCGACCTGGCGGTGCCACTACTTCTGACAGCGGCCGCTTGCACAGTCCTGTCGGAGCGAGAGATTTCATTTCGCAGGCTGCTCACCTCACTGCTGGCCGTCCAGCTCGGTGTGCACGTGCTGCTGTCGATCTCCTGCAGTTCCGGCGCGGCCAAAGCGAGCAGTGCTGCGACGGCCCGTGGGCTTCAAGGAAACAGCGCGACGACGATCGGGGGGCATGTCGTTGCGGCCGTCGTGACGGCACTTGTCCTTCGCCACTACGAGTCACTGTACTGGCGCTGTATCGAGCGCCTTCGTGGACTGGTGTCACCGCCTCGGCCGATCTTTGTGTCAGCTGTTGTCTTGGTGCTCCCTCCCAGCGGCTGGTTCTCACGGGTACGACCGACATCGATTGCCCTTGGTGGTCTGTCGCAGCGCGCGCCCCCATTGGGCACCGCCTGCGTGTGACGGTTGGCGGTCCCTTTACTGGCAGATCGTCCCTGGATCGTCCGAAGCATCGAACCTGTCCTGCGCGCTGAGCCGGGCGCAGGCCGTGCCGACGTCGCTCGTCAGCACCCCCTGACTGCCGCCTAGCGCGTCGTTCAGTGACTCTGCTGGGAACGGTGCGTGATCGCTTAGCTGCGCAGAATGCCTGAAAAGCACGCTCAAACGTGTCCTGACGCGTTCCCGTGTCAGCTGCAGAATCCCGAACTCGTAGACGGCTAAGCCAGGAGGAGAATGTCATGACCAGCGTTGACCTATTTGCCAGACGTGGACGGAAGCAGGTGGTGCTGCTTCTGTTGCTTCCAACATTTACCCTGGCGGGCTGTTCGACGTCGTCGGTGACCGCCGGCAGCGGCCCGCCGGTTGCCATCGTGTCCCCTCAGCCACCGTCCACAGGACACTCAGGGCAACCCGCACCTGTGAACGGCACGATCTTCGACAAGGCCGTGCCCGCATCCGTCGAGAACCTCCCGCTCGTCGACCAGCACGGAAGGGTGGTGAGCCTCGCCTCATTGCGGGGCCACACCGTCGTCCTAGCCGACTTCCTCACGCTCTGCCAGGAGATCTGCCCGCTGACCAGCGCCAACCTCCATCGCGTCGTGGAGCACATCGCGGCCGCTGGTCAGACGTCAACGATCGCTGTCGTCGAGGCCACGGTCGATCCGGCCCGTGACACCCCCGCTCGGCTTGCCGCCTACCAGGCCCTGTACGGAGCCGCTGCGAACTGGGAACTTCTCACAGGGACGCCGCAGCAAGTCGCTACCTTGTGGCAGACGCTGGGCGTCTCCTACCAGAAAGTGCCAGAGGACCCGGGACCGCCGCCGATAGATTGGTGGACCGGGCAGCCCCTGCACTATGACGTCAATCACCAGGACGTTGTCTTCGTCATCGCACCCAACGGGCACGAGGTTTGGGTGACCGACGGAACTCCGAACACACAGGGCACGAAACCCCCTTCGAAGCTTCTTATCTTCATGTCGGACACCGGGCACAGCAACCTTGCGCATCCGGCCAACCCATCGTGGACGGCGTCCGATGTTGAAGCAGCCCTGTCCTACTTCGTTGGGTCCAAGATCTGAAAGCTGGTGGTGCACGAGCTTGCTTTCCCGTGCGCGGCCCAGGCGCAACCCGAGGACGCTCGACACTGGATCGCGACTGAATTCCAGAAGCTCGTACGTGCGCCCTCCGCGCCCGTCCGGGGATTGACGTTACATCGGCACCATTCGAAAGGCGATCACACCATGCCCGTTGTCCTGTCCAAGAGCCGGACGACCGTGATCCTGGTCGGCGCCCTGCTCATGCTCCCGCTGCTCTCGACCGCTGCCTACGCTCACGTGGCGGTGTCGTCGTCCGACGCCGTTCGCGGTGGCGAAGCAGCCCAACTCAGCTTCCGTGTCCCGACCGAGTCGGCGACCGCCACGACAGTCAAGCTCACCATCAACCTGCCGATAAGCACTCCGTTCGGCGAGGTCCTCGTCCGCTCGATCCCCGGCTGGACCGTCTCGACGAAGCAGACGAAACTGCCGGCGCCGGTGAAGGTGGGCGACTTCACACTCGACAAGGCAACGACCTCCGTCACGTGGTCCGGGCAGACCGGCACTTCGATCGGGGTCGGACAGTTCCAGGACTTCGAGATCCTGATCGGCCCGTTACCGGACAAGCCGTCCGTCCAGTTCACGGCCGACCAGGTCTACAGCGACGGTTCGGTCGTCCGCTGGGATCAGCCAACGCCGGCAAGTGGGGTCGAGCCGGATCATCCCGCACCTGTCCTCTACCTGGCTGCGACGCCCCCATCGGGCGCTCTCCCTGCGTCGTCACCCAGTTCCGGTGCGGCATCGGTCGCCGCGACTCCCGCGAATGCCATTACGGGTGGAGCGTCCGTCTCCGCGGCCCGCAGGCTCAGCGAGACTGCACTGACGATCGGGGTCCTCTCGCTGATCGTGTCCCTGGTCAGTGCCGTCCTGGTCCGGCGCCGACCGAGGCCGGCCGCATGAAGCCCCTGGCCCGGCCATCCCGGCAAGCCGTCATCGTGATCGTCACGGTCGTCCTGCTGGTGTGGGCTGCGGGCGCCGCGGACGCCCACAGTGTCCTGATCAGCATGACCCCGGCGGAGGGGTCCACGCTCTCCACACCGCCCAGGCAGGTCGTGCTGACATTCAACGAGAACATCCAGGACATCGGTGACGGTGTGGTCGTCACGGCACCGGACGGTACACGCGTCGACAACGGACCACCGTCGATCCTGGACGCCACCGTGACTGAGCAGCTCAAGCCGCTCAGTCTGAGTGGCCACTACGTCGTGAGCTACCGAGTCGTCTCCGCCGACGGGCACCCGGTCACCAGAACTCTCGGCTTCACCTATACCGGGGGAACCAGTCCGGCTGTCGCAACCACACCGGCCACCAAGCCATCAGAACCGACCGGAACGCGTTGGATCTTGACATTGGCAGCACTTCTTGGCTGCGGAGTACTGGCCGTCGCCTCGGGAAGGCTCGTACTGCGTCGACGGCGACAGATGGGACTGAATCGGACAAGATAGGCGATCAGATGCCCCGATCCGGCCCCCAGCCTGGGTCGCTGAGCTAGACGCCGGAGGTGGGCCGTGAGCGAGGTTTTCTCAAACTGGAGCCTGGACCCGACCATGCTGGTAATCGCGGTCGGTGTCGGGTTGCACGCCCGCGGGCTGGTCCATCGGCTTGCGGCTATCCAGCGAGCCGGTCGCCCGACGCGTCCGTGGGTGGGCCAGGCTCTGCTCTTCTATGCGGGGATCGCGGCGCTCATGATCGCGATCGCATCGCCGATCGACTACTGGTCGGACGTGTACCTGACCTCGCACATCATCCAACACATCCTGCTGTCGTTCGTAGCTGCGCCCCTCATCGTTCTCGGTGCCCCGTGGCTGCCGTTGATGCGCGGCCTGCCAGGGCCGGCCCGCCACGCGCTGGGGCGGCTAATACAACGGACGCAGCCACGCCGCGCCGGAACAACCGGCGCAACAACCGCCGGCGGCGCCGGTAGGGGTGGATTCCTACCCACGCTCCGAGGGTTCGCCGCACTTCCCATGACCTCAGTGATCCTGTTCAACGCCACCATGGTCTTCTGGCACCTGCCCGGACCGTTCGACCTCGCCCTGCGCAACAACAACGTGCACATCTGGCTCGAACACGGTTGCTTCTTCGGCCTCGGCATCGCCCTGTGGCTGCAGGTCTTCGGCTCGTACCCGCTCCAGCCGCTGCTCGACGGGCCGAGACGCGTACTCGTCCTCGTTGGCACAAATGTGGTGATGGTGCTCATCGCGATGACGCTGGTGATGTTCACCCACGACCTCTACCCCTGGTACGCGCAAGGGCACACTCTCGCCCAGCAGGACGCCGACCAGCAGATCGCAGGCTCGATCCTGTGGGTCTGCGGCGAGATCACCTTCCTGCCATCGATCCTGTTCACCGTGGCCAACTGGCTGCGCCAGCGGGAACCTGAAAGACCGCCGACGCTTGTGGCCGCTACGCAACTGCACGTATAGCCGATCGGTCGGGCGATCGTCACGCTCGCGGGCGGCCCGGCCTTCTGATCTGTGCTGCTAGGAGGTCCCGTCCAGGCCGCGCGCATGGATCTCTGCGGCGATCGACGCCGGCACGGGGCGGCAGGCGCAGGCCTCGGCGTGCGACAGATGCCAGGCGACGCGGTCGTCTAGGGAAGCATGGGTACCGAGCGGGTGGGCGCGGTGCCACTCGGCGTTCACGACGACGATCCCGCCCGCTCGTGCGAGAGGGCTGGCTGGCTGATGTCGCTCGTGGCCGCTGCGAAGACGAGGATGCCGAACAGCGCCACGGTGACGACATGGACCGCGGTGCACCACAGGCAGATCGCATCGATGCGGAACAGCTCGGCCCATACGAGGTAGAAGACCGAGAGGACGCCGACACCGCTCGCGACCAGGCGGACGCGGCCGAGAAGCGGCAGCCGGCCGGCCGACAGAGCCCATCCCTGGGATGAGCAGAGCACTGTCATCGCCACGAAGAACAACAGTCCCAGCAACGCGACCGGGATGCCGAGCACCTCCGAGTACGTGCTGGTAGTGACCTTGAGGCAGTTGACGGTGCCGGTGTCCGAGCAGGCCAGCGTCGTCGACCCCGTGTAGTGCTCGTACGTGAGGTACCCAGCCGTCGCGAGCCCGCACAGGCACAGGACGAGGGAGCTGATCCGGTAGCCGCGCGGCGGCATCGACACCGGCGCCGTGACCACCGGAGCCGCCCGGTCGCTCATCAGCCCGAACCGAGCCCCGCGGCCGCGGCCTGCACGCCCTTGGACGTGCAGACGGCCGAGGGCTGCTCGCCGGTCATGGCGCACAGCGCCACGGTGATGGCGTTGGCGTTGCCGTCGATGGCCTTGGCGATCGGGCTGCTGGCGTTGGACAGCGCGGCGGCGATCTGAGCCTGGGTCTTCCCCGCGAGCAGCGCCGGGTCGTACGAGGCGCCGGAGATGACGTACTTCCCGCCGAAGTCGACGAACGGGATGCTGCCGCCGGACGTCACGTAGGGCGACGCGTCATACGTCGTGAACAGCTGCTGGTCCGCGGCGGTGAGCGTGTCCAGGGGCTTGTACCCGGTGCCCTGCGGCTGGTTCGTCGTCTGCTCGTACGGGACGAAGCTGAGGTAGGTGCTGGCGAACGTCGAGCCATGGAAGCTCAACGTGGGCGTACTCGGGTCGACGTCGGTCGCCGACGAGTGCGTCATCCCCAGTCCGGTGAAGGTGCCGAACCGCGACAGGGCGACGGCCATGCCCCAACGCTCCGCAGCGCAGTACGGGCAGTACTCCGCGCCGACGTAGAGCACCTTGGGCTTGCTCCCGTCGCTGAGGGCAGGTGCGGTGATCTTCGTCGGACCGCCCGTCACCGCTCCGGCGCCGACGGTGTCGAGGGTGGCCGCTGGTACGGAGGTGACCTGAGCGGCGACGTTGGCCGCCAGCGGTGTGGACCCGTACGTCGCGTTGGTGCTGCCCTTGCTGGAGCCGACACCGGCCGCCTTCAAGGCCACCAGGCCGCCGATGACCAGCACGACCACGACGACCACGCTGGTCGCGATCGTCAGTCGGCGGCGCTTCTGGCGGGCGACCTCGGCCGCGCGCATCTGCTCGATCCGAATCCGCGCCGCCTCACGGCTCCGCGTTCCCTTGCCCATGCCTGCGTCTCCCGGTCTCTTCGCGCGGTGTGGGCGTCGCCCGGACGGGGAGTGCACCCAACCGACAATGTACCTATGGGTCGGGTAGGGGTCGCCCGACCGGGTGGAACTCAGGCACGAGTCGCGGTGTACGTGATGATCGCGAAAGAGCGAGACACCCCAACATCTCGTGTGGGGTGGCTCTGTATGTTCCAGACAGTCCGGCTGACCCGCACCGATTGGCCCGGACCTCGGGCTCCTGCCCAATTGGAAGCTCAAGGAGCTGGCGGCACGATCCGATCCTCACGGATTAGATTCCGGCCCCGGCGTCACCCAGCCAGACGACCAACACCGGGACTTTGGCTTGGCTCCGAACCTGAACCTGAACTCCCGCTCCGAGCAGGCGGGTCGCCCCTGCCCGCGACGCTGCTGGCGTCACCCACCGCATAGATCTGGACTCGTCTTGCACCGGGGGTGGCTGGCGCGGGGCAAGTTCCGTGCACCCGCGTCCATCTTCGTCCGTGGACGAACTTTCTTCGGCCGACCCCCGGTGTTCCCGCGTGTCTTCGTACACCTCCTTGTGTAGGGGTGAATCCACCACCGGGGTGCGAGCCGCTACCGGAGGTCTCGTTGATGTCGATGCACCGGCTGTCCGCCGGGTCAGGGTTTCGGTACCTGCTGCGCCACACTGCCTGCGGGGACGTGCAACGGTCCGCGGCCGAGCCGTTGACCGCCTACTACGCGGCGCACGGCTACCCCGCCGGTCGGTGGATGGGCGCCGGGCTGGTCGGCCTCGGCGACGACCTGGGGATCCCCGCGGGGTCGGTGGTCACCCAGGAGGCCATGGACGCGCTGTTCGGGCAGGGCCGTGACCCGCTCACCGACGCCCCGCTCGGCCGCCCGTACCCTGTGTTCAAGTCGGTCGCCGAACGAGTAGCCGCCCGGATCGCTGCACTGCCCGCTGGCCTAACCGAAGACGCCCGAGCGGTGCAGGTCGCGTCGATCGAACGGTACGAGCAGCGCCGCCCAGTCCCGCACGCAGTCGCCGGGTACGACTTGACGTTCACCGTCCCCAAGTCCGTCAGCGTCCTGTGGGCGTTGGCCGACCCCGGTACCCAGGCCGCGATCGCCCAGGCGCACTCGGCCGCCGTGAACGGGGCGCTGGCGTGGTTGGAGACGGAGGCGTTGTTCACCCGCACCGGGCACGGCGGCACCGACCAGGTCCGCGCACGGGGGGCGGTCGCGACCGCGTTCGACCACTGGGACAGCCGCTCCGGTGACCCGAACCTGCACACCCACCTCGTGCTCGCGAACAAGGTCCAAGGACCCGACGGGGCGTGGCGCTCGATCGACGGGCGCACGATCCACCACGCCACCGTCGCGGTCTCCGAACTGTATGACGGGCTCCTGGCCGACAACCTGGCAAGCGCCCTACCGGTGAGGTTCGGGTACCGGGACCGCGGGGCGCGGCGCACCCCCGCGTACGAGGTCGACGGCATCGACGACGCCCTGCTCGCGGAGTTCTCGACCCGTTCCGCCGCGATCGGCGAGGCCCTGGACGACGCGGTCGCTGAGTTCCGGACCGCTCACGGTCGGTCACCGTCGCGGGCGGAGAACCTGCGGCTGCGTCAGGTCGTGACCCGGGCGACCCGCCCGGCCAAGACCCCGCGGGCGCTGCCCGAGCTGATGGCCACCTGGCGCGACCGCGCAGAGACACTGACCGGGAACACCCCAGCAGCGATCACCGCCGCGACCCGACAAGCCCACCAGCCAGCAGGTCTGGGGGCCGGTGACTTCGACGCGACCGCCCTCGATGGTCTCGCCGAGACCGTGCTGGCCGGGGTGGAGCAGCGCCGCGCGACGTGGAACCGGTGGAACCTGCACGCCGAGGCCGCCCGTGCCACCCGCGACCTGCGCCTGACCGGTGACGGCACCCGCGAACACCTCAACTCGGTAGTGGTCGCCGCGGCGGAGGCCCGCTGCCTGGTCCTGGAGCCCGGGCCTGAGCAGCGTCGGGGGGAGACCCGGATGAGTACCCCGGGCATGCTGCTGGCCGAGCAGCACCTTCTCGACGCGTCCGTCGACGGCACCGGACCATCCCTCCCGGCCAGGGTCACCGATCTGGTCGTGGGCTCGATGACCGGCCGCGGGCAGCTGTCCGCCGACCAGGCCGCCGCACTGCGCGGGATCGCGGGCAGCACGAACACCGTGCAGGTCCTGGTCGGGCCGGCCGGGTCCGGTAAGACGACCGTCCTGGCCGCCCTGCGCGGGCTGTGGCGCCGCGAGCATGGCCAGCGCTCGGTCCTGGCGCTGGCCAGCTCCGCGACCGCCGCAGACCAGCTGGGGAAGGCGTTGGGGGTCCGCGCGGACACCCTCGCCAAATGGCTCCACGAATCCGAAGGCCCCGGCGCCCTCCAGCGCCTGGAGGGCCTCGCGGCAGCCCAAGCGCAAGCCCGAACGCCCCGCGATAGCCGCTTTGCAACCGGTCAGTGGGCCAGCGACGTCCACACCCAACGCCTGCTCGCCGAACAGCTGGCCTGGACCCTGAAAGCCGGGCAGCTGGTCATCGTCGACGAAGCCTCCCTCGCCGGCACCCTGGCCCTGTCCAGCCTGACCGCTCAGGCCCAGCACGCCGGCGCGCGTGTCCTGCTGGTCGGGGACGACTACCAGCTCGGCGCCGTCGAAGCCGGCGGGGTCTTCGGGCTCCTCGCCCAAAGACCAGGTGCGCAAGAACTCACCGCCCTGTGGCGCTTTGAGAACCGGTGGGAAGCCCAAGCCACCCGCGCCCTACGGGTCGGGAACCCCGCCGCCCTGGACTACTACACCGCCCACGACCGCATCCACGACGGCCCCCGCCAGGACATGCTCGACGCCGCCTACACCGCTTGGCAGGACGCCGAACAAGCCGGGCGCCTCGCCGTCCTCGCCGCCCCGGACAACGCCACCGTCACCGAGCTCAACGCCCGCGCCCACCACGACCGCGTCACCGAGGGGCACGTCAGCGGGAACCAGCTCACCCTCGCCGACGGCCTGGACGCCGGAGTAGGCGACCGAGTCGTCACCCGCCGCAACAACCGACGCCTCCGCACCGACCACGGGCACGTCCACAACGGCGACCTGTGGACCATCGCCGACGTCCACCCCGACGGATCACTCCTCGTCGTCCCCGAACCCCGCCACGACACCACCCACGACACCACCGGCCGGACGGCGCAGCTGCCGATCCACTTGCCCGCCCGGTACGTCCGCGACCACGTCGAGCTCGGCTACGCCACCACCATCCACCGAGCCCAAGGAATCACCACCGACGAAACCCACCTCGTCGTCGGCCCCGACACCACCCGAGAAGCCCTCTACGTCGGGATGAGCCGAGGACGGGACGCTAACCACGTCTACGTCGCCACCGACACCCCCACCGACAACGACGAGCACCCCTACCCCAGCGGAACACCGCGCACCGGGCGGCAGATCCTCGAACAGATCATCGCCACCAGCGGCCGAGAACTCTCAGCCACCGAAACCTGGCACCAGGCCCGACCACCCGGCAACCAGACCACCGAGCTGTGGCAACGACTCCTCGCCGGGCTTCGTCCACAGACATCCAGCCGTCCACGGAACGCCCCGACACAGTTGACCAGCCGCCACCCCACACGTCCCGATGGCAGAGCCATCGGCGACTAGCCAGGCACGTCCAGGCAAATCCACCACTGAACGAAGGAGAACCAAGATGTACGAGACCAGTGCCAACGAGCCCTCCGCTGACACCGTCGTCCGGCTGCCCAGCGGGCGCGGCCCGTTGCCAGAACCAGAGCGGAACGTGCGTCTGCTGCTCTCGGTGGAGGAGGCGGCCCAACGACTTCACATCGGGCGCTCGACCGTCTACACGCTCGTAGCGCAGCACCAGCTTGAGTCGGTCAAGATCGGCAAACTCCGCCGGATACCTGCCCAGGCCCTGGACGACTACGTGGCCACCCTCAGGCGCATCGACCCGATGGGGGCATGAGCGAGGTGTCCGACGGCCGGCGCAAGTCCAGGGCCTCAGGCGAAGGCAGCATGCTGTTCAACGAAGCGGACGGCCGCTGGCACGGCTGGGTCGACATGGGTATCGGGATTGGCGGCAGACGCGACCGACGTCACGTCGCGGCCCCCAACCAGGCCGATGTCGTGAAGAAGATGCGCGCTCTCGCGACCAAACGGGACGCCGGGGCTGTGCCCTCGGCTGACCGGAGCCCGACTCTCGCCGAGTGGCTGGCCTACTACCTGAACAACATCGCCGCGCGCCGCGTTCGCCCTTCCACCCTGGCCTCGTATCGCTGGATCGTGGACAAGCGCGTAGTGCCGCTTCTTGGCCATCACCGGCTGGATCGCCTGCAGCCCGAACACATCGAGGCTCTGTACACAGCCCTTCTGGAGGACGGACTGTCGCCGTCGTCCGTCCTTCACGTGCACCGGGTGCTGTCCCGCGCGCTCAAGATCGCCTGGCAACGTGGGCGGGTCGCCCGAAACGTCTGCCAGTTCGTCGATGCGCCATCGGTGTCGAAGGTCGAGATCGAGCCGCTTACGCAGGCCGAGGCGCGGGCGATCCTCGAGACATCCAAGGGCCACCGCCTTGCCGCACGCTGGTCGGTCGCCTTGGCTCTGGGTCTGCGCCAAGGTGAAGCTCTCGGCCTGGGTTGGGACGACGTCGACCTGGAGCAGGCATCGATCCGGGTCCGCCGTGCCCTCCAGCGGCAGGTCGCGCAACACGGATGCGGCGGTGCCTGCGGGAGGAAGCGCGCGGGTGACTGCCCCAAGCGCGTCGGCGGCGGGCTTGTCCTTGTGCAGCCCAAGTCAGTGGCTGGTCGACGTACGGTGGCGCTCCCGCCACAGCTTGTCGAGGCCCTGATGACCAGGAGAGCGGAGCAGTGCGACGAGCGCGAGCGGGCCGCCTCGGACTGGGTCGAGACCGGGCTCGTCTTCACCCGCGAGAACGGGGCGGCGATTGACCCCAAGCTGGACTACCTCGCTTGGAAGGCGCTCCTCGCCGAAGCCGGGGTGAGGGACGCGCGACTGCACGATGCCCGGCACACCGCCGCGACAGTCATGCTCACCATGGGCGTACCTGCCCGGGTCGTGATGCAGATCCTCGGACACAGCCAGATCAGCCTGACCCTTGGTACCTACAGCCATGTCGCACCAGAACTGTCCACCGAAGCCGCCGCGCGGGTCGGCCGTGCACTCTGGGAGTAACCCGTGGACGTCGGGGGACGCCGAACTCAATGGCACACATTGTGGCACACAGATCAACTTCGGACGGATCTTGGAATCCGCGTTTCCACAGGTCAACCGCATGATCATGTGGAGCCGCCTCAGGGAGTCGAACCCTGGACCTACGCATTACGAGTGCGTCGCTCTGCCGACTGAGCTAAGGCGGCGGCTGGCCCCGGGCGAGCCCAGGGCACGAGCGGAGAGTCTACATGCGCCCGCAGGCGCCCATTCTCAGTGACAGACGGTGCCGACGGCCGGCTCCTGCCCCGTCACGAGGTAGGCGTCGACCGCCGAGTCGATGCAGGCGGACCCACGCAGGTAGCCGGTGTGGCCGTCGCCGACGCGGGTGAGCAGCCGCCCGGACGACAGCTCGTGCGCCAGGTTCACGGCCCACTGGTACGGGGTGGCCGGGTCGCGGGTCGTACCCACGACGAGGATCGGCGCGGCCCCTAGGGCAGCCAGCGGGTGCGGGGCCTGGCTCGCCTGAACCGGCCAGACGGTGCACTGCGCGTTGCCCCACGCGAAGTACGCGCCGAGCATCGGCGACGTCTTGGCGAAGGTCGCCGCATCGGCCCGGAGCNGCGCNACCGTCTCGTGGTCGGGCCGGTCGAGGCAGTTGATCGCCACGTTGGCCTGCAGCTCGTTCGTCGTGTAGTGACCGTTCGCGTCGCGGTCGGCGTACTGGTCGGCGATGTACAGCAGGACGTCGGGGTTNCCCTGGTTGGCCCGCGCCAGCGCCTGCCGCAGCACGGGCCAGCTTCCCTTGCTGTACAAGGGGAAGAGCACGCCGAGGACGACGAGCGCCTGCGTGGCGACCCGTCCGCTCTTGGTACGCAACGGGTGCTGGTCGGAGCTGTCGATGAGAGCCGTCAGCCGGGCGAGCCCCTCGGCCATGGTGTGCCCGACCGGACAGTCCGACTGCTTGACGCAGTCGGCGAGGAAGGAGTCGAGCGCGGTGACGAAGCCGCCCATCTGACCTTGCGCGAGCTGCAGAGCCGACAGGGCCGGGTCAAGGGCACCGTCGAGCACCATGCGCCCGACCTTGGTCGGGAACTCGTCGGCGTACGTCGCCCCGAGGTACGTCCCGTACGAGGCGCCGTAGTAGTGCATCTGCGCATCGCCCATCACGGCCCGGATGACGTCCATGTCCCTGGCGGCGTCGGGGGTACCGATGTGCGGCAGCAGGGCGCCGGACGACGACTCGCACGCGTCGGCGAACTGCTTGCTGATCGCGAGGATCCCTTGCTCCTCCGCGGGGGTGTCGGGCGATCCGTCGTAGGCGAGGAGCGCATCCTCCTGCTTGTCGCCGAAGCAGTGGACCGCGGTGCTGGAGCCGACGCCGCGCGGGTCGAACCCGACGATGTCGTAGACGTCGCGCACGGCCTTGTCGAAGCCGCGCGCGGCCTCCCGCGCGAACGTCACGCCGGAGGCGCCTGGGCCGCCCGGGTTGATCAGGAGCGCGCCGATGCGGTGCGACGGGTCGAGCGCCGGCAACCGGATGAGCGCGAGGGTGATGGCGGTGCCGCCGGGCTGCGCGTAGTCGAGCGGCACCTGGATCGTCGTGCACTGGAAGCCGTTCTTGCACCCGGTCCACGTGGGGCGCTGGGCGTAGAAGCGACCCAGGTCGGGCGTCGGCGCGACGGTCGAGCCCGGCTGCGGCGTCGGGGCCGGGGCGGGGGTGCTCGCCGAGGTGCAGCCGGCCATGGCGAGGGCGAGCGCGACGACGGCTACGACGGCAGAGCGGAAGGGGAAGCGCACGCAGATCCTCGGGCGGTGGGACAGCCGGCCTTTCGATCAGCCGGCTGGTTCGGTCTCCTCCAGGCTCTCACGGGACGCCTCGTACGACTGCCGTGACCCGCACACGCTGGCCTTGGCGCACACCTTCCGCCGGCCGTCGGGGCCGCGCACGTAGACCTGCTCGCCAGGGACGTTGTACCCGACGACCTGCGCCGGGCCCTCGTCGGTGTCCACGAACTCGCCGACCTCCGGCGTCGTCGCTCGGAACTCCTGGTAGAGCGGATGCTCGTACTTCAGGCAGCACATCAACCGGCCGCAGGCCCCCGAGATGCGCAGCGGGTTGGCCGGGAGGTCCTGGTCTTTCGCCATCCGGATGCTCACCGGCTCGAAGTCCTTGAGGAACGTGGAGCAGCAGGTGTCGCGGCCGCACGACCCGATGCCACCCAGCACCCGCGCCTCGTCGCGGGCGCTCAGCTGGCGCAGCTCGATCCGGCACGCGAGCGTACGGGCGAGGTCGCGGACGAGGCGGCGGAAGTCGACGCGCATGGGCGCCGTGAAGTAGATCGTCGCGACGTCACCCTCGCCGTCCCAGTCGACGGCCCCGATCTTGAGCGGCAGCTCGTTGACCCGGGTGAGCCGCCGGGCCGCCATCAGGATGCGCGCCCGCTGCCTCCGGTTGGCCCCGTTGCGCTCGACGTCGTCGTCGGTGGCGAGCCCCGCGCAGACCGGCAGACCACCGATCTCGTCGGCCACGTAGCTCGGCGCCCACACGCACTCGGCCACCTCGGCGCCCCTCGACGTCGGGTACAGCACGAGGTCGCCGACGTGCGGCTGGTACGCCCCGGGGTCGAGGTAGTAGAGCCGGCCGTGCCGCTCGAACGAGACCGCCATCACCATGCCCACGACGCCGAGGCTAGCCCCGTCGTACCGTGAGGGGGTGAACAGCAAGCGCGCGGCCGGAGCCGCCGGCGAGGTGGTGGCCGCCGTGCGCTCGCTGCAGGCTCGCTCGGGCGATCCGCAGCGTGGGTATCGGAAGGCGCTCGGGCGGCACCAGCGCCGGGTGGGCCAGCTGCGGACGACCGCGTTCGCCGGTGCGGTGGCGCTCGTCGCGACGGTCGTCGCCGCGTTCGCTGGCGGCCACTACTGGTGGCTCGCGGCCAGCGCGGGCGCGGCGTGGATCGGCGGCGGCGCGATCGTGCGGCTGCGGCGGCTCGAGGCCCCGGCGCCGCCCCCAGCGCCCGGCGCGCTCCGGCTCGTACGCGCCCAGGACAACCTGCGGCAGATCATCCCAGCGGTCGAGCACCTGCACCCCTCGGCCGGCAAGGAGCTGCGCAGCGCCGTCGACCAGGCCGCGCCGCTGCTCGACCAGCAGGCCCGGCGGCTNGANGTGCTGGACGGCCTGCGGACGACCATGGCGGGCACGAGCGCCGGCGCCGCCGCCGACACGGCTGCCCGCGAGGTGGNGCAGCGGCTGGAGCGCGGCGTCGACGCGTACGAACGGCTGCTCGCGGCGTCGGCGACCCTCCTCGGCGCGCCGGACCTCGGGCGCAGCGCCGACTCCGTCCTCACTCCGGCGATCGAGGGCATGCAGGCCTACACGGCCGGCCTCTCGACCGCCCGCGACCAGCCCTAGCGCCCAGCCGCTGGCAGGTCACCGAGGCGGTCGCCGGTGAACGCCAGCCAGGTCGAGAGCGCGAGCAGGAACACCTTCTCGGCGAACCCGTGCCAGCTCGACTCGGCGTTGCGGAGGAACCAGATCACGCTGGGGAGCGCGACGGCCAGCGCCACGGTCGAGACGGCGGCGAGGTCACGGACACCACCGCGCCACGCGGCGTAGGCGACGACCAGGCAGGCGAGCAGCAGCGACCCGAACACGATGCCGGTACCGATCCCGTGCAGCCACTGCTGGTCGGGGTACGCGGCGTGCGGCAGCGGTCGGCACCAGGTGGCGTCGGCGTGGGTACAGATCGTGCGGAAGACGCTCGCCTGCGCGGTTCCGTACGCGGCGAGGGCGAAGAGCACGGCCGCCGGCCACGTCCACCCACCCAGCCGCCGTCGCGCCGCCGATCCGCGCGCGAGGACGGCGAGCGCCAGGCAGCCGACGGCGAACACGGCCTGCCCTGCGACCATCCACGGCCAGCCAGAGCCGTCGTGAGCCGAGAGCGCGCTGATCGTCTCGCGGCGCGGGACGTACCCGAGGTGCGAGAAGCCCAGCAGCAGCCAGACGAGCGTGAAGACGGCAGGCGCGCCGGTCGCGACCACCCGCAGCACGCGCCGCCCCTGCACGCTTTCCCGATCGCCGTTCAGCGGAGGGCGAGGGTCATGGCCTCGGCGGCGAGCAGCGGCGCGACGTTGCTGGCGAGCGCTTCGCGGCAGGCGAGGATCGACTCGATGCGTTGGAGGGTGCGCTCGGGCGGTCCGCTGCGTGCCGAGGCGTGCAGGGCACCTTCGATGTCGACGTTGGCCAGCGGTACCCGGGCGCCGAGCTGGAGCGCGAGCACGTCGCGGTAGAAGGCCACGAGCTCGAGCAGCGCGAGGTCGAGGATGTCCCGCTGGGTTCGCGTCGCCCGGCGCTTGTGCTGCTTCTCGAGGTCCTTGAGCTGGGCTCGGCTGCCGGCGTCGAGCCCCTTGCTGGAGCCCTGCCCGAGCGCGACGGACATCTGCTCGGTCTCGGCGGAGTCGCGCGCCGTGGTCGCCGCGCCGGCCTCCTCGTCGGCAGCATCGACGAGGTTGGCGGCCGCCGTGAGGCAGGCGCCGACCCCCACGAGCTGTCCAGGGATCTTGAGGATCTCGGCCCGCCGGAGCCGGCTCGCCTCGTCGACGGCCAGCCGGCGAGCGCGCCCGACGTGCGACTGAGCGGCCCGCGCGGCGAACGCGGCCATCGCCGGGTCGACGCCGTCGCGGCGGACGAGCACCTCGGCGACGGCCTCGACCGGCGGGGTGCGCAGGACGATCGGCCGGCATCGCGAGCGGATCGTCGGCAGCACGTCCTCCAGCGAGGGCGCGCAGAGGATCCAGACGGTACGGGGGGACGGCTCCTCGATGGCCTTGAGCAGCGAGTTGGCCGGGCGCCAGGCGAGGTCGGGACCCTCCAGCCGGTCGGCGTCCTCGATGATCACCACCTGCCAGCGGCCGCCGGCCGGCGACAGGGCGGCCCGTCGTACGAGGTGCCGGATGTCGTCGGTCAGGTGGTGCAGGCCCGGCGGCCGGACCAGCTCGACGTCGGGGTTCGTACCGCCCAGCGCGGTCTGGCAGGCGTGGCAGTGCCCGCAGCCGGCCGGCCCGGAGTCGTCGGTGCACTGCAGGGCCGCCGCGAAGGCGCGGGCGGCGGTGCTGCGTCCGGACCCTGGGGGGCCGGTGAACACCCAGGCGTGGGTCATCGCGAGGCCGGGCCCCGACCCGTCGACGACCTCGCGAGCCGACGCGACGGCGGTCGCCAGCTGGTCGACGACGCGCTCCTGGCCGACGAGGTCGTCCCAGACGGTCATGGCGCGCCCACCCGTGCGGCGAGCAGCGACTCGACGGCCGCCGCGACGAGCTGCTGGACCAGCTCGGGGTCGGCACCGGCGTCGATGACGACGTAGCGTCCGGGGTCGCGCGCCGCGAGCGCGAGGAACCCGCCACGCACCGCCTGGTGGAACGCGAGCGGCTCCGCCTCGAGCCGGTCCGGCTCACCGGCTCGCGCCAGGCCCACCGCCGGGTCCACGTCGAGCAGCAACGTGAGGTCGGGGCGCAGGCCGCCCGTGGCCCACTCGTTGAGCGCCTCGACCTGGTCGGGGTCGAGCGGTCGGCCGGCCCCCTGGTACGCCAGCGAGGAGTCGACGTAGCGGTCGGTGATGACGACGGCGCCGCGGGCGAGGGCCGGTCNGATGGTCGTGTCGACGTGCTCGGCCCGGTCGGCGGCATACAGCATGGCCTCGGCTCGCGCGGACAGCCCAGCGCTCGCTGGGTCGAGCAGCAGCTCGCGGATGGCCGCGCCGATCCGCGTCGCCCCCGGCTCGTGGGTGATCTCGACGTCACGCCCTGCGGCCCGCAGGAGCGCGGCGAGCGCNGTCACCTGGGTCGACTTCCCNGCCCCCTCGCCGCCCTCGAACGCGACGAGCACGCCGGGCGACTGGGTCATGGCAGGAGCCTAGACGTCAGCGGTGTCGGTCAGCGCTGTCGGTCAACGCCGCCGGGCAGCGCCGCCAGTGGCGCGCTTCTTGGGTGCCGGGCCCTTCGCCCGCTTCTCGGCCAGCAGCTCGGTGGCGCGCTCGAGGGTGACCGTCTCGACTGCGTCGGCCTTGCGCAAGGTGGCGTTGGTCTCGCCGTCGGTGACGTAGGCACCGAACCGGCCCTCCTTGACGACGACGGGCTTCCCGGTGGCCGTGTCGACGCCGAGCTCGCGCAGCGGCGGTGCCGCCGCGCCCCGGCCGCGTCCGCGCGGCTTGGGCTGGGCCAGCAGTGCGAGCGCCTCGTCGAGGGTGACCGTGAACAGCGCCGGCTCCGACTCCAGCGACCGCGAGTCGGTGCCCTTCTTGATGTACGGGCCGTAGCGCCCGTTCTGCGCGGAGATCTCGACGCCGTCGGCTGGGTCGGCGCCGACGACGCGCGGCAGGCTGAGCAGCAGCAGCGCGTCCTCGAGCCGGACCGAGTCCAGCGACATGTCCTTGAACAGCGACGCCGTACGCGGCTTGGCCGTCTTGGGTGCGTCGTCCGGCAGGATCTCGGTGACGTACGGGCCGTAGCGGCCGACCTTGGCGACCACCGGTCGACCCGAGTCGGGGTCGTTGCCGAGGGCACGGTCGCCGGACGGCTGGGCCAGCAGCTCCTCGGCTCGCTCGACGGTGAGCTCGTCGGGCGGGGTGTCGTCGGGGACGCTGGCGCGCTCGGTCGTCGGCTCGCCGTCGTCGCCGGGCCGCTCCCGCTCGAGGTAGGGGCCGTACCGCCCGACGCGCAGCACGATGTCGTTGCCGATCGGGATGGAGTTGATGCTGCGAGCGTCGATCTCGCCGAGGTCGCTGACCATCGGGTGCAGCCCGCGGAAGCTCCCGGCGTCGTCGCCGGTGCCGTAGTAGAACCGCTGCAGCGTCGCCAGCCGCTCGGCGTCGCCGCCGGCGACGAGGTCGAGATCCTCCTCCATGCGCGCGGTGAAGTCGTAGTCGACGAGCGCGCCGAAGTGCTTCTCCAGCAACGTGACGACCGAGAACGCGAGGAACGAGGGGACGAGGGCGCTGCCCTTCTTCCACACGTACCCGCGGTCGAGGATGGTGCCCATGATCGTCGCGTAGGTGGACGGGCGGCCGATGCCGCGCTCCTCGAGGGCCTTGACCAGCGTCGCCTCGGTGTAGCGCGACGGCGGCTGCGTGGCGTGGCCCTCGGGCTCCAGGGCGCGGACGCTGAGCGGGTCGCCGGCCTTCAGCTGCGGCAGGCGCCGCTCCTCGTCGTCGGATCCGCCCCCCGCCGCGGACTCGTCGTCGCGGCCCTCCTCGTACGCGGCGAGGAACCCGCGCGCGGTGATCACGGTGCCGGAGGAGGAGAACTCGGCGTCACGCCCGTCGGTCGCTGTCGCTCCGAGCCGTACCGTCACGGTGAACCCGCGGGCGTCGGCCATCTGCGAGGCGACGGTGCGCTTCCAGATCAGGTCGTACAGCGCGAGCTCGTCGGCCGACAGCTCGGGCGCGACCTCGCCGGGGGTACGGAAGGAGTCGCCGGACGGGCGGATCGCCTCGTGCGCCTCCTGCGCGTTCTTGACCTTGCGGGTGTACTGCCGGGGCGAGTCGGCGACGGTGTCCGCACCGAAGATGTCCCGCGCCGACGCCCGCGCCGCAGCGATGGCCGAGGCCGACAGCGTCGTGGAGTCGGTGCGCATGTAGGTGATGTAGCCGTTCTCGTACAGCCGCTGGGCGACCCGCATCGCGGTCTGGCTGGAGTAGCGCAGCTTGCGGCTGGCCTCCTGCTGCAACGTCGATGTCATGAACGGCGCGGCCGGCGAGCGGCGGTAGGGCTTCTCGTCGACGGAGCGTACGGCGAACGCGGCACCGTCGAGGGCGGCGGCGAGCGAGCGCGTGGTGGCCTCGTCGAGGGCGACGACGTCCGCCTTGCTGCCCTTGGCCGCGATCAGCGTGCCGTCGCTGGCGAAGTCGCGCCCGGTCGCGACGCGCGCACCGTCCAGCCCGACCAGGCGGGCCGAGAAGGCGCCGGGGTCGAACACCGCGTCGAGGTCCCAGTAGCCGGCCGTGGTGAACGCGATGCGCTCCCGCTCGCGCTCCACCACGAGGCGCGTGGCGACCGACTGGACCCGGCCGGCGGACAGGCCCTGCATGACCTTCTTCCACAGGACGGGGCTGACCTCGTAGCCGTACAGCCGGTCGATGATCCGGCGCGTCTCCTGCGCGTCGACGAGCTGCATGTCCAGCTCGCGAGTGTTGGTGGCGGCGTCTCGGATGGCGTCGCGGGTGATCTCGTGGAAGACCATCCGGCGGACCGGCACCTTGGGCTGCAGCACCTCGAGCAGGTGCCAGGCGATGGCTTCGCCCTCGCGGTCCTCGTCCGTCGCGAGGAGCAGCTCGTCGGCATCCTTCAGGTAGCGCTTGAGCTCGGCGACCTTGCTGCGCTTGTCGGCGTCGACGACGTACAGAGGCTCGAAGCCGTCCTCGACGTTGACACCGAGGCGCGCCCACGGCTGACCCTTGAGGGCGGCCGGGATGTCGGCGGCACCCTTGGGGAGGTCACGGATGTGACCGACGCTGGCCTCGACGTCGTACCCAGGGCCGAGGTAGCCCTTGATCGTCTTGGCCTTCGCCGGGCTCTCGACGATGACGAGCCGTCGAAGGCCTCCCTGCTGGTCGGTGTCTGACACTTGGCTCACTTTCGGTCCCGGCTCGATGGGGCGTGGAGAGCACACACGGTGACCGCGCCGAAGTGAGACGCTACAAGACTTTCAGTCGATCTTGACCCGGGTGGGTCTCAAACGACCGTCTCGACCGGGATCTCGCCGACGGCGATCGGCCGGCGCTTGGAGATCACGATCGCCGTCACGACGATGGCCACGGCCACCAGCGAGATGAAGAGCCGGAGCGCCGTCTTGCTGTCCAGGGACGCCGAGACGACCGCGGGCGCGATGAGCAGGGCGACGAGGTTCATCACCTTGATCAGCGGGTTGATGGCCGGGCCGGCGGTGTCCTTGAACGGGTCGCCGACCGTGTCGCCGATGACCGTCGCCTCGTGCGCCTGGGAGCCCTTTCCGCCGAAGTGCCCGTCCTCGACGTACTTCTTGGCGTTGTCCCACGCCCCGCCGGAGTTGGACAGGAAGACCGCCATCAGCGTGCCGGTGGCGATGGTGCCGGCCAGGTAGGCGCCGAGCGCGCCGATGCCGAGACCGAAGCCGACGGCGATCGGGGTGAGCACAGCGAGCAGGCCTGGCGTGGCGAGCTCCCGCAGCGAGTCACGGGTGACGATGTCGACGACCTTGCCGTACTCGGGCTTCTCGGTGTAGTCCATGATCCCGGGGTGCTCGCGGAACTGGCGCCGCACCTCGAAGATGACCGCGCCGGCCGCCCGCGACACCGCGTTGATGGCGAGGCCGGAGAACAGGAACACCACCGCGGCACCGATCAGCAGGCCCACCAGGTTGCGCGGGTTGCCGATGTCGAGGATGCCGGAGTACTGAGCCCGGTCCTGGACACCGAGCGCGTTGACCACGGCCTGGGAGGCATCGGCCGTCGAGGTCAGTACCGCGTCGCGGAAGGACCCGAACAGGGCCGTCGCGGCGAGCACGGCCGTCGCGATCGCGATGCCCTTGGTGATGGCCTTCGTGGTGTTGCCGACCGCGTCCAGCTTGGTCAGCACGATCGAGCCTTCGCCGTGCACGTCGCCGGACATCTCGGCGATGCCCTGGGCGTTGTCCGACACCGGACCGAACGTGTCCATGGACACGATGACGCCAACCGTCGTGAGCAGGCCCGTACCGGCCAGGGCGATCGCGAACAGCGACAGCGTGACCGAGCCCGCGCCGAGCAGGAACGCGCCGTACACCGCGGCGCCGATCAGCAGCGCCGAGTAGACCGCGGACTCGAGGCCGACGCTGACGCCGGCCAGGATGACCGTCGCGGCACCGGTGAGCGAGGACTTGGCGACGTCGTCGACCGGCTTGCGGTCGGTCTCGGTGAAGTACCCGGTGAGCTGCTGGATGGCCGCGGCGAGCACGATGCCGATGAGCACGGCGGCGATGGCGAACAGCCGCGGGTTGAACGAGCCGGGATTGGTCAGCTGCAGGCTGGCGACGTCGAGCCCGGCGAAGTCCTTGAGGTTGCCCTTGAGGAACACGAAGGCCGCGACGGCCACGAGGACCGCCGAGATCCCTGCGGAGATGAAGAAGCCACGCGTGATGGCGGTCATCCCGGAGCGGTCCCCCGGACGGGGCGCCACTGTCCAGATGCCGACGACCGCGGTGATGACGCCGATCGCCGGAACGATCAGCGGGAAGACCAGGCCGATGGAGCCGAAGGCAGCCTTGCCGAGGATGAGAGCGGCGACGAGCGTGACGGCGTACGACTCGAACAGGTCGGCCGCCATGCCGGCGCAGTCGCCCACGTTGTCGCCCACGTTGTCGGCGATGGTCGCAGCGTTGCGCGGGTCGTCCTCGGGGATGCCCTGCTCGACCTTGCCGACCAGGTCGGCGCCCACGTCGGCCGCCTTCGTGAAGATGCCGCCCCCGACACGCATGAACATGGCGAGCATGGCCGCGCCGAAGCCGAAGCCCTCGAGCACCTTGGGCGCGTTGCCCTTGAAGATCAGCACGACCACGGCCGCGCCGAACAGGCCGAGGCCGACGGTGAACATGCCCGCCACTCCACCGGTACGGAACGCGATCCGCATGGCGCGCTGCTCGCCGGAGTCCTGCGCGGCGGCGGCGACACGGACGTTGCCGCGCACGGCCAGCCACATGCCGACGTAGCCCGTCGTGGCCGAGAAGACGGCGCCGACGAGGAAGAAGATGGACCTGCCGATCCGCTCGGAGGTGTTGTCCGCGGGGAGCAGGAACAGCAGGAAGAACACCACGACGGCGAAGACGCTGAGCGTCTTGAACTGTCGGGCGAGGTAGGCCGCGGCGCCCTCCTGGACGGCGCCCGCGATCTCCTTCATCTTGTCGGTTCCCTCGCTCGCGGCGAGGACCTCCCGCACCAGCACTGCGGCGACCCCGAGGGCGCCCAGCGCGATGACCGCAACCACGACGACGTACGTCAGGTTGCTGCCGGTGAGGGAGATCGTCCCGCCTGCACTGGCGAGCTTGATCCCGGACATGCGTTCTCCTGTCAGGCGGCACGTGTGGGCAAAGCAGGCCGGTCAGCAGGGATCACCCGCAGACGCAGCCTGGCGCGGGCCGGAGTCTACGCAGGTGCGTTCGAGGCGCCAAAGCCGGAGGGGGTGTTCGGGGCGTGCTCGGTCACCGGCCAGGCCATCCGGACGACGGAACCACCCGGTCCGCTCTCCACCGTGACATCGTCCACGAGCCCGCTGATGACCGCCAGGTCGACGCCCGGGGGGAGCTCGTCGTCGCCATGGTCGGGGCTGCTCGTCGCCGCCTCGGCGACCACGGACAGGTCGGCGGCGCCGACGTCTGCGGTGGACTCGGCCACCTCGTGGGTCGGCTCGACCGCGCAGTCGACCACCTCGGCGACGAAGCTGGCCGGGCTGTCGGTCAGGCGCACGAGCACCGGTTCGGCCGGGCAGGCCACGCGATGCCGCCCGACGGCACGGGTGGCCGCCTCTCCCACGGCGAGGCGCACCTCGTCGAGGACCTCCTCGTCGAGGCCAGCTCGGCGACCGAGGGAGACCGCGACGAGCCGGGCGGTTCGTACATGGGCCGGCAGCGCCGTGAAGCGGAGCTCGACCGTCGGCACGCCCGCTCTCCCTGTCGCCTCGCCGGTCCCGCCGGTCCTAGTCCTGCGCCGCGACGGCCTCGGCCACTGTCGCGTGGATCGGGAACACCTTGGTCAGGCCGGTGATCCGGAAGATCTTGAGAATGCGCTCCTGGGTGCAGACGAGGCGCAGCGAGCCGTCGTGGGCGCGGACCCGCTTGAGCCCGCCGACGAGCACACCGAGGCCGGTGGAGTCGAGGAACTCGACGTCCTCCATGTCGATCACCAGGTGGTAGCGGCCGTCGTCCACCAGCGCCACGATCTGCTCGCGCAGCTTGGGCGCGGTGTAGACGTCGATCTCACCACCGACGCTGACGACGGTCTTGTCACCTTCGGTCCGGTTCGCGAGGGAGAGGTCCACGATGTTCCTTCCGAGGAGGTGCCGACTCGTTCCGGACAGATTCAACCACGCATGCGGTGCCAGACTGGTCGAGCCGTGACCGCATCCCGCCAGTGGACCGAACCCTCGGCGATCGACGTCGTGGAGCGTCTCGCCGGGGTCGGCGGCCGGCCAGCTCGGCTGGTTCACCTCGAGCGGGTACCGGCTCGGGGCGGCCGTACCTCGCCGTGGCCGCAGTGGGTGGATCCGTTGCTCGTGGAACGCCTCGCGGCGGCCGGGGTCGAAGCGCCGTGGCAGCACCAGGTCGAGGCCGCCGAGCTGGCGCGGGCGGGGCGGTCGGTGGTGGTCTCGACGGGTACCGCCTCGGGCAAGTCGCTGGCCTACCTGCTGCCCACCCTGACCGCGGTGCGGGAGGGGCTGACCGCTCGGGACGGGCGGGGCGGGACCGTGCTGTACCTCGCGCCGACCAAGGCGCTGGCCGCAGACCAGCTCCGGTCGCTGCTGGCCCTGGACCTCGACGGCGTGCGGGCTGCGACGTACGACGGGGACACGGTCACCGAGGAGCGCGAGTGGGTCCGGGCGCACGCGTCGTACGTCCTCAGCAACCCTGACCTGCTGCACCACTCGCTGCTGCCGGGGCACGCGCGCTGGGCCGGGTTCCTGCGATCGCTGCAGTTCGTCGTGGTCGACGAGTGCCACGTCTACCGCGGCGTGTTCGGCTCGCACGTGGCCGCCGTGCTGCGCCGGTTGCGGCGCGTGTGCGAGCGGTACGGCAGCTCGCCGGTGTTCGTCCTCGCCTCCGCCACCGTGTCGGACCCGGCCCGCTCGGCGGAGCGACTGGTCGGCCTCCCGGTGAGGGCCGTGACGTCGGACGCGTCGCCACGGGGCGAGCTGGCGTTCGCCCTGTGGGAGCCGCCGCTGACCGGGCTGCGCGGCGAGAACGGTGCCCCCGTCCGGCGGTCCGTCCATGCCGAGACCGCGGACCTGCTGACCGACCTCGTGGTGGAGGGCCGGCGGACCATCGCCTTCGTTCGCTCCCGGCGCGGTGCGGAGACGGTGGCCGCACTCACCCGGCGCCAGCTCGACGAGGTGGAGCCGGGGCTCGGCGACCGGGTGGCCGCCTACCGCGCCGGGTACCTGCCCGAGGAACGTCGGGCCCTCGAGGCGGACCTGCAGGCCGGGCGGCTGCTCGGCGTCGCAGCGACGTCGGCTCTCGAGCTGGGCGTCGACGTGGCCGGGCTCGACGCCGTGCTCATGGCCGGCTGGCCCGGGACGCGGGCGTCGCTGTGGCAGCAGGCCGGCCGCGCCGGGCGTACCGGCCAGGACTCGCTCGCCGTGCTCGTGGCCCGGGACGACCCGCTCGACACCTACCTGGTGCACCACCCGGAGGCGGTGTTCGGCCAGCCGGTCGAAGCCACCGTGCTCGATCCCGACAACCCGTACGTCCTCGGGCCGCACCTGTGCGCCGCCGCGGCCGAGCTGCCACTGACCACGGACGACCTCGCGCTCTTCGGCCCCGCTGCGGCAGCGGTGGTCACGGACCTGGTGCGCCGCGGGCTCCTTCGCGCGCGACCGGCCGGGTGGTTCTGGACCCGCCCGGAACGGGCCAGCGACCTCGCCGACCTGCGCGGGATCGGCGGCGCCACGGTACGGGTCGTCGAGGAGGAGACCGGGCGCCTCCTCGGGACTGTGGAGCCGACTGCCGCCGACCGGACGGTCCACGTGGGTGCGGTGTACGTCCACCAGGGCGCGACCTACGTCGTGGCGTCGCTGGACCTGGCGGACGCGGTGGCGCTCGCATCGCCCAGCAGCCCCGACTACACGACCCACGCCCGGGAGGTGACCGACCTCCGGGTGCTCGACATCCGTCAGTCCGAGGCCTGGGGTCGGGCGACGTTGTCGTTCGGGGAGGTCGAGGTGACGGGTCAGGTCGTGTCGTACCTGCGCCGGCGGCTGGTGTCCGGCGAGGTGCTCGGCGAGGAGCCGTTGAACCTTCCGGTGAGACAGCTGCGCACGCGCGCCGTCTGGTGGACGCTTCCGCCCGACCGGGCCGAGGCGGCGGGTGTCGACCTGGGCGACCTTCCCGGTGCCGCCCATGCCGCCGAGCACGCGTCCATCGGCCTGCTGCCCCTGTTCGCGACGTGCGACCGCTGGGACATCGGCGGTGTCTCGACGGCCCTGCATCCGGACACCGGCCTGCCCACGGTGTTCGTCTACGACGGGCATGCCGGCGGCGCCGGCTTCGCCGAGCGGGCGTTCCAGCACGCTGGCGAGTGGCTGGCGGCGACGCGCGACGCGATCGAGTCGTGCGGTTGCGCGGCGGGCTGCCCTTCGTGCGTGCAGTCACCGAAGTGCGGCAACGGAAACGAGCCCCTGGACAAGGCCGGCGCCGTGCGGTTGCTCACCGAGGTGTTGGCGGGCCGGCGCGCGCCCTGACGGTCACCGGCGGCAACCGCGCCAGTGGTCCCAGGAGCGGGACGGAGACCTCGACCGAGACCGAGTCGTCGACCGCGACCCGGCATCGGCTGACCGTGGCCGCCGAGGCCCGCGCCACCCGGCGGGCCCACGCGCAGGCCTGGTCGGGCCCCTGGACTGCATGCCGGGCCGCAGCGAGAGCTGCCTCGTCGGCGATGGACGCTGCACGAGCCCGGTCGACGGTGACGAAACCGGAGGTCAGGACGACCACGGAGGCGGCGGCCGTCAGCAGGACGCACGCCAGGACCCAGATCGTGCTCGACCCTCGCTCGTGGCCCGTCGCGGGTCCGCTCCGGCCGCGCGGTCGCCTCATGGCGAACCCGACCCCTCGGGAGGCGAACCAGAGGAGAGGACCGACTCGTCAGCGGCCACAGCCCGAGCCGCCAAGGCGATCGACGGGACGAACCGGGCGGTCGGGCCCGTGGGACGGACGACGGCCCGAACCGAGACGGTCACCAGCCCGCCCGCTCGGACGACCGCAACGTCGGAGCCCGCCGGCGCGACCGAGTCGGCCAACCGGGCCACCACGCTGTCGGACTCCCCGCGCGCCGCAGCCCTCGCCCCGATCCGCGCGGCATCCTCAACGGAGAGCTGACCCCCGACCAGGTGGGCCACACCCAGCAGGACGACCATCACGAGGACGAGTGCTGGGAGCACGACGGCCGTCTCCGCGGTGACCGAACCCCGATCATCGGCCCGCGCGGCGCGCCCCATGTCGATCATCGTCAGAACACGAAGGAGAAGGCCCGCTTGATGGCGCCCTGGAGCAGGCCGGCCATCTCGGGCGAGGTGAGGATCTTCAGCAGCAGCCCCGCGAAAGCGCATGCGGCCACCGTGCCGATCGCGTACTCCGCCGTCGACATCCCGTTGTCGGCGCCTGCCCGGAACCAGGCGCGCCAGGTGCAGCGCATCGTCGGACCTCCTCGCGAACCGGCGGCCGGCCGGTGCGGACGGCCCTGCGGACCGCTCGACCACCTTCCCCCGAGACCCACCAGCGCCGACCGGTCGACGTCGGTCCTGTGGACATCTCGAGGACATCGGCCAGCTGTGGACGACGTCACGCACCATGGGCGAAGGCTTGGCTGGCGACCGCCCAGACGGTCGGCGCGACGCCGAGCAGGACGAACGCCGGCAGGAAGCAGGCACCGAGCGGGACGACAGCTCTGACACCCACCGCACGAGCGGCAGCCTCTGCGGCGGCCCGCCGCCTGGCTCGCAGATCCCGAGCCGTGCGGTCCAGCAAGGGCCCCATCGGCGCCCCGGAGTCGAGCGAGCGGACGAGGCTGCGAGCGAGCGGTGCCAGCCCCTCGTCGGAGAGGAGCTCACCCCACGCCGCCGCGGGACGGCCACCGAGCCGCATGGTCGCGGCAACCCGATCGAGGCGCCGGCCGAGCGGACCGTCGACCGCCTCCCCCACCGAGGCCAGGGCAGCCGCCGGGGTGGCGCCCGCTGTCACGCAGGTCGCCAAGAGGGCCACGGCGAGGGGCAGGTCCGCGACGATCCTCAGGCGTTCCGCACGGGCCGCAGCAGGCTCGAGACGGCTGAGCCATCGCGGCAGGAGGGCCATCACCACCGCGGCCAGGGCGATGCCGCCAGCCCCGCCCACGAGCAGCCAGCCCGCGAGAGCGGCGAGCGCGGAGACCGGTCCGGGGGCCAGTCTCGGACGATGCTGCGCCTCCAGCCCTGGCGCCGGCGACCCACGTCGACCCAGCAGCCGCTCCAGTCGGGCGCCCGGGCGCTCTCGTGATGGCCAGACCAGCACCGTGAGGCCGGCGCACGCAGCCGCGAGCGCCCTGGCCAGGATGCCGGCGGTGGCGTCGGTCACGAGCGTTCGGCCACGGCCGCCATCCGCGCGGTCCAGCGCAGGCCGGCCAGCTCCAGCGCCAGGCCCGCGGCCAGACAGCCAAGACCCGGCGGTGTGCCCAGGAGGACCCCCACCGGATGCGCACCCAGCGCTTCACCCATGAGCAGCCCCACGACCGGGAGGACGGCCAGCAGCCGCGCCGTTGCACGCGGGGCGGCCAGCGACGACGCGACCTCGCGGCGGTGATCGGCCTCCGCACGAGCGCTCGACGCGACCCGGTCGACGACCAGGGCGAGCGAGGCACCGGTCGCCTCGGCCACCCGCACTGCGGACGCGAGCCAGCGCAGCGCGAAGCAGCCGGGCAGCTCCGAGGCGACCGACAGCGCGGCCGCGATGTCGGCCCCGCTGCTCGCCGCTGCGAGGACCGGCGCCAGCCCCGAGCGGAGGACGTCGTCGTCCACGTCCGCACCCACCCGGCGGAGCGCAGCGGCGGGCGGTCGCCCTGCCATCAGCTCGGCGGCCAACCCGTCGAGCAGCTCGATGACCGCAGCCGAGGTCGCGTCGAGACCGCTCCGCGCAGGACGCGGCCACGAGGTCGGCAACCAGCGAGCGACGGCGTGGCCGGCGGACCGGGCCCGAGCCGACCGGCTCCGCACGACCTGGTCACGGGACACCGGTCTGACCCGATCGACGCGCGTGGCGGCGACACGGCCCGGGGCGAACGCCAGCAGCGCGAGACCGGCGAGCAGGCCGCTGAGCAGGGGCCCCGACCCGGCGACGCTCATCGGTCGAACCTCGGCACGGAGCTCACGGCTCGCCCCCGGTGACAGCGACGAGCCGCTCGTACGCAGGACCCGGAACGGCGGGCCGCCCGCGAGGCAGCTCGACCCCGACCTCGATGCGGACGAGGCCGCTCTCGTCGCGACCGGGAAGCGAGACCTCGGCCACCCGACGGACACCGTCCGGGTCGCGCACCAGGTGGACCACCGCGCCGACACCGGCGGCGAGCTGGCTGTGCAGCGCCGCGCGTCCCAGCCCGGCCGCGAGTCCCAGCGCCTCGAGCCGGGCCGGGACGTCGACGCTCGAGCCGGCGTGGACGGTACCGAACCCGCCGTCGTGACCGGTGTTCAGCGCAGCCAGCAGGTCGACAACCTCGGCGCCTCTTGCCTCGCCGACCACCAGGCGATCGGGCCGCATCCGCAGCGCCTGACGGACGAGGTCGCGCAGGCTGATCGCGCCCGCTCCCTCCTGGTTGGCCGGGCGGGCCTCGAGGTGGACGACGTGCGGGTGGTCGGGTCGCAGCTCGCCGACGTCCTCGACGACCACGATGCGCTCGTCGGAGGGAACCCGCCCCAGCAGCGCCGAGAGCACCGTCGTCTTGCCGGTGCCGGTGCCTCCGGACAGCAGCATCGACACGCGCCGTTGGACGAGCGCGGCCAGCAGCCCAGCGCCCGCGCCGGACACCGTGCCGGCCTTGATCAGCTCGTCGAGGGTGAAGGACCGGCGCCGGGACACGCGGAGCGACAGGCAGGTTCCTCCGGTGGAGACCGGCGCCAGGACCGCGTGCATCCGCACCCCACCGCCGAGCCGTACGTCGACGAAGGGGGCGGCGTCGTCGAGGCGGCGCCCGGCGGTCAGGGCAAGCCGCTGCGCGAGCCGCCGGACCTCAGCGTCGTCGGGCAACCGGGTCGCCGTCCGGACCAGGCCGGCACCNCGGTCGACCCAGACTTCACGAGGNCCGTGCACCAGGACATCGGTGACGTCGGGGTCGGCGAGCAGCGGTTCGAGGACGCCGAGCCCGGTCAGCTCCGAGCTGAGGGCAGCCACCACTTCGAGCATCGCCGCGTCACCAAGCACGCGCCCCTCCCGGCGCAGGGCGGCCGCCACGCGGGTCGCNGTGGAGTCGGCGTCGACGGTGGATCCCGGATCTGCGACCAGGTCACCCACCAGGCGCTGCCGAACCCGTTCGAGCAGGGCGGGGTCGACCGCACTCACGAGCCCGGCGCCGATCGACTCCCGGCGACATCGGCAAGGAGCGCATCGGCCAGCGTGGCCAGCGGCCCGCGGGTCCGGCCGGGCGGGTCGCCCCTCTCGAGCGCGGACGCGAGCCCCGGCTCGGGCCGGCACCGACCGGCGAGCGGGAGCCCGAGCGCCTGCGCGACGACCTCGGCATCGAGCGCGCTCGGCGCCGGCCCGCGCACGACCACCCGCAGGTCCGAGGTCAGGCCGGCGATGCCGGAGGCCACGCGGCCGGCCGAAGCGATGGCTCGCAGCTCGGCGGGCAGCACGAGGAAGCAGCGGTCGGCCATCGCGAGCGCCACCTCGGCGGCCGGGTCGGTACGCCGCGGCAGGTCGACCACCACGAGGTCGGCCGCCTTGGCACCGGCCGCCAGGACGGAGCTGATGGCGTCGGCGCCGACCTCCAGGAGGTCGCCCCGGTCCCAGGAGAGGACGGTCAGCGCGTCGACCTCGGGCAACGACGCGCTCAGCGCCGAGGGGGCGACGCGCCCACGGGCGGACGCAAGATCAGGCCAGCGCAGACCCGGCGCGTCCTCCCCGCCGAGGACAAGGTCGATGCCACCGCCGAGAGGGTCGGCGTCGACGAGCAACGTGCGCATCCGGCGGCGGAGGCCGGCGAAGGCGAGGGCCGCGGCGAGCGTCGTGGCCCCGCCGCCACCACGCCCACCCACGACGCACAGGACCAGACCGGTCGCACCCACGTCCGCCGAGTCGGCGAGCCGGTCGACCAGCCACCCCTCGGCCTCCGGCAGGAAAGCGACCTGCTCGGCGCCGACCGAGACCGCGCGCTGCCAGATGGCGGGATCGTCGAGGGCGCGCCCCACGACGACGACCCCGCGCCGCCTCGGCAGCCCGACATCGATCACGGCTGCGGCCTGGTCGTCACCGACCAGGACGAGGGGTGCCCCGCCCCACGTGCCGCGTGCAGCTCCCGCCTCGGGCACGACCACGAGCTCGACCGAGGCGGCGGACGCCAGCCGGAGCAGGTCGTCGACGAGCCCCTCGTCGGCGGAGACGACAAGGGTCCGCCCCGGATCTTCGGATACGGCGGCCATCTGGGACCGGGCGGTGTCGGACCGGGCGATGTCGGACAACGTGACTCCTCGCGGTCGGCGGCATCCCTTGGTACGTGCAGGGACGCGACCACCGTGCGGCGCACCCGTACGCGGCCGGAAGCCCACCGCCAGAACCTGGGGACAACCCAGTCGTCACGCCGGCCTGTGGACGACGGCGCGAGGCGCACGTCCAGCCTCTGGCCCGGACAAAGCGACGACCCCGGCCCTGGGGGGTGGGCGGGGTCGTCGCGCGGTCGGAACCGGGGGGGTTGGGTCCGACCGTCAGGGCACCAGGAGCAGGAAGGCACTGGTGCCTCGTGCCCTGGCTTACCCCTTCATCGGCAACACAAACCGCCCACAAGCGCGTAATCCAGCCTTTGGCGGACAGAATCACCCATCCGGCCCAGCGGCCTAGACTCGGGACCGTGAGCGATCCCCGGACGACCGGCACCGCCGCGTTCTTCGACCTCGACAAGACGATCATCGCGAGATCGAGCTCGCTCGCTTTCGGCAAGCCCTTCTACAAGGGCGGGCTGATCAACCGAGGTGCCGTCCTGCGCAGCGCGTACGCCCAGTTCGTCTACCTGCTCGGCGGCGCCGACCACGACCAGATGGAGCGGATGCGGTCCTACCTGCAGGAGCTCTGCGCCGGCTGGCCGGTCGAGCAGGTACGCGGGATCGTCGCCGAGACCGTCCACGACCTCATCGACCCGACGATCTACGAGGAGGCGGTGCAGCTCATCGCCGACCACCACGCGGCCGGCCGTGACGTGGTCATCGTCAGCACCTCGGGCAGCGAGGTGGTCGAACCGATCGGCGACATGCTCGGCGCAGACCACATCGTCGCCACGCGCATGGTCGTCGAGGACGGCAAGTACACCGGTGAGATCGCGTTCTACGCCTACGCACAGGCCAAGGCTGACGCCGTCCGCGACCTGGCCGAGCAGCACGGCTACGACCTCGCCCGGTCCTTCGCCTACTCGGACTCCTTCACCGACCTCCCGATGCTGGAGTCCGTCGGCCACCCGTACGCGGTCAACCCTGACAAGCCCCTGCGCGCCGAGGCGATCCGCCGGGAGTGGCCGGTGCTGGACTTCGCGACGCCGGTGGCGCTGCGCCGGCGCCGGGCGCAGGAGCTGCCCCCGCGCCGGGTCGCCCTGGCGACCGTCGGCGCGGCGGCCGCCGCTGGCGTGGTCTGGTACGCCGGCCGCCGACTGTCCCGCAAGGCCAGCTGACCTTGAGCCAGCTGACCTTGAGCCAGCTGACCTTGAGCCAGCTGACCTTGAGCCAGCTGACCTTGAGCCAGCTGACCTTGATTGGGGTGCGAGTGGGGGTTCCGCCGTCGTCCCGCGAGGTGTACGAAGGGACCGCGGAACGCGAGACCACGGCACGCTGATGGGCCCCGCGCTCCGCGGACCTTGTGGCCGGATCACCCACGCGGCGGACCTGCCCACGTAACGGGCCGTCAGGCCGGGCTTGCCCGGCCGGCGTATTGCGGTTGCACGCTGGTCACCGCGCCACGGGGTCGGCGACGGCGCCTCCCTGCAGGAGGCGCCGTTCTCCGTGACCGGAGCTACCGTGTCTGTCAGTGACCGCCGTGCGAGCCCGCCGATGAGCGACAGTCCCCCGATCGAGGTGATCGGCCAGGGACGCGAGCCCGACGGCCCGCTCCGGCCCCCGCGCCGGGCACCGCGCGCGCTGCGCGTGGTCGGCTACCTCGCGCTCGCCGCAACCGCGTCGGTGGCGGTGTGGCTGGCCGCTCGCCCGGACGCGGCCACGTCCGCAGCCGGGGCGGCGCGCACCGCAGGGCCCGCCACCATCGTCGAGTACCCGTCGCCGGACGGGTTCCCCTCGTCCGTACCCGTCTACCACGACCTCACGGTCTCGACGGCGGCGGCGGACCACTCGTTCATCGCGTTCGCGGGGCACGTGCTGCTGTTCCTTCGGGTCACGTACGCGGGGCCGACACCGGTACGCGTCGTGGACGGACGCGTGCCGCAGCCGGGGGCCTACCCCGACGCCGGGGCGGGCGGGCTGACCGCGGGTACGACGGCCAACGTGACCTTGCGGCACGGCGTACCGACCGAGGTCTTCGTCCGTACCCGCGTCGACTGCAGCACGGTCCTCGCCGGTGCCGCCGTGAGCCGTCTCGAGCTCATGACACAGACGGACACCGGTACGTCGCGGGCACAGACGCTGGACGTCTCCGCACTGGGCGCTTACTGGGACGAGGCCAGGCATGCGGCCTGCGAGCCGCCCGACGCGACCCGCGCCGTCACGTCGGCGGTCGGCAGCCTCCGCGGGGTGGCACGGGCGGCCGGAGCCCTGCCCGAGGTGGACGCCGTGGTGACGCTGCACGACTCCGCCGGGTTCGACGCGGTGGTACGCCTGCTCGACCCGGGCTCGCCGGCTGTCACCTTCGTACCGACCGTCGTGACGTCCGGAGGCGCGGTGGTCGAGGGCGGGGGCACGTCGTCGGTGAAGGTGCGCTGGACCATCCGCAGCTGTTCGTCAGAGGCGCAGGCACCGGCACCCGCGCTGCCCCTGCACGTCACCGTCTCGGACAGCCAGGCGCTCGTCGACGGAGAGCTCGGCAGCACTTTCGCGGCAGCCTGGGCGTCCGCACTGCTCAGGGCCTGCCGGTGAAGTTATCCTCGCGCCCATGATCGTGGTGGCCGGCGAGGCACTCGTGGACCTGATCGTCGCGACCGACGGCGGCCTCACCGCCAACCCCGGTGGCGGCCCGTACAACGCCGCGCGCACGATCTCGCGGCTCGGGGGGCGCAGCGCGTTCCTCGGGCGGCTCTCGACCGACCACTTCGGCCGCGACCTGCGCGCCCGCCTGGAGGAGGACGGTGTCGACCTCGGCCTGGCCGTCTCGACCGCGGACCCCACCACGCTGGCCGTCGCGGAGCTCGATGCGGGCGGCGCCGCCAGCTACATCTTCTACACGGTCGGCACGTCGGCCGCCGGCCTCCTTCCCGGTGACGTGGTCAAAGGCCTGCCCGCGCAGACGAAGGCCTTCCACATCGGGACGCTCGGCCTGCTCCTCGAACCCGTCGCGACCACGCTCGAAGGGCTGCTCGGGCACGTCGACGACCACGTCCTCGTCTTCGTCGACCCCAACTGCCGACCGGCCGTGCTGAGCGAGGACGAGCCCTACCGCGCGCGCATCCGGCGCATCCTCGAGCGTGCCGACGTCGTCAAGGTGAGCGGCGACGACCTCGAGTACCTCGAGCCCGGCGTCGAGGCCGTCGTCGCCGCCCGCGGTCTCGTGGCGTCCGGGGTCCCTGTCGTCCTGTTCACCGACGGCGCGCGCGCCGTGCACGTGCTCACCGACTCCGCCGAGTACGTCGTCCCAGTACCTGCCGTCGAGGTCGTGGACACAGTCGGCGCCGGCGACGCCTTCGGGGGCGCGTTCCTGACCGCGTGGACGTCGACCGGGCTCGGCCGCGACGACCTGGGGGACGGGCCGGCGCTGCGCGACGCCGTCACCGCTGCGGTCGCCGTGGCCAGCTTCACCTGCAGCCGCCAGGGCGCCGACCCGCCGCACCTGCGCGAGCTGGACCCGACCCTCGTCCCTGCCTTCACGGCCACCAGCACGGCCTGAGGACGGCGACGCTGCCATGACCGACGAGGTGGAGCTGCTCAGCCAGGGCGCAGAGCCCCGACGGGCTCCCACCGAGCTGGCCCGTGGCACTCGAGCGGTCGCCGGCCTGGCTCTCGTCGGCGCTCTTGCCGGCTCGTACCTGCTCTGGGGGCGGGACAGCACCTCGGGGTCCTCCGCCTCCTCGACGACCACGCAGGTCCGTACCGGGCGGACCTTCGCCCCGCCGCCACCCCTCGCGCCGCGGCTGCACCAGGTACGCGTGTCGACGACCCAGCAGAGCGCGCAGGTGACCTCGCGGGGCCACGTCGAGCTCGACCTCGACCTCGTCAACGACGGTGGCTTCGCACTGGGCCTGCTTGCCGTCGACGTGCCGCAGGCCGGGGTCAAGACCGTGGTCGCGACGCGCGGCCCGGTGACGTACCGCCAGATCGCCGAGCTGCGTCCGGGCACCGCCACGGCGATCACGCTGCAGCTGCGCCTGCTCTGCCCGCAGAGCGCGGCGGGCCCGGCCGCCGACCACCTGCAGCTGACCCTCCTGGACGACCGCGGGGCGATGCGCGACACGTCGGTGGACCTTCGGGCGCTGCCCGGCTTCTGGGACGAGGTACGGCACTCCGCCTGCTCGTCCGGCGGGTCCGGCGTGGTCGTCGACGCGGTGCCGACGTCCGTACGGTGGGAGGACGGCACGAACGGCCCAGCGACCAGTTGACGGCCCGGCTGACGGCCCGCGCGCCCTCAGCCGGCGAGCACCGAAGCGGCGACGGCGCGACCGGCCCGCCCACCCAGCGCGACAGCTTGGGCCCAGTGCCCGATCCACGTCGCCACCCCGTCGGCGGTACCCGTGAGGTAGCCGGAGAGCCCCGCGGAGGTCGCCTCCGTACCCAGGTCGAGCAGGCCCTCCTCGGGGATGCTCACGGCCTGCGGGTCGAGGCCCCGCTCGAGGAGCACGAGGCGCGCCGCCGCCCGCGCGACCAGCCCGTTGCCGCCGACGAACGGCTCGAGGCCGAGCAGCTCGCCGAGCACGACGGCGGAGACGACCACGGCCGGCGCCTCTGTGGGCGCCGTGACGAGCTCGGCCAGGACGGCGAGGCGGTCGGGCACCCCGTCGCCCGGCCGCGGCCGTCCGAGCCACTCGTCGGCCGCCAGGTCGGCCGCTGCGAGGGTGTGCAGGCGCGCGAGGGCCTGCAGCGGCGCGCGGGACCACACCGTGGCGAGCGAGGCGAGCTCGGTGGTCGCCCGCAGCGCGCCGCGTGCCGTCGCGCCGTGGACATCGTCGGCGAACGGTGCGTGGAACGCGTCCAGCGCCCAGTCCGAGCGGGAGCCGCCGATCTCGAGGCAGGTCGAGGCCCAGGCAGCCCGGCGCAACGACTCGGCCGTCACCTCGGGCACCCGGCGGCGCAGCTCGCGGCCGCGCAGCTCGCGCAGCAGGGCATCGACCGAGCCGCGTGCGGCGTCGACGGCCTCGAACACCCCCGGGAGACCGGCGAGCGTCGCCAGCGGGTCGCCCGTCATCCGGCGAGCGTACGACCCGCTGACCGGGACGCCTCGCGCGCCGGTAACGTTCGGACGACGACCCCGGCGAACAGGGCCGCGCGACGAAGGGAACCCGCCGTGAGCGATCTCGAGAACCTGCTGTCGGAGGACCGGCGGTTCGAGCCCCCTGCGGAGTTCGCCGCAGCCGCCAACGCCACAGCCGCCCTGTACACCGAGGCGGCCGCCGACCGCCTCGCGTTCTGGGACGAGCAGGCGCACCGCCTGTCCTGGGCGAAGGAGTGGACGCAGACGCTCGACTGGTCGAAGGCGCCGTTCGCGCGGTGGTTCGTCGGTGGCCGGCTGAACGTCGCGGTCAACTGCCTGGACCGGCACGTCGACGCCGGGTACGGCGACCAGGTCGCCATCCACTTCGAAGGCGAGCCCGGCGACACCCGCACGCTGACGTACGCCGACCTGCTCGCCCAGGTGAGCCAGGCGGCGAACGCGCTCACCGAGCTGGGCGTGCAGGCCGGCGACCGGGTGGCGATCTACCTGCCGATGATCCCCGAGGCCGCGATCGCGATGCTGGCCTGCGCGCGGATCGGGGCGCCGCACTCGGTGGTCTTCGGTGGCTTCTCGGCCGAGGCGCTGTCGTCGCGCATCCAGGACGCCGACGCGAAGCTGGTCATCACCTCCGACGGCGGCTACCGGCGCGGGTCGGCGTTCGCCCTCAAGCCCGCCGTCGACGAGGCGGTGACGTCGTGCCCGGGGGTCGAGCACGTCGTCGTCGTACGACGGACCGGCCAGGAAGTCGCCTGGACCGACAAGGACCTGTGGTGGCACGACGTCGTCGACCGGCAGCCGGCGACCCACCAGGCCGACGACTTCGACGCCGAGCACCCGCTGTTCATCCTCTACACCTCGGGTACCACGGCCAAGCCCAAGGGCATCCTGCACACCACCGGCGGCTACCTCACCCAGGTCTCGTACACCCACCACAACGTGTTCGACCTGAAGCCCGACACGGACGTCTTCTGGTGCACCGCCGACGTCGGCTGGGTCACCGGCCACTCCTACGTCGTCTACGGCCCGTTGACCAACCGCGCGACCCAGCTGATGTACGAGGGCACGCCGGACACCCCGCACCAGGGCCGGTGGTGGGAGCTCGTCGAGAAGTACGGCGTCACCGTGCTGTACACCGCGCCCACCGCGATCCGTACGTTCATGAAGTGGGGCGAGCAGGTGCCAGCCGACTTCAACCTCTCGTCGCTGCGGCTGCTGGGTTCGGTGGGCGAGCCGATCAACCCAGAGGCGTGGATGTGGTACCGCCGGGTCATCGGCGCCGACCGCTGCCCCATCGTCGACACCTGGTGGCAGACCGAGACCGGGGCCATCATGATCAGCCCGCTGCCCGGCGTCACCGCGACCAAACCGGGATCGGCGATGCGTGGGCTGCCCGGTATCGGCGTCGACGTCGTCGACGACCACGCGGCCCCGGTCCCCGACGGTGGCGGCGGCTACCTCGTGCTCGACCAGCCGTGGCCGGCGATGCTGCGCGGGATCTGGGGCGACCCCGACCGCTACCGGGAGACGTACTGGTCGCGCTTCGAAGGCATCTACTTCGCCGGCGACGGAGCCAAGAAGGACAGCGACGGCGACCTGTGGCTGCTCGGCCGCGTCGACGACGTCATGAACGTGTCGGGGCACCGGATCTCCACGACCGAGGTCGAGTCGGCCCTCGTCTCGCACCCGGCCGTCGCCGAGGCCGCGGTCGTCGGCGCCAACGACGCCATGACGGGGCAGGCCATCGTGGCCTTCGTCATCCCGCGCGGCGGCGCTCCCGAGGAGACCGAGGCGCTGATCGCCGAGCTGCGGAACCACGTGGCCAAGGAGATCGGCCCGATCGCCAAGCCCCGCAACGTGTTCATCGTCGCCGAGCTGCCCAAGACGCGGTCAGGGAAGATCATGCGCCGGCTGCTCCGCGACGTCGCCGAGAACCGAGAGGTCGGCGACACGACCACCCTGGCCGACGGCGGGGTGATGACCGCCATCTCCGGACGGCTCGCCTCCGGCGGCGGCACCGGCGACGAGGGCTAGCCGCCCAGCACTCCGCGTTCCCGCCACGCCCGCGTTGATCATGGACGAATGGCCCATGTGGATCAAGGAAGTGGGGCCATCTGCCCATGATCAACGGATCGGGGCTCGGTGAGCAGCCGAGCGGGTGGGTCGGCAGGACGGGCCAGCTTCCGGCATGATGCGGGGCAGCCAGCGAAGGAGCGCGCGGGGCATCCAGACGAAGGAGCGGGCATGAGCGCCAACGGCCGGACCACCGAGGACCAGTCGCTCGGGCAGCTGGTCTCGAGCGTGACAAGCAACGTCTCGTCCCTGGTACGCCTCGAGATCGAGCTCGCGAAGTCCGAGGTGTCGCAGCAGGTAAAGCAGGGTGCCGTCGGTGGCGGGTTGGCTGCGGTGGCCGGGTTCCTCGTCCTGCTGGCGATCATCCTGCTGTCCATCGCCGCCGCGCTCGGGCTGGCGACGGTGATGCCGAGCTGGGCCGCGTTCCTCGTCGTCGGGGGTGCCTACCTGCTGATCGCCGTGGTCCTGGTGCTGCTGGGGGTACGCCGGTTCAAGCGGATCAAGGGACCGAAGCGGGCCTCGGCCGCGTTCGCCGAGACCAAGGAGGTCCTGGCCGCCCGGTCGCGGGTACGCGGCGACGCCAAGGAGGCCGGCCTCTCGGTCGCCGAGCTGAAGCTGCACGAGGCGGACGAGCGGGCGAGGATCGCCGCCCGCGACGCCGCCCGCCAGGCCGCCAGCCAGTCCTAGCGGAGCCGCGATCCGCGGCCGCGCGGACGGCTCAGTCGCAGCGGCCGGTCGGGACGTCGTCGACCGCGGTACGTCCGGCCGACGCGATGCTCGCCACCTGCGCGGCTGTCAGCGCGTAGCCGGTCTCGGGGTCGTCCCGCGAGGCCGCGAACACGACGCCGAGCACCTGCCCGTCGGTGCCGACCAGCGGCCCGCCAGAGTTCCCTGGGCGGACGACGGCCCGCAGGGCGTAGATGCTGCGTACGACCTGGCCGGAGCCGTAGATGTCCTGCCCGACCGCCCGCGTCGTGCCGCGCACCCGGGCCGGGCTGACCACCAACGGACCGTCGCCGGGGTAGCCGATGGCGGCCGAGTCGGTGCCCTGGACCGCCGCGCCGCCGAATGCGAGCGGCTTCAGGTCCAGCCCCGGCACCCAGAGCACCGCGAGGTCTGTACGAGGATCGAACTCGACGACGCGGGCCGGGTAGCCGCGGCCGCTCCCGTCGACGTACACCTTCGGGTCCTGGACGCCGGCGAGGACGTGGGCGTTGGTCATGACCCGCTGCGGCGCGAACACGAAGCCGGAGCCTTCGATGCTGCGGTTGCAGGAGTCGGCGTTGCCGACGATCTTGACGGTCGACCGCGCCGCGGCGCGCACGCCCGGGTAGCGGCTGACCGTGCCGTCGGGCGCGGCCACGGGCGCGGGACGTTCCTGGCCCAGGTCGGTGAAGACCTGCGGGAAGCCGGTCGTGTCGAGTAGGTTGCCGAACGCCGAGAACACCTCGTCCGGCGTCCCCGGCATGACGCGGTCGACCGCGGCGAGCAGCCGGGAGTCTCGGGCGTCGGAGGCGAACGGGACGCTGCTGTCCGCCTGCAGCAGCACGCTGCCGAGCAGCCAGGTGACCGCCAGCACCGCGACGATGCCGACGACCCCGCCACCGGCCGCGTCGAGCCTGCGGGCCGGCTGCCAGGTGAGGTGGCGGCGCAGTCGGGACGCCGCCCAGGCCGCGCACGCCTGGACGGCGGTGGCGATCACCAGGACGCCGCCGAGAGCGATCGCCGCGCGCGCCTTGCCCGGCGTCTGCGACCCGAGCAGGTGCGGGATGACGAGAAGTCCCAGCAGCCCACCCAAGGCGAAGCCGAGGAACGAGACGATCGAGACGAGGAAGCCCTGCCGCAGCCCAGCGACCGCGAAGGACACGATCAGGACAGCGACGACGAGGTCGACAGGGTTCACGTCGGCGACCTCAGCTCGCCGACCGCGCTCGGCGGCAGCGGCTCGATGCGCGAGACGTCCCACGGGCGCTCCCACCCGCCGATGGCGAGCACGCGGTCGAGCAGCCCTCCGGTGAAGCCCCACACCAGCATGCCGCGCACGTGGAACGCCGGCCCGATGAAGCCGCTGGGGTGCGTCACGCGGACCCGGTTGTCGGGGTCGGTGAGCTCGGCAACGGGTACGCGGTGCACGGCGGCCACCTCTGCCGGCGCGGCGGCGTGCACCGGAGTCGGCGTACGCCACCAGCCGAGCACCGGCGTCACCACGAAACCACTGGGCGGCAAGAATAGGTCCGGCAGCGTCGCGAAGACCTCCACGCCGCTCGGGTCCAGGCCGGTCTCCTCCTGCGCCTCGCGGAGCGCCGCGGCGACCGGACCGTCGTCGGTGTCGTCGACGGACCCGCCCGGGAACGCGGGCTGCCCGGGGTGCGAGCGCATGTCCGCGGCACGTTCGATGAGCAGCAGGTCGGGCCCGTCGGGACCCTCGCCGAGAAGCACGAGGATGGCCGACATGCGCCCGCCGTCCTCGGGCGGCAAGAACCGGGAGAGCTGTCCTGGCTCGACGGCGGCGGCCGCCTCGGCCAGCGGCTGCAGCCACGCCGGCAGCGCCTCGGGCTCGACCGGCTGGACGGTCAAGGCACGTCCTTGACCAGGGCCGCGGCGACGACCGGATCGGTGGGTCCCTCGCCGTACGAGGGGCAGAGCCGGGCGAGGGGGCAGGCGCCGCAGGCGGGCTTGCGGGCGTGACAGCGGCGCCTGCCGTGGAAGATGACCCGGTGGCTGAGCATCGTCCAGTCACGACGCTCGAAGAGGGCACCTACCTCGGTCTCGACCTTGACGGGGTCGTCCTCCTCGGTCCAGCCGAAACGCCTGGAGAGCCGGCCGAAGTGCGTGTCGACGGTGATGCCCGGTACGCCGAACGCGTTGCCCAGCACGACGTTGGCCGTCTTGCGCCCGAAGCCGGGCAACGTCACCAGGTCCTCGAGACGCGACGGCACCTCGCCGCCGTAGCGGTCGCACAGCGCCTGGCCGAGCCCGATGAGCGACGTGGTCTTGTTGCGGAAGAACCCGGTCGGCCGGATCAGCGCCTCGAGCTGGTCGCGGTCGGCCGCCGCGTAGTCGGCCGCAGTGCGGTAGTGCGCGAACACCGCCGGAGTGACCTCGTTGACCCGCTTGTCGGTGCACTGCGCGGACAGGATCGTGGCCACCGAGAGCTCCAGCGCCGTGCTGAAGTCGAGCTCGCAGCGGGCGCCCGGGTAGAGCGCCGCCAGCTCCTTGTCGATCCGTCGCGCGCGGCGCACCAGCGCCAGCCTGGACTCGCCGGTCGGGGTCGCGAGGACCTCGCCGGCCAGCGCGTTCACCGCCTGCTCACCATCGGATCAGGGTACGTCGGCCCTCGGACACCCTTCGACCGGACGGGTGACCTGTCCTCAACTCACGAGGCTGCGGCGACGATCCGCTGAGCATGGTGACGGGAGCACGACCACGCACGGCAGCGGCCACACGACCGGTGCCGGAGCGGAGCCCTGAGTTCTCGCACCTGACGCTCTCGGGGCTGCGGGCGTACCGCAAGGCGCTCACCGCCGAGGAGAGCCGCGTCTCGTACTGGCGGCGGCTCATCCAGGCCCGGCTGGACGTCGTCACCGGCGCCACCGCACCCGGCGACCCCACCGCGCACGAGCGCATCCGCACCCTCTTCGCCGAGAGCCGTGGCGGTGGCCGGCAGGCACTCGTCGACGTCGTGCCCGCGGACGACGTGCCGCCGCTGCCCGACCTCGAGTCGCTGTGGTCGCGCGAGCTGCGCCCGTACGACTACCGGCACACGCAGCGGTTGCGCAAGGACCTCTCGCACGCCGAGCTGCAGCTGTCCGCGTACCGAGCCGCCCTCCACCGCAAGCTGACCGGTGCCACCCAGGAGCTCATCGCCCGCTACCGGGAGGACCCGAGCCTCGCGCTCAGCGCCCTGCCGCTGGCCGCGCCCGACAGGAATCGTCGGTTCTGAGCCCTGAAGCCAGCGCAACACCAGCCCGAACCGGCAGACTGTCCCCCGTGACGCGGACGCTACCGCGCGCCGCCTGAGGAGGACGTGATGAGCGACGACGCGCTGGCTCACGCATCCCTGTTCTCCGCGCTCGATGACGAGGCAGCGGCCGCGCTGCGCGCCTCGATGGTCCCGGTCGAGGTCGCCCGCGGCAACGTCCTGTTCAACGAGGGCGACCCCGGCGACCGGCTCTACGTGATCAACGAGGGCAAGATCAAGNTGGGTGCGACCTCCAGCGACGGGCGCGAGACCCTGCTGGCCATCCTCGGACCGGGCGAGATGTTCGGCGAGCTCTCGTTCTTCGATCCCGGTCCCCGCAACGCCACGGCCGTGGCCCTCACCGACGTGAACATGCTCGGGGTCGGGCACGCCGAGCTCGAGCCATGGCTCGCCGGCCGACCCGAGGTGGCCACGTCCCTCCTCGGCGCGCTCGCGCGCCGCCTGCGCCGGACCAACGAGGCCATGGCCGACCTCGTGTTCAGCGACGTGCCCGGTCGCGTGGCCAAGGCCCTCCTGGACCTCGCGGCGAAGTTCGGCGAGCCCATCCCCGACGGGGGCGTCCACGTGGTCCACGACCTCACGCAGGAGGAGCTGGCCCAGCTGGTCGGTGCCTCGCGCGAGACGGTCAACAAGGCGCTGGCCGACTTCCAGAACCGCGGCTGGATCCGCCTCGAGCAGCGTGGCGTGGACCTGCTCGACATCGAACGCCTCGGCCGCCGCTCCCAGTAGCCCTTCGGGCGCCGGCTTCGGGGGCCCTTGAACCACATGGCACGCAACCGCGGCCGATCCTGCTCCTTGGGTTACTCGCGCACGCTCGGCCGCGACGCGGACAGCCCTCTCAAGGGCGCCATCGCGTGCCATTCGGTTCACGCGCCGCCGGCCGCTGGTCCACGCCGAGGTAGTCGAGCTGGGCGCGCACGCTGAGCTCGGCCGCCGGCCAGAGGGCGCGGTCGACCGCGGCGTACACCACCTCGACGACGGCCTGCACCGTACGCGCACCGCCGGCGACCGCGGCCGCGACCTGCGCGAGGCGCTCCTCCCGGTGCGCCAGGTAGCCCTCGATGGCGCCGGCCGGGTCGTCGAGCACCGGACCGTGCCCCGGCAGCACGGCCGCGACCTCGCCGGTGCCCGCGAGGGACGCAAGCAGCTGCAGCGAGGCGAGGTAGTCGCCCAGCCGCCCGTCCGGGTGGGCGATGACCGTGGAGCCCCGGCCCAGCACCGTGTCCCCGGTCAGCAGCCCGCCGTCCTCCGCGAGCAGGAACGACAGCGAGTCGGACGTGTGCCCCGGCGTCGCCACGACCCGGATCTCGAGCCCTCCGACCTCGACGACGTCGCCCCCGGCGAGCCCCTCGGACCCGATCCGGAACCCGGGGTCGAGCGCCCGGACCGGGGCGCCCACGAGGCCGGCGAAGGTGCGGGCGCTCTCCGCATGGTCGGGGTGGGAGTGCGTCAGGAGGACCAGCGCGACGCGCGCGCCCGACGAGTCCACCACGGCACGTACGGCCGCCAGGTGCCCTGCGTCCTCTGGGCCCGGATCGACGACGACAGCCACCGAGGAGCCCGGCCGGGCCAGCACCCAGGTGTTCGTACCGTCCAGCGTCATCGGGCCGGCGTTCGGGGCCAGCACGCACCGCGCCGAGGCCCCCCAGGGTCCGCCCGACCAGCTCACGGGTAGATCTCCCCGCCGGGGAGCTCGATCCGGATGCCCTCCTCGTCGTCGAGGATGCGCGGCCGGATCGGGTCCAGCCGACGGCCGCCGGCGCTCGACAGGACGCTGGCGATGTCCACGCACGCGGCCAGCTCGCGCAGCGTGATGGCGGTCGGCGGCATCATCGCCAGCTCACCGGCGGCGAGCGCGACGAGGGCGTCCCCCGGTCGCATCCAGACCGTGGCGTCCATCTCCGTACCTGTCGCGACCGGGTGCTGGCCCTCCGGGAGCGGTACGACGAAGAACAGCGTGTCGTAGCGACGCGGCTCGCCCTCGGGCGTCACCCAGCGCGACCAGGGCACGAGGTGCGCCGCGGTCACGGTGACGCCGGTCTCCTCGTGCGTCTCGCGCACCGCCGTCGCGGCCAGGCTCTCGTCGGCCGGCTCGCGTGCCCCACCGGGGAACACGCTCATCCCGGCGGCGAACGCCATGGACCGCACGCGCCGCTGGAGGAACACCTCGAACCCGTCGCCGTCGGCGCACGGCCGCATGAGGACGACGGTGGCGGCGTCCCGGAGCACGGGTGCGGGCGGCCGCGGCTCGGACGTCAGCGCACCTCGACGATCATCTCGACCTCGACGGGGGCGTCCAGCGGGAGGACGGCCACCCCGACGGCGCTGCGGGCGTGCACCCCTGCGTCGCCGAACACCTGGCCGAGCAGCTCGCTGGCGCCGTTGACCACGCCGGGTTGGCCGGTGAAGCCGGGGGCGGAGGCGACGAACCCGACGACCTTGACGACGCGTACGACGTCGGAGAGCTCTCCGACGACCGACTTGACCGCGGCGACGGCGTTGAGCGCGCAGATCTGCGCGAGCTCCTTCGCCCGCTCGGGGGTCACCTCGGCACCGACCTTGCCGGTGGCCGGCAGGGCGCCGTCCACCATGGGCAGCTGGCCGGAGGTGTAGACGTACGAGCCCGAGCGGACCGCCGGCGTGTACGCGGCGACCGGCTTGACGACGGGGGGGATCGTGAGGCCGAGCTCGGCGACGCGCTCCTCTGGTGTGCTCATGACGTGGCTCGCTTCAGGTAGGCGACGAGCTGCTCGCCGCTGGGACCGGGGACCACCTGGACGAGCTCCCAGCCGTCCGAGCCCCAGGTGTCGAGGATCTGCTTGGTCGCATGGACGAGCAGCGGCACGGTGACGTACTCCCACGTGGTCATGCGCAGACCCTACTGGCGTCCTAGGGTCATGCCATGCCGTCCATGCCGTCGATGCCGTCGATGCCGTCGATGCCCGCCGCTGCCCCCAGCGGGCCCGCCGGCGACTGGGAGGGCGTGCGGCTGCACGTCGTGACCGGCAAGGGCGGTACCGGCAAGACCACCGTGGCCGGGGCGCTCGCGCTCGCGCTCGCCTCCGGCGGCCACCGCGTCATGGTGCTCGAGGTCGAGGGGCGGCAGGGCATCGCCCAGCTGTTCGACACCCCGCCGCTGCCGTACGAGGAGCGCCGGATGGCCGTCGCGGCTGGCGGCGGCGAGGTCTTCGCGCTCGCGGTCGACGCCGAGGAGGCCCTGCTGGAGTACCTCGACCTCTTCTACCACCTGGGCCGGGCGGGACGGGTGCTGAAGAAGATCGGTGCCGTCGACTTCGCGACGACCGTGGCGCCCGGCCTGCGCGACGTCCTCCTCACCGGCAAGGCGTACGAGGCGGTGGGCCGCCGCAAGGCCGGCCGGCGCACCTACGACGCGATCGTCCTGGACGCGCCGCCCACCGGCCGGATCACCCGGTTCCTGAACGTCAACAGCGAGGTGGCCGGCCTCGCCCGGATGGGCCCCATCCGCAACCAGGCCGACTCGATCATGGGCCTGCTGCACTCGCCCCGCACGGCCGTCCACCTGGTGACGCTGCTGGAGGAGATGCCGACGCAGGAGACCGTCGACGCCGTCGCCGAGCTGCACGAGGCCAGGCTGCCCGTCGGCGCGGTGATCGTGAACATGGTGCGCCGCTCCCAGCTGCGACCGGCCGAGCTCACCGCGGCGGCGCGTGGTCGCCTGGACCGGGACGACGTCGTGGCCGGCCTTCTCGCCGCCGGGCTGCCGGCCGACGACGCCGTCGTCAAAGCGCTGGTCGGCGAGGCCGCGCAGCTCGCCGAACGGGTAGCCCTGGAGAAGCGCGAGCGCAAGGCNGTCGCCGAGCTCGGCCGGCCGACGTACGAGCTGCCGTGGCTGCCCGNAGGCATGGACGTCGGCGGGCTGCACGAGCTGGCCGCGGCGCTCCAGCAGCAGGGCGCCGCCTGATGGCCGCCGGGAGGCTGCAACGGCTCGACGTCGACGC
>JGI24140J50213_10000043_pt1 | contig 48533 bp, 27 predicted proteins | sample BarGraIncu00222A_FD_50213 | JGI IMG/M metagenome (IMG submission 50213)
CCCTGCCCGCCCACTGCTGCGGTGATCGTCCCGGTGCTCGGGTTGGCGCTGCCGTAGCTGCGGCTCTGGTCGACCACCGTCACCGTCACCGGACGCGGATCTACTGTGTAGGTACCCGTCGCACCGTTGGCGGCAAACAGGTAACCATACCCGCTGGCGCTGGACAGGCCGCTCCCGTAGGGCGTGGAGTAGTTGCCTGCATGGGCAGTGACGGCAGGCACCCCATTGAAGACGACGCCGCCTGTCAAGCCGATGTTTCCTGCGTTGTCTTCGTTGTCGGCAAATCCGGAGAGCGCGTATCCCGGCGCCGGATGGACGTCGCCGTAGTTGTTGTGCGCTGTATTGGGAGTAACGGTCAGAGTGCCAGCGGCGGAGGCATAGATGAAGCCATTGCCGGTCTCAACTGGATTGCCGTAAGTGCCACGGGTCGCGCCGTAGTGGCGGAAGCTGGAGGTCAGTCCGTTCTTGTTCCCCGCACTGATCGGGGTGGCTGCATACACGAGCCAGCGGCCGCTGGGCGTGGCCAGTGCAGCGACACCACCGTTGTTGGTCAAGGTCTGCCCATCCAGCACCAGGGCGTTGCCCGCGGCTGACGCGGAGACCACGGCACCGCTGCCGATGACGATGTCGGTGCCCGTGCCCAGCACGCTCGCAGCGGTGACGTTGCCCAGGTTCAGCGTATTGCCGACGCCGTTGCCGGCTTGCAGCGTGGCGTTGCCGGTGGCGGTGGTGTTGCCGAAAGCGGCGATGTCGGTGGCGGCGGCGAGTGCGACAGCTGCACCGGAGAGATTGCGCGTGTCGTCGCCGGCCACACCGCGGAATATCTCGCCGGCGGTGGCCGTGAGGGTCAGGTTGCCGGGGGCTGCGATGCTTCTGGCATTGACGCCCGCCGCATCGGTGTTCATCAGATCCAGGTTGTTCGCCGCAACCAGACGGACGCCTCCGCTGGTATTGGCCTTGACCTGGGTGGCTGTGCTTTTCAGCAGGATGTCATGGCCGGAGCTGAGGTCGATCGCCGGCGCGCTCGCCGCGAGCCCGGCGGCATTAGAGACGAGATCGCCGGTGAGCGTCAGGTCATTGCCGCCCATCGTCGCCAGGCGGATGGTGCCATTGGTGGTCAGGCCACTGAAGTTGAAGGCACCCAGACTGCGCGTGAGATCGACGTTGCCGGTAGGAGCGAAGGTGCCGCCGGTCTGGTTGAAATCGGTGCTCACCGTCAGGTTGCCGCTGCCGTTCAAGGTGCCGTTCGAAAGGTTCAGCACCGCAGCGTTCAGGGTCCCGTTGTCAGTGAGGGTCCCGCCGCTGAGGGCCACTGTTCCTCCGCCGCTGTAGGTGGCGGGGCTGGCGAGCGTCACCGCAGCGCCGCCAACCTGGAAGGTGCCGCTATTGGCGATGGTGGCGCCGGCGGCGTTGAAGTTGCGTGTGCCACCCGCAAAGCTCAGCGTGGAGCCCGACGCGATGTTGTAGGCACCGGTATCGACGCCACCGGCACTCAGGTTCAGCGCCCCGGCGGTCACGTTGACCGTGCCCGCGTTGTTGAACGTGCGTGACCCGGCGGCAGAACTGGCGTCGAGCACGGCACCGTTGGCCACCGTGGTCGAGCCCGTCCCGCTCATGCTGCCGCCGGTCCAGGTGCTGGCGCTGTTCAGCGTGACCGCGCCGCTGCCGGCAAGCGCACCGGAAGACAAGTTCAGCGCATTGACTGACAGCGCTGCATTCGCGTTGAGCGTTCCTCCGCCGATGTCCAAGGTGCCGTCAAAGTTCGAGGCGCTGCTCACTGTCGCGCTGCCGCCATTGAGCGCCACCGTAGCGCCCGCGCCCTCGTGAAGCGCCCCCGCCCCGCCGACGGTTCCGGCGTTCATCGTGACTGTCGTGCCGGCACCGTTGATGCTGAGCCCGCCGGCGCCGAGCGTCAGCGTCGGGCTGGGCCCGTTGATCGTGATCGCGCCTCCGCCCTGGATCGTCGCGCCATCGAACGTGTTGGTCGATACCGCACCGCGAATGTTCAGCGTCCCTGCCGCGGCAACATTGAATATGCCGGTATGGGTGCTGTTGCGCACATTGAGATCGACGGTGCCGCTCTGAACGTCGAGCGTCCCGCTGTTGTTGAAATCGGGACTGAATCCGCCACCGCCGAGCAACAACGTCCCGGCACCGGCCGACTTCCGGAATGTTCCGAGATTGGTGAAAGTTCCCTGACCCGCGGTCGCATTGGTGATCGTCCCGTCACCCTGCGCGTCGAACAGCTTGCCACTCTGGTTGATGACGTCGCCGCCGCTGAAGATGTTGATCTGTCCGGCCGCGTCCCATGTGGTGTTGCTCGCCAGCGTGATCGTGCTCCCGTTCACGCCTTTGCTGCCGGCGCCCGTGATCGCGGTGCCGCCGTTCGCGGTCACCCCGCCCGTGTTCGTGATCGTGCTTGGGCCCGCGCCGCTCCAGCCGAAGGCACCGCTCACCGAAACCGCTCCCGAACCGCCGAGCGTTCCCGAGGACAACGTCAGGCTGCCGATCGAGCTGGTGCCATTGAGGGCGACCGTGGCCCCGCCGATGCTCACAGGGATGGCGGTGGCGGTCAGCGGCGTGGCCAGCGTCACCGCGCCGCTCTTGAAGGTGGCATTGCCCGTGCCGGCCAATGTGAGACCGGCCGCGGTGAAGGTGTTGCCGCCGGAGAAGACGATGTCGCGGCTCGTTCCCGCCGTCATCAGGATGAAGTTGTCGTTCTGCGTGTCGGCGTGCAATACGCCAGTACCAGTGGCGTCAACGCCGATCGTGCCGTCAGTGGTCGCCAGGGAGAGGGTCTGGCCATTGCCTGCGGCATCGAGGACGTACTTGCTTAGGACAAGATTGCCCGCTGTCTGCTCCAGGTAGATGCCGCCGCTCGTGGCGCTGGACGTGACCGTGCCGCCGCCGGGGTTCACGCCCAGGCGGCCGCTGCCCGATGCGCCCAGCGCCACGCCTGACAGCGTGATCGCGCCATTGCTTGCGCTGGTGTCGATCTGAGTACCGCCGCCGATGCTGTTGGTGATGGCGCCGCTGGCGGTCAGCGAGACGCTGGAAGCTGTGACACTGCCGCTACCGGAAAAGTCGATGTCGCCGGCCGTGGCGTTCAGGGTCGTCGCGCCGGAGAAGATGGGCCGGGTGATCCCCAAGGCGCCGCTGGCCTGGGTGATGACCAGCGAGCCGGCCCGGTTGATCGAACCACCGCTTTGGCTGAAGTTGTTGGCAACCGTCAGCCCGCCGCTCCCGCCCAGGGTTCCGCCGGAAACGGCAAGGCCGTAGAGCCCGGTGCTGCCGTTGAAGGCGGCGGTGCCGCTTTGCAAACTGAACAGGGTGCCGGTATCGAAGCTCACCGCACCGGTAAAGGTGATGCCACCCGTTGAGCTGTTGAGCAGGAAATTGCCTTTGCTGAGAAGGCTGGTGTAGGAAGGCGCGGTACCGTTCGCCGTGTAGCTGACGGTCACCGGCGAGCCGATGTAGACGGTATCGCCGGGATTGGGTGCGTGCCCGGTTGACCAGTTGGTACCGAGGCTCCAGTCGCCGCTGCCACCGAATGTCCAGCAGTCGTTGTAGGAACACGGGATGCCGTTGTAGATGACGTAATTGCCGCCGTTGACCGAGCCGGTGAAATTGACAGTGGGCAGATTCTTGGTAGCGAAATCGCCTGTGAAGCCGGTGGCCGTGATGCCGTTGAAGTAGTCGTTGGCGGCCGGCGTGTAGCCGCCGCCCACGGTCACGTTCAGCGTGCCGGCCAATGCGGCCGTGCCGGAAACGGCGAGCACATCGTAAGTGCCGGCTGTCGTGCCGCGCATGTCCAGATTGACCTGGCCGGCGCTGCCCATGGCCAGGTTGCCGGTGACGTTTAGCGTGCCCGCGCTGCCGCTGCCGCTGGGCGTGATGATTCCGTTGTTGGTCAGCGTGTCGCCGGCTCCGACCTCGAACGTTCCGGTGCCGGTGAGGGTGCCGCTGTTGGTGAAGCCGCCGGTCCTCCTGAAGCTGCCGCCGACGAGGCTGATCGTGCCGCCCTGCGTCAGGGCTGGTCCCATGTCCAGCGTGTTGCTGGCACCGACGCTGATGGTTCCGGTACTCGTGTTGGTGAATCCGGAAAGCGTCGGTTCGATGCCCAGGACGCCGGAAGAATTCCAGTTCCAGGCGCCCGCATTGCTGATGGTGTTGCTGCCCGTGCCGTTGGACCGGATGCCGTAGCCGCTGGCATCGGCTGTGTTGACGTTGAAGGTGCCGCTGCCCTGATTCACCAGGCCGGCGCCATTGTTCAGGTACAGCACGCCGTTGCTCAAGGTGGCGTAGCTCGCATTGGTCCACGTGCGACCATCGAGCGTCTTGGTGCCTGTGCTGTTCAGGTTGCTCGTCGAATTGGTCGTAAAGCTGCCCGTGCCCGAAATGCTGCCGCCGGTCCAGGTGAAGGTGCTGCCGACGGTGATGCCGCCGCCGCCGGCGATCGTGCCGCCGTTCAGCGTCAGCGATTGGAAGGCGGTGCTGCCGCCGAAATTGGCGGTGCCGCTGGTCAGCGTGAACGTGGAACCGCCGCCAAAACTGACCGTACCCGAGGCCGCGCCAGTGAGTCCGCCGGCGCTGTTCAGCGTCAGGCTCTCATTGGTCTGCAGGCTCTTGAAGCTCGCCGATCCGGTGTTGACCGTGATGTTGACGACCGTCGATCCGGCCGTGTCGATGATCACCGTATCGGTCGCGGCGGGAACGTGGCTGTTGAACCAGTTCGACGCGGTATTCCAGTCGCCGCCAGTCAGGGCCGTCCAGCACGCGCCGTAACCGCAGGTTCCGCCGCTGATGATGGCGTTGGGCAGGGTCGGGTAAGCGGCGTCGACGATGGACCAGAAGTTGACGGTATCCCAACCCGCATAGGTGGTGGCCGTCTTCATCTGCGCCGTGGTCTTGCCCACTGCGCCGCTGCCGCCCGCGCTCGTGGCCTGATTCGTCGTCTGCGTATCCCAGTAGCTATTGCTGGCCGTGCCGCTGCCTCCGCCGGCGCCCAGCAGCCCGCCGAGGTTGGAAGTGCCGACGACCGTTCCGGTCGCGTAGCTCGTATTTAGCGTGCCGGCGGTCGGCGTGCTGATGTAGCCCACCAGGCCGCCGACATAGTTGGACGATCCGCTGACCTTGTTGCCGGTCACGTTGCCGGAGGCATAGGTATTGGAAATCGTGCCGCTTACGAGGTAGCCCACCAAGCCACCCAGAAATGGGACGGAAGCGCCGGCGACGGCACTGACATTGCCGCTCGCGTAGCTGCCGCTGATCGTGCCGCCGTTGACATAGCCCACCAGACCCCCGGCATTGCCGGCGGTGGTGCTGACCGAGCCCGTGGCAAAGCTGGCGTTGATGGCGCCGGAATTGTTGTCGCCCACCAGGCCGCCGATGTAGTCGCGGCCGCTGACCGCAGCGCCCGAGGCGACGTTGTTCAGCAGGACGTTGTCCTTGTAGCCGACCATGCCGCCGACCAAATCGCGGCCGGTGATGCTGCCGCCGGCCAGGCCGACATTGCTCAGGGCGGCACCGGCGAAGAGATTGCCGACGAAGCCTACTTTGTCGTTGAAGGGCTGGCTGACCGACAGGTTGGAAATCTGGTTGCCGCCGCCATCGAAAGTGCCCTTGAGGATCGGCAGGTGCCAATCGGGCAGGGCGCCGGCGCCATCGATATTGGCGATGTCCAGATTGGCGGTCAGCCTGAACTTGAGGCTGGCCTGATCGACGAAGGCAAGCATGTCTTTCAGGTTCTGCCGGGTGCCGATCTGGTAGTAGCCGCCGACGGTGGGGCCGAACAGGGCGTCAGGGGAAAGGGCGGCGTAGCTGCCTGCCGACCAGGTGGCAAACAGGTCGCCGTAGATGCCGCTTTCGGTGACCAGGTGGCTGCCGTTGATGGTGCCGGCATCGATGTTGTAGTAGCTGTTGCTGACGGTGCCACTCGTGTGGTTCCCCACCAGGCCACCCAGGTAATAGCTCGCCGCACCACCGGTGCCGGTCACGTTGCCGGTGGCATAGCTCTGGGCGACGCTGCCGGCGCTGAGCGTACCCACCAGGCCGCCCAGGTCGTTGCCGCTGCCGGTGACATTGCCGCTGGCGTGGCTGAGCGTGATGGTGGGAGTTCCGCCAGCGCCGATGAGACCACCGACGCTGGTGACGCCGCTGACATCGCGGCTGCTACCGCTGCCGGTGATCGTCGTGCTGTTGGCGTAACCCAGCAGTCCGCCCGCATAGGTGCTGGTCGCGGTCACGGTGCCGCCGGCAGCGTGGCTGTTGCTGATGGTGATGGCGTTGGCGCCTCCCACCAGCCCGCCCACCTGCGTAGAGCCGCTGACCGCACCGGCACCTGCCAGAGTGCTGCTGTTGCTTATGCTGGCATTGGTAAAGCCGACCAGCCCGCCAACGTAACTACCGCTGCTCGCCGTCACGGCGCCGCTGGCATCGCTGCCGCTGATCGTGACCGCGTTGTAGCCGACCAGCCCTCCGACATACTGGCCGTTGGCGGCCGTCACCGAGCCGGTAGCGTGATCGGCGGAAATGGTGCCCCCGCCGGCGTAGCCGATCAGGCCGCCGACATAGACACTGCCGCCGCCGCCATTCACGGCCCCGCCGGCGCTGCTGTTGGTAACCGCGCCGGCCTGGAGATAGCCGGCGAAGCCGCCCACGAAGCGGCTGCCGCTGCTGCCGCTCACGGCGACGGTGACAGTGTCGTTGTCGGTCGTGCCGTTCTGGGTGCCCACCAGGCCGCCAAGGTAGCTGCGGCCGCCAGGGGCACTGGAGACCGTACCGGTCAGCGTCAGGTTGTTGATCTTGCCGGTGGTCAACAGTTGCCCGGCAAAGCCGAGGTTGTCGTTGAAGCCCTCGACAACCGACATGTTGCTCAGGCTCTGCCCGTTGCCGTCGAATTCGCCGGCCAATCTCGGCAGATGCCAGTCCGGCAAGGAACTCAGGTCGAGGTTGGTCGTGAGCCGGTACTTGTAGGCGGCACCGCTCAGGGTCGAGACGGCCAGCAGATCTTTCAGATTCTGCAGGCTGCCAATCTGGTAGTAGCCGCTCACGGGAGCGCCGAACAGGGAGTCCGGGGTGATCACGGCCTGGCTGCCGGCCTGCCAGGCGGCGAAGCGGTCGCCGTAGATGCCGCCCTCGGTCACATAGTGCGCTGGCGTGCCCTTGTACGTGATGGTCGTGTTGTCGATGTCGTAGTAGCTATTGGTGGTCGCACCGCCAAGGTGGTTGCCGATCAGCCCGCCCACCCAGTAGTAGTCGCTGACGCCGGACAGGACAATGCTTCGCGTGCTGTAGCTGTTGCTGATGCTGCCGTTCTGGGAGCCCACCAGGCCACCGACGCTGTTGACGACGCCATTGACCGTGACCGTGCCAGTCGTGGCATAGCTGTCGGAAATACTGCCGCCAGCCTGATTGCCGACCAGCCCGCCGACAAAGTTGCCGCTGCCGACATCGACAGCACCGGTGGCGTAGCTGCCGCTGATGCTGCCCCCGCTGTAGCCGGCCAGGCCTCCCGTCTGGCCGCTGCCGGTGACAGTGCCCGTCGCATAGCTGCTGCTGATCGTGCCGCTCGGGAAATAACCCACCAGGCCGCCGACGGTGTAGCCGTTGACATTTCCGGTGGCATGGCTGCCGCTGATGCTGCCGAGATTCTGGCCGACCAGGCCGCCGACATAGCTCGCGGCGTTGGTGGTAACGGTCGTGCTGGCGAAGCTGCCGGAAATGGATTTGCCGGAGGCGCTGTAGCCGACCAGGCCACCGACACTACTGCCACTGCTGCCGCTGACGGAGACGGTACCGGCCGCGCTGCTGCTGTCGATCGAGCCGTTGTTGTAGCCGACCCCGCCGCCGACATCCTGGTCGTTGCTGCCGCTGGCGGTGACTGTGCCGCTGAAGCTGCTGTTGCTGACCGTGCCGTCCGAGAAGCCCACGAGTCCGCCGAGATAGAAGCGGGAGCTGACGGCGCTGCCGACGCTGCCGCTGACGGCGAGGTTGCTGATCTTGCCGCCCGACTGCAGCCAGCCGACGAAGCCCTGCAAGTTGTTGGGCTGGCTCACCGCCAGGCCGGACAGGGTATTGCCGTTGCCGTCGAATTCGCCTTTCAGGATTGGCAAGTGCCAGTCGGGCACGCTGGATACATCGAGATTGGTCGTGAGTTTGAACTTGAGACCGCTTTGCCCGACGAAACCCAGCAGATCCTGCAAGCCCTGGAGGCTGCTGATCAGATGGACGCCGGTGCCGTCGTCGGGCAGCGACGACGAATAGTTCGCGATATTGAGTGCCGTCTGGGGCGTGGCTTTCCAGGCCTGGAACTGGGCGTCGTAGATGGCGCCCTGCGTGACTTTCTGAACGCCGTTGAACAGGCCGGTGGCGATGTCGCAATAGCTATTGGTGATGGTGTTGGTGCCGGCGTAGGCGCCGACCAGCCCGCCGACGTCGCCGCCGGCCGCAGGGCTGGTCAGGCTGCCGGTGGCGTAGCTGTTGGTGATCGTGCCGTTGCTGAGGGTGCCGACGAGGCCGCCGAGCGCCAAGGAGGTTCCGCCATAGGTGGTCGAGACATTGCCGGTGGCATAGCTGTTCGTGATGGTGCCGGGGCCATACCCCACCAGACCGCCCACGCTCGAGCTGGTGCCGCTGACATTGCCGGTGGCATAGCTGTTCACGATCAGCCCGGGGTAGGTTCCGGCGAGGCCGCCGACGGCGCCACCACCGCTGACGTTGCCGGTGGCGTGGCTGTTGGTGATCGTGAGGCTGCTGTACGCCTGGCCGACCAGGCCGCCGACATCGTTACCGGTCACGCTGGCGCTGGTGTAGCTGTTGGTGACGGATCCGCCGACATAACCTGCGAGGGCACCGACACGGTCATAGCCCTTGATGCTGCCGCCCTCCAGGCCGATGTTGCGAGCGGCGAAGGTCGTGTTGGTGGTGGTTCCGAACAAGCCGACGTCATAGGTCGACGGGCGGTTGATGGTCAGTCCGGTGACGGTGTGGCCGAGGCCGTCGAGCACGCCGGTGAAGTTGTTGATCGGCGCAAAGCCCTGGCTGGCATTCCAGGCGGCGGTGCCGCTGGCGTCGATGTTGGCGCCCAGCGCGTACTTGCCGGCCAGGCCGCCGGCGATGCCCTGCAAATCGGTCCCCGTGGTGCTGCCCGCGACACCCGCCGAGTTGATGAGGGTGTAGCCAGCACCGTTGATGGTCAGGATGCCGGTGCCCGTGCGGTCGAAATCCACGCGCCCTGCGAAGTGGCCAGTGCCATCGAAACCGACCTTGACCGTGCCGCCGGGAACAGCCGCATCGCCACCGTTGGCGGTGGCCGTGTTCATCGTCAGCTTGGAGCTGCCGGTGGCCGTCATGACCGCGTTGATGTTGATGTCGTGGGCGGCGGTGAGGGTGAGCGTGTTGGCGCTCCAGGAAACGGCGTCGTTGACATTGATGTCGCCGGCGCCGCTGGCATTGGCGCCGCTGCTGCTCAGGATCGTGACGTTGCCGCTGCCCAGGTTCGAGGACAGCGTGCTGCCGCTGATGTCGCCGCCGCTGGCGGCGATGTTGAAGTCGTGGGGGTCGATGAGCCAGGTGCCTGCCCGGCCTTGCGCCGACGCGGTGGTGACCCGGGTGCCGTCGGCGACGGTGACCTTGGCGCCCGAGGTTTCCACCGAGCCGCCGTCGCCGCCGTTGGACGCGCCGGCGTCGATGACGCCGCCGACGCTGACCACGCCGCTCTCGGCGCCGCCGAGCAGCCGTATCACACCGCCATGGTTCTCGATGGTCCGCGCCTGGATGATGCCGCTGTTGTTGACGACCGTACCGGCCAGCCGGTCGGCCGCACGCGCTGCCAGGATCACGGTGCCGCCGTCGGCCTGGATCAGTTGCCGGTTCTCGGCCAGAGCGTTGAGCGCGCCCTCGTCGACGGTCAGGTTGATCAGCCGGTCGCCGGTGAAGTCGAGCGTGACCTTGTTGCCGGCGCCCAGGGCCACGGTGCCCAAGCGGGCCGTGAGCGTGCCTTCGTTGCGAGCTTCCGGCGCCAGCAGGGCGATGTATTTGACGGCGTTGATGCTGCCCTGGTTCAGCACCGCGCCGGCGGATCCGTTCCTGGTGAAGCTGCGCTTGCCGGCCAGGAAATCCCTGTCGGAAATGTCCAGGCTGCTGGCCACCAGGCCGCCCACATCGACCTGGGCGGTCTTGCCGAACAGCACGCCGTTGGGATTGAGAAGGAAGACCTGGCCGTTGCTCGTGAGGCGGCCCTCGATGTCGGAGGCGCCGGCGGAGGCAGCCACGCGGTTGAGGGCGACGGCGTTGGCGCCGGGCTGGTTGAAATTCACCCACGCCCCGCTGCCGATATTGAAGCTGCCCCAGTTGATGGTGGTGGCGGCGGTGCTCTGATCGACGTTCAGACGGCTGCCGCTTTGCTGAATGCTGGCGGCGCCCGACGTCACGGTGCCGTTCGTGGGAAGGACGTTGGAGTCGAGCGAGACAGGTCGGCCCTGGCCGAGGGCCTGCAGCGGAAAGCAGCCGATCGACGCGAGCAGCAACGCCGTGAGACGCGCGATGACGCGCGGCCGGCGCCACGTGATCCTGATGCTGCGACCGCGCGACAGGCGAATGACGAGGGCCGGCGGCGGCGGCTCCCTCTTGCGGTGGTGAATCGGGGCGTCGCCACGTGGGCCAGTTCGGGTCTTGTCGGACACGCTGAACTCCTCGGATTCCCGTTCAGAAATACGCCGTGGCGGTCAGCCAGGCGCGGGTGTGGCTATGGCTGCCGTCGGAATCGTTGTCGTGCACGTCGCGCCCGGGGTTGCTGCCCAGGGGCTGCGCCACCGTGGCGCGAATCTGTACCGCATTGCTGCTGTACTGCAAGGCCACGCCAACACCGCTCAGGCCATAGCGGTTGCCGATGCGGGTGTTGGCGCCCTGCCAGCCCGTCCATTCATTGCGGTGCAGGCGAATCTCGCCGTGGTCGAGGAAGCCGCTCAGCTCGAAGCCGTGGCCGAGCTGACGGCGCATCTCCAGGTTCAACTGCAGGCCTTCGTCCCCGGCTGCCTCACCCTGGGGGTAGGCACGAACGCCGGCGGGGCCGCCGAGGCTGAATTTCTCGGCCGAATCCAGGTTGCGCGAAGCGAACTGTGCGGAAAAGGCGGCGAACAGGGTCCAGTCGTCACCGACGGCTTGCAGCCGCACGGCGGTCAGGTTGACCTTCTGGTAGTCGCCATGAGTCCGCGCGGTGGCGTCATCGACCTGAAGATCGGGTGACCAACCGCCGAGGTCGAAGCGCCCCGCTGCCATCGAGACGCTCCCGCTGCTGTAGCCACCGCCCGCCCACGCGTCCGTGGCGTCTGCGGAAAGGGCCAGATTCAACACCCGGGCGTCCTTGTCGCTGGTCGTGCCGGCAATCGTTTGGTTGTAGAAGGCTTTTGCGTCCACGCCTGCGGAGAGGCGCACGTTGGCGGCGCGGCTGCGCATGACGGGATAGGCGAGGGTGAGGCTGGCCACCTTCGCATCGCCCTTGGCTTGCAGAGGGGCGAAGTCGCAGCAGAGGCGATAGTCGCTGTAGGTATAACTGGCGCCCGCAGTCAGCCCGTTGGCGCCCCAGGGCAGTTGATAGCCGAGGCGGGCGTACTCGGTGCCGCTGGAGTGAGTGACCCGAGCGAAGAGTTGATCGCCGATGCCACGCGGGTCGTTGAGGTTCAGGTTGGCCCCCAGACGCCACACCCCGGAGAACTTGCTTCCCCCGTTGTCCAGATCGACGTTGCCAGCCAGAGCACGCCCCTCGACAGTCTCGACCGTCAGCAGCGACGTGCCCACGTCCGCGCCAGGAGACAGGCTGGAGGTGGCCTGGACACCGGGCAGATCGTTGATGAGCAACAGGGCGCGCTCCATCCCGTCTTCGCGCACTTCGCCGGCGTGCAGAGCGGCAGCAACAATGTCCGTCACGACCGCTGCGTTGAGCCGACCGCCCTCGCCGGAAACGACGCTGACCCGATCCAGTCGACCTTCGAGAACGATGATCTCCACGATCCCGTCCTTGATGTCCTGGCTCGGGATGTAGGCACGAGCGACCATCCAGCCACGGCTGCGGTAGTAGCGGGTGATGCGGTCGGCAGCGCTTTCGAGGTCGGCAAGACCCAGTGACTTGCCCACCAGATCCTGAAGAAGCGGCAGAAGCTGCGCCTCGGGAAATGCCGTGGTCCGGGTAAAGCGAAAACCCTTGACGATGAAACGCGCCCCGTCGGGTGCTTTCATCGCCGGGCGAGTCGGCTCCTCCACGGTCGGCGCCGGAACCGTCCGCGGCGGCACGCCGGGAGTGCGCGCGCGCTCCTGCTCCCGCAGCACGCTGCCAGCGTCGGGCACCACCTGGGCTTGAGCGATTGAAATGCAAAGCCCGCAGCCGAGAATCGCGGAAACCAAAGTGCGAGTCCAAATGCACCCACTGCGGAGGACCGGAGCCCGCGAAATGCCGCCGTCACGGTGCGACAGCGTTGCACGATGGATGTCTGCGTTCACGCCCTTCTCCTCTCCAGTTCGCCCCGCACCGCGCGAAGGCAGGCGTCTCGGTCGCTTGCTGACTGCGGTTCTAAGCGGGTCACCGTGACACGAGCGTGATACGGCTGGAACTTTCCGCGGGTGCCGCGTGCCGGTTCAGGACGCCTGCGCGCATCTGCCCCGTTCGATCAGACGCGATACGCTTCTCGAACCGGACACTTCGCGAAAGCTGCCGGCGACGCTGGGGCCGGCGTCACTCCCGGGCTGGAGCCCGTTCGATCATCGGGAACGTCGTCAGAACCCTTCCTCGACGAGCTCGGCGGCGCGGATCAGGGCACGCGCTTTCGCCTCGGTCTCCTGCCATTCGAGCTCGGGAACCGAATCGGCGACGACGCCGGCGGCCGCCTGCACGTACAGGACGTGGTCCTTGACGATGCCGGTGCGGATCGCGATCGCCACGTCCATGTCGCCGGCGAAGCTGAGATAGCCGCAGGCGCCGCCGTAGAGGCCGCGCTTGACGGGCTCGAGCTCGTCGATGATCTCCATGGCGCGGATCTTCGGCGCGCCGGTGAGCGTTCCCGCCGGGAACGTCGCCCTCAGGACGTCGAGGTTGCTCATGCCGTCTTGGAGCAGGCCCTCGACGTTGCTGACGATGTGCATGACGTGCGAATAGCGCTCGACCGCGAACGCCTCCGTCACCTTGACGCTGCCCGTCTTGGCGATCCGGCCGATGTCGTTGCGCGCCAGGTCGATCAGCATCAGGTGCTCGGCGCGTTCCTTCGGATCGTTGACGAGCTCGGTCTCGAGCGCCTGGTCCTGCGCCGGTGTCGCGCCGCGCGGGCGCGTGCCGGCGAGAGGTCGGATCGTCACCTTGTCGCCCTCGGGCGTGTGCTCGTGACGGACCAGGATCTCCGGCGACGCGCCGACGACCTGGAAGTCGCCCATGTCGTAGAAGAACATGTAGGGCGACGGGTTGAGCGAGCGCAGGGCCCGGTACAGGCTCAGCGGCGACTCGGTATAGCGCTTCTTCAGGCGCTGCCCGATCTGCACCTGCATCATGTCGCCGGCGGCGATGTATTCCTTGGCCCGGTGCACCGCTTCCAGGTAGGCGGCCTTGCCGAACTCGCGCTCGACGGCGTGCGCCGCGCCCCGTCGCACCGGCGGCGCGGTGACGCTGTATTTCAGCTTGTCGGTCAGCTCGGCGAGGCGGCGCCGGGCCCGGAACCACGCCTCCGGTTCGGCCGGGTCGGCATAGACGATGAGATGGAGCCGGCCCGACAGGTTGTCGATGACGGCGAGCTCCTCGCATTGCAGGAGCAGGATGTCGGGCGTGTCGATGCCGCCGTCCTTCCACGTCTTGGCCAGGCGCGGCTCGATGTAGCGGACCGCGTCGTAGCCGAAGTAGCCGGCCAGACCGCCGCAAAAGCGCGGCAGGCCGGGGCGCAGCGCGACCTTGAAGCGTTTCTGCCAGGCGGCGATGAAGTCGAGCGGGTTGCCGTCGTGCGTCGCGACGATGGCGCCATCGGTCACGACCTCGGTGCGAAAGCCGCTGGCGCGCAGCAGCGTACGCGCCGGCAAACCGATGAACGAGTAGCGCCCGAAGCGCTCGCCGCCGACCACCGATTCGAGCAGGAAGCTCAATCGGCCCTCGCCGATGCCGCCGCGGGCCAGCTTCAGGTACAGCGAGAGCGGCGTCTCCAGGTCGGCGAACGCCTCGGCGATCAAGGGAATGCGGTTGAAGCCCTGGAGCGCGAGGCTCTTGAATTCGATTTCTGTCATGGGCGTCGAGCCGGCACTAAAGCGCCGGGTGGGCGGATCATCCATCGGCTGGGACAGCGCTGGAGATCGGACATCGGGTCGGCGGGCGATAGGCCCGCCGCGTTCATGCGGCGCGCGCCGCGCCGGACGCCGGAGCTGCCGGCCTCAGCGGCGGCGGCTGGCCTTCGTGCAGCGGCGCCAGGGCCACGCTCCCTGGTCCGGGGACCTTGCGCCATTCGTCTCGAACGTCTTGAACGCGACCATCGTAAAAGTGTAGCAGTCGAAGGCGTAGCCGCCATGCAGCTGCGCCGGGCCGGACCGACAATCGCGCCATGGTGAGCAACAGCGCGACATCCGGCCCGGCGGCGACGCCGCGCATCCTGGTCGTCGCCGAAGGCAGCGAAGCGGCCCAGGCGATTGCAGAACGCCTCGACGCCGATCTTGCGAGCGGCGTCCACCTCTCGATCGACCCGGCGCGCGCCGCCGCCGACCTCGCCGAGACGCGCGCCGAAGTCGTGCTGCTCGGCCTGCCGACCCTGGCTGCAAGCAAGGATCGGGCGCGCATGCTCCGCCCCGGCGGAACGCCGGAGTTGCCGATCGTCGTCGCGCTGTGCGCGAAAAGCGAGCTCGCGGCAGCGGCGCGCCTCGTCCGTGAAGGCGTGCTCGACGACTATCTGCCGCTGGCCTTCGATCCGGCCGACCCGGATCGTCTCGCGACCAGCGTTCGCACGGCCTGCCGTCTGGCTCCCCCTGCCGTCCCCCGCATGGCCCGCCGCGAGCGCCCGATCGTCCTCCTCGTCGAGGACGACGAGTTCTCGCACCAGCTCGTCGCCATCACCCTGCAAAGCCGCAACGTCGAGCTCGTCTTCGAGAGCGAGGGCGACGCCGCGCTGGAGCGGATCCGCAGCGTCCGGCCCGACCTGGTGCTGATGGACGTGAATCTGCCGGGCCGCGACGGCGTCGAGCTGACGCAGCGGCTGAAGGCCGACCCGGCGCTCGCCGCCATCCCCGTCGTCATGCTCACCGGCGAAGCGCGGCGCGAGATCCTCGTGCGCAGCATGGAAGCGGGCGCCGCCGACTTCATCGTCAAGCCGTTCACCCCCGATGCGCTGATCGCCAAGCTGGCCAGATTCCTCCCCGCGCTGCACTGATCGTCGCCGCGTCGCGCGCGCGACAACCTCAGCCCGAAGTCACCGGGATGCCGCGGAACTGCCCGGCGACCGCCGTTCCGGCGGGCCGCGGATAGCGCTCGGGATCGAAGCGGCTGAGCAGCTCCTTCTCGCGAGCCCGCGCGATCGCCAGGCTCGCCAGCTTGACGTGGCCGTAGCCGCGGATCGACGCCGGCACGTTGGCGATCGCCACGGCGATCGCCGCCTTCTCCGGCATCAGCCCGGCGAGCAGCTCGGCGACACGCGCTTCGTAGTCGTCGATGAGTCGACGCTCGAGCCTGCGCTCCTCGGTCCGGCCGAAAGGATCGAACGGCGTGCCGCGCAACCCCTTGCCGTGCGCGAGGATCTTCAACAGCGGCAAAAGCCACGGCCCGAAACGACGCTTCTTCGGCGCCGCCGCGCGCGCCCCGCCCATGGGATTGGCCAGCGCCGGCGGCGCCATGTAGAACTCGAGCCTGAGGCTGCCTTCGAACTGCTCGGCCAGGCGCCGCGCGAACTCGCCATCGGTATAGAGGCGGGCAACCTCGTACTCGTCCTTGTAGGCCATGAGCTTGCGCATCTGCTCGGCGACGGCGCGAGTCAGCGGCAAGTCGCCCGCCGCACCGCCGATCGCCTGTTCGCGGGCGCGGACCGCGGCGACGAGCCGCAGGTAGCGTTCGGCGTAGCGTTCGCTCTGGTAGGCGGCGAGAAAGCGGGTCGAGCGGGCGATGAGCTCGTCGAGCGTCTCGGCGTGCTGCGCCTTCGGGTCGGGTTCGTGCAGCAGTTCGCGGCAGGCGACCGGGTCGGCCGCGGCGAGTCGCCCGAGCGAGAACGCCGCCTTGTTGCTTTCGACCGCGACGCCGTTCAGCTCGATGGCGCGCCGCACCGCCGCGAGGCCGACCGGGACGAGGCCGCGCTGCCAGGCGTAGCCCATCGCCACGATGTTGGAGACGATCGAGTCGCCGAGGAAGTCTTCGGCGAGGGTCTGCGCGTCCATCGTCTCGACTTGGGTCGCACCCGCGGCGAACTCGATCTTCTCGAGCAAGGCATCGACCTNCAGGCTCGCGTCCGGGTTCGACAGCGATTCGGCGACCGGGATCTCGTGCGTGTTCGCCAGCACGNGGGTGCGGCCGCGGCGCACGGACTGCAGGGCGTCGGCCGAGGCGGCGACGACGATGTCGCAGGCGAGCAGCGCGTCGGCCTGCTGCGCGTCGATGCGCACCTGGTTCAGCGCGGCCGGATCTTTTGCGAGGCGAACGAAGGACAGCACCGAGCCGCCCTTTTGCGCGAAGCCCATGAAGTCGAGCACGCTCGCCGAGTGTCCTTCGAGGTGCGCGGCCATCGCGATGACGGTACCGACCGTGATGACACCGGTGCCGCCGACGCCGGTGACGAGCAGGTCGTACGGGCCCGTCCAGCGATGCGGTTCGGGGTTCGGCAGCGCCGCGACGAGCGCCGCGAAACGCGCCGCGCCGGCCCCGGCCAACGCCCCGGGGCGCTTCTTCAGCGTGCCGCCGACGACGCCGACGAAGCTCGGGCAAAAGCCCTTGGCGCACGAGTAGTCCTTGTTGCAACTCGACTGGTCAATCTTGCGTTTCCTGCCGAGCTCGGTCTCGAGCGGAACGACGGCGACGCAGTTCGATTGCACCGAGCAATCGCCGCAGCCTTCGCAGACGCGTTCGTTGATGAAGAGTCGCCGCGCCGGGGCGACGAGCTCGCCCTTCTTCCTCCGGCGGCGCAGCTCGGCGGCGCAGGTCTGCTCGTAGATCAGGACGGTCACTCCCTTCATTTCGCGCAGGCGCCGCTGCACCGCGTCGAGCTCGTCGCGGCCGAAGAACTCGGTGTAGGCGGGAAAGCGCTCCTTGATCGCCGCGTACTTGGCGATGTGGTCGGACACGACGACGACCTTGGTCGCGCCTTCGGCTTCGACCTGGCGCGCGATCCCGTCGACGGAGATCGTTCCGTCGACCGGCTGGCCGCCGGTCATGGCCACGGCGTCGTTGAAGAGGATCTTGTAGGTGATGTTCGTTCCTGCGGCGATCGCCTGGCGGATCGCCAGGTAGCCGGAGTGGTAGTAGGTGCCGTCGCCCAGGTTCTGGAAGACGTGCGGCACCTTCGTGAACTGCGAGTGCGAGACCCAGTCGACGCCTTCGCCGCCCATCTGGATCAGCCCGGCGGTATCGCGGTCCATCCATGTGGCCATGAAGTGGCAGCCGATGCCGGCCTGCGCACGCGAGCCTTCGGGCACTTTCGTCGAGCTGTTGTGCGGGCAGCCGGCGCAGAAGTAAGGCTGCCGCTTGACCGCGTCACCGACGTTCGAGAGCAGCTGCGGCACCGTGAAGTCGACGACCAGATGGCGCCGGTCGAGCTGCGCGAATCGCGCCGCGAGCCACTCGGCGACGATCTCGATCAGGCGCGACGGGCGCAGCTCGCCGAGCTCGGAGACCAGGGCGCGGCCCGCGGCGTCGCGCTTGCCGACGATCGTCGGGCGCACCTCGCTGTTGTAGAAGAGATCGCGCATCTGCGTCTCGACGACGGCGCCCTTTTCCTCGACCACGAGGATCTCGTCCAGTCCCTCGGCGAAGGCTTCGAGCCGGGTCGGCTCGAACGGGTATGCGAGGCCGACCTTGTAGAGACGCACACCGGCTTCGGCCAATGCGTCAAGCGGAATGTCGAGACGGCGAAAGACCTCGAGCAGGTCGAAATGCGCCTTGCCGCAGGTGACGATGCCGACCGTCGCGTGCTCCGATTCGACGACCTGCCGATCGATCGCATTGACCTTTGCGAAGGCGCGCACCGCGTCGAGCTTGGCGTGCAGGCGCTCTTCGATCTGCAGCGAAGGCAGGTCGGGCCAGCGGTAGTGGAGCCCCTCGGCGAGGCGAACGAAGCCGGTCGTGGCTTCGACCTCGGGCCCGCCCTTCCACGCTGCGACACGCGCGTTCGTCGCATCAAGATCGACGGTCGATCCGCTCTCGACGACTTCCGAGAGCGCCGTGAAGCCGACCCAGTTGCCGGAAAAGCGCGACAGCTCCCAGCCGTAGAGGCCGAACTCGAGGTACTCGGCGACGTTGGCGGGTGCCACGACAGGCATGTGCCACGACTGCATCGCGACCTCGCTCTGGTGCGGCATCGACGACGAGACGCAGCCGTGATCGTCGCCGGCGACGACGATCACGCCGCCCAACGGCGACGAGCCATAGGCGTTGCCGTGCTTCAGCGCATCGCCGGCGCGGTCGACTCCCGGGCCCTTGCCGTACCACATCGCATAGACGCCGTCGGCCGTGCGCTCGGGGTCGGACTCGACGCGCTGCGTGCCGAGCACCGCGGTTGCGCCCAGCTCTTCGTTGATCGCCGGCAGGAATTTCACCTTCGCCGCGTCGAGCAGCTTCGCCGCCTTCCACGCCTGCTGGTCGACCATGCCGAGCGGCGAGCCGCGGTAGCCGCTGATGAAGCCTTGCGAGGCGATGCCGCGCGCCGCGTCGCGCGCGGACTGCATCAGGGCGAGACGAATCAGTGCCTGAGTGCCGGTCAGGAAGACGACGCCGTCACGGGCCGAGAGGTTGTCAGCAAGTTTGTAGTCAGGGCGGAGTAGCGTTTGCGGCATGACGGATCCCGGCGAGCGCGGTGGATCGTGCAATCTACCCGCCGGTGCGGAGAATGTGCTTCTTTCTTTGTCGCAAAATCCGATCCGTGTGGAATGAACCGGCGCAAAATCACCGACCGACAGCATGATCGTTCTCGACCGCACTGACCACGCGATCCTCGAAGCGCTGCAGCGCGATTCGCGCCAGACCGTGCAGCAGCTCGCCGCCGCCGTCGGCCTGACCTCGACGCCGTGCTGGAAACGCGTCAAGGCGATGGAGGCGGCGGGAGTCATCCGCGGCTATGGCGCCGTCGTCGACCGCGAAAGCGTCGGCCTCGCCTTGTGCGTCCTCGCCGAGGTGAACCTGACGCAACACACCGAAGGAACGGTGCGCGACTTCGAACGCGCCGTCGCCGCCTGCCCGCAGATCGTCGCCTGCTACAGCACGACGGGCGGCGCCGACTACAGCATCAAGGTGCTGGTGCCCGACATCCGCAGCTACGAGACGTTCCTGCACGAGACGGCGTTTCGCCTGCCCGGCGTCACGCACATCCGCTCGAGCGTCGTCCTGAAGGAAGTCAAGGCCGAGGCGGGCGTGCCGATACCCGGCGCAGCTTCGCCTCGAGCGACTCGATCTCGTCCAGCAGGTCGAGCGCGAGCGCCACGCCGGGCGAGTTGATCTCGAGGTCGCGCGCCAGGCGGGTGGCGACGCGCATGCGCGCCAGCGAGCGTCCGCCGAAGCGCCACTCGTCGGGCGACGCACCGCTCGGCTGCAGCACGCCCTCGCTGACCCAGAGCTCGATGTGCGACTCGTTCGCGTTGCAGGCGCGGCAGAGCTCGACCGTCGTCAAGGTCACTTCCTCTTCGACGACGCTGCCGCGCAGGGACGAGGATTTCGTGTCGTTCATGGGTCAGCCTCCACGGAGCAAGCGCGGATCGAAGCCGGGAAACGCCTTGGCCAGCGCGGCGTAGGCGTCGCGCGCCTGGTCGGAATCGGCGGCCGGCAAGGCGATCGTGAGCACCGCGTACAGGTCCCCTGCCGCGCCGCCGGCCTTGGCGACGGGCAGGCCGCGGCCCTTCAGCCTGAGCTTCCTGCCAGCTGCCGAGCCCTTGGGAATCGTCAGCTGCACCGTGCCTTCGGGCGTCGGCGCGTCGACGGTCGCGCCGAGCGCCGCTTCCCACGGCGCGAGCTGCAGGTCGACGTAGACGTCGGCGCCGTCGAGACGAAAGCGCTGATGAGCGTTGAAGGCGATCTCGAGATAGAGATCGCCGGCCGGTGCGTTTCCGGCGCCGGGCGCGCCTTGCCCGGCCAGGCGCAGATGCTGCCCGGCGCGGATCCCGCGCGGGATGTGCACGTCGAGGCGGCGCTCCTCGAGCACGACGTGGCCGTCGGCGCCGACCTTGGGAACGCGCAGCGAGATGCTGCGCTCGGCGCCGCGGTAGGCGTCTTCCATGTCGATCAGCACCTTGGCGTGGTGGTCGTCGCCCTGCACATTGGCGCTGCGCCGCGCGCCGCCGCCGCCACGCGCGCCACGGCCGAACAGCGACTCGAAGAAGTCGCTGGCGTCGAAGCCTTCGCCGAACGGGCTGCCGGCACCGAAGCCGTCTTGCGCGTCGCCGCCGCGAAACTCGAAGCCGGCGTCCCAGTTCGGCGGCGGAGAGAACTCCTGGCCGGCCTTCCAGTTGCTGCCCATCTGGTCGTAGGCGGCGCGTTTTTCCGGGTCCTTCAGCACCTCGTTGGCTTCGTTGATCTCCTTGAAGCGCGCCTCGGCATCGGCCAGCTTGCTGACGTCGGGGTGGTACTTGCGCGCGAGCTTGCGAAACGACTGCTTGATGTCGTCCTGCGTCGCCGTGCGCGGCACGCCGAGGGTCTCGTAGTAGTCCTTGTATTTCATCGCCGTTCGATGCCGCGAGACGCCGGAGGCGCCAGCCCGCCGGGCAAAGCTGAGGGCGCCTTCGGCCCGCCACAAGCCGGCATCACGGGTTCGGTCGATGCCTGCAGGGTGACGTGGCCGATCGCGAAGCGCTCCTTCATGCGCGCTGCCGCGGCGCGGAAGAACGCGTCGTCGGGATGGCCCGCAGGCATGACGACATGCGCCGTGAGGACGACCTCGGTCGTTCCCATCGCCCAGACATGCAGGTCGTGGACGCAATCGACCCCGGGCAGCGACTCGAGCTCGTGGCGGACGGCGTCGAGGTCGATCGATCGGGGGACGCCGTCGAACATCAGGTGCAGCGAATCGGCGAACAGCTGCCAGGTGCCGATCAGGATGACGGCGGCGATGACGAGGCTCGCCGCCGGATCGACCCACAGCCACCCCTGCCACAGGACGAAGGCGCCGGCGACGACGACGCCCGCCGACACCGCCGCGTCTGCCGCCATGTGCAGGAAGGCACCGCGGATGTTGAGGTCGTCGTGGCGGCCGCGCAGGAAGAGCAGTGCGGTGCCTAGGTTGACGACGATGCCGATCGCGGCCACGACCATCACCGTTCCCGGCTGCGTCGCCTGCGGCGCCTGCAGGCGCAGGACCGCGGCCCAGACGAGCGAGCCCATGGCGACGAGCAACAGCATCGCGTTGCCGAACGCGGCGAGCACGGAGGCGCGCTTCCAGCCCCAGGTGTGGCGATCGTCGGGGGCGAGCCGGCCGGCCAGGGCGCCGCCCCAGGCGAGGACCAGGCCCAGCACGTCGCCGAGGTTGTGGCCGGCGTCGGCGAGCAGCGCCAGCGAATCGACGCGCCAGCCGGCGACCGCCTCGACGGCGACGAAGGCGACGTTGACGGCGATGCCGATCGCAAAGGCGCGGTCATGCCGCGCCGGACCGTGCGAATGGTCGGCGCCGGGCGAAGCGCCCCGGGCGTCGTCGTGGCGGTGCCGGTGCGTGTGCGAAGGCGCGTGGTCGACGCCGCTCATGGCGAGCGCCCGCTGTCGTCTAGGGCCTGTTCACACACTAGGCGGCCAGCCGTTCGCGCATTTCGGCGATCACCGAGCGGTAGCTCTTCGCGCCGAAGATCGCGCTGCCGGCGACGAAGGTGTCGCAGCCGGCGTCGGCGGCGGCACGGATGTTGTCGACCTTGATGCCGCCGTCGACCTCGAGCCGGATGTCGCGCCCGCTCGCGTCGATGCGTTTGCGCACCTGCTCGAGCTTCTTCAGCGCCGAATCGATGAAGCTCTGCCCGCCGAAGCCCGGATTGACGCTCATGATCAGGACGAGGTCGACCTTGTCGAGGACCCAGTCGAGTTTGTCGAGCGGCGTCGCCGGGTTGAGGACGAGCCCGGCCCGGCACCCTTCGCTCCTGATGAGCTGCAGCGTCCGGTCGACGTGCCGGCTCGCTTCGGGATGAAAGCTGATGAGGTCGGCACCGGCTTTCGCGAAGGCCTGGGCGAGCGCATCGACCGGCTCGACCATCAGGTGCACGTCGATCGGCACATTCGACCCGTCGGACTGGATCGCATACGGGCGGATCGCCTGGCAGACCATCGGCCCGATCGTCAGGTTGGGGACGTAGTGGTTATCCATCACGTCGAAATGGATCCAGTCGGCGCCCGCATCGATGACGCTCTTCACCTCCTCGCCGAGGCGGGCGAAATCCGCGGAAAGGATGCTGGGGGCGATGCGATAGGTCTTCATGGGCCGGTCGTTGCCGACGATTCTAGGGAACCTCGAGAAACAGGCTTTCCGGTTTCCTCTGCCGGCGGCCTGCCAAAATGGCGCATGGCCAAACCCGAGTTCACCACGAGCGTCGCCGTTCGCCACCTGCCCGAGCAATCGGACCGCGACGCTGGCCAGTACGCCTTCGCGTACACGGTCACGGTCAGGAACAGCGGCGACGTGACGGGGCAGCTGGTCGCGCGGCGCTGGGTCATCACCGACGCGAACGGACATGTCGAGGAAGTGCGGGGCCTGGCGGTGGTCGGCCACCAGCCGGTCCTCAAGCCCGGCGAGTCCTACGAGTACACGAGCTGGACGCGCCTGGCAACGCCGAACGGCACGATGCGCGGCACCTTCTACTGCATGACCGAGGATGCCCGTCCTTTCGAGGCCGACATCCGCGAGTTCGGCCTGACGCTGGCCTCGGCACTGCACTAGCGCTGCGCTACAAGAGGAAGGCGACGACGGCGACCGCTGTCGGCGCGAGCGCGCCGAGCAGCAGACCGCCGGCGCCGATCGATTCATCGTCGAAGCCCCTTCTGAGCAGGGCAACGCCTGCCGGATTGGGCGCATTGGCGATGACGGTGAGCCCGCCACCGGCGACGGCTCCGGCGACCAGCATGTACTTCGCCGGATCGCTCATGCCGACGATCAGCGAGCCGAGGTAGGTCAGCGCGGCGTTGTCGGTCAGCGCCGTCAGGCCGAGCGCGCCGAAGAACAGCGCCGTGGGCTGCAAGCCGGCGACGATCGGCTGCAGCCACCATTGCTGCATTCCGCCGAGGACGACGAGGCCGGCCAGGAAGAAGGCGACGAGCAGCGCCTCCTTGAGGATCAGCGGGCTCTGGTATCGCGCATAGGCCTGCGTGAAACCCATGAAGAGCAGAAGCAGGCCGAGAAAGACGACCGGGTGGTGCGCGAACAGCACGACCGCAGCGAGAAAGGAGAAGTGGATCACCGTCACCAGCGGGGGCACGCGGGCCGCGCCGCTCCCCGAGACCGCCGGCAGGACCCCGATCAGATGCTTGCGCAGCGCCAGCACCGCACCGGTGGCGTTGACGAGCACGGCAACGACTGCCTTCCAGCCGAAGTGCTCCAGCATGAAGGCGCTGTCCCAGTTCCACGTCGACGCGACGATCAGGACTGGCGGTGCGGCGAACGAAGTGAGCGTGCCGCCGATGGAAATGTTGACGAAAAGCACGCCGAGCGCGCCGTACTTGAGGGGCTCGGGAATGCCGGGGCGAAAGACGAGCGGCGCCAGCATCAGCGCGGCTAGCGTCATCGCCGCCGGCTCGGTGATCAGCGAGCCGAGCAGCGGCACCAGCGAGAGGCACGACCAGACCTGGACCAGCTCGGCGCGCAGGGGCAGGCGTCGAGCCGCCCACTCCAGCAGCGCCGCGATCGCTTCGAGCACCGGGCGCGACCCGGCGACGACCATGATGGCGAAGACGAACAGCGGCTCGGCGTAGCTTCGACTTTCGGCGTACTCGACGGCGCGCTCGCCGCCGCTGACGATCGCGATCGCGACAACGAGCACCGCCGCCCAGAGACCGAAGACGACTTCGACCTCGCCGAGCAGGTGCAAGAGGCCGGCGTGCCGAGGCATGCGACGGGCGAGACGCTCGAAGAACTTCGTAGAGAAGGTGTGCGCCAGGGCGAGCGCGAAAAGAATCGCGGCGACGACGTCGATGCTCGGCATGGCGTGCGATTGTCGTCGTGGGCCGCCCGCGCCGCGCGACAGGCGCGCCCGAGTTCAGTCGTCGCCGCGGCGCTCGCCGCGGCGGCGTCCGGCGAACATCGTCCACCAGACGATGGCGACGAGCAGGACGAGCGCGCCCAGGGCTTCCAGCAGAATGACCCACATGACGATCGCCTTCCAGGGCGCACGAAGCGCGGCGAGGGCCATTCTAGGAATGCTCGGCGCGGCGCTCGCCGCCTGCTCGAGCACGATGGCACCCGTGCCGGCGCCCGGGCCTGTCGCTCCGGGCGCCGCAGCACGGCCCGAGGCGGCGGCGCCGGCGGCCAGCGCGGCACCGACCAGTCTGCCTGCGGCGCCGGCTGCGGCGGTGGTGCTGCGACCCCATTCGCGCTGGCTCGCCGCCGCGTGGTCCGATCTGCCGGGCTGGAACGTCGATCGCAGCGCCCAGGTCTGGCCCGCGTTCCTGCGCAGCTGCGAGCGGCCGGCGGCGAGCTGGGCGGCGGCGTGCGCCGACGCCAGGCGCGACGCGCCGGGCCGGTTGGGCGACGACGCGGCGACGCGCGCCTGGCTCGAGGCGCACCTGCGCCCCTGGCGGGTCGAGTCCGTGGAGGGCGAAGGCGCGGGGCTCGCCACCGGATACTTCGAGCCGCTCGTCGAGGCGTCGCGCATCGCCCGGCCGGGCTTTCGCGTCGCCCTGCATGCACCTCCGGCCGACCTCGCGACGCGAACCCCCTACTGGACGCGGCAGCAGCTCGACACCTTGCCCGCCGCACGCAAGTCGTTGCAGGGCAGCGAGATCGCCTGGCTGCGCGATCCGCTCGATGCCTTGCTGCTGCAGGTGCAGGGCTCGGGAAGGCTCGTCTTCGTCGATCCGAAGAGCGGCACGCGATCGCTCGTTCGCGTCGCCTTCGCCGCGCACAACGACCAGCCCTATCGATCGGTCGGGCGCTGGCTCGTCGAGCGCGGCGAGCTGACGCTCGAGCAGGCGTCGTGGCCCGCGATCCGCGCCTGGGCGAAGCAGAATCCGAAGCGCATCGACGAGATGCTGTGGAGCAACCCGCGCGTCGTCTTCTTTCGCGAGGAGCTGCTCCCGGACCCCGAGATCGGGCCCAAGGGCGCGCAAGGCGTGCCGCTGACCCCGGGGCGCTCGATCGCAGTCGACCCGCAAAGCGTTCCTTACGGGACGCCGGTCTGGCTCGACACGACCGAGCCGCTGTCGGCAACGCCGCTGCGCCGCCTCGTCGTCGCCCAGGACACCGGCACGGCGATCTCGGGCGCGGTGCGCGCCGACTACTTCTGGGGCTGGGGCGACGACGCCGAAGCCCAGGCCGGCCGCATGAAGCAAGGCCTGCGCATGTGGGTACTGTGGCCGCGCTGAGCCCTTTAGATCGCCGCGATGCAGGCGGGGTCGTGCCTAAGTACCATTCGACGGCACGTAGATGAAGCCCAGACTCTGCCCCGGTCGCGAAAGGTTCGCCCCGCACGCGACGACGAATGCCGAGCAGCATCGCTCACCCGGAGACCCGCATCATGACTCGCCGCCCCTTTCTCGCCGCCCTGTCCGCGCTGGGCCTCGCCCCCAAGCTCGCGGCCGCGCAGGGCCCGACGCCCAAGATCGACAAGCTGACGCTGTCGGACGCCGACTGGAAGAAGCGCCTGCCCGCCGACGCCTACGAAGTGCTGCGCCACGAGGGCACCGAGCGTCCCGGGACGAGCCCGCTCCTCGCCGAGCACCGCAAGGGCAAGTTCCATTGCATTGCCTGCGACCTGCCGCTCTTCTCGTCGGAGACGAAGTTCGAGAGCGGCACCGGCTGGCCGAGCTTCTACGCATCGTTGCCGGGAGCGGTCCTCACCAAGACCGACCTCATGCTCCTCGTGCCGCGCACCGAATACCACTGCGCGCGCTGCGAAGGCCACCAGGGCCACGTCTTCGACGACGGCCCGGCGCCGACCGGCAAGCGCTATTGCAACAACGGCGTGGCGCTGAAGTTCGTCGCCGCCTGAGCCCGGAGCAGCGGCGCCGCACCGGCCTTTCGGCCGAGGCGGCCAGGGCGATCCTTCCTTAGACTTCGTGCATGGCCAGCACCGGCATCGAGCCTGCATCGATCGCTCCCGAGCTCGATCCCACCGACCCCTGGGCACGCGAGGCGCAGACCTTTCCGCGCCTGAGCCCGGAGATGGCGGCACGCCTCGCCCGATACGGCAGCGAAGAGTCGCTGCCGGCGCAGACCGTCCTGTTCTCGCGCGGCGACCGCGGCGCGGATTTCTTTTTCGTTCTCGAAGGCGCGATCGAGATCCTCGACACCGCCGACGACGGTACGCCGCACGTCATGCGGTCGCACCGCGAACACCAGTTCAGCGGCGAGCTCACCCAGTTCAACGACCGGCAGATCCTGGTCAGCGGCCGGACCGGGCCGGCGAGCCGCGTCGTCCGCGTCAAGCGTGCCGACTTTCGCCGCCTCGTGACGGGCGAGCCCGACATCGGCGAGATCGTCATGCGCGCCTTCATCCTGCGCCGCGTCGGCATGCTTCGCCACGGACAGGCCGGCGTCGTCCTGATCGGCCCCGCGCACAGCGCCGACACCCTGCGCCTCGAACAGTTCCTGACACGCAACGGCTATCCGCATCGCCTCATCGACACCGTGCACGACGGAGCATCGACCGGCTTTCTCGAGTGCTTCGGGGTCGTGCCTTCGGAGCTGCCCGTCGTCATCGTTCCCGGCGACCGGGCGCTGCGCAATCCGTCGCTCGCGGCACTCGCCGACGACCTCGGCCTCACCGAGAACTTCGATCACGAGGGCGTCTTCGACGTCGCCGTCGTCGGTGCCGGGCCGGCCGGCCTCGCCGCCGCCGTGTACGCGGCCTCGGAAGGCCTGCAGACCATCGTCGTCGAAAGCCTCGCTCCCGGCGGCCAGGCCGGCACCAGCTCGAAGATCGAGAACTACCTCGGATTTCCGACCGGCATCAGCGGCCAGGCGCTGGCCGGCCGGGCCCAGGTCCAGGCGCAGAAGTTCGGCGCTCGCCTGGCCGTCTCGCGCGCCGTGACCGGCCTCGAGTGCGACGACACACCCTACCAGCTCCGCCTCGAGGACGGCGCCGCGATCCGCACGCGGGCCATCGTCATCGCGACCGGGGCGCGCTACCGCAAGCTCGATGTTCCGGGCTACGAAGCCTACGAAGGCCAGGGCATCTACTACGCGGCGACGGCGATGGAGGCCGATCTGTGCCGCGACGTCGAGGTCATCGTCGTCGGCGGCGGCAACTCGGCCGGCCAGGCCGCGGTCTTTCTCGCTGGCTCGGCGAAGCACGTGCACGTGCTGATCCGCAGCGCCGGACTGGCGGCGACGATGTCGGACTACCTGGTGCAGCGCATCGAGCGCTCGGCGCACATCAGCCTGCACGCGCACTCGGAAGTGAGCGCGCTCGCGGGCGCGCCGGCGCTCGAGCGCGTCACCTGGCGCAACCGCCGCTCCGGCGCCGAAACGACGCGGCCCGTCTCGGCGATCTTCGCGATGATCGGCGCCGAGCCGAACACGCGCTGGATCGGCGACTGCCTGGCGCTCGACGCGCAAGGCTTCGTCGTCACCGGAAGCAAGGCCGGCGCCAGCGCCGATTCGCCGTACGCGACCTCGCGACCCGGGGTCTATGCCGTCGGCGACGTGCGCTCAGGATCGGTCAAGCGCGTCGCCGCCGGCGTCGGCGAGGGCTCGGTCGTCGTCCAGGCTGTGCACCGCTTCCTCCACCCGGCGGCCGCCTGACCTCCGGTTCGCCTCGCGACCCGGACGTGCCTTCGGCCCGCTCGCGCAGCAGGCGGCGCTCGCTTTCGTTGCGCGTCATCTCGGCCGCACGCGCGAACTCGGCGCGCGCCTCGTTGACGCGGCCGAGCTTGTGCTGCTCGACGGGCTCGACGATGAGCCACATGTACGACATCGGACCTCGGCTGGGCTGGAGCCTACCAAAGCCGCACGCCGGACGACTTCGCGCGCGCAAAGTCCGTGTCCCCGGCGCCGCGGCAACGACTCCCTAGAATTCGCGCTGACGCGCCTTCTGGTCACGAGCCGGCAGCGCGCGCTTGGCTGCGCAAATCCTGCCGGAGTGTCGAACGATGAATGCCCCCCTGCCCGAGGCGATCCGCAAGGCGCTGGACAGCGTCACGCTCGACGACAAGTACAGCCTGGAGCACGGGCGCGCGTTCATGAGCGGAGTGCAGGCGCTCGTGCGCCTGCCGATGCTGCAGAGGAAGCGCGACGCGATGTTCGGCCTGAACACGGCCGGCTTCATCAGCGGCTACCGCGGCTCGCCGCTCGGCGGCTACGACCAGGCGCTGTGGCAGGCGAAGACCCATCTGGCTGCGCAGAACATCGTCTTCCAGCCGGGCGTCAACGAAGAACTCGCCGCCACCGCCGTGTGGGGAAGCCAGCAGCTCGACCTCTACCCCGAAGCGAGGAAGTTCGACGGCGTCTTCGGCATCTGGTACGGCAAGGGCCCGGGCGTCGACCGCTGCTCCGACGTCTTCAAGCACGCCAACATGGCGGGTACCGCGAAACACGGCGGCGTGATCGCGCTGGCCGGCGACGACCACATTGCCAAGAGCTCGACCGCGGCGCACCAGAGCGACCACATCTTCAAGGCCTGCGGCCTGCCGGTGTTCTTTCCGTCCTCGGTGCAGGACATCCTCGACATGGGCCTGCACGCCTTCGCCCTGAGCCGCTTCGCCGGGGTCTGGTCGGCGATGAAGACGATCCAGGAGATCGTCGAGTCGTCGTCGAGCGTGCTCGTCGACCCGGATCGCGTGGACATCATCGTCCCCGAGGACTTCCGCATGCCGCCGGGCGGCCTGCACATCCGCTGGCCGGACGCGCCGCTCGAGCAGGAAGCGCGGCTGATGGACTACAAGTGGTACGCCGCGCTCGCCTACGTGCGCGCGAACCGCCTCAACCACAACGTCTACGAAGGGCCGAACGACCGCTTCGGCATCATCGCGTCGGGCAAGGCCTACAACGACACGCGCCAGGCGCTCTCGGACCTCGGCCTCGACGACGAGACCTGCCGCCACATCGGCCTGCGCCTGCACAAGGTCAACGTCGTCTGGCCGCTCGAGGCGACCATCTCGCGCGAGTTCGCGCAAGGCCTGCAGGAGATCCTCGTCGTCGAGGAGAAGCGCCAGGTCATCGAGTACCAGCTGAAGGAGGAGCTGTACGGCTGGCGCCCCGACGTGCGGCCCAGGGTGCTCGGCAAGTTCGACGAGCCCGAAGGCGACGGCAGCGGCGGCGAGTGGAGCCAGGCGAATCCGAGCCAGCACTGGCTGCTGCGCGCGCAGGCCGACCTGACGCCGTCGATCATTGCCAAGGCGATCGCCAAGAGGCTCGCCAAGCTCGGCGTCGACGGCGAAGTCTCGGCGCGGATGGCGATGCGCATCGCCCTGATCGAGGCGAAGGAGCAAAGCCTGGCAGTCACGACCGTCGGCGACGGCAGCAGCGCCGTCGCCCGGTCACCGTGGTTTTGCAGCGGCTGCCCGCACAACACGAGCACCAAGGTGCCCGAAGGCTCGCGCGCCGTCGCCGGAATCGGCTGCCACTACATGGCGGTCTGGATGGACCGCTCGACCGTCAGCTTCAGCCAGATGGGCGGCGAAGGCGTGTCGTGGGTCGGCCAGGCGCCGTTCACGACCGACAAGCACATCTTCGCCAACCTCGGCGATGGCACCTACTTCCATTCGGGCCTGCTCGCGGTCCGTCAGGCGATCGCTGCCAAGGTCAACATCACCTACAAGATCCTCTTCAACGATGCCGTCGCGATGACCGGCGGCCAACCGATCGACGGCACGCTGCAGGTCCCCGAGATGACGCGCGAGCTCGACGCCGAAGGCGCCCGCCGCGTCGTCGTCGTCAGCGACGAGCCGGAGAAATACGCGCCGGCCGACGTGAAGTCACGCCTCGCACCAGGCGTGACCGTGCATCATCGCGACGACCTCGATCGCATCCAGAAAGAGCTGCGCGAGATCCCCGGCTGCACCGTGATCGTCTACGACCAGACCTGCGCCACCGAGAAGCGCCGGCGCAGGAAGCGCGGCACGATGGAAGACCCGGCCCGCCGCGTCATCATCAACGAGCTGGTCTGCGAAGGCTGCGGCGATTGCTCGGTACAGAGCAACTGCCTGTCCGTCGAGCCGGTCGAGACCGAGTTCGGGCGCAAGCGCCGCATCAACCAGAACAGCTGCAACAAGGACTACTCGTGCCTGAAGGGCTTCTGCCCGAGCTTCGTCACGGTCGAGGGCGGCAAGTTGAAGAACGCGAAGAAGGGCAGCGCTGCGCGGCCTCGCCTGTCGAGCGTGAATGCGCCCGCCGACCCGGTGCTGCCGGTCGCCGAGAAGCCCTGGGGGATCGTCGTCGCTGGAGTCGGTGGCACCGGGGTCATCACGATCGGCCAGCTGCTCGGCATGGCGGCGCATCTGGAAGGCAAAGGCATCGTCACGCAGGACGCGGCCGGGCTGGCGCAAAAGGGCGGAGCGACGTGGAGCCACATCCAGATCGCCAACCGCGCCGAGGCGATCCTCTCGACCAAGGTCGGCACGGCGGAGGCCGACCTCGTCATCGGCTGCGATCCGATCGTCGCCGCGAACAAGGTGACGCTCGCCGTCATGCGCAGCGGACGCACCTACGTCGCGCTGAACACGCACGCGACGCCGACCGCCGCATTCGTCGCCGACCCCGACTGGCAGTTCCCTGCCGGTCAGTGCGAATCGCTGGTGCTCGAGGCCGCCGGTCCCGATCACGTCGGCAAGCTCGACGCCGACACCCTGGCCGTGCAGCTGCTCGGCGATTCGATCTATACCAACCCGCTGATGCTCGGCTACGCCTGGCAACAGGCCCGCGTGCCGATCGGCCATGCGGCGCTGATGCGGGCGATCGAGCTGAACGGCGTCCAGGTCGACAACAACAAGGCAGCGTTCGAATGGGGCCGCCGTGCCGCGGCCGAGCCGCACGCGGTGAAGGCGCTCGTCAAGGCGGGCCGGGTGATCGAGCTGGTGAAGCGCTCGACGAACGTCGACGACCTGATCGCCAAGCGCGTCGAGTTCCTGACCGCTTACCAGAACGCCGGCTACGCAGCGCAGTACAAGAGCCTCGTCGACAAGGTGCGCGCCAAGGAAGCCGAGCTCGTGCTCTCGCACACGGCGACCAAGCCGGAGCCCGCGAGGCCGAGCACCAAGCTCACCGAAGCCGTCGCCCGCTACCTTTTCAAGCTGATGGCCTACAAGGACGAGTACGAAGTCGCGCGCCTGCACAGCGACACGAAGTTCCTCGACAAGGTGGCGGCGCAGTTCGAAGGCAAGCTGGGCGAAGACTTCCAGCTCCACTATCACCTCGCGCCGCCGATGATCGCCAGGCACAACGAATTGGGCGAGCTGCAGAAGAAGGCGTTCGGGCCGTGGATGCTGAAGGCGTTTCGCGTCCTGGCGCGCCTGAAGGGCTTGCGCGGCACGCCGCTCGATCCGTTCGGCCGGACCGAGGAGCGGCGTACCGAGCGCGCCTTGATCGCCGAGTACCGCGAATCGATCGAAGAGGTGCTGCGCACGCTGGGGCCGGCGAACCTGGCGCTCGCCGTCGAGATCGCGCGCGTTCCCGAGACGATTCGCGGCTACGGCCACGTCAAGGCGCGCCATCTCGAAGCGGCGCGTCCGAAATGGGATGCGCTGATGGCCGAGTGGCGAGCCGGGCCGCTGCATCTCGGCGCGGGCGCGGACTCGCGCCTGGCGTACCTCGAGGCGCAGGACACGATGCCCTCGACCCAGCCGCTCGATACGCAACCGTCGAGCTGAGGCCGCACCGGCGGCGGCCGACCGCAAGCCCGTCGCGCGAGCCTGCAGACTGTCGGTGCGAGCCGACGCCCTGTCGCAACGCGCTTGGCCGCAGGCGCGCGTGCCCCTAGAGTGCGCCGCAATCCGTTGCCGCGTTCCCGACCATGCCGACTCCCCCCGCGCCGCCCTCGCCTTCCGCCACGCCGACCCGCAACGGCTGGCAGCACTTTCGCGACGACGTTGTTCGCCTCTTCCACACCTACGCGAACTGGCTCGTCGGCATCAGCTGGACGCGCTTCATTCTTCTCTCCCTCCTGCTGCTGATCGCTTCGGCGATTCTTTCCGACCTCGCTGCCAGCCGCCCGGCCGGCACGGAAGAAGTGACGATCACACCGACCCCACCTTCCCCGCCCGGGCATGAGCCAGCGGTGAAGATCGAAAAGAAAGACTCGCGCGGTCGCGACGTGACGATCTCGATCGACAAGTACGGCGTTCGGATCACGCCGACGGTTCCGCCGGCCGCGGGGGCGTCGGCTGCGGCCGCTGCCGCCTCTGCTGCGGCATCGGCAGCGAGCGCGGGCGACTCGCCAAGCGTCGAGATCAAGCTGCCCGCCGGCGCCGACAGCGAGGCAGTGCGCGAAGCCGTCGAAGAAGCGCGCACCGCGGTCATCGAGGCGATTCGCGAATCGCAGCGCGCCGCCGAGGACGAAGCCAAGCAAGCAGCCGAATCCAACGAGAAGACCGTGCGCACGATTCGCCGCATTCGCGCCGAGGAATCGAAGCCGCCCCTGACCGGCCTGGCGTTTCTCTTCATCGTCGCCTCGACGATCCTCAAGATCACCTACAAGGGGACGATCCAGGCCGAGGTGAAGGCAGCCGCAGCAACCGAGACGGCGGAATCGGAGCAGCTCAAGCGCCAGGTCGTCGAAGCGCGAATGGCGGCGATGCAGGCCCAGGTCGAGCCGCACTTCCTCTTCAACACGCTCGCCTCGATCGACCACCTGATCGAGACCGATCCGGCGCGCGCCAGCCAGATGCAGAAGAACCTGATCGCCCTGTTGCGCGCCTCGATGCCGTCGATGCGGGACGCCAGCCCGGGCGCGCACAACCTCGGCCGCGAAATGGCGGTGATCCGCCCTTACCTCGAGATCCTCAAGGTGCGCATGGAAGACCGCCTGCAGACGCACATCGACGTGCCCGAGGGGCTCCTCTCGGCCGAGTTCCCGTCGATGATGATCCAGTCGCTGGTCGAGAACGCGATCAAGCACGGCCTCGAGCCGAAGGCCGAAGGCGGCAAGCTGGAGGTCTCGGCGCAGATCGTGCATGGCATGCTCTCCGTCACCGTCGCCGACACGGGCCTGGGCTTCGGCCGGGCCGCGACCGCCGGCACCGGCGTCGGCCTGGCCAATATCCGCGAGCGGCTGAAGCTGCTGTACGGCGACAAGGCGTCAATGGTCGTCGCCGACAATGTTCCGAGCGGCACGGTCGTCACCCTGGCCGTGCCCTACCAGGCGCAACCGCGCGAAGGAGTCAACGCATGATCAGATCCTTGAGCCGCGCCCTGGCGATCCTGCTGCTCGTGCTGGTCGTCATCGTCACCGCGCTGATGGCCGCCGCCTGGACGATGCTGCCGCTGGATCACACGGCGCTGACCTTGCACGGCGAAACGTTTTCGCTCGCCGACCTGCAGGGCTCGAGCGCCGTTGTCTTTTTCATCCTGGCCGTCGCTGCGGTCGTCATCGCGCTCGTTGCCGCGATCGCCGCGGTCGTCGTCGGGCTCGGCCTCGGCGCGCTCGGCATCGCCGTCGGCCTGCTCGTGACGGTCGCCGCGCTGGCGCTCGTCGCCGCGCCGTTCGCGCTGATCGCGTGGGCGGTCTGGCAACTCGTGCGGACGCGCCCGGCGCCGGTCGGCATCGGTCCATGACGACGACCGCCGTCATCGCCGACGATGAGCGGCTGCTGCGCGAGCAGTTGCGCGCGCGCCTCGCCGACGTCTGGCCCGAGCTCGTGATCGCCGGAGAAGCGAAGAACGGGACTGAAGCCGTCGAGCTGGTCGAGCGCCTGCATCCGGACATCGTCTTCCTCGACATCCGCATGCCTGGAATGAACGGCATCGACGCGGCGCGGGCGATCGCCCAGCTGCCGATCGACGAAGACGGCGACGACGACGCTGCAGCAGGCGCGGGCGCCCGGCCGTGGCGCGGCTGCGAGATCGTCTTCATCACCGCCTACGATCAGTACGCGGTCGAGGCCTTCGAGCAAGGCGTCGTCGACTATGTCCTCAAGCCCGCCGAACGCGAGCGGCTCCAGGTGACGGTCGAGCGCTTGCGCCGGCGCCTCGCCGCGCGCGGCAGCGACGAAGGTCCCGACGCCAGCGGCATGCAGCGCCTCCTGCAAAAGCTTGCCGAGAAGATGAGCCCCGGTGCCGTACCGCGCTTGCGCTGGGTCCAGGCGACGGTCGGCACGAGCATCCAGATGATCCCGGTCGAGGACGTGCTCTTCTTCATCTCCGACGAGAAGTACACGCGGGTGCAGACCACGACGCTCGAGGCGCTGATCCGCAAGCCGATCAAGGAGCTCGTCGCCGAGCTCGACGCCGACATGTTCTGGCAGATCCACCGCTCGACGCTCGTCAACACCCACGCCATCGCCGCCGTGACTCGCGACCTGCGCGGCCGGCAGCTCGTCGCCGTGCGCGGCCACCCGGAAAAGCTCGAGGTGAGCCGCAGCTACGGGGGGTTGTTCAAAGGCATGTAGGCGCGGCGTCCGCGAACGCCGCGCCGGCAGCGAGCCTCAGAGAGACGCACCGCACATGCAGTGGACGACCGCCGCGAACGGCTTCCTGCGTTGCGCAATCTCGGCGACCCAGCCGAGCTCGCGCTGCGCGTCGCGCGCAACCGCGGGCGGCACGCCGAGTCCCGCCAGGCGCGCGTCGATCCCGGCGCCGATGCCGCTCTCGATGCTCGCGTTGAACATCGCCACCAGGCGCGCCAGCGTCCCCGGCTCGCGCTCGATGTAGAGGAGGCGCGGCTTGTCGCCGAGCTTGGCGCGCGTCGCCGCCGACTTGACGGCGTCGGCGAAGAGTCCCAGCTTGTCGACCAGACCGCGCTCCTTGGCCTGGGCGCCGGACCAGACGCGGCCTTGCCCAACCGCATCGATCTTGTCGCGTGTCGTCTTGCGCGAGGCCGCCACCTTGCTCGTGAAGTCGACGTAGACGTGGTCGACGCTCTTCTGGATCACGTCGGCCAGGCGCGGATCGAGCGGCAGGCGTGGATCGCCGGCGTTGGCGAGCCAGGTCGTTCCGAGCCCGGCCGGATGGACGCCGATCTTGGCCAGCGTCTGGTCGGCCGTCGGCAGCAGGGCGAACACGCCGATCGACCCGGTGATGGTCGCCGAGTCGGCAACGATCTCGTCCGACGCGGTCGTGATCCAGTAGCCGCCCGATGCAGCGACGTCACCCATCGAGACGACGACCGGCTTTCCCGCGGCGCGCGTGAGCTCGAGCTCGCGGCGCACGAGCTCGGAGCCGAAGGCGCTGCCGCCGGGCGAGCTGACGCGCAGCACAATCGCCTTGACGTCCTTGTTGTCGCGCGCCTTCCTGATCAGGTTCGCCGTCGACAAGCCGCCGACCTGTCCGGGCGGCGCCGTGCCGTCGACGATGTCGCCCTCGGCGACAACGACGCCGATCGCATCGCCGCTCAGCGTCGGCTTGATGCGGGCGAGGTAATCCTCGAAGGAGACCTGGCGAAAGGTCTTCTCGTCCTCGTCCTTCGCACCGCGCTCGATCATCATGGCGCGCAGCTCGTCGCGCGTCTTCAGCGCGTCGACCGCTTTCTCGGCGACAGCGAACCTGGCGAGGTCGCCGCCGGCGGCGGCCAGGCGCGCCGGCAGGTCGTCGATGGTGCGCATCAGCGATCCCGGGGGGAGCTTGCGCTGCTTCTCGACGTCGTCGGTGTAGGTCTTCCACAGCGACGCATAGAGCGCGGTCTCGGCCTCGACGGCGGCGGCCGACGGCGCATTTGCGATGAAGGGCTCGGCGAAGCTCTTGTAGGTGCCGACGCGTATCAGGTTGACGGTGACACCGAGCTTGTCGAGCGCGTCCTTGTAGTAGTTGCGCAGGCTGCCGATGCCGCTGATCGTCACCGCGCCCATTGGATGCAGATAGACCTCGTCGGCATGCACGGCGACGTAGTACTGGCGCTGGTCGTACGACGAGCCCCAGGCGACGACCTTCTTGCCGCTGGCGCGAAAGCGGTCGACCGCCGCGGCGACCTCGCGCAACGTCGAGAAGCCGGTCGGCTGGAGGTCGTCGAGGATCAGGACGACGCTCGAGATCTTGGCGTCGGTCGCGGCCGTGTCGAGCACGGCGACGACGTCGCGCAGCTGCATTTTCTGCGCGCCCTCGCCGCGCACCTGGTCGAGCGCGGTCGAGCGCAGGTTGCCGCTCTTCTGCTCGCCGATCGGGCCGTCGAGGTTGAGGACGAGCGCTGTCTTCTCGGACAGCGCTGGCGGACCGCTCTTGGCCAGTGCGACGATGACGACGACGACGATGGTGAGGAAGATCAGGTTCAGGACGACGCGCCGGCTCACGTCGATGAAACGCCAGGCGCTCGCGAAGAACCTGCGCGTTGGGCCGGGTTGAGACGCTGACATCGAGAGAGCTCCGGGCGACGATGAAGCTGCGTAGCTTAAGCGACGGCACCGTTTGCGGCTTCGCGCTAGCGCCGATCCGTTGCCGGGCGCCGCGTGGTGTATTCTGTATACAGACCAATCCCCGACTGCGTTGAGCGCCCGCCTGATCCGCCTGCAAGCTGCGCCCGACCTCGTCGAGCGTGTCTATGGCGCGCTGCTCGACGCCATCAGCGAAGGGTCGCTGGCGCCGGGCGCACGGATCACGCAGGAAGAGATTGCGTTGCAGCTCGCCGTCTCGCGCCAGCCGGTGCTGCAGGCGCTGCAGCTGCTCAGGAAGGACGGGCTCGTCAAAGATGCGCCCGGCCGTGGCGTCGTCGTCGCGCCGCTAGAGCCGGGCTGGATCGCCGATGTCTACGAAGTCCGCGGCGCACTCGACATGCTCGCGGCCCGGCTCGCCGCCGAGCGCGGCGCGAGCATCGACCCAAAGTACGTCGAGCAGGGGCGGCGCGCCGCGCGCGGGCGCAGCATCAGGGCCATGATCGAGGCCGACATGGCGTTTCACAACGCCATCTACGCCGCTTCTGGCAACCCGCTGGTCGGGCAGAGCGCGCGCGTGCACTGGGTCCATCTGCGCCGCGTCATGGGCGCGGCGCTGCGGTCGTCGCGGCAGCGCGAGACGGTGTGGAACGAGCACGAAGCGATCGCCGAAGCGATCGGCGCCGGCGACGCCAAGCGCGCCGAGCGACTGATCGGCCAGCATGCGCGGCAAGCGAGCGAAGCCCTGCTCGCCCGCCTGGCGCAAGTCCTCGAATTCCCATTGGAAAGCACGCCATGAGACTCGACCCGGAGCAGATCACGCAATTCGACCGCGAGGGCTACCTGTTCTTTCCCGGGCTCTTCTCGCCCGAGGAGACCGCCGCCCTGAGCGCCGCAGTGCCCGAGCTGTACAGCCGGCGCGAGGCGTACAACGTGCGCGAAAAGGGAAAGGACGCGGTGCGGACCAACTTCGCGGCGCACCTCTACAGCGAGCCGTTCGCCCGCCTGGCGCGGCACCCGCGCATGGTCGAGCCGGTCGAGGACCTGCTCGGCGAGAGGCTTTACATGCACCAGTTCAAGATCAATGGCAAGGCCGCCTTCGACGGCGACGTCTGGCAATGGCACCAGGACTACGGCACCTGGCTCAACGACGACCTGATGCCGGCCGCGCAAGCCATGAATGTCGCCATCTTCCTCGACGACGTCAGCGAGTTCAACGGCCCGCTGATGTTCATCCCGGGCAGCCACAAGCGCGGAGTCATCGAGGCGAAGCACGACCTGACGACGACCAGCTACCCGCTCTGGACGATCGACCACGACTTGATCGCCCAGCTCGTCGAGCGCGCCGGGGGCAAGAGCGGCGGCATGGTCGCGCCGAAAGGGCGGGCCGGATCGATGATCCTGTTCCACGGCTGCCTCGTTCACGCATCGGGCTCCAACCTGTCGCCGTTCGACCGCGTCAGCGTCTACCTGAGCTTGTGCGCGGTCAGCAACCACATCCGTCGCTTCAAGCGACCGGAGTACATCGCGCATCGCGACTTCACGCCGATCGAATGCCTGCCGGACGACTGCCTGCTAAGAAGCTATCCGGTCGACCTGCCGTGGCGAGACGGCATGCCGGCGAGCGCTCTCGAGACCTCGGCCGACGCGCTGAAGATCGCCGCATGAGCCTTTACGCGCAACTGCAGAAGCGAGCTGCCGAGCACCGACCGATCCGCATCGGCCTGATCGGCGCGGGCAAGTTCGGCTCGATGTACCTGGCCCAAGTGCCGCGAACGCCGGGCGTCCACCTCACCGGAATCGCCGATCTGTCGCCGGCAGCGGCGCGTGCGAACCTCGCTCGAGTCGGCTGGGAGGATGAGCGAACGCGCGCGCCGACCCTCGACGAGGCGATCCGCAGCGGCGCGACGCACATCGGCGACGACTGGAGAGCGCTCGTCTCGCATCCGGCGATCGACGTCGTCGTCGAGTGCACCGGGCATCCGATCGCCGCCGTCGAGCATTGCCTGGCGGCGTTCGCGAACGGCAAGCAAGTCGTCAACGTCACGGTCGAGGCCGATGCGTTCTGCGGGCCGCTGCTCGCGAAGAAAGCGGCCGAAGCCGGCGTCGTGTATTCGCTCGCCTTCGGCGACCAGCCGGCGCTGATCTGCGACCTCGTCGACTGGGCCCGCACCTGCGGCTTTCCGGTCACGGCCGCCGGGCGCGGCCACAAGTGGCTGCCGCACTACTGCGAATCGACGCCCGAGACGGTCTGGGGCTACTACGGCCTGACGCCCGAGCAGGCGGCGCGCGGCGGCCTCAACCCGAAGATGTTCAACAGCTTTCTAGACGGCTCGAAGCCTTCGATCGAGTCGACCGCCGTCGCCAACGCGACCGGCCTGGCAGTGCCGAGCAACGGCCTCACCTACCCGCCGGCGAGCATCGCGGACATCCCCTTCGTGACGCGGCCGATCGCCGAAGGCGGCGTGCTCGAGAAGAAGGGCATGGTCGAGGTGATCTCGTCGCTCGAAGCGAACGGCCGGGCGATCCCGTACGACATCCGCATGGGCGTGTGGGTCACGGTCGAAGGCGAGACCGAATACATCCGCAACTGCTTCGAGGAATACAACGCTCACACGGACCCGAGCGGCCGCTATTTCACGCTCTACAAGCGCTGGCACCTGATCGGGCTCGAGGTCGGCATGTCGGTGGCGAGCGTGGCGCTGCGACGCGAAGCGACCGGCGTGGCGACCGCGTGGAACGCCGACGTCGTCGCCACCGCCAAGCGCGACCTGAAGGCCGGCGACGTGCTCGACGGCGAAGGCGGCTATACCGTCTGGGGCAAGCTGTTGCCGGCGCATACGTCGGCGCGCCTCGGCGGCCTGCCGCTCGGCCTGGCCCACGACGTGAAGATGACGCGCGCCGTGAAGAAGGGACAAAGCCTTTCCTGGGGCGACGTCGCGATCGACACGACGACGGCGGCGTACCGGCTGCGCCGCGAGATGGAATCGACCTTCGCCGCACCGCAGTTGAAGACGGCGTGATCGACCTTCTCGTTCGCGACGCCCTCGTCGTCGACGGAACGGGCGCGGCGCCGCGCCATGCCGACGTCGCCGTCGCCGGCGGCCGGATCGTCGGCGTCGGCTGGCGCCTCGCCGGCCCGGCACAACGGACGGTCGACGCCTCCGGTCTCGCCCTGATGCCCGGCATCGTCGACAGCCACACCCACTTCGACGCCCAGATCACCTGGGACCCGACGCTGTCGCCGTCGCCGGCGCTCGGCGTCACGACGGCGGTGATCGGGAACTGCGGCTTCACGATCGCGCCGTGCCGCGTCGCCGATCGCGAGCTGACGATGCGCAACCTCACCCAGGTCGAGGGCATGTCGCTAGCGGCGCTGCAGCAGGGCATCGCCTGGGACTTCGAGACCTTTCCCGAATACATGGCGCAGCTGCGCAAGCGCGGCTCGGCCGTCAACGTCGCCGCCTACGTCGGCCACTCGTCGGTGCGCACCTACGTGATGGGCCCCGACGCGACCCGGCGCGCCGCGACGACCGAGGAGATCGCGGCCATGCAGGCGATCGTCCGCGAAGCGATGGCGCACGGCGCCGTCGGCTTCGCCAGCAGCACGAGCCCGGCGCACAACGGCAAAGGCGGGCTGCCGATGCCGTCTCGCCTGGCGAGCGACGAGGAGATGGCGGCGCTCGTCGGCACCATGGGTGAAGGCGGGCGCGGCGTCTACATGCTGACCAAGGGCGGCCACACGTCGATGTCCTTTCTCGAGTCGCTCGCCGCGCTCGGCAGTCGCCCTGTGATGGTCGCCGCGCTGCTGCATAACGCAACGAACCCGCGTGCCGTGTTCGACGACCTCGACGCCATCGCCGCGGCCAACGCACGCGGCCGCCGCATGCTCGGCCAGGTCTCGTGCTGCCCGCTGACGATGGACTTCACGCTTGCCTCGCCGTACCCGGTCGAGGGCCTCGCGAGCTGGAAGCCGGCGCTCGGTCGTTCCGGCGCGGCGCTCGAGGCGGTGCTCGCCGATCCGGCGTTTCGCGTCGGCGTTCGCGCCGAGCTGGCGACGGCAACCACCTTTCGCCTCTTCAACGGCGAGTGGGACAAGGTCCACGTCGTCGAGACGGCGCGACGCGAGAACGCGCGCCACGAGCAGCGCAGCATCGCCGAAATCGCCCGCGAAGCGGGGCGCGATCCGCTCGACACGATGCTCGACCTCGCCCTGGACGAAGAGCTGCAGACGATCTTCACCGCGCAGCTCCTCAACAGCGACGAGGACGCCGTCGGCCGCATGCTCAACCACCCGCACAGCATCGTCAGCCTCAGCGATGCCGGCGCGCACCTGACGTTCTTCAACGATGCCGGCTTCGGCCTGCATCTGCTCGGCCACTGGTCGCGCGAGCTCGGTGCGATGAGCCTGGCGGAGGCGGTGCGACGCCTGAGCGCGCACCCTGCTTCCGTACTGGGCCTGGAAGGTCGCGGCCTGATCCGCGAAGGCTACGCCGCCGATCTGCTCCTGTTCGATCCGAAGACGGTCGGGCGCGGGCCGAAGCGCCGTGTCCATGACCTGCCCGGCGGCGCGCCGCGGCTGACGACCGATGCGCTCGGCGTGCACGGTGTCTGGGTCAACGGCCGGCAGGTCGCCGGCGCGTCCGGGCTGTTGCCCGACGTGCCGATGGCCGGCGAGCTGCTAACCCGGTTCGCTGCCTGAGCAACCGTCCCTGCGGGTCGGCAGAATCACGCCATGACCGACCTGTCGCTTGCCCGGCACATCGCGTCGCAGCTCGGCGATGCCGGTGAAGACCTCGACCCGGCCGAGACGGCCGAGTGGTGCGAGGCGCTCGACGCGCTGATCGCCGCGCACGGCGAGGCGCGTGCCCGCTTCCTGTTCGACGCGCTCCTTGCCCACGCGCGCCGCCGCGGCGTTCGCTGGCTGCCTTCGATGGTGACGCCGTACGTCAACACGATCGCCCTCGAGGCGCAGCCGCCTTTCCCCGGCGACCTGGCGATGGAGCAGCGCCTCGCCGCGCTGATGCGCTGGAACGCGCTGGCGATGGTGATGCGCGCCAATCGCGTCGAAACCGGCGGCTCGGCCGAGCTCGGCGGCCATATCGCCAGCTACGCGTCGGCCGCCGACCTGTTCGAGGTCGGCTTCAACCATTTCTTCCGTGCCCGCAACGACGCGTCAGGACAGCTCGGCGACCTCGTTTTCTTCCAGCCGCATTCGGCGCCCGGCGTCTACGCGCGGGCGTTCCTCGAAGGGCGCCTGTCGGCCGACGACCTGGCGCACTACCGACAGGAGCTCGTCGCTCCTGCACACAAGGCGCGCGGCCTGAGCTCGTACCCGCATCCGCAGCTGATGCCCGACTTCTGGCAGTTCCCGACCGGCTCGATGGGAATCGGCCCGATCAACGCGATCTACCAGGCGCGCTTCATGCGCTACCTCGCGCATCGTAGCCTGCTCCCCGCCGTGCAGGGACCGGTGCAACGTCGCGTCTGGGGCTTCTTCGGCGACGGCGAGATGGACGAGCCCGAATCGATCGCCGCGCTCTCGCTGGCGGCGCGCGAGCAGCTCGACAACTGCACCTTCGTCATCAACTGCAACCTGCAGCGCCTCGACGGGCCGGTGCGCGGCAACGGCCGCATCGTCGACGAGCTCGAGTCGCTCTTCGCCGGCGCCGGCTGGCACGTCGTCAAGTGCCTGTGGAGCAGCGATTGGGACGTGCTCTTCGCGCGCGACCGCGGCCACGCCCTGATGCGCGCGTTCGCGCAGACGGTCGACGGCCAGTTCCAGACCCTCTCGGCGAAGGACGGCGCGTTCAACCGCGAGGTCTTTTTCGGGCAGAACGACGAGCTGCGCGCCCTCGTCGCCGACCTGCGCGACGAAGACATCGACCGCCTGCGCCGCGGTGGCCACGACGCGGTGAAGATCCACGCCGCCTTCGCCGCCGCCGTCGCGCGCACCGGGCAGCCGACGGTCGTGCTGGCCAAGACGATGAAGGGCTACGCGATGGGCGGCGCGGCGCAGGGCAGGATGACGACGCACCAGGCGAAGAAGCTCGACAGCGCCGGCCTGCTCGCCTTCCGCGACCGCTTCGCCCTGCCGATGAGCGACGCCGATTGCGAACGGCTCGCCTTCTGCAAGCCGGCCGACGACAGCGCCGAGATCCGCTATCTGCTGAGCCGGCGGCGCGCCCTCGGCGGGCCGCTGCCGGCGCGGCGCAGCGACTGCGCGCCGCTCGCCGTCCCCGCGCTCGAGGCGACTGCCGCGTTCGCGCTGCACGCCGACGGCAAGGAGATGAGCACGACGATGGCGTTCGTGCGCATCCTTGGCAACCTGATGAAGGACGAGGCGCTCGGGCCGCGCGTCGTGCCCATCGTCGCCGACGAGGCGCGCACCTTCGGCATGGCGAGTTTGTTCCGCACGGTCGGCATCTACGCACCGCTCGGCCAGCTCTACCAGCCCGAGGACTCCGGCTCGATGCTCTCCTACCGCGAGGACAAGAGCGGGCAGATCCTCGAGGAAGGGATCACCGAGGCGGGCGCGCTGTCGTCGTGGACGGCGGCGGCGACGTCGTACTCGACGCACGGCCTGGCGATGCTGCCCTTCTACATCTACTACAGCATGTTCGGCTTCCAGCGCGTCGGCGACCTGATCTGGGCCGCCGCCGACCAGCGCGCGCGGGGCTTCCTGATCGGCGCGACCGCAGGGCGGACGACGCTGTCGGGGGAAGGACTGCAGCACCAGGACGGGACGAGCCACCTGATCGCCGCGACCGTGCCGAACTGCAAGGCCTACGACCCGGCCAACGCCTGCGAGCTCGCCGTCATCATCGACCACGGCATGCGCGAAATGCTCGAGCAGCAGAAGGACGTCTTCTACTACGTGACGGCGATGAACGAGAACGTCGCGCAGCCGTCGCTTCCCGCCGAAGCGCACGAAGGCGTGCTGCGCGGCATGTATCGCTTTCGCGCGTCGACGCGTGAAGGTGCCCGGCACGTGCAGTTGCTGGCCTCGGGCGCCATGCTCGGCGAAGCGATCAAGGCGGCAGCCGTGCTTGAGGCCGAGCACGGCGTCGCCGCCGACCTCTGGAGCGTGACGAGCTTCAGCGAGCTGGCGCGCGCCGGCGTCGCCGCCGAGACCGCGTGGCGACACGGCGCGACGAGCGTGCTGCGCACCTACGTCGGCGAGCAGCTCGCGCCGACGCGCGGCCCGATCGTCATCGCCACCGACTACGTGCGCGCCGTTCCCGAGCAGATCCGCGCCTTCCTGCCGCCGGGTCGGCGCTGCGTCACGCTCGGCACCGACGGCTTCGGCCGCAGCGACACGCGCGCCGCGCTGCGCGCGCACTTCGAGGTCGACGCGACGGCGATCGCCGGCGCGGCGCTACGCGCCCTCGGTTGAGGGGCGATGACCTTCCGGCCTGGTGCCGGCATTTCTTGTGCGGGCACGCCGGTCCGGCGCAGAATCGCCCGACGGCGAGCGAGCACGAATGGCGCCGCCGCGAGGAGGTTCGCGATGGTTCCTTCGGCCGCCGTCTCGCTGCCCAGCTCGCAGCGTCTGCCCGAGCTCGATGTCGTCCGCGGATTCGCGTTGCTCGGCATTCTCATCATGAACATGCCGGGCTTCGGCACCTCCTTCTTCGCGGAGGCCGACGGTTCGCATCTCTGGCCCGGTCGCATCGATCAGATCGCCGAGGCGACACGCGACCTGCTGTTCTCGGGCAAGTTCAACAGCATGTTCAGCCTCCTCTTCGGGATCGGCTTCACCTTGCAGTTCGCGCGCATGCAACGCGCCGCACCGCAGCGGGCAACGACGCTGTACTTGCGCCGGCTCGCCGTTCTCGCCGCAATCGGACTGCTGCACGCCGGTGCGTTCTGGACGGGTGATGTCCTGCACGTCTACGCCGGCCTCGGACTCCTGCTCGTTCTGGTCTTGCGCCGCGTGAGCGATCGCGCGATCGTCGTTCTCGTCGCCCTGTGCTTGCTCTATCCGGCCGTCTCGGGCGCCGTGCGGCTGCTGGTGACGACGCCGGAGCTCACGGCTGAACGTGTGGCGATCGCCCAGGCCTTCGAAGTGAGCAACAACGCCGCCTACGGGCATGGCTCCTTCTGGGACGCGGCCGTCGAGCATGCGCGCGAGTTCTCTTTCTTCTACCTCGACCCTTGGGCGCTGTGGAGCACGCTTGGTTTCTGGGTACAGATGGCGTTGACGATGCTGCTGGGCATCCTGGCCGGTCGCCATCGCTGGCCGCAGCGCATCGCCGAGCTGATGCCGCAGATCCGCCGTCTGCACGTCTGGACGCTCGTCGTCGGAGTGGCCTGCGGTATCGCGTTCACCGTCATCTGGGAAGTGCAGCGCGCCCCCGGGCCAACACCGTTGAAGGTGCTGGCCGGCATCGCCTATTGGCTCAGCCGCCTGTCGATGATGCTGTTCTACGTCCTGACAATCGTTCGCCTCATGCAGCGGCAGGGCTGGGCCCGACGCTTCGCGCCAATCGCCGCCGCCGGACGCATGCCCCTCACCAACTACCTCATGCAGACGGCGATCTGCACGATGCTGTTCTATGGCTGGGGCTTCGGCCTGTGGGGAAGGGTCGGCCCGGCGGCGGGCTTCGTCCTGGCCTTGGCCATCTTCTTCGTCGTGCAAGTGCCGTGGAGCGTCTGGTGGCTGCGGCGGCACGAGCAGGGACCTCTCGAATGGGCCTGGAGCCGCCTCACCTACGGCCGGGTCGACGCCAAACGCCTCGCCGGAACCCCCGTCGCCGGGCCGGGCTGAGCACGCGACCGGCAGGAGGCGCTTCGCTCAAAGCTGGAAAGCGAGCCAGAGCAGCAGGCCCTCGGAGAGATCGCGCAGCAGGCCAGGCTCGCCGGGCTCGAAGCGGCTGGCCCGGATCCGCTCGCCCTCGATCCACGCCGCGAAGCGGCGCACGTCGGCCGGCTCGTAGAAGGCGACCATCAGCTCGTAGTTGAGGAAGAGGCTGCGCAGATCGAGGTTGGCCGAGCCGGCGAGCGCGAACTGGTCGTCGATGACGACGGCCTTCGCGTGCAGCATCCACGGCACGAACCAGACGCGCGCGCCGGCGGCGACGAGATCGCGCAAAGGCCGGTGCCGGGCGACGTCGGCCAGGCGATGGTTGGAGCGCCGCGGCAGGACGAGATCGACCGCAACGCCGCGGCGCGACGCCAGCGTCAAGGCCATCAGCAGCGTCGCATCGGGGATGAAGTAGGGCGTGACGGCGAGAATGCGACGCCGGGCCATGAAGCAGCCCGAGAGCAGCAGCGCCTGCACCGTGTCGTCGACCTGTTCGGGGCCGCTCGGCACGAGTTGCGCGAGCGGGGCGTCGCTCGCTGCCGTGGCCTCGTCCGGCGACGGGCAGTGCAGCGTCGCCTCGGTGCGCGTCGCGTACGCCCAATCCTTTTCGAACTGCTCGCAGGCCCGGGCGACGATGCCGCCGCGCAGATCGAAGCTGAGATCGTGCCAGGCGTGATCGCGCAGCGAGTCGAAGGAGCGGTTCGAGGCCGTCGCGCCGACGGCGGCGTCGCCCTCGAAATACTCTGCAGCGAAATTGCGCCCCCCGCACCAGAGGCGCGCGGCGTCGGCGATGACCATCTTGCGGTGGTTGCGCAGGTTGGCCCGGCCGCGCAGGATCGAGCGGAACGGCGGGACGAACTTGACGACGACGACGCCGGATCGGCGCAGCGCCTTGACGTCGAGCCGGCCGCCGAGCCAGGCGCCGATGCCGTCGATGAGCAGACGCACGCGCACACCGGCTGCAGCGCGCCCACGCAAGGCCGCGGCGATCTCGTCGCCGAGGCGGTCGCGGGCAAGGATGAAGGTGCAGATGTCGAGCGTCTGCGTCGCGCCTGCGATCACCTCGAGCACGGCCAGGCGCGCCTGGCTGCCGTCGGCGTGGACGTGCAGCGCCTCGTACGGCGCCGCTGGGGCCAGGCCCATCGAGCGGCCGAGCCGGCGCGCCCAGAGCGACGCGACCTCGACGTCGTCGGGACCGGCCAACTCGATCGGCGGCAGCGCAAGCGCCGGCGCGTCGCGCATGCGGAGCTTGCGGCTGCCGAACATCAGGTAGAGCGGAATCGCGATGTACGGCAGCAAGGCGAGGGCGACGACCCAGGCGATCGCCGCCGGCGGATCGCGCCGCTGCGGCAGCGAGCGCGAGACGCCGACGTAGATGATCAGGCCGAGCGCGACCACGAGGCCGTGGATGGTCAGCAGATAGCGGCTGAAGAAGACGTCGAGGGTCATCGCACCCTCACCCCGCGCTGCGAAGAAGATGCTGCGCCGCCCTCAGGATGACACACCGGCCAAGCGGGCCGGCAGCTCACTTCTTGCGGTACTTGCGCAGCGCAGCGTACTGCGCCGCTGCCATGATCAACTCGTTCTGCGCCTTCGCGAGATCGATGTCGTTGTGGGCGTTCTTCAGTGCCTCTTCGGCCAGCTGCTTCGCTTCGTTCGCCTTCGCCTCGTCGAGGTCCTTGCCGCGGATCGCGGTGTCGGCGAGCACCGTCACCGAGCCGGGCTGGATCTCGAGGATGCCGCCGGCGACGAAGACGAACTCTTCCTCGCCGTTGTCGGCACGAACAATGCGCACCGCGCCCGGCTTGATGCGCGTGATCAGCGGCGTGTGCCGCGGGTAGATGCCGAGCTCGCCCATCTCGCCAGGCAGGGCGACGAACTTCGCCTCGCCGGAAAAGATCCGTTCCTCGGCCGAGACGACGTCGACTTGCAGCGTGGCCATGGTGCCCTTGCCCTATTGAATGGTCTTGGCCTTCTCGATGGCCTCGTCGATGCCGCCGACCATGTAGAACGCCTGCTCGGGAAGCGAATCGCACTCGCCGTTGGCGATCATCTTGAAGCCACGGATCGTTTCCTTCAGCGTCACGTACTTGCCTTCGGTGCCGGTGAACACCTGGGCGACGAAGAAGGGCTGGCTCAGGAAGCGCTGGATCTTGCGGGCGCGGGCGACGGCGAGCTTGTCTTCCGGGGCGAGCTCGTCCATGCCGAGGATGGCGATGATGTCGCGCAGCTCCTTGTAGCGCTGCAGGATGCCCTGCACCTGGCGCGCGACGTTGTAGTGTTCTTCGCCGACGACGTGCGGATCGAGCTGGCGCGACGTGCTGTCGAGCGGATCGACCGCCGGGTAGATGCCGAGCGAGGCGATGTCGCGCGACAGCACCACGGTCGAGTCGAGGTGGGCGAAGGTCGTCGCGGGAGACGGGTCGGTCAGATCGTCGGCCGGAACGTAGACGGCCTGGATCGAGGTGATCGAGCCGACCTTGGTAGAAGTGATTCGCTCCTGCAGCCGCCCCATCTCCTCGGCCAGCGTCGGCTGGTAGCCGACCGCCGAAGGCATGCGGCCGAGCAGCGCCGAGACCTCGACGCCGGCGAGCGTGAAGCGGTAGATGTTGTCGACGAAGAAGAGCACGTCCTTGCCTTCGTCGCGGAACGACTCGGCGATCGTCAGGCCCGTCAGCGCGACGCGGAGGCGATTGCCCGGCGGCTCGTTCATCTGGCCGTAGACCATCGACACCTTCGACTCGCCCAGGTTGGCGCTGTTGACGACTCCCGAATCCATCATCTCGTGATAGAAGTCGTTGCCCTCGCGGGTGCGCTCGCCGACGCCGGCGAACACGCTCAACCCCGAGTGCGCCTTGGCGATGTTGTTGATGAGCTCCATCATGTTGACGGTCTTGCCGACGCCGGCGCCGCCGAACAGGCCGACCTTGCCGCCCTTGGCGAACGGGC
>JGI24140J50213_10000044_pt1 | contig 48094 bp, 48 predicted proteins | sample BarGraIncu00222A_FD_50213 | JGI IMG/M metagenome (IMG submission 50213)
TCCGCACGAGCCGCACAGCCGAGACCAGCACCGCGGCCAGCGCTGTGGCGCATGCCACGAGCGTGTACTGCCGAAGGTGACGTAGATCCGACCCGACGACGTGCGGCAGGTTGCCGATTCCCATCCAGATCAGCCAGTGCGAGTAGGCGTAGACGGAAATTGCCAGCAGCTCGAGGGCGGCGAACAAGGCACACCCGAGTGCTGCTGAGCACCACCTGGCACGTGTGGAGACCACGAGCACCGTGGCGGCGCAGGCAAGCTGGCCAAGACACGCCCAGGTCGTCGCCTCGTACACGGAGTGCCCGCTGAGGTCGATTCCCGGTGCGATCACGCAGATCGCGATCACGACGACGGCGGTACCCAGCGCGGAGGACAGGCCAACGTTCTTGATCATGCTGGGAAGATAGCCCACTGCTCGCAGCTCGTCCTGGCATCACTGCCTGACGCGTCGGGCACGTTGCACCGGCCGCGACCGGCACAATGGCAACGTGACCGATGAGAGTGGCAGCGTCCGTACCCGGGTCTGGCGTTCCGGGACGCTCGAGGCCGAGAACTTCCCGTTCGAGCAGCTCTCCGACTACCTCGGCCAGGACGACTGCCTGGTCTGGGCCGACATCTGCGACCCGCACGAGCAGCACCTGCGCGACCTCGCCGAGGAGCTCAACCTGCACCCGGCGGCCGTCGAGGACGCCGTCGAGCACGGTGAGCGCGCGAAGGCGACGCGCTACGCGACGCACACATTCATCACGGCTTACTCCACGACGATGGTCGACGGCACCGATGCCTCGACCGGCAACAGCGTGCTGCGCGTCAACCGGGTCTCCGCGTTCATCCTCCAGCGCGGGATGGTGACCGTGCGGCACGGCGACGGCTTCGACATGGACCAGGTCGTGCAGCGCTGGGACGACAACGCCGACCTGCTCAAGTACGGCGTGGGAGCTCTCGTCCACGGGCTGCTGGACGTGATCGTCGACAGCCACTTCGCCACGGTGCAGCTGCTCGACGACAGCATCGAGGCGCTCGAGGACCACCTGTTCGACGACACCTCCCCCAGCCGGGAGATCCAGCGGCAGACCTACCGGGTGCGCCGTGACCTCGTCGAGCTGCGCCGCGTCGTCCTACCCATGCGCGAGCTCGTCAACGGGGTGCTCAGACACCGCAAGGACATCAACGCTCCGTCCGAGCTCGACGCGTGGTACGACGACCTGTACGACCACGTGCTGCGTGCCGCGGAGTGGACGGAGTCGTTGCGGGACATGGTCTCTGCCATCTTCGAGACCAACCTGTCGCTGCAGGACGCAAGGCTGAACACTGTGATGAAGAAGCTGACCGGCTGGGCGGCCATCATCGCCGTGCCGACCGCCGTCACGGGCTACTTCGGGCAGAACGTCCCCTACCCGGGGTTCGGTCACGAGTCCGGCTTCCTGATCAGCCTCGCCGTGATCATCGCCGGCGCCACGGGGCTGTACGCGATATTCAAGCGCCGGGGCTGGCTCTAGCCGGACAGGATCGTGCGCCTGCGCCGCCGTGGAGCGCGCCCGCTCGGCTGCGACGGCTCCGGCCGAGGCGTCGTCGGCAGGTTGTCCAGGCGCAACGGCTCGCCTTCCTTGACGGTGACCTTCTCGCCGAAGTGCGTCACCTCCAACGACGCGCCCCCGCCAGGTGACGAAGCGGTGTAGACCGTGACCCTCGCGTCGCTGTCGACGTTCAGTCGGACGCCCCGGTGCGTGAGCGTGAACGCGAGCCGCGTGATCCCGTCCGGCAGCCGCGGCGCGAACGACAGCTGGCCGAAGTGGTCGCGCAAGCCACCGAAGCCAGACACCAGGGCGATCCACGCGCCCGCCAGGGACGCCATGTGCAACCCGTCCCGGGTGTTGTGCTCGAGGTTGCCCAGATCCATCAACGCGGCTTCCACGGCGTAGTCGTACGCCAGCGACAGGTGACCGACCTCGGCTGCCATCACGGCCTGGGTGCACGCCGACAGGGACGAGTCGCGCACGGTGAGGCGTTCGTAGTAGTCGAAGTTGGCCGCCTTCTGCTCCGGCGTGAACGCGTCGCCGCGCAGCTGCATCGCGAGCACGAGGTCGGCCTGCTTCACGACCTGCTTGCGGTACAGGTCGAAGTACGGGAAGTGCAGCAGCAGCGGGTACTGCTCGGGTGTCGTGCCCTCGAAGTCCCAGACCTGGTGCTGCGTGAAGCCTTCGGCCTGCGAGTGGATGCCCATCGTGTCGTCGAACGGGACCACCACGCGGTCGGCAGCGTCCCGCCACTGCGCCATCTCCTCCTCCGCGACGCCGAGCTCGCGGGCACGGTCCGGGTGTGCGCGGGACAGGTCCGCCGCCACCCGGAGGTTCTGCTGGGCCATCAAGTTCGTGTAGATGTTGTTGTCAGCGATCGCGGAGTACTCGTCCGGCCCGGTCACCCCGTCGATGCGGAACTGCCCGTTGATGTCGTGATGCCCGAGCGAGCGCCACAGGCGCGCCGTCTCGACGACCAGCTCGAGGCCGGCGGCGCGCACGAACTCGACGTCACCGGTCGTGTCCCAGTACCGCGCCACTGCCGCCGCGATGTCGGCGTTGACGTGGAAGGCGGCGGTACCCGCAGGCCAGTACCCGGAGCACTCCTCGCCGTGGATGGTCCGCCAGGGGAACGCGGCCCCCTCGAGGTCCAGCTGGCTGGCCCGGTCGCGGGCCAATGGCAACGTCGAGTGCCGCCACAGCAACGCGTCCCGGGCGGCCCAGGGCGCGGTGTACGTGAGTACCGGCAGCACGAACGTCTCGGTGTCCCAGAAGCTGTGTCCGTCGTAGCCAGGTCCGGTGAGCCCCTTCGCGGCGATCGGCCGCCGCTCTGCCCGGGCCCCTGACTGGAGCACGTGGAACAGCGCGAACCGCACCGCCTGCTGCAGCTCCGGGTCGCCCTCGACCTCGACGTCGGCGCCCGCCCAGAAGTCGTCGAGGTAGGCCCGCTGACCCGCGACCAGCCCGTCCCACCCCGTACGCATGGCGTCGACCAGACCCGCCCGCACCTGGTCCCGCAGGGCCGGCAGCGACCGCTGCGCCGACCAGCCATAGCTGACGTACTTCACGATGCGGAGCAGCTGGCCGGGCTGGAGTGCCGCCGTGACCGTGACGCGCCCAAAGTCGGCAGCCGACTCCGCGGACACCTCGACATCGGCCTCGTCCGGAGCCTCGACCACGTGGTCCATCGCGGTGGAGACCAGCAGTCCGCTCTGCCGGGTCTCGTGAACGAGTGCCACCCGCGTCTCGGAAGCCAGGTGCTCCCGGCCGACCAGCGGCGCGTCGAGCACCGCGGCGACGCGCGGGTCGACGTCCTGCGCGGGCAGCTGTTCGTTGGTGACCAGCTCGGACTGGACGACGAGCCGCAGCGGATCGTCGCACGCCTCCACCTCGTAGGCGATGGCCATCACCGAGCGATGCGTGAAGGACACCAGGCGCCTCGACCGGACGATGACGTCACGCCCTGCGGGGGACGTCCAGCGCACCGTACGGTCCAGCGTGCCGCTGCGGAAGTCGAGCACTCGCTCGTGCTCGCGCAGGTCTCCGTACGTCACGTCGAAGGGGGCGTCGTCGACAAGCAGCCGGATCAGCTTGCCGTTGGTGACGTTGATGATCGTCTGGCCCGACTCGGGGTAGCCGAACCCGCCCTCGGCGTACGGCAGCGGTCGCAGCTCGTAGACGGAGTTGAGATAGCTGCCCGGGAGCGCGTGCGGCTCCCCCTCGTCGAGGTTGGCCCGCACACCGATGTGGCCGTTGGAGAGGGCGAAGACGGACTCGGTCTGCGCGAGCACCTCGGTGCGCAGCTCGGTCTCGCGCAGGCGCCAGGGTTCGACCACGAAGCACGGATGGTCGATCACGACGTCTCCTTCGCGCGAGGGGCGGTGAGCAGCTCGGCCAGGTCCTGGACCACGACGTCAGCACCGTGCTCGCGCAGCGCCTCGGCGTGGCCCACGCGGTCGACGCCGACGACGTAGCCGAAGGCACCGGCACGGCCCGCCTCCACACCGGCCAGCGCGTCCTCGAACACGACCGACTCCGCCGCCGTGCACCCCAGTGCCCGGGCGCCGGCGAGGAAGGTGTCCGGCTCCGGCTTCCCGGCCAGGTGCTGCTCGTGGGCCACCTGCGCGTCGATCCGCGCATCGAACAGGTCGGCGATCCCGGCGACGATCAGCACGTCGCGGGTGTTGGCGCTGGACGAGACCACAGCGGTGCGGAGCCCGGCGGCTCGCACTCGGCGCAGGTACGTGATCGATCCGTCGTAGACCTCCACCCCGTCGTCGCGGATCCGGCGCTGCACGACGAGATTCTTGCGGTTGCCGAGACCTGCGACCGTCTCGGCGTCAGGTGGGTCGTCCGGAGCGCCCTCCGGGAGGTCGATGCCCCGCGACTGCAGGAAGGACCTCGTCCCGTCCGCACGCTGCTTCCCGTCGACGTACGCCTCGTAGTCGGCTCCCGAGTCGAACGGGACGAACGGTTCGTGAGTCCGTGCAGCGCGAGCCTGCAGGTAGGCGTCGAACATCTCCTTCCACGCCGCCGCATGGACCTTGGCGGTCTGCGTCAGCACACCGTCCAGGTCGAACAGGCAGGCCCGTATGGCCGGCGGAAGGCCCACTGCGCTCTGCTCGGCAGCGGTCGCCGAACTCGGTCCGCTCGCACCTGCCACCCGTTCACCTCGCCGCCGTCACTGAAGCCTCCCGCCCAGTATCCGCGCCAACACCGCGTTGATCATGGAGTAGTTGGGGGGTTTCCTTGATCAAGACCCCCAACCACTCCATGATCAACGCGGGGTGGGATCTACGGGGCTGGGGTGAAGGTGGTCGTGGTGGCGGCCTGAGCGCCCGGGCTGGTGCTCAGCGCAGTGACCGTCACCGGCACCATGACCCCCACCGGAGCCGTACCGAGATCGAAGGACAGCGTCGCGGCGCCCGACGAGTCGGCGGTGGCCGNGTCNGTGACCTGCCCCGATGTGAAGGTCGCCACGCCGGTGACGAGGGCGCACCCGGNTTCCACGGATCGAGGCTGCAGGTCGCCGCGTCCACGGCGAGGATCTTGTGCCGTACGGCCAGGATGATCGGGCACTCGAAGCCGGTGGTACCGCCGGTGGTGTCGCGGTTCTTGTCTGCCGAAGCTAGTGAGACCGGTAGTTGGATACATGGGTCGAATGTCCGGAATCGGTCGACCGAACGGCTGAACGTGCGTCGAGGACGCCACCCCGGCGCGGGATGGCGTCCTCGGGCGCAGGACTAGGCGATCGTGGTGAACGCGGTCGAGCAGGTGGCCGTCTTCGGGCCGAGCGTCACCGTCACGGTCACCGGGACCCGGAAGGCTACGGTCGCCCCGCCGATGTTCCGGATCACGTCGCCGCGACCGGTCTTGTCCGCCTTCGACGACTGCGACGCGGTCGTCGCCTTGTAGTGGAAGATCGCCGTGATGTTCGCCCCTGGCTGCGTCGCCACGACGATGTCGACGTTGGTGTGCTGGGCCGGGTTGGGCGGGTTCGCCGCGGCCCGGCAGCTGATGGCCACCGGGGTGAAGTACACGACCCCCGTGGCCGTCGCCTGGAGCGCCGAGCTGGTGGCGCTGAGGACGATGGCCACCGGGACGTTGGCGAGCGAGGTCCCGACCCCGAACGTGAACAGCACCGCGACCCCGGCCGTGGACGTGGTCGAGATCCTGCTGGCGCCGGTGTGCAGCAGCGCCGTGGCGGAGAGCGGGGCGGCGTCGACGTTCGTGGTGACGTTGAGGCTCACCTTGCCGTACTGCCCCGGGTGGACGTCGTCGAACGTGCCCGTGACGGTCACGCCCTGGTGCCCGGGTGCCCCGGTGGGAGGCGGCCCTGGCACGTTCGGGTTGCTGGCGTTGGTGTAGTAGCCGGCGAGGTCGACGATCATGTCCGTCGTGCCCGCCTGGTTGCGGAGCCGGACGTCCCCACCTGCACCGATCTCGGCCGAGACCAGGTTGGCGCGGGTCTCGTGGGCGCCGACGTTGATGTTGCTCGTCAGGGGCACGACGGTACCGGCTGACGGTGCCGGGTAGGCCTGGACGAAGGTCGCGAGCGACGGGCCGACGGCCGTGTAGTTGAACAGGGCCGCGGTCGCGTCGGCCGGCACCAGGGAGCCGTCGGCGACGTTCAGGTCGATGACGCCACCGGGGCCCACGCTCTCCTTGGTCGGCGTCGGCGCGTTGCCTCGGCTGTCCAGCAGCCGCGTCGGCGTCACCGGCGTGTAGAGCGAGCCACTGGCGTCCGGAGTGAAGTAGCCCTGGACGTCGGCGATGATCTGGACGTCACCGGCCGCGTTGGCGAACCGCACGTGGCCCGTATCACCGATCGCGACCGTGACGAGGTTGGCCGCGGCCTGCCCGGGCAGCACGTTCAGGTTGCTAATCGTCGGTATGGCCCCCACGCCGACCGGCGTCGGGTAGACCGCGACGAGCGTCGAGCTGGTCGCGTTGGTGGCCGTGACGTTGAGGACGACGGCGCTCGCGTTGGGGGGCACGCCGGCGGAGTTGGCCACCAGGGCGTCGATGTGCTGGCCAGGGCCGACCGGGCCGAGCGGGCCGATGCCCACGCGGGTGTCGAGGATGCGGGCCGGCGTCATCGGGTTGAACGTGTCGGTGGCGCTGCCGCTGTAGTAGCCGCTGACGTCGGCGAGCAGGTTGACCGAACCGGCGGCGTTGTAGAGGTTGACGTCCCCGGACGAGTCGACCGGGACGGTCACGAGGTTGGGGACGATGCGCCCAGCAGCGACGTTGATGTTGCTCGCCGCTGGCGGCGTACTCAAGCTGGCCGGGTAGACAGTCACGAAGGTGCTCGCGGTCGGCTTCACCGCGGTGACGTTCATGACCACCGCGTCCATGGCGTGCGGGAGCCCGCCCTGGTCGGCCACGTGAAGCGTGATGAACGCGTTGGGGCCGACGGCCGCAGCCACGTGGCCGAGCTCGCCCAGACCGGTACGTGTGTCGAGGATGCGCATCGGTGTCACGGCGCTGAACGCGTCCGTGGGCACGGCGGCGATCGCGGGGACCGTGGTCATCAGCCCCGCCAGCACCACCGTTCCGGTGACCGTTCCGGCGAGCAGGGACCGCCTCGAGCTCAGCTTCATGCGTCAACCCTTCAGAGGATGCCAACGGCTCAGCATGCCTCTTCCCGTGGCCGCGGGGGCTAAACCGTTCGGCCGGAGTTGTCCGCCGAAGGGTCAGGGAGTGATGGTCACCGTGAACGGGGCCGACGTGCTGCCCTCGATGCCGTCGATCCCGGCGACCACGGCGTAGACGGTGTGCGCGCCGATGGTCAGGCCACTCACCGGGAGCGTGGCCGAGCCGTCGGCCGCGATGATCCCGCTGCCGAGGGTCCCGGCGGTGGAGGCGTCGACGAAGACGACGCGCGCGCCCGGCGCGAGGGTGGCTACGGCTGGGCCGCCCGCCGAGGCGTTCGCAGTGAACGCGAAGCCGGTGCCGGACGCGGCCGTCGCGGGCCCGCTCAGCGTGACCGTCGTCTGCGGCAGCCGGACCGGCTGAGCCGAGAAGTACCCGCCGATGTCCGCGAGGACGTCGATCGACCCGACCGAGTTGTAGACCTGCTCGAAGGGGGCGCCGGTCGGTACGACCGCGACCTGGGCCAGGTTCGCGCGCACGGAGTGCGCGTTGAGGTTCAGCGTCGAGCTGGTCCGACCGACGGCGATCGACACGTTGACCGGGAACAGGCTGAGGAAGGTCGATGCCGAGGGCGCGTCCCCGGTGAGGTTGAGGATGACCGCGCCGGGCCTGGACTCGTTGGCCCCGAAGAGGAACGTGCCGGTTCCGGCGGCGCCCGGGCCGAGCGGGAAGCCCGAACGGGTGTCGAGCACGCGTACTGGAGGCACGGGGACGAGCGAGAGCGCACCGCCGGTGGAGTAGTAGCCCTCGACGTCGGCGAGCAGGTCGACGGACCCCGCTGCGTTGAACAGCGTGACGTCGCCGGACGACGAGACCTTGGTGATCACCAGGTTGGCCACGGCGGTGTGCGGCACGACGTTCAGGCTGGACGTCGAGGAGCCGCCGGCGAACCCGGTCGGGAACACCGACGCGAAAGTGCTCGCGGTCGCGTTCGCCGCGGTGACGTTGAGGACCACGGCATCGACGCCGGACGACGGAACGCCGCCCGCACCGGCCACGTGCAGGTCGACGGTCCCGCTCTGACCCACCTGGCCGACCACGGTCCCCGTACCGTTGCGGGTATCGAGGACCCGCGCCGGCGGCAACGCGGTGTACAGGTCGCCGCTGCCGCTCACGTAGTAGCCCTCGAGGTCGACGAGGACGTCGACGTTGCCCGCCGAGTTGTAGACGGTGATGCTCCCCGAGCTGCTCGTCTTCACGGTCACCAGGTTGGGGGTCACGGAAGCCTGGGCCGCGTTGACGGACGACGTCGCGGAGCCTCCGACGGCGCCCGTCGGGTAGACGCTGAGGTAGGTCCCCTGGCTGGGGTTCACGGCGGTGACGTTGAGCACCGCCGCTGTGACCCCGCTGGAAGGAACGCCGGGCGCCGAGCTGGGGATCGCCAGGGTGAGCGTATGGCCGGCGGCCAGCCTGGCCAGCGGCACGCCAACGCCGGTACGGGTGTCCGCGATGCGGGTCGGGTCGATCGCGTGGTAGGCCCCGCGAGCCACGGCCGGGATCCCGAGCGCTGCCGCGAGAGCACCCCAGCGCGGCGCGCCCAACCCGGTGACGTTGTCGTAGCCGACCCCCGCGGGGTCGCCGTTGTTGCCGGTGAGGACGTCCTGGAAGGAGTCGGCGCCGGCCGCGTACAGCGCCGCGTGGACGTCGCCCACGCCGGTGGTGCGACCGGCCTCCGACAACGCGCCCGCCAGGAACCCGGCGAACAGCGGCGACGCCAGGCTGGTACCGCCCACCGTCGGGAACCCGCCCCCGTACGCGACCGCGAACCCTGTGTTGGGGTCGGCCAGCATGGCCACGTCGGGCACCTGGCGGTGCGCGCCGGGGATGCCGAGACCAGCGGGCTGGTAGCTCGGTCGCGCGAACAGGACGCTAGCCCCACCGCCGGATCCAGACCAGCCGGTGTCGTAGCCGTTGGTGAGGCTCGTCCCACCGACCGAGACGACCTCGGGGACGCTGGTCGGGAAGTCCACGGCGGTCGTCGCGTTACCGCAGTCGTCGGTGCCGCTGTCCCCGGACGACGCCGACATGGTCGCTCCTGCCGCGACGATGCGCTGGACCTGGAGCTGGATCGCGGCGGCCTCAACCGGCGAAACGCCGGTCTCGCAGTGTCCCCACGACGACGAGACGACCTGGATCTTGCCGGCTAAAGCGTCGTTGGCCATCGCGGTGAAGGCGTCGATCGAGCCGGACAGCAGGTTCGGCGCGAAGTAGACCCTTTGCCGGGCCATCGGCGCGACCGAGAGGATGGACTCGGTGTCGAGGACGACCTCTTCATCGGCGTTCCCGACGGGCAGGCCGGGGTTGGCACCGTCGACCGGCACCGTGGTCAGCTGGCCGGAGAACAGCGGGATGTCGGCGGCGTTCGCGTAGTCGACGAAGTCGGAGGTGTGGAAGCCGGAGAACTGCACGGTCGCCACGGTGATGCCGGCTCCGGCGGAGGGGTCGCGCGGTGCGCCGAAGGCGTCTCGCAGCTGGTCGCCGGTGAAGCCGGCGTCCCCCAGGGTGAACTTCGGCGCGGCGCTCGGCCGGTACAGCGGGCGGGTGTCGAGGCCGACGACGGATCGGGCGACGGTGCGCAGCGCGGCCGGCACGACGGGCGGGGTGACGGGGCGCAGGTAGCTGGCCGGACCGTGCGGCGCGTAGGGCGAGGGGGCGGCCACCAGAGCGGTACCGAACGCCGTCGACATCGCGCCGACCGGCCCGCTGACGGTGACGTCCCAGGCATCGGACCGCGTGACGGTGAGTCCGTGCTGCCTGGCCCAGATGACGACCCGAGCGCCGCTGGACGCGGCGGGTGCAAGGTGCGCCAGGGTGGCGAGCCTGGTCGCACGCGAGACGGTCGCGGGGGCCTCTGCCAGCCTCGCGATCGCCGCGTCGGCACCCGCGGGAGAGGCGATGGAGACCACGGCGCTGACCGTCCCGGCAGCTGCGCCACCCACGCCGGCCGCCTGCACGACCGCGTCGGCCACGGCGCGCGCGTGCACCACCGGCCGAAGGGGTGCTGGAGCCGTGCCGGCATGCGCGGGCAGGGCGGGCACCGCGGTCGCCGCGAGGGCAGCCACCAGCGCTCCCCCGCCCAGCACTCGACGCAGGTCGGACGAACGAAGGACTGCCGGCACGTGGAACCCCCGGGTCAGCGACCCCGCTCCCGAGGTCGAAACAGGTCGATCGATGCTAGCGACCGGCTCGGAGCAGCCCGGGCAGGCGGGAACGGGACACGCCGAGCCCGACGCTGTCTCTACGAGAGTGACCGATGACGGAGGGTAACCGCTACGGCCGTTCGGGGCACCCGTCGAAACCCACCAGGCCGCGCAAGGTGGGCCCGCCACCTGCCGACAACCAACCCATGAACCTCGACGCGCTGCCGGTCTGGGCCGAGCCCGTGGCCGAGCCCTTCCGCCGCGACCCGGCGTTCTGGCGGGCGGTCTACGCCAGCGCCGATGCGCTCGTACTCGTCGTCGTCGCTGCTGCAGCGTCGTTGCTGCTGGGCCGACTCGGCCTGCCCACCCTCGTCGCCCTGCTGCCGTTCCTGCTCCCGCTCGCCCTCGTCGGGTGGGCCGTCAAGGCCAGCTACCGCTCCTCCCGCGCGAGCCGCGTCTGGTTCCGCCGCCAGGCAGCCGACGACGGGCTGGCCGCGTGGCGCGACTCCGAGCGCGCGGCCGTCGCCCGCGTGTTCGTCCGCGCGATGTTCCGCAACCGGTTCCAGCACCCCTGACCTAGCCACCCCAGCCGCGTTGATCATGGGCAGATGGCCCCATTTCCATGATCCACAAGGGCCATCCGCCCATGATCAACGCGGACAGGGGGGGTTCGCGGTCGTAGGCTCGACCCTCTGCGAGGACGAGCGAGGGAGCGCCCCATGTGCAGGAGCATCAAGACACTGCGGCCGCCGTACACCGAGGACGCCGGCCCGCAGGAGATGCAGGCCGCCGCGCTGCAGTACGTACGCAAGATCGCCGGGATGCGGGCCCCCTCACGAGCCAACCAGGAGGCGTTCGACGAGGCGGTGCGGCAGGTGACGGCAGCGACCGATCAGCTGCTGGCATCGATCACCGTGGGTCCTTCGGTGCAGCGGTCCAGCGACGCTGCGACCCGTCGTAGTCCTCGAGCAGCCACACGAGAGCGTTCGTCGGCCGTACGGCGAACAGCTGGTTGACCTGGTCCGACGCGGTCGGGACGTACTGCACGTCGTCCGGCCGGGCGTACTTCGCCGCGAACGCCGCGACGACCTCGGGGTGGGCACCGGGTCGCCCGACCGGCTCGGCGGTGCCGCGGACGATCACCACGTCGTCGCCGCTCTCCAGGTGCACCGCAACCCGCGGGTCCCGTTCCAGGTTGCGCGCCTTGACGGTGCCGTCCTCGGTGTAGAAGTAGAGGACGTCGTCGACGACCGCGCCCCACACCGGCGACACGTGCGGGCCGCCGGCCAGGTCGACGGTGCTGATCCAGTAGTTGCGCCAGGGCGCGAGCCGCTCGGCCACCTCGGTCCACGTGAGCATGCCGGCATGCTGCCATGCCGTACCCGTGGCCGCCTGCTGGTCCGCCTGCTGGTCCGCCTGCTGGCACGCCGGCCCCCTCGTAGGGTGGGCGCATGACGGGTATGGACATCGAGCGGCTGCTGGCCGCCGACCGTACGCACGTCTGGCACCCGTATGCCTCGGCGACGAAGCCGGCAGCAGTCCTGCCCGTGGCGTCGGCGTCCGGGGTGCGGCTGCGGCTGGCCGACGGGCGAGAGCTCGTCGACGGGATGGCGTCCTGGTGGTCGGCGATCCACGGCTACCGCCACCCGGTGCTCGACGCCGCCGTGACCGAGCAGCTCGCGTCGATGGCCCACGTCATGCTCGGCGGGCTGACGCACGAACCGGCCGTCCGTCTCGCAGAGCTCCTGGTCGCCATCACCCCGGAGCCGCTCACCCGGGTGTTCTTCACCGACTCCGGCTCGGTCGCCGTCGAGGTCGCGCTGAAGATGGCCGTGCAGTACTGGTCGGCGCGCGGCGAGGTCGAGCGCACCCGGATGCTGACCGTGCGCGGCGGCTACCACGGCGACACGCTCGGCGCGATGTCGGTGTGCGACCCGCAGACCGGCATGCACCGGCTGTTCCCCGGCCTGCCGCACCAGCTGTTCGCCGAGCGGCCGGCCTGTCGATTCGGGGAGCCGCTCGAGCCCGAGCACACCAAGGAGCTCGAGGACCTGCTGGCCCAGCACCACCTCGAGCTGGCCGCGGTCATCCTCGAACCGGTCGTCCAGGGCGCCGGCGGGATGTACTTCTACTCCCCCGCATACCTCGCCCGGGTCCGCGAGCTCTGCGACTCGTACGGCCTGCTGCTCGTGCTCGACGAGATCGCCACGGGGTTCGGCCGTACGGGTTCCCTCTTCGCCTGCGAGCAGGCGGGTGTCGTGCCCGACATCATGTGCGTGGGCAAGGCCATGACCGGCGGGTACGTGTCGATGGGCGCGACGCTGTGCACCGAGGACGTGGCGGTCACCGTCTCGGACGGGCCCGCCGGTGCGTTCATGCACGGGCCGACGTTCATGGGCAACCCGTTGGCGGCAGCGGTCTCCGCCGCGAGCATCGACCTGCTGCTCGGGCAGCCGTGGCAGGAGGCGGTGCGCCGGATCGAGCGCGGCCTGCGTGACGGGCTGGAGTCGGCCCGCTCGCTCGCGGGGGTCAGCGACGTGCGCGTGCTCGGCGCGATCGGCGTCGTCGAGCTGACGCACCCGGTCGACCTCGCGGAGATCACCCCGCTGCTCGTCGATCGTGGCGTCTGGCTGCGCCCGTTCGGCCGGCTCGTGTACGTCATGCCGCCCTATGTCGTCGACGACGCCGACCTCGCGCTGCTGACGTCCGCGATGGTGTCGTCGGTCCGAGCGCTGGGGCGCTGACCGTGCAGATCCGCGTCCTGCCGTACGACGACCCGGTCGTGCGCGCGCTCGAGGAACGCGTGCAGGCCGAGTACGTCGTGCGCTACGGCGGGCCCGACGCGAGCGAGATGTCGGTGGCCGGGTTCGATCCGCCCGCCGGCGCGTTCCTGGTCGGCTGGGTCGACGGCGAGCCGGTGGCCTGCGGCGGCTTCCGAGCGCACGACGGCGACGCCGAGATCAAGCGGATGTACGTACCCGACGAGCACCGCGGCCACGGGTACGCCCGCGCCCTGCTCGCCGCCCTGGAAGATCGGGCGCGCGCCGCTGGCTACCGGCGGATGATCCTCGAGACCGGCGACGCGCAGCCAGAGGCCTTGGCGTTGTACACCTCGAGCGGCTACACGCCGATCCCTGGGTTCGGCATCTACCGATGCGCCCCGCAGAGCAAGAGCTTCGCGAAGGCGCTGCCGGACTAGCGCGGCCGGCTGGGCCGTCCCGCGCCGGAGCTGCCGGTACGACTGGACGACGGTCGACCCGACCCCGTACGAGCCGGTGCCCCCGTGCGCTGGGGACGAACCCCGGTCGACGGGCGCGGGCTGCCGTAGCGGGAGGTGGCCTCTCCACCGGCCGGGATCTGCGGGAGCGGGATGCCGCTCGGGCGGCGTGCCCCGGTCAGCTCGCCAAGGCCACGATCGCCCGGACGGACCTTGGTGCGCAGCGCCTTGACTCCGGCCTTGCGGGTCATCGAGTCGACCTCGCGCTCCTGGTGCGGGAGCACGAGCGTGACGACGGTGCCCGTCTCGCCCGCCCGCGCGGTACGCCCGGCGCGGTGCAGGTAGTCCTTGGAGTCGCCCGGCGGGTCGACGTGTACGACGAGGCCGACGTCGTCGACGTGGATGCCGCGGGCTGCGACGTCGGTCGCGACGAGCACCGGGACGCTGCCCTCGCGGAACTCGGCGAGGGTCTTGGTGCGCGCGTTCTGGCTGCGGCCTCCGTGGAGCACGCCGGCCGGGACCCCTTGCCGGCGAAGGACCATCGTCAAGCGGTCGGCGCCGTGCTTGGTACGTACGAACATGATCGTACGGCCCTCGCGGCCGGCGATCTCGGCGGTCACAGCGGCCTTGTCGTCGTGCGCGACCAGGAGCAGGTGGTGGTCCATCGTGTCGATCGACGCGGTCGCGGGGGCCACCGAGTGGGTGACCGGGTTGTGGAGGTACTTACGGACCAGCCCGTCGACCCCGCGGTCGAGGGTGGCCGAGAAGAGCAGTCGCTGCCCGCCCGGCTTCACCTGGTCGAGAAGCTCGCTGACCGCGGGCAGGAAGCCCATGTCGGCCATGTGGTCGGCCTCGTCGAGGACGGTGATCTCGACGTCCTCGAGGTTGCACGCACCCTGGCGGATCAGGTCGGAGAGGCGCCCGGGGGTCGCGACGACGATCTCGACGCCGCGGCGCAGCGCGTCGATCTGCTTGGGGAAGCTGGTGCCGCCGACGACCACCTTGAGCCGCAGCCCGACTGCGCGGCCGAGCGGCTCGAGCGCGTCGTGCACCTGCATGGCCAGCTCGCGGGTGGGTACGAGCACCAGGCTGAGCGGGCGGGTCGGGCGAGCCCGGCGACCGCTGAGCTGGCCGACGAGCGGCAGGCCGAACGCCATGGTCTTGCCGGAACCGGTCTGGCCGCGGCCGAGCACGTCGCGACGGGCGAGGGCATCGGGGATCGTCGCGACCTGGATCGGGAACGGGGTGTCGATGCCGCGACGGGCGAGCACCGAGACGAGCTCGGGCATGACGCCGAGCTGGGCGAACGTGGGAACAGGACCCTCGAGCTGAGGGGAGGCAACAGACATGAAGAAGCGGAACCTCTCGGTGACCATGGCGCGTCACGAGAGGCCGACCAGGCGACGAAGCCGGGCAGGTGGCCTGGACGGGCCCGGCACGCGAACTGCGCGCCGTGGACTTTCAGTAGCCGAGTCTACCGGCTGCCGACGCGCTTCATCGCCACACGGCCCCGCTGCGGTCCTCGACGACCGAGTTTCCCCCGTCGACGACGAGGACGCTGCCGGTGACGTACGACGCTCCCGGGCTGGCCAGAAACGCTGCCACAGCAGCAACTTCGGCCGCGGTACCCGATCGTCCGACGGGGGTCGCCCGACCCGACGCGCGCTCCTCCTCGGTGGCCGAAGCGGTGTCGATCCAGCCCGGCGCGACGGCGTTCACCGTGACGTTGTCGCGGCCCAGCTCGATCGCGAGCGACCGCGTGAGGCCGACCAGCCCGGCCTTGGCCGCGCTGTACGGCGCCGAGTCGGGCATCGACACGAGGGGACCGGTGACGGAGGAGATGTTGACGATGCGGCCGAACCCGTTGCTGCGCAAGGGTTGTATGGCCGCCCGACAGACGAGGAAGGCTGTCGTCAGGCTCCTCGCGAGCGCGTCGTCCCAGCCGGTACGGGTGATCTGCTCCAGCGGGCCGTCGGCGTCGGATCCGGTGGCCACCGACACCATGCCGGCGTTGTTGACGACGATGTCGAGGTGTCCCCAGCTCGTCGTCGCGGCCGCGACGAGGTCGGCGGCGGCCTGCTCGCGGGTGAGATCGCCCACAAAGCCCTGTGCCACGAAACCTTGCGATGTCAGCTCGGCCGAACGTTCATGGACGCGGTCGGTCGTCGCTGCCAGAAGGACGGATGCGCCCTGCTCGGCGAGCAGCTGCGCCGTCGCGAACCCGATGCCGCTCGGGCTTCCCGCGCCCGTGACGACGGCAACGCGGCCGTCGAGCGGTCCCGCGGTCACAGGTAGAGCCCCGTACCGGCCTCGCCCACGCGGGTCGATGCGACCGCATGGACGTCGCGCTCGCGCAGGAGCACGTAGGTGCGTCCGTGCAGCTCGACCTCGGACCGGTCCTCCGGCTCGTACAGGACGCGGTCGCCGATCTCGACCGTGCGTACGTTCTGGCCGACTGCCGCGACCCGCGCCCACGTGAGCCGCTTCCCCACCTGCGCGGTCGCCGGGATCAGGATGCCGCCGCTGGACCTGCGGTCGCCGGCGCCGGTCTCCTCCTCGACCAGGAGGCGGTCGTGCAGCAGCTTGACGGGGAGCGTGTCGTCAGACGCGGTGTTCGACTCAGGCACGCCTGCCAACCTAGCCGCCCGCGGGGTCGGGACGGCAGCTCCGGCCACGCCCGTCGCGACGCAGATCTCGTCCGGCTAGCGCGAAGCACGTGTCGTCTGCTGGTAGCCCAGCGCCACCAGACGACACGTGCCCAGAGCAGGGGCAGACCGACGTCAACGGCGAACCCGGCGCCCTTCCGCCACGAGGTCGCAGACCTGCCCCCGAACGCGGCAGGGTCGTTGTTGGCGCCGACGGTGATCAGGATCGAGAGAGGTTCGCCGGCCAGCGGGTCGATGGGGGACAGGGCGCAGCGGGAGCACCGGGGCGCCGTCCGGACCGGGCCGGGACTCCAGAGCAGGGGGCAGATCGTCAGGGTGATGTCGTCGTAGCTGCCGTCCCACGCGGGCACCGCCTTGCCCGACGAGCGCCACAGCGGCGACCGTGCGTCGGCCGTCAAGTCCAGCGCCAGTGGCTCGATCGCTGGGGCCGAGCAGGTCGTGGACGTACCTCGTACCGACCAGCCGTTCGACCAGCGGCGCTGCGAACGCATCCGAGTCCGCCACCAGCAGGTCGGGCTGCCAAAACCGAGCCAGCGCTAGAGCCGGCGGCGGCGGATGAAGTAGGTCACGAGGACGAGTCCCACACCGGCCACGATGGCGATGCGCTTCGGGTCCAGCGAGCCGTCCGGGCGCTTGATCAGGCCGATCGCCCGGTCCTTCGCTGCCTGGACGAGGTTCGCAGGGCGCAGCCGGTCCTCGATCACGTCGATCGAGTCGGCGAGCGAGTCACGGGCCTGCACGATCTCGGCCTCGATCTGCTCGGGCTTGCGATCGGTCTGCTCGGTCACGGCGAAATCTCCTCCGAGTGCTGAAACGGCAGGCCCTACCGTACGGCGTCGACGCGGCCGCGCGCACGTGACGGCGGGCGCCGCGTCCCGGATTGCCCGGATGCGCCCACCTCCGTAGCGTGGCGGTCGACTCGGCACTGCCGCCGGGACGCGCTGAGCACCACCTCGGGAGGACGACGCATGACCGTTCGGCTGCAGCCAGGAGACACCGCGCCCGACTTCGCGCTTGCCGACGACACGGGCGCGACCGTCCGGCTGTCGGACTACCGCGGGCGCCGCGTCGTCCTGTACGTCTACCCAGCAGCCATGACCCCCGGCTGCACGACGCAGGCCTGCGACTTCCGCGACAGCCTCGACGCCCTGCACGCGGCCGGTATCGACGTGCTCGGCCTGTCGCCCGACAAGCCGGACAAGCTCGCCAAGTTCCGCGCGCGCGACCACCTCACCTTCCCGCTGCTGTCGGACCCCGACAGAGCCACGCTCGAGGCGTACGGCGCGTGGGGCGAGAAGCAGCTGTACGGGAAGACGGTGACCGGGGTGATCCGGTCGACCTTCGTCGTCGGCGCCGACGGAAAGCTCGAGCTGGCGCAGTACAACGTCAAGGCGACCGGCCACGTGGCCAAGCTGCGCCGCGACCTCGGCCTAGGCTGAGCGCGCAGGCGGGAGTGGCGTAACTGGCAGCCGCGCCAGGTTTAGGTCCTGGTGCCCGAGAGGGCGTAGGGGTTCGAGTCCCCTCTTCCGCACCGCTGGTCGGCACCCTCCTGCGTGGTCGCGGTCAGNGCTGCCGCCGTTTCGTCAGCCTCGTACGAGCCGGGTGAGCAGAGCTCGCGCGGAAAGCGTCGCTGGCCGCGAGTCGCGGATCGCGGAGTTGTTCGCGGCGGAGACCGAGGTTGCGGGTGCGACAGGCACCGGCTGTGGCAGCGGAGCGCAGTAGGTGTCGGCGCGGTAGCCCGGTTTCCGAGGCGGGAGCTTGCCGGTGGCCATGTACGCGGCGATCTGGTTGTCGACGCAGGCGTTCCCGAAGAGCGTGCCCGCGTGCGTCGTACCGCCCGGCTCGGCGATCAGCGACGCCCCCGGGAAGAGGCTGCGCACGTAGAGGCTGCCCTCGTAGGGCGTCGCCGCATCGAGAGTCTCGTCGATGAGCAGCACGCTCTTGACCTTGCTGCCGTCGACCTTGACCGGTGTGCCGGCCTTGGCCGGCCAGTACAGGCAGGCGGCGTTGTACCAGGCGTTGGACCAGGTCTCGAACGGCGCCTGGTGGAACGTCGCCCAGTTGTCCTTGCGCCACGTCGACCACTGGGTCGGCCACTGGGCGTCGGTGCACTGGGTCGCGTCATACATGGCGAACCCGTTGTCGTTGCCCGGGCCGTCGGTGCCCTCGTACTCCGCCACGAGCGTGGCGCCGTCGTGGTTGTTCACCCAGCCGGCGAACGCCGCGCCGAGGTCGGTCCACGTGAACTGGTAGTAGCCCGCGGTCAGGAAGATGTCGTTCCACTCGTCGCCACCGACCACGCCGCCGGCCGGGTGCTTGTAGAGAGCGGCCTGCTCGGCGTAGAAGAGCCGGCTGACGGCCTTCGCCGTCTTGCCCAGGTGGTAGACGCCGTCGTACTTCGCCAACCAGCCGAACCAGATGTTGATGTTCTTCTCGAAGGCGAGGTCCTGCGCGAGGTTCGCCTGGTACCAGACGCCGCGCGGGTCGACGTTGCTGTCGAGGATCATCCGTCGCACGTGGGCCGGGTACATCGTCCCGTAGACCTGGCCGAGGTAGGTGCCGTACGAGAAGCCGTAGTAGTTGATCTGCTTCTGGCCCAGCGCGATCCGGATCTGGTCCATGTCCTTGACGGAGTCGATCGTCTTGACGTGCTGCAGCAACGCAGGCTGGTCCTTGCCGCATGCCAGCGCGTAGGCCTTGGAGATGGCCAGCCACTGCTGGACGATGGCTGGACTGGTCGGGACGTACTGAAGGCGCGGCCCCTGGAAGAAGTTGGGGTCGCAGGTCAAGGCCGGGATGCTCGAACCGACGCCACGCGGGTCGAAGCCGATCCAGTCATAGGTGCTCGCCGAGGTGCCAGGCACGTACGAACCGAGCGTCGACAGGGTGAGCCCGGACCCGCCCGGCCCGCCCGGGTTGGTAATCATGATGCCCTGGTACTTCGACTCGGGGCTGGTGTGCCGGACCATCGACACTGCGAGCTTGATCTTGGCGCCAGAGGGCTTGCTGTAGTCGAGCGGCACCGACAGGTAGCCGCACACCGCACCCGCGGCCTGCAACCCCGGGTCGGAGCACGCGCCCCAGCTAACCGACGCAGCCTTCGCGGCTGCGGCGCTGGTCGACGCGCCGGCGACGGGTGCGACCGCAAAACTTGCTGCGGCAAGGCCAACAGCAGCAGAAACGGCGATCAGCTTGCGCACGGACAGCTCCTTTGTCGCACGAGCGCGTTCAGTCGAGGCGCTTCCGCCGAGACTCGCTCACTTGGCCCGGTGGACGCAACCGCAACCCGGCGGCCTGTGGACGGCAGGCACCCGTACGGCCCCGCCTGTGGACGGACGGTAGTCAGCCGATGACCGCTGCCGACACCGGTCTCACTGGACGACCGGCGTACCCGTACCGCCCGTGCACGACGCCCCGGGTTCCGGGGTCTGCGGCCCCTGCTCGTAGGCACGGATGAACTTCTCCAGCCGCGAGTCGTCCGCTCCGGTGAGGTAGACCTGCTTGCCCCATGCGCTCGCCACGACCGGCGCGGGCAGGCCAGGGTAGGGGCTGACCAGGATGTACAGCTGGCCCTTGGCCGCCGCGTCCAGCTTGGCCACCTGTGCAGCGGGCAGCGAGGGCAGGTAGGTGATCCACACGGCGCCGTGCTCGAGGGAGTGCACCCCGTTCTCGTTCTGGATCGGCGACGTGTAGACGCCGCAGTTCTGCCAGACCGGGTTGTGGTTGCCACCGACGGGCGGATTCTGCGGGTACTTCACCGGGGTGGTCACGTGGTTGCGCGACAAGTTGCCATACGTCTTGAGGCCGTCGATCTTGGTCGCATCGTTCGCGTGCAGCACGGCGTAAGCCGTCCCGCCGATGATCAGCACCAGGATCGGGATGGTGATCGCCGCGATGATGATCTTCCGCTTGCGTTCCTTGGCGGCCTGCTCCTGACGCACCGCCTCGATCTTCGCCTTGCGGTCGATCGTGGCGGGGTGCTTCTTCGACACGGGTGCTCCAGAGCGAGTGCGGGGAAGGCCTTCGTCCACATCTTGCCTGACCCCGAGGTTATCCACCGCAGGTGGGCCGGGTGTCGACGGCGGCAGCTGGTACTGCGGACGATCTTCGTACCGCGTCCATCGACGTCCCCGCCCGCCCACGCCCGCCCCGAAAGGCCTCGATGTCCACGACCTCAGCCTCCTCCCCCGCCCCGGCGGTGCTTGCCAGCCCCGACGAGCTCGACCTGGTCGCCGGCCAGACGGTCGAGCTCGGCCGCCGTATCGAGGCGGTCGGCACAGCGGTCGCAGCCGTCCTCCGCGAGNTTCCGCCAGTCCTCCCAGGCTCCGCGGCGGCAGCCACCGCGCCCGACGCCGGTAGGCATCTGGCCGAGCTGCTGCAGGCGGAGGGCCGGGCGCTGGTCGCGTTCGGGAGGGCGCTGGCAGACTCGGCCGCGGCCTACCGGGCGAACGAGAGCCGGCTGGCCGGGCTCCTGCAGGGCTCCGCGCGATGACCGACGCCCGCTCCGTGCTCGCTTGGCAGCTCGACATCGCGCANTCGCGGGCCGCTTCCCTCCAGCTGCTGGCCGCCGACACCGAGACGGTGCAGCGGCGCGTGGGACAAGGGGTGCTGCCCTTCATGAGCGGGCGCAGCTGGCGGGGCCCCGGCGCGGCGGCGGCACTCCGGGTGCTGCACCGCCGCGCCCAGGTACTGACGCGGATAGCCGCCGACCTCTCTTCGGCCGCACGACTGCTGGTCGACGGCTTTGCCCGGCTGGGTCGTCTCCAGGTGCTGGTGCAGCACGCGGTCCGGTGCGCCGCCGACGACCGTCGCGCGGTGACCCTCCCGGCCGTGCTCGCCGCCGGCGGCGGACCGCTGGCCTGGGCGGCGATCGATCTGCTCGACCGACGCACAGACGCCCCCGTCGACGCCGTCGTGGCCGAGGTGACCCACGTCGACCGGGGGTGCGCGCACTCCCTCGCCGAGCTCGACGCGAGCGCGCGCTCCCTGCTGCGGCTCTCGGAGCCGGACGCGGCTCGCCAGGACGCACTGGCCGAGCTCGGAGCGGCCGGGTTCGCCCGCTGGCTGGCCGCCCCGCCGCCGCGCAGCTCGACGCCGGCACAGGTCGCCGACTGGTGGTCGGCACACACGCCGGCCGAGCAGCGGGCGCTCGCATCCGACCCACGGACGTGGGCACGGCTCGGCAGTCTCGACGGGCTCCCGTTCGGCGTGCGCGACAAGGTCAACCGGTCCGCGCTGCAACGCCGCCTGGATGGCTACGAGCTCGCCCTCGGACAGATCCAGGCTCGGCTCGACCATGCGGTGATCGCCGACGCTGGCAGCGTCCAAGAGCTCATGCGCCTGCGGGCTGAGCTGGTCAGTGGCCACCGCGTCGATCTGACCGTCTCTCAGCAGCTCTCGACGCTCGCGCAGCAGCGGGACCCCATCACCCACCGATCACTTCTGGTCCAGCTGATCCTCGACGAGCCCGAGGAGTGGGAGGGTCGCGGGCGCGTCTCCGTGGCGCTCGGCGACGTCGACTCCGCATCCCACGTGGCCTACCTGGTCCCCGGGCTCGGCGTCCGACCCGACCCGGACCTGGCCGATCTCGTGGGCGACGCTCACCACGTCTACGAGGCTGCCCGAGCACTGGCGCCCTCGACGGCCACCGCGGTCATCGCCTGGCTCGGCTACGAGACGCCCGGCTGGGCCCAGGTGGCCTTCGACGGTCGCGCCCGCGCGGGTGGCGGGCTGCTCGCCACGGACGTCGGCGGGCTGCGAGCGGCCCGGACGGGCGGCCAGCCCCAGGTGACCGTCATCGGGCACAGCTACGGCAGCACCACCGCTTCGGTGGCGGTCCAGGCGGCGACGATCGACGACGCGATCTTCGTCGGCAGCCCCGGCCTGCTCGTCGGGCACGCAGGCGAGCTTCCGGTGGGCAGCAGCCACGTATGGGTGGGCGCGGCCAGCGGCGACGAGGTCAGCCGGCTGAGCCGGTTCGGTACCGACCCTGCAGCCGCCGCCTTCGGGGGCCAGCGCTTCGCGGCCGAGTCACCACCTGGGACGCCGACCATGGCCCAGCACCTGCGCTACTTCGACCCCGGGTCCGAGTCCCTGCCGAACATCGCCCGGATCGTCGTCGGTGAGCAGTCACTCGTCACCACCGTCGCGGGTCGGATCGACCGAGGGCTCGCCGGGGTCGTGGTCGACTCTGTCCTCCCGATGGCCGCGCTCCCGGTCCTGCCACCGCTCGCGGCGCAAGCCGTCCGTCGGCTCGACCCGGCTCTCGCCGACCCGGCCCATGGGGACTCCCGTTAGCCGGGCCCGAGCCGACCGTCAGCGAGCAGGTCGTCGATCGTCGGCCCCAACGCTCGGAACGCCCGGCCGCGATGGCTCGCCGCGTCCTTCTCCTCGTCCGAGAGCTCGGCCGACGTGCGCTCCTCGCCCTCCGGAACGAAGATCGGGTCGTAGCCGAAACCGTTGCTGCCCCTCGGTTCCCGGGTCAACCGTCCGGGCCAGACGCCTTCGCGGACGAACTCGGCCCGGTCCGGCAGGACCAACGCCGCGGAGCAGTGGAACGACGCACCAAGCCGTTCGTCGGGCACGTCCTCCAGCTGGGCGAGCACGAGCAGCAGGTTGGCGACGTCGTCGCCGTGCCGACCGGACCAGCGAGCCGAGAGGACACCCGGCATCCCAGCGAGCGCGTCGACGCATAGCCCGGAGTCGTCGGCCACCGCGGGCAGCCCCGTCGCCCGCGCGACGGCGTGCGCCTTGAGGAGCGCGTTCTCCGCGAAGGTCCCCCCCGTCTCGGCCACGTCGGGCACGTCGAGGACCCCGTCGAAGTCCGCGACACCGACCAGCTCGACCGCGAGCCCCAGCTCCTCGAGGATGCGCCCGACCTCGATCACCTTGTGCCGGTTGCGGGACGCGAGAACCAGCCGCGGACGGCTCACGCGGTCGTGACCCTGGAAGCTGGCGCCGCGAGGACGTGCGAGGACACAAGGGCGGCCTGCTGCATCGCCGTCAGGTCGGCACACCCGGCAAGCGCGAGGTCGAGGAGCCGGTCGAGCAGCGCCCGGTCGAACGGGGCACCCTCGGCCGTGCCCTGCACCTCCACGAACTGCCCGGTACCGGTGACTACCACGTTCATGTCGGTCTCTGCACGTACGTCCTCGGTGTAGGCCAGGTCGAGCATCGGCGAACCGTCGACCACTCCCACAGATACCGCAGCCACCGATCCGGTCAGCGGCTCCGCGGTGGCCTTGACCAGGCCCTGGCCTCGCGCCCACGTCACCGCGTCAGCCAGCGCCACGTACGCCCCGGTGATCGCTGCGGTTCGCGTGCCCCCGTCGGCCTGCAGGACGTCGCAGTCGATGACGATCGTGTTCTCGCCCAGCGCTCGGTAGTCGACGACGGCGCGCAGCGAGCGCCCCACCAGCCGCGAGATCTCGTGCGTACGTCCGCCGATACGCCCCTTGACCGACTCGCGGTCCGACCGGGTGTTCGTCGACCGCGGCAGCATCGCGTACTCCGCAGTCACCCAACCCTCGCCACTGCCCTTGCGCCATCTCGGCACCCCGGCGGTGAAGGAGGCAGCGCACAGCACCCGAGTGCGCCCGAACTCGACGAGCACCGAACCCTCGGCATGGTCGAGCCACCCCCGGGAGATGGTGACGGGACGGAGCTGGTCGTGGGTACGGCCGTCGATGCGCGGCGCCTGATCGGACATGCCAGCGAGCCTAACGGCGCCCGCCGACGCCCCTCACCCCACCTCGAAGCGGGAGCCCGGGACGGCCAGCGCACACTCCCGCCCGAACGCCGCCTCGGCCTCGGCCACAGCGGCCGCCGGGTCGTGCCACGGAGGCACGTGGGTCACGACCAGCCGCCCGACCCCCGCCGCGAGCGCCATCTCCCCAGCGTCGCGCCCGGTCAGGTGCAGGTTCGCGGGGTTGGCCGCCCCGTCGACGAACGAGGCCTCGGCCAGCAGCAGGTCTGTCCCGGCGGCCAGCGCGACGACGGCATCGCTCGGCCCGGTGTCGCCGGTGTACACGAGCGAGGCGCCGCCGACCTCGACCCGTGTCGCGTGGCACTCCACCGGGTGCGCGGTCCGGGCGAGCGTCAGCAGGAACGGCCCGACGGTCAGCTGGCCCACGCCGATGTCGTGGAAGGTGAAGACGCGGTCCAGCGCCGCCCGGTCGACGGTTCCGTAGGCCCGGGCCACGTGGTCCCCGACGCCGGCCGGTCCGTACACGTCCACCGGAGGCAGCGGTCCGCGCGGGTGGTAGCGACGAGCCACGTAGTAGGAGGACAGGTCGGCGCAGTGGTCGGCGTGCAGGTGGCTGACCAGCACGGCGCCCACCGCATCGAGCTCCACGTACCGTTGCAACGGCCCGATCGACCCGCTCCCGAGGTCGAGCACCAGCGTGAAACCGTCGGCCTCGACCAGGTAGCACGAGGCCGCGGCGTAGGGGCCCGGGAACGATCCCGAGCAGCCGACCACCGTGAGCCGCACGTCAGGGCCCGCTCGACGACGTCCGGTCGGCGAGCTCGGCGCCCTCGACCGTGCCGATCTCCGGCCCGAGGAACCGCCGCCCCAGCCGCGCGAACTCCTCCGGGTCCCCCGTCGCCAGGAACCGGTGCCTGGGCGCGGGCAGCACGGGGTCGCGCAGGAGCCCCTGCGTGGCCAGCGTCCGGTAGACGTCCTTGGCCGTCTCCTCCGCGCTGGAGACGAGCGTCACGTCGTCGCCCATCACGTACGAGATGACCCCGGTGAGAAGCGGGTAGTGCGTGCATCCGAGGACGAGGGTGTCGACGCCCGCCGCCGCGACCACGTCGAGGTAGTCGTGAGCGACGGCGAGCAGGTCGGGGCCACCGGTGACGCCGGCCTCGACGAACTCGACGAACCGGGGGCACGCCCGGACCGTGAGCTGCAGCTCGGGCGCCGCGGCGAAGGCATCCTCGTAGGCGCCGCTGGTGATCGTCGCGTGCGTGCCGATGACGGCCACCTTGCCGTTGCGGGTGGCCTTGACGGCTCGACGTACGGCCGGATGGACCACCTCGACCACGGGTACGGAGTAGCGCTCACGCGCGTCGCGCAGCACGGCGGCGCTGGCGCTGTTGCAGGCGATGACCAGCATCTTGACGCCGTGCTCGACGAGGTGGTCCATGACCTCGAGTGCGAACTCGCGCACCTGCGCGAGCGGCCTCGGGCCGTACGGGCCTCGGGCGGTGTCGCCGACGTAGCGGATCGGCTCGTGCGGCAGCTGATCGAGCACAGCCCGAGCGACGGTGAGCCCCCCGACGCCGCTGTCGAAGATACCGATCGGTGCGTCTGCCACGGTCGTCCACCCTACCGGCGCTCTCCCTGACACTTCGTTTGATCTACTCCCCACAACCGTCAGATCTACCCGCTATCCACCAGGCAGGTCGCCGCGCACTTGCGCAACCGACCCGCCCAGCCGCGCGAGGTGAGCACGGCGCCGACCTGAGCGGCCGTGTCGCACGGCCGCGACATCACGGACGTCCAGCCGTAGCGAAGAGTCATCCGCCCTTCCACAGCAGCGGCATTGTCTCTGTCCATGTCACGGAAGGCATTCTCTGCACCCTCGTGCCCGAGGCGCCCATCGAGCTCGACGAACAGGCCAAACTCCGCGTAGCCGAGATCCCGCCGCACGAGCTGCCCACGCACCCGCCCGACCACCTGGCGCTGCGCAGAGGGCAAACCGTGGGCACGCTCGACCTTGCGCACCCAGCCGATCTCGAGCGGGGTGGTCGCTCCAGCGCGGTAGTCGCCGCACGTCAGCTCGACCAGCGCCCGACGGCCAAGCCGACCTCGCGTCAGGCTCGCCGCGAGCAGCTTCTTCGGGGTCGTCTTGCGGCCCTGCAATGCGGCGGTGATCCACCCGATGGCCGTGGCTTCGTCCGGCGACTCGTCCACGAGATCCAGGACCGTATCTTCGACGGTCGTACGAGGCGGCAGGAACCGAGGATGTGTCCTCTGGGGCAACCGGCTGAGGTTCCGTACGTGCACGCCCCGCATGCGCCGCCGAGGTCGCAGCGTCGCCGGAACGCCGACGAAGATCGACACGGATTCCGGGCCGAAGCCCCAGACCTCCGCAGCTGTGGGCCCGCACAGCGCGGACCCCTCCCCGCAGGCCAACAGCGCGGCCCACAGGGATGCTTCGCGCGGCGGAGGTCCCGTCGCGGTCCAGTACACGCCCCGGTGCAGCCGGCGCCAACGACCAGCTCGGACCTGGCCCTGGATCTCCTCGGAGGTCCAGCCCCACGCCAACAGCTGCCTTCGGGCCACGACACCGGCTTGACGGGTTGTCGCGGCGACCGCGCTCCGGTGGAGGCGAACGGTTCCACGCGACGTAGCCATGACTCACGGTGCAGAGCACGGCGCCGGATGCACGGGTCAGGTTCGACATCTGGGGATAACTGCACATCTCTGACACTTGTGGGCAGTAGATCAAACGAATCGTCAGAGCTGGCGGGGGTCAGGCCCAGAGCTGGCCTTCGAGCCCATCCTCAGCGGCGTCGAGGTCACCTTCGTAGGCACCCGTGGAGAGGTACTTCCAGCCGCCATCGCAGACGATGAAGGCGATGTCGGCCCGCCGTCCGGCATCGACCGCCTTGCGGGCGACACCCAGCGCCGCATGCAGGATCGCCCCCGTGGAGATGCCGGCGAAGATCCCCTCNGCCTCGAGCAGCTCGCGCATGCGGCGCACGGCGTCCCGCGGGCCGACGGAGAACCGGGTGGTCAAGACGGACGCGTCGTACAGCTCGGGGACAAAGCCTTCGTCGAGGTTGCGCAGCCCGTAGACGAGCTCGCCGTAGCGCGGCTCGGCGGCGACGATCTCGACGCCGGGGACGTGCTCGCGCAGGTACCGCCCGACACCCATCAGCGTGCCCGTCGTCCCGAGGCCGGCCACGAAGTGGGTCACGCTGGGAAGGTCGGCAAGGATCTCCGGCCCGGTCGTGCGGTAGTGCGCGTCGGCGTTGGCCGGGTTGCCGTACTGGTACAGCATCACCCACTCGGGGTGCTCCGCCGCGAGCTCCTTGGCCATGCGCACGGCCTCGTTGGATCCGCCTGCCGCGGGCGACGAGATGATCTCCGCGCCCCACATCCGCAGCAGCTGAGAGCGCTCGCGCGAGGTGTTCTCGGGCATCACGCAGATCAGCCGGTAGCCCTTGAGCTTGGCCGCCATGGCGAGCGAGATGCCGGTGTTCCCCGAGGTGGGTTCGAGGATGGTGGCGCCCGGCGCGAGGAGTCCGGCCGACTCGGCAGCCTCGATCATCGCGAGCGCCGGCCGGTCCTTGACCGAGCCGGTCGGGTTGCGGTCCTCGAGCTTGGCCCAGAGGCGTACCTCGGGGGACGGCGAGAGCCGGGGCAGCCCGACCAGCGGAGTGCCCCCGACAGAGTCGATCAGCGAGTCGAAGCGCACGAGGGGCCCTGGCCGGTCAGGAGGCCCCGCCCGCGACCGCGGGCAGGATGGTGACGTTGTCGCCGTCGCCGACCGGCGCGGTCAGCCCGCCGAGGAAACGGACGTCCTCGTCGTTGAGGTAGACGTTGACGAAGCGGCGCAGCTGGTCGTTCTCGACCAGTCGCTCCCGCAGGCCTGGGTGCCGGCTCTCCAGATCGGTGAAGAGCTCGTCGATCGTCGACCCGGCCCCCTCGACGGCCTTCGCGCCTTCGGTGTAGGGACGAAGGATCGTCGGAATTCGGACCTCGACCGCCATGACCGTGAACTCTCCTCAGCCTGAAGTTGCTTGCTCTATGCCAGGTCCAACGCGGCGACCACCCGGACTTCTTCCTCGGTGACCACCCCGTCGACGATCCGGTAGGACCGCACCTCGTCCATCGCCGGCTCGCGCGTGGACACGAGCAGGTAGTGGGCACCGGGCTCCGAGGCGTAGGACACGTCCGTACGCGAAGGGTAGGCCTCGGTGGCCGTGTGCGAGTGGTAGACGACGACGGGCTCCTCGTCGCGGTCGTCCATGTCGCGGTACAGCCGCAGCAGGTCGCCGGAGTCGAACTCGTAGAAGGTCGGCGACATCGCGGCGTTGAGCATCGGGACGAAACGCTCCGGACGATCGCTGCCGGCCGGCCCGGCGACGATCCCGCAGGCCTCGTCCGGATGGTCGCGGCGCGCGTGTGCGACGATCGCGTCGAGCACCTCTCGGGCGATGGTGAGCACGCCGGAAGCCTATCGGCGGCGGGTGGAAGGTCGATCAGCGCAGGCAGCGCACCAGCGTCTCCTGCAGCCAGCTCAGCCAGTCGTACAGCAGGAACAGGGACCTGGTGGGGTCGTCCTCGGCGAGACCGTGGAACTGCGTCGGCCAGTCCTCCTGCACGTCGATCCTGGTACCGAGAGCAAGGCGCAGGTCGTTCAGCGCGCCCAGCCACGCCTGCACGTCGTCGTCGACCAGGTCCCGCTCCTTGCCCGGACCCTCGAGCGTCGCGAGCGCCCGCAGCGCCCCCGCGTGCTTGCGCTCCCGCAGGCTGTTCTCGGTGTAGCGCCGGAACTCCCCGGCCGCCTCCGGGTCGTCCGCGTACGCGTCCGGGAAGAGCCGGGCGAGCACCGGGTCGTCCGGGGCCTCGGTCGTCGTGCCGATGTCCACGAGCGCGGCGAGCGGGTCTGCGTCGGCGCTCTCCTCGGGTGCCACGAGGTCGGCCAGCTGCTGCAGCAGGCCGGCCAGGACCAGCGCCTCGTCGGGGTGCACGGTCAGCGCCACCACCCCGGACCGCTTGCGCCGGAAGCGCGTCGCGGCCATCAGTCGTCCTGCTGCAGCGTCGCCCAGAGGCCGTAGCCGTGCATCGCCGTGACGTCCCGCTCCATCTCCTCGCGGGTCCCGTTCGACACCACGGCCTTGCCCTCGTGGTGGACCAGCAGCATCAACCGCTCGGCCTCGGCCTGGTCGTACCCGAAGTACGAGCAGAACACGTACGCGACGTAGGACATGAGGTTGACCGGGTCGTTCCAGACGATGGTGATCCAGGGCCGGTCGAGACGCGCGTCGGTCGCCGACACCGGCTGGTCGAGCTCCACCGGAGCGGTCATGGCGGCGGAGGTCACGCGGCCCATGGTGGCACGGCGCCCGCACCTGGCGCCTCACCCGGTGCCGCACCTGCGCCGCACCTGGCGTCCGCCCCGGGCGCGTACCGTAGGGCCGTGCCGTCGCTCCCCGAGCCACCCCTTCTGCGCCGGATCCGCGAGTCGGTCATCGGCGACGACCAGGTGATGCCGGGTCCGTACGGCCCGCGCCGCGTGACCTACGCCGACTACACCGCGAGCGGGCGCGCGCTCACTTTCATCGAGGACTTCATCCGCGACGAGGTCCTCCCGCGGTATGCGAACACGCACACCGAGTCGAGCGGTACGGGTCTGCAGACGACCCGCCTGCGCGAGGACGCCCGCCGCATCATCCGCGACGCCGTGAACGGCGACGACGACACGTGCGTGATCTTCACCGGCTCCGGGTCGACGGCGGCGATCGACAAGCTGGTCGGCATCTTGGGCATCCGCATCCCGGCCGACCTCGACCACCGCTACCACCTGTCCGAGCAGATCCCGGTCGGTGAACGACCGGTCGTGTTCATCGGGCCGTTCGAGCACCACAGCAACGAACTGCCGTGGCGGGAGTCGATCGCCGACGTGGTCGTGATCCCCGAGGACGCCGACGGTCACATCGACGCCGCGCGGCTGGCGGAGGAGCTCGTCCGCCACCAGGACCGCCCGCTGCGGATCGGCGCCTTCAGCGCCGCGAGCAACGTCACCGGGATCGTCAGCGACACGCACAAGATCTCGGCCCTGCTGCACGAGCACGGCGCGCTGGCCTGCTGGGACTTCGCGGCCGCAGCGCCGTACATCGACATCGAGATGAACCCCCGCTGCGAGCACCCGCTCGCATACAAGGACGCGATCTTCCTGTCGCCGCACAAGTTCATCGGTGGACCGGGCACGCCCGGCATCCTGATCGCCCGTCGAGACCTGCTCACCAACAGCGTGCCCGACGTCGTCGGCGGCGGGACGGTGGCCTACGTCAACCCGAGCGAGCACGTCTACCTGTCCGACCCTGTGCAGCGCGAGGAGGGTGGCACCCCGGCCATCGTCGAGTCGATCCGAGCCGGGCTGGTGTTCCAGCTCAAGGGCGAGGTGGGGGTCGACGTCATCCGTGCCCACGAGTCGGCCTTCCTCGAACGGGCTGTCGCCGCGTGGGACGAGCACCCGAACATCTCGATCCTGGGCAACCGCGATGCCGAACGCCTGTCCATCGTGTCGTTCACCATCCGCCGTCCGGGGGGCCGCTACCTGCACCACAACCTCGTCGTCGCGATCCTGTCCGACCTGTTCGGGATCCAGTCGCGCGGCGGGTGCTCGTGCGCCGGCCCGTACGGGCACCGGCTGCTGGGCATCGACATCGAGCGGTCGCACGAGTTCGAGCGCGAGATCACCCTCGGATGCGAAGGCATCAAGCCCGGCTGGGTGCGCGTCAACTTCAACTACTTCATCAGCGAGGCCGTCTTCTCGTACGTCGTGGACGCCGTCGCCCTGATCGCCGACCATGGCTGGTCGCTGCTCACCGACTACCGCTTCGACCCGGCGACCGGGATGTGGCGGCACCACGCCGGCCCGGTCGAGCCGCCGATGCGGCTGACCCAGCTGGGCTACGACGCGGACGGCGTCCTGCGCTACCCGGCCCACCAGGAGACGGCGCCGGAGTCGGCGCTCGCCGGCTACCTGGCCGAGGCGAGGCAGGTCTTCGCCAGCCGGTCGGAGCCGGCAGAAGACCCGCCCGCCGGGCTGTCCGACGACTTCGAGGCGCTGCGCTGGTTCGACCTCCCGGCGGCCTGCGTCTCGCCCGCCTAGTCCCGATCGTCAGCCGGCCGTGGTCCCGTCGGCGGGACCGGTCAGCCGGGCGGCGGCACCCGCCCACGTCCACGGGTACGCGGCGTCCTCGCAGGCGAACGCGGCGTCGGCGAGGTCGAGCGGGCGGAACGTGTCGACCATGACGGCGTACTCCTCGGTACGGACCGCGCCGATGCTGGCCTCGACGCTGCCCGGCTGCGGACCATGTGTGAAGCCGCTGGGATGCAACGTGATCGAGCCCATCTCGATACCTGCGCCCTTGCGGCTCATGAAGTCGCCGCCGACGTAGAAGATCATCTCGTCGCTGTCGACGTTGGAGTGGTTGTAGGGCGCCGGGATCGACTCCGGGTGGTAGTCGAACAACCGCGGGACGAACGAGCAGATCACGAAGCCGGGACCCTCGAACGTCTGGTGGACCGGCGGCGGCTGGTGCAACCGGCCGGTGATCGGCTCGAAGTCCTTGATGCTGAACGCGTACGGGTAGAGGCAGCCGTCCCAGCCGACCACGTCGAACGGATGGTGCGCGTACGTGTACCGGGTGACGCCCTGCCGGTGACGGACGAGCACCTCGACGTTGTCGCCCTCGACGATCAGCGGCTCACCCGGTCCGCGCAGGTCGCGCTCGCAGTACGGGCTGTGCTCGAGCAGCTGTCCACGCGGGGAGAGGTAGCGGCGCGGCGGCCCGACGTGACCGGTGGCCTCGCAGACCAGGAGCCGCAGCGCTTCGCCCGAGGTGGCGTCCGGTACCCAGCGGTGCGTCGTGGACGTCGGGAGGATCACGTAGTCGCCGGGGCCGACGGTCAGGGCCCCGAACACCGACTCGACGACCCCCGAGCCGGACTCCACGTACACCAGCTCGTCGCCGATGGCGTTGCGGTACAGCGGCGACGGCTGGTCCGCGACCGCGTACAGGATGCGCACGTCAGGGTTGGCCATCAGCAGCCGGCGGCCGGTGACGGCATCGGTGGCACCCGGCTCGGGGTCGAGCTGGTGGGTGAGCAGGTGCCGCGGCAGGAGCGGGTGGTTGGCGTGGGTGGCACGCACGGGGTCGTCGGCACCGGACACGGCCTCGGCGGCCACGATGGCGGTCGGCAGGTGCCGGTGGTAGAGCAGCGCGGAGTCGTGCGAGAAGCCCTCGATGCCCATCAGCTCCTCGGCGTAGAGCTCGCCGTCCGGCCGTCGGAACTGGGTGTGGCGCTTGCGCGGGACCTGCCCGACGGCCCGGTAGTACGGCATGCGTCAGCCTCCTGATTGCACCGATATACGGACACCTGTGTCCACTCTTCAGACCATCCGCTAGCGTCGCCGTCGTGTCAACGTCCGCCTCGACCGCACTGCACGACAAGGTCGCCGGCCTCGTCCTCGGCCTGGTCGACGATGCCGCCGTCTTCCCGCCCGGCAACGCCNCGGTCGCCGCTGCCGTCGCTGCCCACCGCACCCACCGGAGCGCCTGGTACNCNGAGACGGTCGGCCCGCTCCTCGTCCGCTCCTCCGACGTGGTCACCCTGCTCGAGGCGACCCGTGCCGGTGACGACCTTCGCATCGGCCTGGTCGCCGACGAAGGCCTNACCGGCCTGGTGGAGGCGATCGGCCTGCTGTTCGACCACGACGAGCGGGCCGCCCTCGCCCAGGTCGAGATCGCGCTGCCCGCCGACCACGACCCGGCGGCGGCCACGCGGGTGCTCCTCGACCAGCTGGCGTTCTCGGCCATGGCCTACGTCGAGGTGCCCCGCACGGGCTGGGAGAGCGCGCTCGACGTGCTGGCCGAGGACGGTGCCGAACGGGCCAAGTACCGCACCGGCGGCAGCACCGCGGCCGCCCACCCGAGCGACGCCGAGCTGGCCGCCTTCGTCCGCGGCTGCCTCGACCGCGGCCTCGGGTTCAAGCTCACGGCGGGCCTGCACCACGCGATCAGGAGCACCTCGCAGGAGGGGTTCGAGCAGCACGGCTTCCTGAACGTGCTGGCCGCAGTCGCTGCCGGGCTTGCCGCAGCCTCGGTCGACGACCTGGCAGCGGTGCTCGCCGAGCGCGACGCCGGCCGGGTCGTGAGCAGCCTGGCCGGCGCGGAGGTCGCCGCCGTACGTCGCTGCTTCGTCTCGTTCGGCTGCTGCGGCGTGACCGACCCGGTCGACGACCTCGTCGCCCTCGGCCTGCTCACCGGCGGCACGGCATGACGGGCCCGAGCTGGGTCGACGTACCGCCTGGTTCCTCGTACCCGCTGCAGCACCTGCCGTACGGCGTCTTCTCCGTGCACAGCAGCTCCGGCGGCGAGGCGCCGCGGTGCGGCGTGCGGATCGGCGACCACGTCCTCGACCTCTCCCGGGTCTCCGTGCCGCACGGTGCCGACTTCGCGCACGGCTCGCTCAACGCGTTCATGGCTCGCGGCCGGTCGGCCTGGACGGCGGTACGTGCGCGCGTGACCGAGCTGCTGACCGAGCCGTCGTTCCGCGACTCGGTCGAGGCGCACCTGTACCCGGTGGCCGAGGTCACGCTCTCGCTGCCGTGGCAGGTGGCCGACTACGTCGACTTCTACTCCTCCGAGCAGCACGCGCGGAACGTAGGCGCGATCTTCCGCCCCGACGCGCCCGACCTCCCGGCGGCGTGGAAGCACCTGCCCATCGGCTACCACGGCCGCGCGGGCACGGTGGTCGTCTCGGGCACCCCGGTCGTACGACCGTGCGGCCAGCGCAAGCCGGCCGGCGCCGAGGAACCTGACTTCGGGCCCAGCCGGCGACTCGACATCGAGGCCGAGGTCGGGTTCGTCGTCGGCGTCCCGTCGGTGCAGGGCACCCGGGTGACCGCCGACGCGTTCGCTGACCACGTGTTCGGCGTCGTCCTGCTGGACGACTGGTCGGCCCGCGACATCCAGGCATGGGAGTACGTCCCGCTCGGGCCGTTCCTCGGCAAGTCGTTCGCGACGTCGGTGTCGGCCTGGGTGACGCCGCTCGACGCCCTCGCCGCGGCGCGCGTCGCAGCGGTGCCGCAAGACCCGGAACCGTTGCCCTACCTCGCCGATCGCGACCCCTGGGCGCTCGACCTGGCGATCGAGGTCGAGCTCGACGGCGAGGTCGTGTCCCGGCCGCCATTCGCCTCCATGTACTGGACGCCGGGCCAGCAGCTCGCCCACCTGACCGTCAACGGCGCCTCGCTGCGCACCGGTGACCTGTTCGCGTCTGGGACGGTCAGCGGCCCTGAACGCGGCGAGCGCGGCTCGTTCCTCGAGCTCTCGTGGGGTGGCCGGGAGCCGCTGGTGCTGTCCGGCGGCCGGTCCGTCACGTTCCTCGAGGATGGCGACACCGTCGTGCTCCGTGCGTACGCGCCGGGCGCCGACGGGACACGCATCGGCCTCGGCGAGGTGGCCGGGACCGTCCTGCCTGCAGTCGGGTAGCTTCTCCTCCGATCCCTGGACGGGACGTCCTTCGCGGCGCTACCTTGTGTCGCATGGAACCGGGTAGCGCACGGTATCCGTTGACGCAGCTGCGTCGCGGGGTGCTCGAGTTCTGCGTGCTCGCGCTGCTCGCCGGCGAGGAGCTGTACGGGTTCGACCTCGTCCGCCGGCTGTCCGACATCGACGGCCTCGTCACCAGCGAGGGCACGATCTACCCGCTGCTGTCCCGGTTGCGCCGGGACGGCTGGGTCAGCACGACGTGGCAGGAGTCCGAGTCGGGGCCGCCGCGACGCTACTACGCCATCACCACGTCCGGACGGCACGCGCTGGCCGGGTTCAGTGCCGAGTGGCAACGGTTCCGCGACTCCGTGGACTCCTTGCTGCGGACGGGAGAGCACCATGGAGAGCCCCGTGATTGAACAGCTGGACGCCATCGTCGCCGACTACCTCAGGCGGTTCGACCAGGCCGCTGCCGGTCTCCCGTACGACCGCCGGGTCGAGCTCGTCGGGGAGATCGCCGAGCACATCACGCAGGCGCGAGCCACCGGTACGGTCACCACCGAGGCCGGCCTCCGGGAGCTGCTCGACCGGTTGGGCGAGCCCGAGGACATCGTTGCTGCGGCGCGCGACGACGACGAGGACGCGGACGGTCCTTCCGGCGCTCGGGCGCCCTACCCGCCGCCGTACTCGCCGTACCCGCCGCCTCCGCCGTACGCGCCGCCTCCGGTGCACTACCGCACGCCAGGAACCGGTCTGGAGATCGCGGCCATCGCCCTNATGACCGTCGGCTCGATCATCCCGATCTTCGGNTGGCTGGTCGGCACGATCTTGCTGTGGACCTCGCGGCGGCTCCGCGTGGGCGAGAAGCTGCTGATGACTCTGGTCGTGCCGGGAGGTCCGCTCGTGGTGATCCCGCTGATGTTCTTCGGCGGGCAGTCGTGCTCGTCGTCGTCCAGCAGCGACTCGCTCGGCAACTCGGTGCAGGGACCGACCGTGTGCACCGGGTTCGCGTTCCCCGTCTGGCTGGGGATCCCGCTGCTGGTCGTCGCCCTGGTCGCGCCCTTCGTCGTCGGCGGGATCCTGCTCAAGCGAGCCACCGCGCGCGCCCAGCTCGAACCTCCGGTCGCAAGCTATGCGCCGACGACCGGACCGGCCCGCTGGGGCGGCCTGGAGATCGCGGCCGTGCTGCTGCTGGCTTTCGGCGGCTTCGTCATCCCGTTCATCGGACCGATCGCCGGCCTGGCCTGTGCGTGGATGTCGCAGGCGTGGACCACGACCGAGAAGTGGATCGCAACAGCGATCGCCGCCAGCGCACTCCTGCTCGTCGCAGGAGCCCTCAGCTTCCTCGTCCTCTAAGAGCAGGAGCCACGTCCATGCACATCACCGGCATATTCGGCACCGTCCTCTTCCTCCCCCTCGCCGGCATCGCCGCGGCGATCTACCTGGTCGTCCGCCTCAACTCCCGCCGCTGATCCGCGGTAGACCCGCCGCCCCGCGAAGGACGTGTCGTCCTTCGCGTCTTCTAGGATCAGGGGTATGCCGACCCTCAGCGAGCTCCTCGCCAGCGCCCCGTACGTACTGTCCGACGGCGCGATGGGGACCATGCTGCAGGAGGCTGGCCTCGACGACGGCGGCGCACCCGAGCTGTGGAACGTCGAGCGGCCCGAGGCCATCGCCGCGATCCACGAGCGCTACCTGCAGGCTGGCGCCCGGATCATCACGACCAACACGTTCGGCGGCACCCGGCCACGTCTGGTGATGCACGGGCTCGAAGACCGTGTGCACGAGTTGAGCCGGGCAGGGGCGCAGATCGCCCGAGCCGCGGCGGAGCCCTTCGGCGCCCTGGTCGCCGGTGATGTCGGACCGTCCGGCGAGCTGCTCGAACCGCTCGGGACGATGACCGCGGCCGAGGCACAGGCGCTCTTCGCCGAGCAGGTCCGCGGGCTGGTCGAGGGCGGCATCGACCTGGTGCTCATCGAGACGATGAGCGACCTCGGCGAGGTCGAGGCTGCGGTGAGAGCGGCACAGGAAGTCGCTCCTGGTCTGCCAATCATCGTGACCCTGAGCTTCGACACCAAGCTGCGCACCATGATGGGCGTGACCCCGGCCGCTGCGGTCGAGGCGCTTGCCGCGCTCGGCGTGACGGGTGTCGGCGCCAACTGCGGGCGCGGCCCCGGCGANCTCGAGACAGTCATGGGTCAGATGGCGCAGGCCCGTCCGGACGGGCTGCTGCTGGTGGCCCAGTCCAACGCCGGGCTCCCCCAGCTCGTCGGTGACCGCTTCGAGTACGACGCCAGGCCCGCCGAGATGGCCGAGCATGCGCTGCGGCTGCGGGCCCTTGGTGTCGACATCATCGGCGCCTGCTGCGGCTCGACGCCCGACCACGTCCATGCGATGCGCGAGGCCGTGGCCGGCTGATCGGTCGCGGCACCCCTGGGAGCTCGTGACCCAACCGAGACTTCCGGGCGATTGACACCTCCCCGAGAGCCGCCCTACGGTCGCGTCTGTTAGGAAACTTTCCTAATAGAGCGAAGGAGGCGGCTCGTGGCGGTCACGCCGGGAACCCCTCGGCTGCTGCGCACTCTCAACGACCGTTCGGCGCTCAACCTGCTGCTCGAGCACGGCCCGCTGACCCGTACGCGGCTGGGCGAGCTGACCGGGCTGTCCAAGCCGACGGCATCGCAGCTGCTTGCCCGCCTGCACAGCGCGGGGCTCGTACAGCCGGCGGGGACGATCGCCGGTGCGCCGGGCCCGAGCGCCCAGCTCTACACGATCAACGCGCGCGCCGGCCTGGCCGCCGGGGTCGACGTGGCCCCGCACCGGGCCAGCGCAGAGATCGTCGATCTTGCAGGTACGTCGCTCGGGTCCGCAACGGTCGAGCTGCCGAGAGCCAGCGCCCTGCGCTCCCCGGCCCGCGACGTGCGCGCGGCGCTCACCGCGGCCGCCGCAGCAGCCGACGTCGCGGTCAGCGACCTTCTGGCGGTGGTCGTCGGCGCCCAGGGTGCCTACGACCCGGTGACGGACTCGCTCGCGTACGGCGGGCACATGCCCGGCTGGTCCCGCCCCGGGCTCCTCGAGTCGCTGCACGCCGAGCTCGGGCTGTCTGTCGGCGTGGAGAACGACGTCAACCTGGCCGCCGTCGCCGAGCAGGCTCACGGCCTGCCACGGCCCGTGGACTGCTTCGCCCTGTTCTGGATGGGCGACGGGCTCGGGCTTGCGGTGACGCTCGGCGGCGTCCTGCACCGTGGCTCGACCGGTGGCGCCGGCGAGGTCGGCTACCTGCCGGTCCCGGACCCCGAGCCGTCGGTACGGCGTACCGGCCGCCAGCGCGCCGTAGCGCTGCAGGACCTGGTCGGCGGACCCGCGGTCCTGCGGCTGGCGCGCAGCCACGGGATCAAGGCACGCACCCCGGAGGTCGCCGTCGGTCGGGCCATCGACGCCGGATCGAGTGCGTTCCTCACCGAGCTCGCCAGCCGGGTCGCGGTGGGCATCGCCACGATCGTCGCGGTCCTCGACCCTGACCTCGTCGTGCTCTCCGGGCCGGTCGGTCGCGCCGGGGGCCTGCGGCTTCGCGATGCGGTTCGGGCCGAGCTGCACCGCGCGTCTCCGCTGCGCACCCGGATCGCCGTCAGCGGCGTCCAGGGCAACCCCGTGCTCGCCGGCGCCGTCGCGCTGGCGCTCGGCGACTGCCGCGAACAGCTGTTCGCCACCGCTGACGGGTCGACGACCGACCCCCAGCACCTCCGCTCAACCCGACGGACGAACAGGAGCTTGCGTTGAAGCGACAGAGGTTGAACCGTCAGAGGTATGTCGCCACCGTGGCTGCCGGGCTCGCCCTGGTGACCCTTGCCGCGTGCAGCACGGGAGGATCGAGCAGCCCGTCGATCGCGGCCAGCGCGCCGGCCAAGGTCACCGGCACCGTGGAGTTCTGGCACTTCTTCACCGACCGCGAGGCAGCCGCAGTGCAGGCGGCGGTCAACGACTTCGAGGCGAAGTACCCGGGCATCAAGGTCAACGTCCACGGCGGCCAGGACGACGAGAAGATGCTCAAGGCCATCGCGGCCGGCCAGCCGATCGACCTCGCGCTCTCGTCGACGACGGACCGCGCGGGCAAGTTCTGCCAGAGCGGCGCGTTCAAGGACCTGAAGCCGTACATCACCCGCGACAAGGTCGACCTTACGCAGTTCCCGCAGGCACCTCTGGACTACACCCAGTTCAACGGCGTGCGTTGCACCCTGCCGATGCTCTCCGACGACTACGGGCTGTACTACAACAAGGCGATGTTCGCCGCGGCCGGGATCACCGACGCGCCCAAGACGCTCGGCGACCTCACGGCTGACGCCAAGAAGCTCACCGTCCTGAACCCGGACGGCTCGATCAAGGTGGCCGGCTTCGTGCCGCTCATGGGTTGGTACGAGAACGCGCCGGCCCACTTCGCACCGTCGTTCGGGTCGAAGTGGCTGAACGCCGACGCGACGTCCGCGATCAGCGGCGACTCGACGTGGGTAGAGATGGCGCAGTGGCAGAAGAGCCTCGTGGACTACTACGGCTACGACAAGATCACCAAGTTCGTGGCCGGCCTCGGCGAGGAGTTCTCGCCCGACAACGCGTTCGAGAAGGGCAAGGTCGCGATGGCCATCGACGGCGAGTACCGCAGCGCCTTCGTGCAGGCCGAGGCCCCCGCCCTGCAGTACGGCACGGCGCCGTTCCCGACGGGAGACACCCACACCGACCTGTACGGCGGCGGCTACGTCACCGGCAACATCATCGGCATCGGCAAGGGCTCCCAGAACCCGGAGGCCGCCTGGCTGCTGATGAAGTACCTGACGACCGACACGAGCGCGATGGTCAAGCTGGCCAACGCGATCAAGAACATCCCGACGACGAAAGCCGCCCTCGCCTCGCCCGACCTCCAGGCCGACGCCAACTACAAGACCTTCCTCACCATCTTCGGAGACCCGCACAGCTCGACGACCCCGTCCAGCCCGACCGGCTCGCAATACCAGGACACGATGGGCGACTTCTTCACCAAGTGGCAGGAGGGCAAGGTCGGCGACATCACTACCGCGCTCAAGGGGGTCGACAAGACCATCGACGACGCCCTGGCCCTGGCCACCGGTCCCTGAGAGTGGCCACCCTGCTCGCCTCGAGGCGAACAGCACCGCCGGTGTCGGCGTCCCTTCGTTCGAAGCGGCGCCGGCAACGGCTGACGGTGCTGGCGTTCCTCGCACCGTGGCTCATCGGGATGCTGATCTTCTTCGTGTACCCGTTGCTCATGACCCTCTACTACTCGTTCACCCGGTTCGACCTCGTGACACCGCCGCGCTGGATCGGACTGACCAACTACGAGTTCTTCATCAGCAAGGATCCGAAGGTCTGGCAGTCCATCCGCAACACCCTCTGGCTCGTCGCGATCCTCGTTCCCGCCCGGATGCTCTTCGGCCTCGGTGTCTCGATGATCCTGACGACCGTAAAACGCGGCGGGGGGCTGTTCCGCACGCTGTTCTACCTACCGGCACTCGCACCGCCCGTGGCGTCCACGCTTGCGTTCGTCTTCATGTTCAACCCGGACACCGGGCCGGTGAACGTCGGGCTCAAAGCATTGGGCATCAACGGTCCGCTCTGGTTCAACGACCCCGCCTGGGCCAAGCCCGCGCTGGTGCTGCTCGGGCTCTGGGGCATCGGCGACCTGATGATCATCTTTCTTGCCTCGCTGCTTGACGTACCCAGGGACCAGTACGAGGCTGCGTCGCTCGACGGCGCGAACTCGTGGCAGCGCTTCAGGTTCGTGACGTTCCCGAACATCACGCCGGTGCTGACCTTCGGCGCGGTCACCGGGGTCATCGCGGCGTTCCAGTACTTCACCGAGGCCACGGTGGCCGCCACGGTGGCGTCCGGCAAGGCCAACGTCGGCGAAGGTATCGGTTCGACGATCGGCTACCCCGACGGGTCCACCCTGACGTTCCCGCAGTGGTTGTACGTCAAGGGGTTCAGCGACTACGCGCTCGGCTACGCCTCGGCCCTCGCCGTGGTGCTCTTCGCCGCCTCGGTCATCTTCACNGTGATCCTGCTGCGCCGTGCGAAGGCGTTCACCCCGGCCGAGGAGAGCCTGCGATGACAGCGGAGGCGTTGGTGCTGNCGCGAACCAGCGACGACACGGCCCGGCCCCTGCGCAGCCGCAGGTACAAGCGGGAGACCTTCCTCGCGTTCGTCTCGCGCTGGTGCGTGGTGATTGCCCTCAGCGTCATCTTCGTGGGACCGGTGATCTTCATCGCACTCACCGCGGTGATGTCGAACGACCAGGCGCTGACGTCGCAGCTGTGGCCGCACTCGTGGCACTGGGACAACTTCGGCACCGTCTTCCGCAAGGCGCCGCTCGTGCGGTACTTCGCCAACACGCTGCTCTACGCGGTGCTGTCGACGGCCTTCCTCCTGCTGTCCAGCATCCCGGCGGCGTACGCGATGGCGCGGCTGCGATGGAAGGGCCGCAACCTGGCGTTCCTGGTCGTGCTCACCATGATGATGCTTCCGCCGCAGGTGACGACCGTCCCGATCTACGTCCTCTGGTCGGACCTGCACATGACCGGCAGCCTCTGGCCGCTGATCCTCCCGAACCTGTTCGGCGACGCGTTCTCGATCTTCCTGCTGCGCCAGTTCTTCCTGACCATCCCGCAGGACTATGCCGACGCGGCCAGGATCGACGGCTGCAGCGAGTTCGCGGTGATGCGCCGAGTGATCCTGCCGATGGCGAAGCCAGGGATCGCGGCCACGGCCATGTTCTCGTTCTTCTTTGCCTGGAACGACTTCTACGGCCCGTTGCTCTACACCAGCGAGAACCCGGACCAGTGGACCGTTTCCCTGGGGCTGGCCAACTTCAAGGGCCTCTACCAGGTCCAGTGGAACCTCACGATGGCGATGACGCTGCTGGTCATGGTGCCCGTCGTCATCGTGTTCTTCCTCGCCCAGAAGGCCTTCGTCGAAGGCGTGACACTGACGGGAGTCAAAGGATGAGGCTCACCGTCGTCGGCGGTGGCTCGACGTACACCCCCGAGCTCGTCGACGGGTTCGCCCGGCTCCGCGACGTCCTTCCGGTCGACGAGCTGGTGCTCGTGGACCCGGACGTGCGACGGCTCGAGCTGGTCGGGGGTATGTCCCGGCGGATGCTGGCCCGTGCTGGTCACCCGGCGACCGTGACGACGACGAGCGAGGTCGACGCCGGGGTGACCGGTTCTGACGTCGTGCTGCTGCAGCTGCGCGTGGGCGGTCAGGCGGCCCGCGACCGGGACGAGACCTGGCCGCTGGACTGCGGCTGCGTCGGGCAGGAGACCACCGGCGCCGGCGGCCTCGCCAAGGCGCTCCGCACCGTGCCCGTCGTCCTCGACATCGCCGACCGCGTCCGCAGGCTCGCCAAGCCGGACGCATGGATCGTCGACTTCACCAACCCGGTGGGCATCGTCACGCGCGCGTTGCTCCAGGCAGGGCACCGCGCCGTGGGACTGTGCAACGTGGCCATCGGGTTCGAGCGTGCGTTCGCGCAGCTGCTCGGGGTGACGTACGACGAGGTCGCCCTCGACCACGTGGGGCTCAACCACCTCACGTGGATCCGGGGCGTGACGGTCGGCGGCGTCGACGTCCTGCCACAGCTGCTGGCCGAGCACGGTCAGGAGATCGCGGACCGGGTCGAGATGCCGGTGTCGCTGCTCCGCGACCTCGGCGTCGTGCCGTCCTACTACTTGCGGTACTTCTACCTGCACGACACGGTCGTCGCCGAGCAGCGGGCGCACGGGACGCGGGCGGCCGCCGTCGCGGCGATCGAGCGCCAGCTGCTCGTGATGTACGCCGACCCCGCCGTCGACACGAAACCGGCCCTGCTCGAGGAGCGCGGCGGCGCCTACTACTCCGAGGCGGCGGTCGACCTCGTAGCCTCGCTCCTCGGCGACCGGGGCGATGTCCAGGTGGTCAACGTGCGGAACAACGGCACGCTGCCGTTCCTGCCCGACGACGCCGTGGTCGAGGTACCCGCAGAGATCGGCGTGCACGGCGCACGGCCGTTGCCCGTCGNCCCCGTCGACCCGTTGTTCGCCGGGCTTATCGGCCACGTCGCGGCATACGAGGACCTCGCCCTGGACGCGGCGGTCAACGGCGGAAGGAGCCGCGTCGAGAAGGCGCTGCTCGCCCACCCCCTCGTCGGTCAGCTCGACGTCGCCGAAGACCTCACCGCGCGGCTGCTCGCCGAGAACGCCGCCTTCCTGCCGTGGGCGGGAGCGTGAACCGACCGGCCGTCCTCGCCGTCGACGGGGGCAACTCCAAGACCGACGTGGTCCTGGTGGGCCATGACGGCGCCCTGCTGGCGCAGGTACGCGGACCGAGCACGTCACCGCACCGGCTCGGTTCGGACGGGACGTTCGCCCTCCTCGACGACCTCGTCGCCGAGGCTGCCGAGCAGGCGGGCGTGGTGGCCGGGACGGCCGTCGCCGAGATCGCGGCGGTCTACCTGGCCGGTGCCGACCTGCCGGCCGAGATCGACCGGCTGACCCGAGCCGTCGCCGCCAGAGGCTGGGCGGCGCGTTCGTACGTGGAGAACGACACCTTCGCCCTGCTCCGGGCGGGTACCGACGAACCCGACTCCGTCGCGGTGGTCTGTGGCGCCGGCATCAACTGCGTCGGCGTCGGCCGGGACGGCACGATCGTGCGGTTCCCGGCGCTGGGCCGGATCTCCGGCGACTGGGGCGGCGGCTACCAGCTCGGCGAGGAGGCGCTGTGGTCCAGCGCTCGCGCCGAGGACGGCCGTGGACCCGCGACCGCGCTGGCCGGCCTCGTCGCGGCGCACTTCGGGCTGCCCACCGTGATGGCCGTCGCCGAGGCCCTGCACTTCGAGGATCTGTCCAGCGACCGGCTGGTCGAGCTCGCACCTGTCGTCCTCGCGGCTTCCCGGGACCTCGACCCGGTGGCCGTCGACATCGTCAACCACCTGGCCGACGAGGTGTTCCTGCTCGCGACGACCGCGCTCCGTCGGCTCGACCTGCTCGACCGGACCGCCACGGTCGTGCTCGGCGGAGGCATCCTGGCCGGCGGCGACCCGACCCTGCTGGACCGCGTGGTCGCGAGCCTCGCCGAGGCGGCACCCAAGGCCGCCGTACGCGTCGTGTCCGAACCGCCGGTCCTGGGTGCGGCACTCGCCGGGCTCGACCGCGTGGGCGTGGACGAGTCCGCATACACCCGCGTGCGGGCAGCCCTCAGCGGCTGACCATCAGCTGGGGACGACCACCGTCTTCGCTGCCTTGTCGTGGATCGACTGCTGCCACGGCTTGTCCCAGAGCGGGAAGAGGTCGTCGAGGAGGGTGAACACGCCGCCGCCCACATAGCCGCCCAGCGCGACCACGCCCCACCGGATGGTCGCCTCGCGCCAGGTCGGCAACCGGTCCTCGGCGAGGGGGCGTACCCGGATCCCGAACGCCCGCTTGCCGAGGGTCCGCCCGTACCGCACGAGCTGCGGGACCTCGTACACGAACTGCAGGACGAGGGACAGGGCCGAGACCACCAGGAAGCGTCCCAAGATCTGGCTGTAGAAGTCGGTCATCGCCTGCTGGCTGGGTGCCCGCCCGTCGGCGGGGAACGAGTCGACGAAGTCGCGGAACGGCTGCCAGAGAAACGCAAAGGCGAGTGGTACGAGGACGACGCAGAGGATCAGCCAGTCGAGGAACCGGGCACCGACGCGGCTCCACCAGCTCGCGAGGGGGAACGACGCCACGAGCGGCGGCGCCATCGGACCGGCGTACGCGCCCCACGGCTGGCTGCTCATGACCGTGGGTGCGGCGACCGGGGGCGCGGCGACGGGTGGGGTCGCCCCTGGGACCGACGTCTGCGGTGTCCACCTCTCGCCGTCCCACCAGCGCAGGTACCCGTTCGAGAATGGGTCTGGGTACCAGCCGGGCGCCATCGTCATGCGGCGATCATCTCAGGCTCCCGCCAGCACCCGTGCGTGTCCTAGCCTGTGCCCCATGCCCGGCAGGCCCGGCCAGCAGGCCGATCCCATGCGTTCCTTCGCCCCGCACCGCCTCGGTCGCCTCGAGTGCGACGCATGGGTCGGCTACTACCGGCACGAGTGGGGTCGCGCGCTGCAGTGCTTCGTCGGCATGGTCCGCGAGGGCTTCGGCATGTCCTGGCCTCGTACGATGCAGGGCGCCTACCTGGTCCTTCGCGCCAACCAGCTCTGGGCGCCGTACCCGGACAACGACGCCGCCGGTGCCGAGGAAGCGATGCGCCGCTTCTACGCGCTCGTCGCCGGACAGCACCACCTGGGTATCGACCCGGTACGCGCTGCCCGGCTCGAGGTCGCCTGGTGGCGCGTCCACCGCTCCCTGCAGCGCGAGACGGTCGACGGCTCGATCGAGCCGCTCGTCGACGCGGTCGCCGCGCTGTACTCGTACGTGTACGACACGCCCCTGGACTCGGTCCGGCCGGCGGCCCAGCTGCGCTCGGAGGCCATGGTCGTCTCGGACCGCTGGGTCACGGACGGCTGCGACCTCGGCAGCCCGCTGCTGGTCGACGAGCTCACGCTGCTGGTCCGCTCGTACGCGTCGTTGCGGGCCGCCGTCCAAGGCTGAGCAGACCCACGCCGGTTGTCCGATGTCGGTCATGGCGTGAGGTGGACAGGGCGGGAGTCGTTGTGGGGTCTGGTGTTTCGGTAGGATTCGAACATGTGTTCGAGCCTGCAGGTCTCCGCCGCGGTGGACCTGGCCGCCCTGCTCGAGGCCGCGCCCGGGCTGGCTGTGATGGCCGCGCTGGCCCGGATCGACCCGGTCGCCCTGGACGAGTCCGAGCGGCTGGTCCTGGTCGAGGTGTGGGACAGGCAGCAGGCCTGGGTCGCCGCGCAGACGCTGACCCCGTCGGTGGCCTTCGCCGGGCCCGCGCCGGTGGACAAGGACGACTTCGTCCGCGAAGACCTGCGCGCGGCCCTGCACCTGTCCCGACCGGCCGCCCAGACCCGCATCGACGTGGCCCGGCTGCTGTCCTCGACGCTGACCGCGACCGCGGCAGCCCTGGCGGCCGGTCAGATCGGCTACCCCCAGGCCAGCGTGCTGGTCCAGGCCGTCATCGGCGCCGCACCCCCGGTGGCCCTGGCCGTCGAGCAGGCCGTGCTGGATCGTGCGCCCGCTTCGACGGTCGGGGAGTTCGGGCGGCTGGTCGACAAGGCGGTGCTGGCCGCCGACCCGCAGACCGCCCACGAGGAGCACACCGCCGCAGCCGCGACCCGGTCCGTGGTGCTCTACCCCGGGCCGGCCGGGATGGCCACCATCCGAGCCGACCTGCCCGCCGTCGACGCCCACACCATCTGGCTCGCCCTGGACACCCTGGCCGCCCGCAAGGAGCCGGGCGACCCGCGCGGGATCGACGCCCGCCGCGCCGACGCCCTCACCACGCTGGCCGCCACCGCCTTGACCAGCCCCGACGTGCCCCGCCGGCACCGCCGCCCCACCCAGATCCAGATCGTCACCGACCTGCCCACCCTGCTCGGACTGGCCCAGCACCCCGCCCAGCTCACCGGCTACGGCCCCATCCCCGCCCCCATCGCCCGCGCCCTGGCCACCGACGCCAGCTGGCAACGCCTGGTCGTCGAACCAGCCACCGGCCACCTGCTGGACGCCGGCACCACTACCTACCGCCCACCACAAGAACTCATCGACTACATCCTGACCCGCGACCCCACCTGCACATTCCCCACGTGCCACACACCAGCCGCGGCCTGCGACATCGACCACACCACCCCCTGGCAACCCGACCACCCAGGCGGCGGCACGACCAGCACCTGCAACTGCCACCCCGCCTGCCGCCGCCACCACCGCCTCAAGACCCACGGCGGCTGGACCGTCACCGCACACCCCGACGGATCCACCAACTGGACCAACCCCCACGGCCGCCGCTACCACTCACCCACCCACGACCACCGACCCTGGACCATCTGAAGCTGGACTAGGAGAGCGCGCCCGCGACCTCGCGGGCGGCGGCCTCCACGCGCGGTCCCACCGCTTCCACGTCGAGGTCACCGAGCGCCACGACGCCCACGCTCGCCTGGACGTGCGGCACGCCGAGCACCGGCGCAGCGACCCCGGTGGCGCCCGGCTGCAGCTCACCGCGGGAGACCACGTAGTGGCTGCCGCCCCCGCGAGCCGAGGCCAGCGCATGTCCGGCCGCGCCGCGATCGAGCGGGTGGCGAGCCCCGACCCGGTAGGCCACGTGGAAGTCGGTCCAGCTCGGCTCGACCACGGCGACGGCGAGGGCTTCACCAGCGTCTGCAATGGTGAGGTGAGCCGTGGCCCCCACGTCCTCCGCGAGCCGTCGCAGCGCGGGCAGAGCGGCCTCGCGAAGCAACGGGACGACCCGTCCGGCGAGGCGCAGCGCACCGGTACCGAGGCTGATCCGCCCGGCGCTGTCCCGTCGTACCAGCAGGTGCATCTCAAGAGTCGCCAGCAGGCGGTAGACGACCGTACGACCCACTCCCAGGTCGGCAGCCAGCTGGGCGACGGTACGGCCGGAAGGGGCCTGGGCGAGGATCTCGAGGATCTGCAGTCCGCGGTCGAGCGTCTGCGAGGTCTCCGTCATGGCCGCAGACTAGGCCCGGCCGACCGCCCAGCGACGGACGAGGTCGATCCGCTCCTGCAGGTGCTGGGCCTGCGCCTGGGCCGAGAGCGGCCCGCCGCAGCTCCGCCGCAGCTCGGCGTGGATCGCTCCGTGCGGCTGCCCGGTGCGGTGGTGCCAGGCCGCCACGAGCCCGTTGAGCTCCTTCCGCAGCGCGGCGAGCGCAGCGTGCGTGGAGACGGGCCGCGGCGGCTCGACCGACCCCTGGCCGGCGCGACGGCGGCCGGACTGCTGGTCGGCCTGCCGCTTCTTCAGCAGCTCGGTGACCTGGTGCGGCTCGAGCAGGCCTGGCAGTCCCAGGAAGTCCTGCTCCTCGGCCGACCCTGGCGCCGCGTGCGACCCGAACTCGCCCCCGTCGAACAGCACCCGGTCGAACGTCGCGTCGGATCCGAGCGCCTCGAAGACCATCTGGTCGTCGGCGGAGGCATCCCCGGTCGCCTGCGCGGCCGCGACCAGCGCGTCCTCGGGCGACCAGAGGTCCCCGTCCGTGGCCGGCGGACCGCCGAGCACGTGGTCTCGCTCGACCTCCATCTCGGCCGCGAGCTGGAGCAGGACAGGCACGGACGGCAGGAACACCGAGGCCGTCTCGCCCCTGCGGCGGGCGCGCACGAACCGGCCCACAGCCTGCGCGAAGAACAGCGGCGTCGACGTCGAGGTGGCATAGACGCCCACCGACAGCCTGGGGATGTCCACGCCCTCGGACACCATGCGTACGGCCACCATCCAGCGCTGCTGGGAGTCGGCGAACTCCTGGATCCGCGCGCTCGCGCCTGGGTCGTCGGAGAGGACCACGGCGGGCTCATCGCCCGAGGCGGCCTGCAGGATCCGTGCGTAGGCCCGCGCCGACCGGTGGTCGCTCGCGATGACCAGCCCGGCCGCGTCNGGGACGTGCCGNCGGACCTCGGTCAGCCGCCGGTCGGCGGCGTCGAGCACGGCCGGGATCCACTCGCCCTCGGGGTCCAGAGCGGTCCGCCACGCCTGCGCGGTCAGGTCCTTGGTCAGCGGTTCGCCGAGGGTCGC
>JGI24140J50213_10000045_pt1 | contig 47889 bp, 30 predicted proteins | sample BarGraIncu00222A_FD_50213 | JGI IMG/M metagenome (IMG submission 50213)
TCTATGTGTACTTTCCAGTTTCCATTCATTTCAGTACTTGAAGGAGAAAGAATAGTCCCATTTGCCAATTGAACAGGTTTATTTTTAACGGGACCCAGAATTCCATCAGGTAATCTTTCCGGATTCGTCCATGTCTTCCCATCATTCATTGTAGTACGAAACATGCCCCACCATGATCCTGGTGATGGCCCAACTTTATAAAATAAGAACAACTTTCCTTCTCTTGTTTTAAAAAGAACCGGGTTCCAGCAGGCATAACGTAAGGTATCATTTATAACTCCGTCAGCAATCATCAATGGTTTGCTCCATTTTCCTTTCTCTTTTGTCGAAAGCCAGATACAAACATTCTTATCGTTTTCATGTGGACCTCCAAAAGCAGCTGATAATAATTTACCCGGTGAAACTTCAACTATTGTGGAAGCATGACATTGTGGAAATGGAGGTGAGTTATAGATAAGTTCTTCACTTAGCTTATGAAATTTAATTTGTCCAACACAACTGAGCGTGGACAATAATAACATACAAAGCAATGCTTTTAATATATTCATATTTTGTTTTCATTTTGGGAATGAATGGGGGATAGGAATCAATGTTAATAGTGCCAGCCACCATTTCATTTCGGCCACCATTTCATTTGAGATCTGAAATTATAACTACAACAGTTCATTAATCATTTTCTGCATTTTTAAAGAACCGGGATAACCGGTGATTTTATTCTTTAGAACGCCTTTTTTATCATAAAACAGATATGTCGGTATACCTGTAAAATCAAAACTTTTCTGTAAGTAATTCATTTCATCCGAAGTCAGATAATATTGTTCGCCTCCGATCGTGTTGATGCTCATTTGCCATAATTTCATAGGCGAGGAGACATCGGTTAGGTAAACAAAGACCACATTCTTACCTTGCATTTCACTTTTGACATTAGCAGATTCTTTCATTGCATTCATACAAGGTCCACACCAGGTGGCCCAGAAATCTACTAAAACCGCTTTCCCTTTGTATTTTGAGATAATCGTTTTCATTAATGCTTCTTTGGAAACTGCCGGCGTTTTATTTACGACTGTTTTGAAATCGTCTTTCCCTTTAGCTAATTTAATGATCNCTTCATTTCTTTTCAAAAGGATTTTGGTAAATTCTTCATTCTTGAAATAACTTTTGATGTTTGCTATCTGTTTATCCGACAAAGGTTTTAGCTCTACATTAAACTGCAGGGCATAGGCATTGGCAGCCAGCATATCATAGAATAAACCGGTATCAGAACCAATCAAATCGGCCATAATTGTCTTGACTTCTTTAAGCCAATCGTTTACCGGCATATCTTTAATTACAGGAATATTCAATGTTTCATTTGAAAGTATTCTTTTCAAAACTTCGATATATGTAAAATTGTACAGGTATTGAGGATCGTTTAAATTGAACGATTTCAGAAAGCTGTAGTATGATCTTTGGATCTTTTGTGGCGTAAAATCATCAGGATCACCTTTGGCTTTAAAATTACGGTAGTTCAAAGAAATATAATCGCTATAAGTGAGGAGGCAGCCGGAAAGAAATTTTAATTTACATTCATTGGTAATCAGATTCAGCCCTTTTTTTGATAATACAGTATCACTGATTGCTGTTTTCACTCGGTTTACCATTAATTTATTCATAGCTAAACGACTGAATTCTTCAGGTGTCAATTTATAAAAGGGCACATGCTCATTGGCGTCAAGGAAGTTGCCAAATATCGTGGAATAATTTTGTGTGATATCTGATTTCAACTGAAGACTACTTTCTATTCTGGGCTTTATTTGACCGGCTTTGTCAAAAGCTATCTCAACTTTTGTGACTTCTCCCGGTATCAAACTTAAAAAAATGGCTTTTTGATTGAGATAAGGGGAGTTTATAGCTCCTAAAGTAATATTACATTGAACCGGTACCTCAAAACTAAAACGACCATCATCTTTTAATAAGGTTTCGAAAGTAACAGCTTCTGCTGTAACTGGGTTCGTAACATACAATGTTAAGGTCGGGACTTCTTCACCTTTTTTCAAGTGATAATTAATCACCTGCCCCGTCACTTTGGCAATACCTGCCTGGATTTTAGGATCGGGTAACTTGTCTTTACCGGCTTGGTTACAGGATAAAAACACTAAACAAATTGCAGCAAGAAAAATAGGTTTAAAGTAAATGGTAAGATTTTTCATAAAGATGTTTTTTCAGTTTCTAAAACAGATTTATTCTTTGGTCGTAATCATTAAAATAATTAAACATTCTAAACATTTATGTATTGTAGTATAACTTGATTTTCCGATAAAAGTAATTAATATATTTTCTTCTATCAATTATTTTATCTCTTTTTTTATAGTCAGGTTTTGTCTTTATTTCTAATATTATAAATTGCTTTAGTCAACAGTTTTTACGTTCTCCTCTTAATGCCTTTACACGTAAAAGATGTATACCAAAAACATTAAGTGATCCTGAAAGGTGTAAACTTTGTTCATGTAAAAAAAATTCTAAATTTGTCTTACCAAATATCAGAAATTCAATACTTTTATGGAAACATCTAAACATATTTACTTGAGGATTCTAAATGTAATCATACTACTGTTGAATTTTGGTATCGTATCATATGCTCAGCAAGCAACCCAAAGCGACTTGAACCACAATGCCCGTTTACAGGAGGATTTTATTCGGTTCAATCCGGACTATGTTAAAATGAAGGCTGAGCGGGTTTCACGGTTGCGTGCATTGTATGCCAAAGTGCAGGAACAAGAAGTAAATGGAATGAATACTGAATGTTCGCATCAGTTACTTTGGGAATCTAAAGCTTTGATCACACAAACTGCTGATTTTAAACTTTTAGACAGCAGGCTTGATCAACTTGATGTCACTCTTACTCATCCTAATGACGGTGTAAAGACGCGTGAACAGGATTCTTTAAGCGGTAGTTGGGGAATCTGTTTTGAAGAATGGTATTGTAAGTTATCGGCTTTCAGTGATGAGATCGAAAGAGAGGAAAATATGAATCATCCATTGAAATATCAGCCCCATTTCCTTGATCAGATCAACGCACCCGATAAACTTGCAAAGTATCTGAAGTCAGTATCTGTTTCTGATGTTGCCAAAACAGGGACTGATAATCTGCTGGAATATAATTTGTCCATCGGTGATTTGATGAGATTGATATTGAGGGATCGCCCCACTGGATATGCTTGGGATCCTAGGCTAAAAGACACGTTGAAGGATTTGATATTTAATCAGTTTAGAAATAAAGAAACGGGCTGGTGGGGCGAGAGTTATATTCGGGATGGAAAGGTTCAATTTGTGGATGATTTGAGCTCAACCTTTCATATCGTGACTTTTCTGAATGGGAAGGTTTCTGATCTTCACAGAATTGTTGAGACAACTCTGGCTGTGAAAGATTTAAACTATCCGGTTGGGTGGTTATTGAAAGGGGCGTACTGGAACCATAATAATATGGATGTTGTGGCACTTTTCAAGGCAGGGTGGTCAGATGCGGATGCTGTTCAACGGAAAGCTATGAAAGTTGAAATTCAGAAGATGTTGGATTGGTGTCTCAAAGAATCTCTTCAGGAAGATGGTTCGTTTAAACCCAATATTGGAGATGGGTCGTTTGAAGAGGGGGTTTATTATGGTACCTCTTTTTTGGGCCGTATCGGGTTCTTCAACAAGAGAGATCGCTTCTGGACTGATCAGAAATTCAGTCAATCAGAAATTGTAAGGAAAAAGATCATAGATTTTATACTCAAACATATAAAAACCGGAGGCTCTGGTGGTAGTTATTATGAAAGCGCTTTAAAGGATTATCTTGACTATAAATCTTAAATTCAAATATAAAATAATAAAAATATTGTATTTATTAAATTATTTTGACTGTGATTTATTTTTCAGTGCTTGAATTTGTTTTTCATTCAGCGTTCCCAGACTATTGTATTTAAACGGTATGGAATATGAGCTTGGAACTGCTCTTCCGCCTATTCGCATAGGGGACCAGTTTGGCATAAGCATGATTGTCTGAACAACTGCTTCATTGCAGCCTCCACCAAGGCCTTGTAATATTTTTATGTCTCGAATCTTTCCTGTTTCACTGACAATGAATTTAACATTAACGGTCCCTTTTATTCCATTCATTTGTGCCAAAGTAGGATATATGATATGATCTCTGAGGAATTTATGCATTTGACTAATACCACCCTTGAATTCACAGTTTTGTACAGTTTGTGGATTATTTGTAGAATCATTCTTTAGAGTACTATCGGGTTCAAATGCTATATTGATGAAGGGGATTACGCCTTTTTCTACTTTTAAAGTTTCTTCTTTCTTCTCTCCGTTCATTTTCATTTCAAGTTTATGGGATCCAAGCGAAAGACTTCCATAATAGGGTGTTTGGCCAGCTGGATAACCGTCAATAATAATGTCAGCACCAAAAGGTGAACTATTAAGATTTAACCATTTTGTCTCTGCAGATTTCTCAATTGAGGGAGTAAGCTTTTCAGCATCAAGAACCATTACATATACTTCGGATGCTTCCAATTCTTTGTCAAAAGGATAAATACACAACACTCCAGTCTGCTTGTTTGAGATAGTTACTTTTTGTGTTCCTTCGGGAATCCAAAACCATGTTTCTCCAGGTTTATGAGCCGATGCCAGAATATTCTTTGGGCTTCCAAAATCAAATTCTAAGTCGGATTGATTATTTTCTATCTTAATTATTGCAAATTTCTTACCGGTCAAATCTTTATCAGATTTGGGAATTTGTGTATTTAATGAGGGGTCTAACCATCTGAAGCTTTTAACAACTGTAGATTGACATTTTGCTGAAATGATTCCAATTAGTAAACCTAATGTGATAATATATTTTAACATGCGGATCAGGTATTTAAGAGATATAAGAAATAATAAAATTAATTCTAATTTATTAAAATCAAAATTCAACGTAAAGTAATAGTCTAATTATTTATTTAGCAAATAAAAACAGACTTTATTGCATTGGCTATTTAAAAAATCAGTCAATGAGAATAAAGTCTGTAATAATATTTCAATAAATTAACCTGCAAACAACAAGTAATTTAGATTTTCTTTTCTTTCTGAAAATCTATGTAGGAGTAGATCACAGGGACAAGGACCATCACTGATATTAAAACACCAAATGTAATCGCCAATGCGTTGTTGTCGTGAATGAAAAATGAAAGAATAGCAATGAGTGCTCCTCCTGCAATCCAGATTCTGCCACCCAAAAGATGTGTCTTTCTCCAGGTTTCAGGGCTTTCTAAAGTCCAGGGAGTGCGGATTCCAATGAAGTAGTTGGGTCTGACAGTCTGGAAATAGTTTCCGAGCATGGCAAATAAAATCCCGATAAGTGCTATAAGTAAATTTGGATTTTTCATGCTTCCAACTTCGCTGATGTATAAAATGTATATAGATAATATTGACATGAAAAATGTCAGCATCAAACGGAGGTTGTAATACTTACTTCCCATTTGTTGAATCTTTTTTTTGGGATCTATCAAGGGAATTATAAGCATCAACAAGTAGATTCCTAAACACATGGCTCCGGGGAGATAAAGTAATGTGCTTTTTCCTGACCAGTCATCCGGATTACCCTGTAAATTGAAATGGGTTGGAACACGGGCCGGTAGTTTTTCCCAGATTGTGGACAGGTAGACATAGGGCAATATAATCAATGCCCATAAAAATGATTCTTTGAGATACTTGTTCATGGCTTATTTTTTAAGGGTTAATACATATTGAATGATGTCGTCAATAATTGTGGTGTTGATTGAATAGAGTACATACTGGCCTTGTTTAATGGTTGTTACAAGTCCGGCTCGTTTAAGTTTATCAAGGTGATGCGAAATACTGGGTGCGGTCATGTCAAACTTTGCTGCAATATCTCCCGCTGTCATGTCCTGTACACGAAGCATTTTTAGAATTTCTCTTCGGGTAGAGTCGTTCATGGCTTTGAAAATATCGTTCATGTCGTTTTTATTGATGATATTATGTTTATACAATTAGACAAATGTCTATATATCTAATTGTAAATCCAAATAAATCTTAAAATATTTTTTAAAACATTTGAAATTACCTGTCAATCCATAAAACCGAATTGTTTGTCCCATACTGATTGGGTTCCCATAACCTATTTGCCGGATCAAGGATCCAGTTTCCATCAACAACAAATTTGTAAGTATGTTTACCGGGGCTCAGATACAATGCGCACTGCCATTTTCCATCCTTTTTAATCATCAGGTGTTCATCATTGCTCCAGTTATCAAAGTCACCTGAAACACTCACCTTTTTGGCATTGGGATATTTATCTAAAATGAAAATATGGTTTGCTTGTAAGGCAATAAATGAATTCTTGAAATTTCCTTGTCCAATTGAGTATGGATTTGCAGGATCAGTTATCCAATTTCCATCCACTACAAATTTGTATTCGTAATTGCCCGGAGTAAGGATATAATCCAGTTTCCAACCCTGAGGCGTTTTTTCCATAGCCAGTTCATCTGGATTCCAGGTATTGAAATTCCCGGAAAGGAATACATGTTTTGCTGAAGTAAACCCATTTAATTGGAATAAAGTGCTTTTTCCAATGCCTATTACCGAATTTATGTTTCCTTCACCATCTGTTCGTTTGTTTTTATTATCAGGATCGGTAATCCATTCACCATCAATAATAAATTTATAACCATAGGTGCCATCTTTCAGAAAGACTGCCAATTCCCATCCCCGGGCATTTCGATTCATTACATATTGATTGGTTTTCCAGTTATTGAAACTACCTGTAAGTATCACACTATGTGCCTCTTTGAAATTCTTGAGTGCAAACTGATAGTTTGTACAATAAAATACTGAATTTCTGCCTGCATTAAGGTCATCTTCTCTCTGACGGTTATTGGAATCGTCATACCATTTACCATCAATAATATACTTGTACAAATATTTACCGGGAGGGAGTTTAAGGCTTACAATCCAACCTGAAGGGGTCTGACGCATGGGAAGTTGTGTCGTTTTCCAGTTGTTGAATGTGCCGGCCAGATATACTTTCTTTGCATCAGGATGATCAAACATAAACAACCTGACAACACTATTCTGGTATACAAAAGCTCCACTCACCTTGAAATTATTGACGCCAAATGTTGCCGACTCCTGTGCTTTGAGATTTAAAACATTATTAGCAATCTCATCAAAGATAAAAATGTCTTTGGTGCCGACATGCTGAGCAGGAGCGGTGTTGATGTCTTTGGATACCTCAACTACATTCTTGTCGATATTCTTGATATCCCATTTGGCTCCATCGAGCGTGATTTCTCTTGAACCACGAAAAGCTGCAGCAAGTAATAAGCTATCAAGATCAAAAAGATTCCTGATTTCTTTTCGCTGCTTCACTGTCCATCTGCGATCGAGTTTAAAGATCGTCTTGTTGTCTTCAATTCGACATACATTTTTTGGATTGTATTGTGCGCTGCTCTCTAAAAAAAGACAGGCAAAAAACAAAATGACCATACAGGTATATAGCTTTTTCATTTCTTTTCGGTTTTTAAAAAACACATACCCAGTTGTTTCTTATAAAGATTTATGCAAACAGTTCCCTTTTCCAGAAAATCAAATCCCAATACGCCATCTATCTGAACACCATATGCATCGCATAGTCCGTCAAGATTTGTGATGATCGTTTCCATTCCGTTTAATTCCTTGTTATTATAGACAAAGTTGTTCATTGTGCCGTAGAATACTTCGCTTTTTTTAGATCCGGNACCNTGTAAACTCGACCTGCGCGTGATTGTAATCGAGTTCAATACCTCTTTTGATGAGCGGTTGCTGATCACATTGGTTTCAGAACCTGTATCCATGCAGAAGGTCAGTCTTTTCCCACCTATTGTTCCTCTTAAAAAAATAACGTTGTTTGTAGATTGAATGGGTTGGGTAATATCAGACTGAAAACTTTTCTCAGTGGTGTTAAACCTGTTTCCCTTTTTATCTATACGAAACAATTGAAGTTGATTATTGTTGACATCGATGATTATTTCGAAATCTTTGATCAGGGTCAAACCCAGTAAGCCCAGTATTTTTACTTTACGTTTGTTTTCAATATGCCCCAGATCGGTTAAGTCGGCCCGGCTATTTTTAAAAGTCAATTCAGAGAATTTTATCCGGTCGATATTGACGAAACTGACATTGCTGATGGCACCAGTGACGCCATTTGAGGGATGGCTATCATCGACAACATGATCACGATAATACGTTCTGTTTAACACAAGCCCCATGGCACCAGTATCAAATATCAGGTTGCCAATTTGATTGTCAATAACAGCATCGATTAAAAATAAATTCCCAACACGTTTAAGTGGGATGGTAAGTGCGTCAAGGCCTGCAGCTACTTCAAAACTGTTGTTGGTATTCCTTTTTATAGGAAGATAGGTCAGAATATTTGATGAACTTTTTGAAAGCGCAGTCAAGGGGAATGTGGAAATAGAGATTAAGATTAATAACCAAATCTTAATCCTTTGAAGGATAATGTGTCGGTGATTGATTGTATCGTGTTCCAAAAACTTCATGTTTCTGTTTAGTCTTTAGATGTTTTCCAGCTCTTTTCTGAATAAATATATTCCTTTTCAAAATTATGAAATAAATTGGATGTAGTCAATAAATATGGATAATAATAAATAAGGTAAACTAATATTATTATTTTTTATTCATTATATAAAAATGATGTACTATTTTCTCCGAGTCTAATTATTGAGTAAATTTGTGGAAATGTAAGAAAGCTATTGTTTAATTGTTTTTAAAACACAGCTAACCAGTTATTTAATATTTACATGAACAGGTTTGTACAATTAATAAACGCATCAATGAATCGAAAGATAATCACAGGTATTGCCTCTTTTGGAATGTCCGGAAAGGTTTTCCATGGTCCATTACTGACCAATCACGATGGATTTCAACTGAAGACAATCGTTGAAAGAACGAAAAATGAGGCTGCTGCTTTGTATCCCGGAGTAGAAATCATCAGGGAATACGACAAATTACTTCAGGACAAGGAGATCGAACTCGTTATTGTAAATACCCCTGATCATACACATTACGACCTTGCTTTGGAGGCAATTAATGCCGGAAAACATGTGATTGTAGAAAAACCTTTTACGCAGACACTTGAACAGGCTTATGCCCTCATTGAGGCTGCCCGGGAAAAGGGTGTCATGCTGAGTGTGTTTCAAAACCGGAGATGGGATGGAGACTTTCTGACCGTACAACAGGTTATTCAAAATAATCTGTTAGGCAAACTAGTGGAGTTTGAATCACATTTTGATAGATTCAGAAATTACATTCAGGCCGGGACATGGAAAGAGAATGCTGATACTGGAACAGGTACCCTCTATAATCTGGGATCTCACTTGATCGATCAGGCTGTTGTTTTATTTGGTGTGCCTGATGCTGTGGATGCAGAAATCAGGATCCTGAGACCGGGTGGCGAAGTGGACGATTGTTTTGATATCAGGTTGTCTTATAACTATATCAAGGTCACATTGAAAGCCAGTTACCTGGTCAGAGAGCAGGGTCCTAAATATTTCCTGCATGGTGTACATGGATCTTTTGTGAAATCGGGTCTTGATGTTCAGGAAGATGCTTTGAAAGCAGGAGGGGTGCCCGGAACTCAAGGCTGGGGAACTGAAGGTGAACAAAACTGGGGGATACTCAATACCGATATCGATGACCTGCACTATAAGGGTAAAATTGAAACATTACCGGGAAATTATCTTGCCTTCTATGATAATATTTATGATCATATTGTTAATGGAAAACCACTTGCTGTTAAAGCAGAACAAGCGGCTGAGACAATAAAAATCATTATGGCTGCTTATAAAAGCAATGAATTGCATCAGACAATCAGGTTGGCTGATGTGTAAAAAATGAAGACTGAGGATGTCCAAAAACCCGGTCACTGAGCGAAGTCGAAGTGACATTTGCCTGATCCTCAATGTCGTTTCGACTTCTCTCAACGACCGGATTTGGCTTTTTGGACACCCTCTACATGTGAAATGGCGGCCTTTTGTAATGGCACAATATTTTGCGTCTCATGGTTAAGTTGATGTTGAATAATAATAAACAACAGATTTAATTAATTCATGTATCTGATTTTAAAAAAGTAAATTATAATATTACAACTCATAAATAATATTTGTTTTTAAAAGTAAAACACAATCAAATCACAATCAAATGAAAAGATCATTACTACTATTCATTGCAGTTTTAATGCTTGGAAATTTACAGTCTGCCTTTTCGCAGAAAGCATTGAGTGACAGTGCACGCATGGCGTGGTGGAAAGAAGCCCGTTTCGGAATGTTTATTCACTGGGGTATTTATTCTGTTCCTGCCGGAACGTATAATGGCAAACAAATTCCCGGTATTGGAGAATGGATCATGAACAAGGGGAAAATCCCAATGGCAGAGTATCAGAAATATGCTGCTCAATTTAACCCTGTGAAGTATAATGCTGAAGAGTGGGTTAAACTTGCAAAGGAAGCAGGTATGAAGTATATGGTCATTACTTCCAAGCATCATGATGGGTTTGCAATGTTCAAATCTGAAGCCAGTGATTTTAACATTGTTGATGCAACTCCTTTTAAACGAGATGCAATTAAAGAACTGGCTGCGGCATGTCAAAAATATCATATGAAACTTGGCCTTTATTATTCTCAGGCCCAGGATTGGAATCATCCCGGTGGCGCTGCTAATGGCGGGCAATGGGATCCAATGCAAAAGGGCAACATGGATGAATACCTGGATAAAATAGCAATTCCACAAATCAAAGAAATATTGACAAAATATGGTCCTATTTCTGTATTGTGGTTTGATACCCCTACAGATATGACAAAGGAGAGAGCCGAAAAGATCCTTCCTTTGCTAAAACTTCAACCCAATATCATCTGGAATAACCGATTGGGTGGTGGTTATTCAGGTGATTTGGAAACTCCTGAACAATCTATTCCTTCAACCGGTATTCCCGGCAAAAACTGGGAATCGTGTATGACCATGAACGACACCTGGGGTTACAAAAGTTATGACAACAACTGGAAAAGTACGACAACTATAATCCGAAACCTGATTGATATAGCATCAAAAGGTGGAAATTATCTGTTAAACGTTGGACCAACTTCAGAAGGGTTAATTCCTGATTCTTCAGTTGTAAGATTGAAAGAAGTTGGAAAGTGGCTCAAAACTAACGGAGAAGCTATCTACGGAACGTCACACAGCCCGTTTCCTTATCTGAAATGGGGACGTTGTACACGCAAGGGGCAGACTTTATATCTGAATATATTCGAATGGCCTGAGAACAGACAGTTGATTGTCCCACTTGGAAATAGTGTTACTAAAGCATATATGCTTGCAAATCCAAAAGAAGTTTTGAAAACGGTAACGGCTAACGGACATCTGGTTATTACAGTTCCGAAGACTGCATCGGATAAAATTGCAACGGTGATTGTTATTCAGATCAAGGGTGAACCTGTGATTGAAGCAGCACCTTCAAATGGATTAAAGGGTAATGCATCATCATTTGAACCGGGATTCGAGCCGTTAAAAGCATTTGATGGCAATACTGAGACGCGGTGGAAAGCTACACAAAACGAAAAGAGTGGTTGGTTGGAAGCAGACTTTGGAAAACCTGTAAAGATTTGTGCTATTGCAGCCCAGGAAGGTGGGAGCTTTGAAAAGAACATCACAAAATTTCAACTGGAATATAAAGTCGGGGATGAGTGGAAAGTGATTTTTACAGGTAAAACGATTGGTCAGGGATTTCTGAAAGCCTTCCCAACCGTTGAAGCCCAGCAGTTCAGGTTGAATATCCTTGAAGCAAAAGCAACTCCGTTTATCAGTGATATGCAGCTTTATAAAGATATGTAAGGATTGCATCAAAAAGAAAAGAGGCCGGCTGAAATGTTCAACCGGCCTCTTTTTTATATCCTTTAATTTATTTTGTAGGTCTTTTGTGGGTACCAAGTTTCATCACCATGCCAATTCCAAATGCCTCCTTGACTTGTAAACGGGGACCTGAACCAATTTGTACTTTATTCCCGTTTTCCATGTTATAAATCGGAATCATGATATTGTCATCATACAGGAATCTGGAATTAAGATTTGTAGATATCATGCTATTGATCACAAAATTAATATTGGTTTCAAGATCAACATCAACATTCCATTTGTTGTCAATATTATCGTCCATATAATTATCATAAAGATTCACTTTTGAATCAACTATGACATTTTTCATGACTTCATATTTAACTTTAGCATTGACTAAAATTCCAAGTTCAGGTTTAATCGGGTCTCCCGGGATTAAAATATTTCCATTTGCATCCCTTACGGCTTTCCTTACACCAAAAGCACCTGCATCTGCCAGTCTTTGGTCAAGCACGAAAGTGAACTTACCGGATGCCGGAGACATAAACAATGAAAAATAGCGGGTAGGTTGATAGTCCATTCCAAATGACAAAGCAAGATATCCGGGAGCGAAGAAACGTGAAACCTCATTAATTTTGTCGGGATAATTGTATCCGGGGCCAAACTGAGTTTTTAAACTGACCAGAATTGAATAATTCCATTTTTTCACAGCCTGATAGTTTAATTTTGAATTAAACTCTAACCTGTCTTCCATTTTCATAACCCCTTTTTCTTTGCTGTCGATCAGTCCATAGCTGAAGGCGCCAGTATTTTCAAAGGTTAAATCCCCTTTTTTGTAATAAAGAGAAGGGAAAAAACTGGCAGTTCCGGAGAAGGCACTTTCACCCCCCGCAGCCCAATTGGTAAATGAGATCTGATTGAAATTTAAATTAGTGATTGCTGCAAACTTCCAGTTTTTGACTTTCGGTTGCACTTTGATGGTGTCGATAACCGAATCCACAGGAGGGCCTGTAAAAGCCTGACTACTAATGTATGTTGTAAGGATTAGCGCTAGGAGGTAAAATCTTTTCATCGTATCAAATCAGTTGTAATTATCGAAATCCAAAATTAATTTTTTTTGATGGAATTATATCAATTTTCTTGCCAAAATCCTTTTCTTAAAAAGAAAACTATGAAAAAGTTTTTATATTGTTCATCGATGTAAATAAAAAATAATCAAAAGCACAAAATTGAACTAGTTTCCGGTTCATTTGTTCTTTGTATTCTTTATTGAATCTCATATGATTACTTCAAATACTGAATATGATAGATCAAACCTCAAAATTATATCAAACAGCATTTACGCTGGCACTGATTACGATTATCTTTAACATATTGGAAGGATTGGTCTCGGTTTTCTTTGGTATAAAAGACGAGACTTTGACCCTTTTTGGTTTTGGAGCGGATAGTTTTATTGAAGTTCTATCCGGAATTGGCATTGCACACATGCTGATCAGGGTTAAAAATAACGGCAATGAAACGAAAGACGAATTTGAAAACAGGGCTTTGAAGATTACCGGAGTTTCGTTTTATATTTTATCTGCAGGATTAACTTTAACGGCTTTTTATAATTTGTACATGGGTCAGAAACCAACAACTACTCTATGGGGAGTCATCATTTCTGTTATTTCTTTGTCGACAATGTGGATCTTGATCAAAGGGAAACTGAAAGTTGGTCGGGCATTGGGCTCTTCATCGATTATAGCCGATGCAAATTGTACAAAAGTGTGCATGTACATGAGCGGTGTTTTGCTTGTCTCCAGTGCTGTTTATGAATTGACGCATATCTCATATATCGATCTCATTGGAACAGCAGGAATTGTCTGGCTCTCGTTTAAAGAGGGACAGGAATGTTTTGAGAAAGTTAAAAACAACGGAGTTTGTGCCTGCGGACACGAAAGTTGTAAAGTATAAATCCTGCTTCGTTAACTATTTCTTCAGTCTTGATGCCCCACGTGAATAGGGAACTGCCGATTGAACAGCAAACTCTTTGCGAAGAAATTTATAGTAGCCTGCAATTGCTATCATGGCTGCATTATCCGTAGTGAACTGAAATTCGGGCAGAAAAACTGTCCATCCTTGTGTTTCCTGCATTTTGAGCATGGCATTTCGTAATCCGGAATTGGCAGATACTCCACCCGCAATGGCAACCTGCTTGATCCCAGTCTGTTTGACTGCTTTTGAAAGCTTATCCATCAAGGTAGAGACGATGGCGTATTGAATAGAAGCACATAAATCTGATTGATGCTTTTCAATAAAATCAGGTGTCTCTTTTAAGCGGTCGCGAAGGAAATAAAGAAATGAAGTTTTTAAACCACTGAAACTAAAGTCGAGTCCGGGAATTGATGGTTTTGAAAAGGAGAAAGCCAGAGGGTTTCCCTCTTTGGCATATTTGTCAATGAATGGGCCGCCCGGATAGGGGAGACACATGATTTTTGCTGACTTATCGAAAGCTTCTCCTGCAGCATCATCTATGGTCTGACCAATCACCTCCATTTCAAAATAATCACGAATGATGCTGATCTGTGTGTGGCCACCCGAGACGGTCAGACAGAGAAAAGGAAATTCAGGAATCAATCGGGTTCCTTCCTGATTCTGAATAAAATGTGACAGGATATGTGCCTGCATATGATCGATTTCGATGATCGGAATATCCAATCCCATCGAAAAGGCTTTTGCAAAAGAAGTCCCCACAAGTAATGAACCCAAAAGACCGGGTCCCCGCGTAAAGGCAACTGCATTCAGTTCTTTTTTATCGATTCCTGCTTTTTTCAATGCTGAAACAATGACCGGAATGATATTTTGTTGATGTGCCCTTGAAGCAAGTTCCGGAACTACACCTCCAAATTCAGTATGGACCGATTGATTAGCTATTACGTTGGAAAGCATTTGGTTATTGCATAGAATTGAAGCAGATGTGTCGTCACAAGATGATTCAATTCCAAGTATATATGTTTTATTCATCACTTTATTCTCTTAATAATTAATAAATACTGGCTATTCTGGTAAAAAATTGCCATATTTGTAAACTGTTTCCGGGACCGATCATTTCTTTATTTATACCCGAAACCCTGTATGAATTCCAAACCAAAGGTAGAAGGCAAAGTTACCAAAAAAAGATACGAAGTGGTTCACAGAATTGTGGACATTGTCGTACTGTTGCTTTTTATTTTGTATGGTGTCTTCCGTTCAGCAAGTGTTCAAACATATCTGGTTAAGCGTGTTACATCCTATTTATCCAAAGAATTAAAGACCGAAATTTCAATTAGTGGTATTGACATTTCCTGGTTTTTAAATGTTTCACTGGAAGATTTGAAAGTTAATGATCAAAACCACAAAAGGATTCTCAACGTTGATAAACTGGTTCTTGGTGTTGATCGTCTGGGGCTTATCAAACATACCATCATTTTTAGTTCGGTCAGACTGGTCAGGGCCGATATACGAATGGTGAGATCTGCCAAAGACAGTACCTGGAATTACGTCTTTCTCATAAACTATTTTTCATCTGGAAAAGTTCAACCCCAAAAAAAAACTCCTTCAAAACCATGGAATGTTACAGTTAAGGCTGTTGATCTCATGGATTGTCGATTTATGTTGCAGGATTTGACAACGGATACAATTTCTAAAGGCATATGTTTCAGTAATCTGCGTTTTAAGAATGTAAATTTAAGGGTTACCGGTTTACGAACAGTAAATGATTCAATATTCGGAAATATCCGCGAATTTACTGCAAGCGAACACAGTGGATTTAATTTGAAAGAATTCAATACTGAAATCAAGTTTTCGCCTGTCAATATCATAGCCAAAAAACTGCATTTCATCAGTAACAGATCTGATGTCAGGATGGATCTGGAATTTAAATATCGTGATTTCAGTGCTTTCAATGATTTTCTGGATAGTGTTTCCATCAATTCGAAGATCAGGCCTTCACAAATAAACATGGAAGATATTGCATTTTTTGCTCCTGATCTGATGGGAATGGATGATCCGTTAAAGCTTGAAGGCGATCTGAGTGGCAGGATCAATAATCTTCGTTTAAAAGATTTCAAATTTGAATTCGGAAAGCAAACCAGGTTTGACGGGAATATTACGATGAGCGGTCTGCCCAATATTTACGAGACATTTGTGCATTTCAATATTAAAGAACTCAAGACATCGGTTGCTGACCTCAGGAAGTTCAAGTTGCCTGATGGAAAATCCATTGAACTGGTTCCTACCTATGATAAGATCGGTACAATAAAAGTCAAAGGATTTTTTACCGGTTTTTATAATGACTTTGTTTCGTATGCCGACTTTAAAACCGATGCCGGAGATTTCTCAACCGACATTGCCGTTAAAAAAGGGGTTAAACCTATTTTCATATCCTACAAAGGGAAGTTGAAAGGGCGAAATGTTGAAGTCGGAAGACTTTTATCCATTACTGAAAACATTGGTCGGTTAAACATGGATCTGCAGATAGAAGGCAAGGGTATTGACCTGGCTAATCTGGATGCGCATCTAACAGGTACTGTTGATTCTATGGAATTCAGAGGTAATAAAATCGATAATATTGCCCTGAGTGGTGCTGTAAAACAAAAGGCTTTTTCAGGGATGGTTAAAATCCGTGATGCACTCATCAATCTTGATTTTAATGGCAAGGTTGACATGAACAGGAAGTTGCCATTATTCGACTTCACAGCCTCTCTGAAAGATGCGCAACTGACCAAGTTAAACCTGATCTCAAGAGACATTTCGGCAACCCTCACAGCGCACATGAACCTCAACTTTGAGGGCAATAATTTTGATAACCTCCTGGGAAAGATAGCTATCGACAGTACACTCTATACAGAAATGGGTAAATCCCTGCCATTGAAAAGCCTTGTATTGGAAACAAAGGCATTACCAATGGGTGACAAACAGGTCTTGTTGCGCTCCGATTATCTCGATGGAGACCTTACCGGAATCTATAAATTCACTCGTTTTTACAGTTCCTTAAACCTGATCTTAAACAAATATCTGCCATCGTTAAAGCTCTGGAATGCAATTGATCCTACCGATCAGTTCCCACAAAATTACTACTATTACCTTACTATTAAGGATCCGGATAGAGCAACTGCAATATTTTTACCCAACCTTAGAATCGCGTCAAATACGACAATAAAAGGATCCTTTTCAGCTCCAGACCGAAGCCTGGTCATCAATGGTGATGCTCCTTCGCTGGTCATAAACGGAATGCGATTCAATGATTTTTACCTGAAGGGAACTACTTCGAAAGATCAGCTCTTCATCAACACCGGGGCTACACGCATCGACTTTAAGGAAAATAAAAAGGATGAAGCGGCTTCGTTAGGAGTTGACAGCGCTCATTTTCAGGCTACTGTTGCGGGTGACAGTATCAGATACCGCCTAAAATGGGATGATAAAGGAAAGATCGATCACAACAAAGGAGATATCTCAGGTTATGCTGCATTTCATTCGTTGTCAAGGATTAACCTGGGTGTCACCCGGGGTCGGTTTATGGTCAATGACTCATTGTTAACGATTAATCCGGGAAATTCAATTTCCATTGATTCTTCCCTGATATCAGTAGATAATCTTGCATTTTCAGGCATACATCAACGATTATTGTTGCAGGGAAGTATTTCCAAAGACCCTGATCAGAAGTTAAATATCTATTTTCAGCAGGTAGATATTTCAGGATTGGATAAATTTATCAACGTTTATGGCGTTGACATAAATGGCGTTGCAGATGGATCTGTCAGTTTGATGAACCTGTATGGATCACCGAAAATAACGTCAAATCTGAATATCCTGGGGTTGACCTACAACAATGTTAAACTGGGTGATGCCTCAATCCTTTCCTCATGGAATGATGATGAAAAGGCGCTGCTGGTCGATATGCATGTCATCGATTTGTCGAGCCCCAATAACACCGAACCACTGAGTGTGACCGGGACATTCCATCCCTATCTGGAAACAGATAATTTTAATTTTGATGTAAAACTCAATGATCTGCAACTTCATGCCATCAATCCTTTTCTGGACAGCTTTATGTCTGAATTAAATGGTTTAGTAAGTGGAGATTTACAATTCCTGGGACCAACTAATTTTCCTTATCTTAAAGGAGTTGTTACAACTAAAAAAACTTCTTTCAAGATTGATTACCTGAATACAAGATATAAATTTGAAGATAAAGTAACCATTGACAAGGATGCTTTTCGTTTTGATAATTTCGCCGTCAAGGACACGCTTGGAAATACAGCTATCGTTAATGGCGAAATCCGAAACCATTCTTTCAATAACTGGGCTTTAGATCTTTCCATTGCTGCAGATAGGTTTTTGGGATTCAACAAGGCCTATTCTTACGACGAAATGTATTATGGTAATGCTTATGGATCAGGACACCCGGCAGTAAGAATTACAGGTCCTGTTGAAAATATTGTCTTTACGATCAACGCAAAAACGGAAAAGGGGACCAATATCTTCATTCCATTAAATAACCCCGGAACCGTTTCAGAAAACGACTTCATTACTTTTATCAACAAGGCAGATACTTTAGGGGTTACTGCCAATTCGACTCCTTCATCCTACTCCGGTCTGAGTATGAATATGAATTATGAAGTGAACGAAAATGCTGCTATTCAATTGTTTTTGCCTTATGATATGGGAAGCATCAAGGGCACCGGGAAAGGACTTCTAAAAATGGATCTTGATAATTATGGTGAGTATTCAATATCCGGTCTCTACCAGATTTCGAAGGGTACATTTGATTTCACAATGCCAAAATATACGCTTAAACGAACATTCGATATTCTGGATGGAAGCTACATACGCTGGAATGGAAGCCCTTACGATGCCACGATCAATATGACCGCCTCATATAGAAAAGATGTTTCGCTTTCCAGTTTACCTAATAATGCCTCACAGTTGACGCAACAACAGTTGGCTCAAAGAATTAAGGTGAATTGTATTATTTCTTTGAAGGATAATCTGTTTAAACCTAAAATTAAATTCTCAATCAATCTGCCGGATGCGGATGAGACCACAAAAAGAACTGTATTCAGTGCGATTGATACCACGAATGAGGCAGAAATGAACCAACAGATGATCTCCTTGCTTATGGTGGGTAGCTTTAGTCTATACAATGAGAACAAGACACTTGCATCATCATTGAGTTCGCAGCCTTATGAATTGATTTCCGGTCAGTTAAATAACATGTTGTCGCAGATCAGTACTGATTTTGATATCGGATTCAACTACAGGGCCGGAGATAATATGACCACCAATGAGGTGGAACTGATGCTTTCCAAGAAGCTTTTCAACGATAGGATGCGGGTTGAAGTCAACGGAAATTTTCCCACTTCAAACAATAATATCAACTATACCCAGCGATCGAGTAACCTTGTAGGCGATGTCAACATTGAATACAAGCTTTCTCCCGATGGCAGATTGATGATGAAAGCGTATAATAAGGTAAACAGAGACATCATAGATATCTATGCACCCTACAAGCAGGGAATAGGTATTTCGTTCCGCAAGGAATTTGATTATTTCAAAGATCTGTTCCGGAAAAAGAAGAAATTAACCATCGCACCTCCCAAATAAAATCGCAACCATTTTAAAACATTATTCTTTTAACTTTAATTAACGCTTTTCTTGGTAACTATTATACCATTAACACGTCATATGATTAGAATAAAAGGCCGATCATTAAATTCCGGTCTTCATATTGCAATTATAAAATAACAAATAAAAATATTTGAAGAAAATCATTTTCTAAGTGTTTGTGTTTGCGTACTACTCATAGTAATGATGATTTAAAATCCCCTGCCAAGGGGATTTTTTTTATTTTCGTTTCATGATAAAGTGTACTTTCATATCGTCATTGAAAATAAAGGCATGAACTTTACAGTCTACAAATCCTCAGCAGGTTCAGGAAAAACTTACACACTCGTCAGAATATATCTGAGTCTGATTCTGAGGCAGCCTGAGAAATACAGGCATATATTGGCTATCACCTTTACCAATAAGGCTGCAAATGAGATGAAGGAGCGGGTGCTCGATCAGTTGAGGATCATGACCAACTGGAAACCGGATGTACCTGTTCCCGATAACTCCATGATGCATCAGCTCTCTGTTGAACTGAAGATGGAATCCGCTGAACTCATCAAAAATGCAGGTCGTGCCCAGGAACTCATTCTCCATGAATATGGGAATTTCAGCCTTGGAACCATCGACAGCTTCATGCACCGCGTAGTCAGGACTTTTGCCCACGATCTGCAACTCCCTGTCAATTTTGAAGTAGAACTGGAGACTGATCTGTTGTTGAGAAAAGCTGTTGATTTACTGTTGAATGCAGCCGGATCAAATGAATCATTGACACGTCTGCTCATGGGTTTCATCGAACAGAAAGCAGAAGAGGAGAAAAGCTGGCAGATCGAAAACGACCTTTTCATGATCTCCCGATCCCTGTTTTATGAAAACGATATTCCCTATATCAATTCGTTGCAGGAGCTCACCAAAGATGATTTTCTGGCTATTATCGATAAGATCTATCTGTATCGTTCTGAATTTACTACTAAAGTTCAGGAAGCTGCACAGGCTGCTTCAAAAACTATAAGCGAACAAAACATTTCCGAATCTTCATTTTCACAGGGTTCGCGTGGATTGCCATCTTATTTCAGGAATCTTTCAGATGGCAAAATCGACAAGTTGACGCCTTCGGATACGATTTCAAAAATTATCAATGAAACAAAAATGACCGGTGGTAAGGCTTCAAAGTCAGATCAGCAGGCCATTGAAACCATCTGGCCTGAACTGGTTTCTCATTTTGAAGCCCTAAAACTGCTGTCAGAGCAAGGATACAGTCGTTATGTCCTCTATGGTCTTTTGTCAAGGACGATCTATCAGATGGCTGTCCTGCATGAGATCAATGACCATCTGAAGACCATACAACTCAACAAAAATGTTGTACCGTTGGCAGAATTCAATAAACGAATAGCCCAGGTGGTCATGCGCGAACCTGCCCCGTTTGTCTATGAGCGATTGGGTGAAAGGTTTCACCATTACCTGATCGATGAATTTCAGGATACTTCGGTGATGCAATGGCAAAATCTGCTTCCATTAGTTGACAATGCACTGGGAAGCGGTTTTTATAACCTTGTGGTTGGCGATGGTAAACAATCGATTTATCGTTGGCGTGGGGGAGAGGTCATGCAGTTTGTGAAGCTCCCGGAAGTTGACAATCCAACGGAATCTCCTGAAGTTTTCCAACGACAACAAAGTCTTAAAAGAAATTATAATCCTGAAAAGTTGAATCGGAACTTCCGTTCCAGAATGGAGATTGTTGATTTTAACAACAACTTTTTTTCATGGATTGGTGCACGTCTTCCTGAAGATATCAAAACCGTTTATGATGATGTTGCCCAGGAAGTAGATCAGGATAAAACGGGTGGGGGAGTCAGTTTTTCGTTTTATGACAAGAAGTTATCCGAACTGACTGTTGAAGAATACAATCTTCAGCAAATCAATGATATAATTGCTCAACTATTAGAAAAAGGATATCAATACAGCGACATTGCCATTCTTTGCCGTGCAAACCGGAGGGCTTCTGTGATTGCCAACGATCTGCTTTCCAGAGATATTCCGGTGATCTCTTCCGAGTCACTGCTCTTATCTTCATCACCGGTGATCGGATTTATCGTCAACTTTATCCGATGGATTCAAAACCCTGAAGACGATGTACTTGCTACTGCACTGATTACACGTTTATTGCGTCAGGATCCGGATAAATCCAAAGATATCCACGCGCTACTTTCTTTAATTTCCAAAAGGCTTTCAAAATCATCATCACTTCAAAAAAAGGTACCCGAAATACTTGCAGGATTGGGTTATGATTTCGATTTTATTCAGTTTAGTAAGCTGCATCTGATCGACTTAACAGAAGAGATCATCCGTATCTTTGGTTTAAACAAGACCGATGATGCATTCCTCCATTTCTTTCTGGATGCAGTTTTGAAGTTTTCTACAGATCGCAAAGAGAACAGCCTGGCTGACTTCAGCGACTGGTGGGAAGAAAAGAAGGACAAGCTTTCACTGATCGTTCCCGAAGGAGTTGACGCGGTAAGGATCATGACTATCCACAAGTCGAAGGGGTTACAATTCCCCATCGTCATCTATCCTTTTGCATCTGAAAGCATCAATAACCGAAACGATCTGAAATGGGTTTCGCTTACCGATGAATATCTGCCCGAGTTGCCTTCGGCCTTGCTCCCCTTGAATGAGAAACTGCATGGAACAGACTTTGGCTTGGTATATGATCTTGAAATGGGTCAGAAAATGTTGGATCTGATTAATTTACTGTATGTTGTGATGACACGACCCGAAGAGCGGTTGTATGTCATCAGTGAGAACTATGAAGGCAAACAACCCGAAAAATCAATCGCAGGTTTATTGAAAGGATATATGCTTGAAAAAGACAAGTGGCCCATTTTTGGTGAATCTGTTTTATTTGGATCTCCATTATCAGAAAAGAGAGGTGGAAAGTCTGAAGCTATATCTGCTCCTGTCATCGAACCCATGATTTCCTGTGCATGGCAAGACCGGATTTTATTGAGTCGCCGTGCCCCAGAATATTGGGAAACCGAGAATCCGGAACACGCCCAGGCTTATGGACAAATGGTTCACCAATTGTTATCTTATATCAAGTCTCCAGATGATTTCGAAGAGGCTGCAGCAAAGTTTATTGATGAAGGACTTTGCACCGAACAGGAAGCTTTGCATCTGATCAGGTTGGCCTCTAAATTGCTTATACATCCGATAGCCGGTGTGTTTTTCAAGCAAGGCATTGTCGTGAAAAACGAATCTGAAGTTTTGATGCCGGACGGGAAATCGTATAGGCCTGATCGCGTGATCATCGATGGAAAAAAAGCCGTTGTGATTGATTTTAAGACCGGAAAACCATCTCCATGGTATCAGAATCAAATCTCAAATTATGCTGCTATTCTGGAGCAGATGGGATATGAGTCAATTCAAAAATATCTGATCTATGTCGATGAGGAAGTGACAGTTGAACAGGTCAATTAACGTAAAACATGAATGAAATTATTCCAAAAATAGGGGCTGAATTATTTCTGAATGAGGCGGGTAAAAGGGTTATCCTGGATGTCCGTTCACCTGCCGAATATGAGAAAGGACACATTCCCAGCGCTCATTCATTTCCTTTGTTTACCGATGAAGAACGGGCCGTGGTGGGAACGCTTTATTCGAAATCCGGACGAGAAGCTGCATATTTTGCAGGACTCGATTTTGTGGGTCCTAAAATGTCGGCATTAGTCAAAAAGGCCTTACGACTGGCGCCAAAACGTAAACTGCTGATCCATTGCTGGAGAGGAGGGATGCGCAGTGCGTCGATGGCATGGCTGTTACAGTCTGCCGGTTTTGATGTCATGTTACTCGAAGGGGGTTATAAAAAATACCGTGCTTATATCAGGGAGTCATTCAATATACCCGTGAAAATGTTGGTGTTGAGTGGCATGACAGGATGTGGCAAAACAGAAATCCTCCACGAAATCTCAAAACGAGGTGCGCAGATGCTCGATCTTGAAGGTGTCGCCAATCATAAAGGTTCTGTTTTTGGTCATCTGGGGCAAAACCCTCAGCCATCTACTGAACAATATGAAAATAATCTGGCACAGATCTGGCAGACTTTTGATTTTTTAAAGCCGGTATGGATTGAAGATGAGAGTCGAAATGTAGGTGTAGTGAGCATTCCGGATCCTTTGTATGTCCTCATGACAAAAGCTACCGTCATCCGGATCGATTTTCAAAAGGAATATAGGGTCAATCGATTGGTGGCCGAATATGCCGGCATCAATGATGAAGAAATTGCATTAAATCTGCAGAAAATAACCGATTCGCTGGGTCATAAAAATGTGCAGGATCTGCTGCTTTTACTTTTATCACAGGAGTACACAGCTTTTGCACACAAAATTCTTGACTATTACGACGAATCTTATGATTATAGCCTTAAAAGAAAGGCGTTTTCAAGTATTCAGTCATTTTCTCCACAAGGAGCAACGCCTTCTGAACAGGCTGCCGAAATACTTGACTTTTCAAATACAATTTTAAATGATGTTATTGAATATGAACGATAAAATAAGACTTACACAATATAGTGTTGGTGGTGGATGTGGATGCAAAATATCACCGGCAGATCTTGAACAAATCATCAGTAGCTGTGAAAAATCAAAAATAAATGATGCCCGATTATTGGTTGGCAACGAAAATATGGATGATGCTGCGGTTTATGACCTGAAAAATGGACAGGTACTCATCAGTACAACAGATTTTTTTACTCCTATTGTTGATGATCCCTTTGATTTTGGACGCATAGCTTCTATAAACGCGATGAGTGATGTTTATGCCATGGGCGGAAAACCCATATTTGCCCTTGCCATATTGGGCTGGCCACTTGCAAAACTATCTGCAGAAACCGCAGCGCGGGTTATCGAAGGAGCACGTTCTGTCTGTGGTTCAGTGGGCATACTGATTGCAGGCGGTCACAGCATCGATATTCCCGAACCCGTTTTTGGCTTAGTGGTCAACGGCCTGGCTCCAATCGAATCTTTTAAACAAAACAGCAAGGCAACGGCAGGTTGTCGATTGTTTCTTTCAAAGCCTTTGGGGATCGGCGCTATTTCAAATGCAGCCAAAAACAGCAAAGTAAAACCATCAGATTACAATGAATCGATTGAATGGATGACCCGTTTGAACACACTTGGACCTGCCGTGGCAACCCTAAAAGGCCTGAAGGCAATGACCGACGTTACCGGTTTTGGCTTGGGTGGTCACCTGCTCGAAGTCTGTAAGGGCAGCAATCTGGTTGCCGAACTCGATTTTGATGCCTTGCCTTTGCTCCATGGGTTTACGGATTATATTGCACAAGGATGCATTCCCGGCGGAACACGACGAAACTTCAAAAGCTACGGCCACCTCATCGAACCCATGGAAGAAGAACGCAGAATGATCATCTGCGATCCCCAAACCAGTGGCGGCTTATTGATGGCCGTAGAACCCGACAGTATCCCTGAATTCCTCTCCATCGTCAAACACGAAAATGCCTTCGTAAAAGAGATCGGATTTCTGGAAACCAAAAAAGATGAAACTGAATTGATCAGGTTCAAAAAATAAAAAATTTCAATAACTGGAGTTAAGTAATATGCATTAAACAATGTCGTATTTTATTGTTTGTTTACGCTGTGTTCAGGATTGAAGAATATGAGTTTCGGTTTTGAAGAAAATGCCGAAGGCATGAAATGATTATAGAAAAGAACATCAACCAGCTTACTGAACCCCGAAGGGGTGAAATAATTGATATATAAAGAATTATAATCATTTCATCCCTTCGGGATTCAAAATAAATATGATTTCAATGCTATAATCATTTCATCCCTTCGGGATTCAAAATCATTGAATGCATTAAGAAAAGATTAGACACAAAGAATATGACTTTAAATTATTTCTCCTACTTACAGCGTTGCAATAATTGCCATCGTCCCATCACCTTTGTTCCAGGAAATGGTTTTATTCATCAATTCTGTTGCAAATTCTATCCCCAGGGCAACTAAAACCGTTGTATCCTCTGCCGGAATTTCATTATCTTTAAATGATGCCGTCAATGAAATATCCGCAGTTCCGGCAAAGCGACCAAGCCAAACAGTATAGACCGTTTTGCGCCAATCATGAAGGTTGAGATGTGCAGGCTCATATGCCCTGTGTGCTTCGACCCAAATATAGTCCGACAATTGTGTAATGCTGAGCGTAAACCGATAACGAAAAAACTGAGTTTTCCATACCAGCTCTTGTAATGGGACAAACTGTGCAAGGTTAACAATTACGGTTTGTCTCTCATCATCCGAAATCACTTCCGGACGACGCATGAGCACCTGTTTGAAAGGATGCTGTGCATTGAAATTAAGCTCTGTCAACAATGATTTGTATTTGGAAGACGCAACATTTCGCTTTCCTTTCAAACCAATAGGATCCATCTTTTGAATGATCTTCGCTAATTTGACCACTTCACCCATGTAATAACCTGCATTCAGGTGGTCAATATCCTCTAATCCGTAATGAACCTGTTGGCACCAGGCATCACATGCCTTCATTTCTTCATCGTTTTCACGGACCCGGGCACACGAATCTGAATTCTTAATCTGTGACTTTGAAGGACCTCCATTTTTTCGGATAATCCACTTTTTCAGCAACTTGTTGTAATAACAATTCATCCCCGACATTTGTCCTTTGAAACGAAGGGGTCCAATAATTTCAGCCATGTCAATAAATTTTAGACTGTTTTAAAACTCCGTTAATTGTAGAAATTTCCACTTATTCGGATAAACATTCGTTTTTTTAGAAATTACAGGGGGAGAGAAGTGGTCATTTGATAGCGGGAAATGGCTTTAAAATTCTTTCCTCAAAAAAGCAGTACACACTTGGATAATCATTACCGAATCAGCGAAAGATTAGGATACAAATATACAACAATAACTTTAGAATAACAAGGAGTTACAAAGAAAATGGCAGGGATATATAAGGGATATATAAGGGGTACTAAGATCCCTTATATACTCTTCTCATTCCCATTATATACCCCCTTCATACCCCTTTTATCTCTCAATTATGGGAGCATATTCCGTGTGAATTGTGAGCATATTTGAAGAATTATTGATTGTTGTTTTCGTTTTGAAAGCGCTGAAATCCCTTTTCAGAAAGCTTTTTGGAAAAACGCTGAATGAAATGTGCGTTTTATTTAAAAAACGCTGATTTAAAACAGCGGTTTTGGTCATTCATTTAATGTTTAAATGATATGTCGAATTCGGTGAGATTTATAATGGTTATAAAAATGTATTTTCAACCTGGAAATTTCATGAATATTCAATTTAGAAAACGGGTAATTCACTTAGAAAAGTGTTTTTTCTAGATTTGGTTAAAGAATGCACATTGACGGTGAAATTAATATATAATTTTAAAAACATTAAAAAAAAGGGGGTACGGATCAATAAATATCATTTTATTGGTTAATTTCGAAATAAAAAACGTACTTTTGCAAAATAATATACTATTTTACATTTTTTCAGGGATACGTTACTCCTCATCCCCAACTAAAGATTTACTATTTGTCACGCTAATTAAAGACTGATCGGTATTATTTAATTCGTAAAATCCAAACATCAAAACATAACAAAAATTTAATTTATATATGATATTTTGTCAAACAAAAATATTATATTTGTGAAAAGCTAAAATCTATTTCAGGAAAAAATTTCACAATTAGTTTCTGAAATACTGAAACAAATTATTGAAAATCTTGTTCTCATTTTAAACAGTTACATTGATGGGGTATATAAAATTTGATAAAAGTCAGTTAGTGAATTTGGAATACTCTTTGCGCAAAGAGTTTTTACGTTCGAACGAGACTGGTGGCTATTCTTGTTCAACAATTATCAATTGCAATACGCGAAAGTATCATGGATTGTTGGTTTCTCCTCAACCCAATATTGACAATGATAATCATGTTTTGTTGTCATCAATTGATGAATCAATCGTACAACATGGCGTTGATTTCAATCTTGGAATTCACAAATATCAAGGCGACATTTATAATCCAAAAGGACATAAGTATCTGATTGATTTCTCGACAGAGCCTATTCCAATCCAGACATACAGGGTTGGTGGCGTTTTGCTGACCAAGGAAATTATGATGTGTACCAAAGGCAATCTGGTGATTGTCAAATACACGCTATTAGATGCACATTCTCCAACGAAATTACTTCTCAGGCCGTTTCTTGCTTTCCGCAATGTTCACAAACTGAGTAAATCAAATATCTGGGTTGAATCGAAATATGAAAACATACCCAATGGCATCAGCATGCGGATGTATTCAGGTTATACTCCTGTTTTTATGCAGTTCAACAAAGAACTTCAATATACGCATGTTCCTGATTGGTATTATAATATAGAATATTTAAAAGAACGTGAACGTGGTTATGAATCCCATGAAGACCTGTTTGTTCCCGGTTTCTTTGAAATGGATATTGAAAAAGGTGAGTCGGTCTATTTCGCAGCCAGTACAGAATTACAAAATCCGTTGAATCTGGAAGAACTGTATAATGAAGAAATCAGAAGTCGGATCCCAAGAAATAATTTTGAGAACTGTCTTGAAAATTCAGCTCAACAGTTCTTTGTCCGCAATGGAGATAAAGTTGAAATCATAGCCGGCTTCCCATGGTTTGGCCGTTGGGGACGCGATACATTTATTGCTCTTCCCGGACTCACTTTGGCGCTGGGAGATCATAAGACATGTAAAAATGTGATTGATACTATGTTGTCGGAACTACACGGACCGTTGTTTCCAAATATCGGAAGTGGCGATCACTCGGCTTATAATTCTGTTGATGCACCGCTTTGGTTCTTCTGGTCTTTACAACAATATGCAAAATACACCAAATCGCAGGCTTCGACCTGGACGACATATGGTGAGAAAATGAAACTTATTCTTGACGGCTTCAGAAAAGGCACGCTGTATAATATTCATATGCAGGAAAATGGTTTGATCTGGGCCGGTGAAACCGGAAAAGCGCTCACATGGATGGATGCCGTGATTGAAGGAAAAGCAGTTACACCTCGAATAGGTTTACCGGTTGAAATCAATGCGTTGTGGTATAATGCAGTTATGTTTAGCCTTGAAGTTGCAAAGCTTGCCGAAGATACTGCATTCATCGAAAGCTGGCAACCAATTGCTGATGGTATTCCAAAAGCATTTCTGGAGACATTTTGGGACGAAGAAAGAGGTTATCTTGCTGATTATTTTGGAACAAAAGCACACTGGCAGGTTCGTCCGAATATGATTTTTGCTGCTTCGTTACCTTATATGCCGATAGAAGAAGATATTCGTATAAAGGTTGTAGATGTAATAAGAAAGCAATTGCTCACTCCAAGAGGTTTGAGAACACTTTCGCCCGAAGATATTGAATATAAAGGATTTTATTATGGCGATCAGGCTACAAGAGATAAAGCATATCATCAGGGTACTGTGTGGCCATGGCTTATCGGACATTACACAGAAGCATATCTCAAGATTCATGGAAAAGGTGGCTTATCGCACATTGAAAAGCTTTATCGTGGGTTTGAAGAAGAGATGTTTGAACATGGAATTGGTACGATAAGTGAGGTTTTCGACGGAGATCCACCATACAGGGCGGCTGGAGCCATTTCACAGGCCTGGAGTGTTGCAGAAGTCATAAGGATGGGAACAATCATTAAACAATACCTTGATTAATGAGAATATGACTGATTATTTTGAATTGATTTGGTTTTTTATATAATTTAAAGATGAAATTATGAAAGTGCTCATGTTTGGCTGGGAATTTCCTCCTCATATTACGGGGGGTTTAGGAACTGCATGTTTTGGCCTGACTCAGGGGTTGAGTAAAGCAGGTGTTGAGGTGCTATTTGTGGTACCAAAAGCATATGGCGATGAAGATGAGCATGCTGTTAGATTGGTGAGTGCCAGTAACATAAAATTGAACCTTACTGAAACGCAGGGAGGAAAACACTGGGATAAAGTTACTTTTATTGAAGTAGGTTCGAACTTGATGCCCTATGTTGGACCTGAAGATTTTACCAAGGTGATGGAACTTACTAAGATGAGAAGTCTTGCCAAGACATCTTCTGTTTTTCAGGAAACTTTTGAGTTTTCCGGAAAATATGGTACAAACCTGATTGATGAAGTGAGTCGTTATGCTCTCATCGGTGCTTCGCTGGCCGAAACCAACGATTTTGATATCATCCATGCGCACGACTGGTTGACTTATCCTGCAGGAATGGCAGCCAAACAGATCAGTGGTAAACCATTGGTTGTTCATATGCATGCAACTGAATTTGACAGATCGGGAGAAAATGTGAATCCTCAGGTATTTGATATTGAAAAGAGTGGGATGGAAGCAGCTGACAGGGTCATAACTGTAAGTAATTTCACCAGAAAGATCGTCATCGATCGTTATGGTATCGATCCTGCAAAAGTATTTACGGTTCACAATGCTGTAGAGCATTTCACCAAACCTGAAATGACAGATATGGATCGTAATGTTGAAGAGAAGGTTGTGACTTTTCTGGGTAGGATAACTTACCAGAAAGGACCTGAATATTTTATTGAAGCGGCAAACAAAGTTTTAAAGAAAGATCCTAACGTGCGTTTTGTAATGGCTGGCACTGGTGATATGATGCATAAAATGATCAGACGGGTAGCCAGACTTGGAATTTCAACACGTTTTCATTTTACCGGTTTCCTGAAAGGGGACGATGTGGATAAAATGTATGCATTGAGCGACGTATATGTGATGCCTTCTGTTTCTGAACCATTTGGGATTTCTCCTTTAGAGGCCGTAAGATCGAATGTTCCCGTTATCATATCCCGGCAGTCAGGTGTTTCTGAAGTTCTTACACATGCTATTAAAATTAATTTCTGGGATGTCGATGCACTCGCAGATGCAATATATGGTTTACTACATTACCCGGCAATAAACACAATGATTGAAAAACATGGTCCTGAAGAATTAAAAGAGATGAAATGGGATCGTGCAGCTTTGCTGGTTAAAGATATTTATTTACAGGTTGTTAAAGAAATTTGATGTTATGAGATCCGTTTGTTTCTTTTTTCAGGTCCACCAGCCTTATAGGCTTCGTACCTATCGTTTTTTTGATATCGGAGATAATCATCATTATTATGATGAGTACCTTAACCGTTCGATTATTAACCGTGTAGCCGAACGCTGTTATATCCCAATGAATAATCTTTTGATCGGTTTGATTCACAAATATGGGGATAAATTTAGGGTTAGTCTCTCAATTACAGGTACAACAATAGATCAGATGCAGCAATATGCACCTGCAGCTTTGAAAAGCTTTCAGGAACTGGTTGCAACCGGAAATGTTGAACTTTTGGCTGAAACCTATTCTCATACATTGGTTTCGCTTAAAAATGAAGATGAATTCAAGTCTCAGGTAACGAAACACTGCGATAAAATAGAAGAATTGTTTGGTAAAAGACCGACTTCTTTTCTCAATACCGAAATGATTTATGATGATGAAATTGGTAAATCGGTTGCGGATATGGGTTTCAAGGTAATGCTTACCGAAGGCGCAAAACATATTCTTGGATGGAAAAGTCCAAATTATCTGTATTGCAACGCGATAAATCCACGTTTAAAAGTATTATTACGCAATTACAGGTTGAGTGACGATGTTGCTTTTCGTTTTTCTGAAAGGAAATGGAACGAATGGCCACTTACGGCTGACAAGTATGCACATTGGTTGAAAGATGTTGGTGATAATCAGGAAACAGTAAATGTTTTCGTGGATTATGAAACATTTGGAGAACACCAGTGGAGCAGTACAGGAATATTTGATTTCATAAAGGCTTTGCCGGCAGCTGTCTTTAAAAATACTGATTTTGTTTTCTCGACACCTGCAGAAGTAGCAAATAAACTGCAACCTATTTCAGCCATACATGTGCCTCAACCCATATCTTGGGCCGATGAAGAAAGAGACACAACTGCATGGCTTGGAAACGATTTACAGGACGAAGCATTCGACAGCCTGTATTCGATCACCGAAAAGATAAAAAATGTTGAGGATCCTTCTATATTGCGTGACTGGCAATATTTGCAAACCTCAGACCATTTTTATTATATGTGCACAAAATGGTTCACCGATGGTGAAGTACATAAGTATTTTAATCCATATCCTTCGCCCTACGAAGCTTTTATGAATTATATGAATGTACTCTCTGACCTTATGATCCGTATCGACAGGTATCTTTTGAATAAAGAAACACTAAAACCGAAAGCTGATACTGTATTGTTGGGTACTGAATAATATTTAAATTATATAAATCTCTTAATCAATTTGTTATTGAAAGACAATATTGATATTATGGTTACTTAAAAGTTTGAAATATTAATAACTTTAAAGTGCCGGATTAAACTATAATTAAATCGATCTGTTAAAAATCCAGGAAGGTGTGGATCAATTTGGATTCGACCTTGCGATTTAATTGTAAGACTTAAAATTAACGAAAGCTATAAAAAATGTCAGACCAAAATTTGAATAAAGCGGATTACCTTTTTGAGGTGAGTTGGGAAGTATGTAATAAAGTTGGTGGTATTTACACTGTAATCTCTACGAAGGTTCCCCAAATTGTTAAAGAATATCGGAATAATTATATTCTTATAGGTCCGGATGTTTGGAAAGAGACTTCTGAAAACCCTGAATTTATTGAAGACAAAACTTTGTTGGGGGCGTGGACAGAACAGGCTGAACGGGAAGGATTACATATTCATACCGGGAGATGGAACATTGAAGGAAAACCGGTAGCAATTCTGATTGACTTTACACCATTCTTTCAGGTAAAAGATAAGATATTAACCGGTTTTTGGGAGCGATTTGGATTGGACTCTATTTCAGGAGGTTGGGATTATATTGAACCTGCGTTATTTGGTTATGCAGCAGCCCGTGTCATCGAGAGTTATTACAATTTCTACCTGAGTGCATCAGATAAACTTGTTGCTCATTTTCATGAGTGGATGTGCGGGGGTGGCGTTTTACATCTTCGCGATAGGGTTCCGCAGGCAGCTACAGTATTTACGACGCATGCAACAGTTCTTGGTCGTACGATTGCAGGTAATCATTTGCCTTTATACAGCGATCTGAAAGAGTATGATCCTGATCAGATAGCCCGAGAATTTAATGTTACAGCCAAATTTTCACTCGAACGGTCAACCGCTCAGCAAGCTGATGCCTTTACAGTTGTAAGTGGAATTACGGCTGAAGAGTGTACCTATTTATTGGGTAAGTCGGTTGATTTGGTGACTCCAAATGGTTTCGATGACTCATTTGTCCCTACCCAGGATTTGTTTAATGATGCAAGAGCGCAAGCCAGAGCTACTTTGTTGAATGTCGCTGAATCTGTCCTGAACCGGAAAGTTGATTCTAAGGCAATTTTGGTGGTCAACAGTGGTCGATATGAATTCAGTAACAAGGGTATTGACCTGTTTATTGATGCGCTGAATTTGCTTGATACTGATGCAGAATTAAATAATGAAGTCATCGCTTTCATCACTGTACCTGCTAATCATACTGGTCCCAGGAAGGAAGTTGTCCAAAGACTGGCAGATGGAATTTCGGGTAATGGTATTGAAAATGAATATCTTACTCATAATCTTTATGATGGTGATAATGATGATATCATTAGGCGTCTCAAAAGTAAGGATCTTTTAAATCGTACAGGTCATAAAGTTCAGGTCATTTTTGTTCCTTCATATTTGAATGGTGCTGATGGTGTTATTAATAAAACTTATTACGAATTGCTGATTGGTTTTGACCTTTCTGCATTTCCATCCTATTATGAGCCATGGGGGTATACTCCTTTGGAAAGCATTGCATTCCATGTTCCTACAGTAACAACTAACCTTGCAGGTTTTGGACTCTGGATGAAGGAATATGCCAAATCACAGGAAAACGGCGTTTTGGTGCTTGACAGAAATGAAACTAACTCAGCTTCGGTGACATCGGGAATTGCCTATTTCATTAAAAACTATTCGTTAAGCAATACTACTCTCAGGAATTCAATGCGCCAGTCTGCATATAGGCTATCGCGATTGGCTCTTTGGGAACATCTTCTCGATTTTTACAAGCAAACATATTCTTTGGCTCTTGAGAAATCGGCTCAACGCATTGATCAGTATCATCTGAAACGTCCGACCGAAAGTGGTGAACCTTATGCATTTGTAAGAGCCAATAAACCTGAGTGGCGTAAATTCAGAGTAAAGCCGGAATTTCCTGAAAACCTTGCCAGATTACAGAAACTGGCTCAGAATCTTTGGTGGTGCTGGAATCACGAAGCACGGCAATTATTCAGCATGGCTGACCGCGAATTGTGGGATGCTGTGAATCAGAATCCTGTAGCATTGCTGGAGCGTCTTTCGTTCAAAACGATAAAATCGCTGGATAAGGATAAGGTATTCAATGAAAAGCTAACGCAGGTATATTCCCGTTTTGAAGAATATATGCAGGAGGCAGAAAATAAACCAGCCATACAGGTGGCTTATTTCAGCATGGAATTCGGACTTCATGATTCAATTCAGATTTATTCCGGGGGGCTTGGTATTTTAGCCGGAGATTACCTGAAAGAAGCCAGTGATTCGAATTTTAACATGATAGGTGTAGGTCTACTTTACAGATATGGATACTTCAAACAACAATTAACGATACTGGGTGACCAGGTCGATTCTTATTCTCCACAGATATTTTCTGATCTTCCGCTAAATCCTGTTTACAATGAAAATGGTGAACCATTAAAAATCAGTATTGTTCTTCCAGGACGTAATCTTTATGCGAAAGTCTGGAGAATTGACGTTGGAAGAATTCCACTTTATTTGATGGATACCGATATTTCAGATAATAGCGATTATGACAGGAGTATAACCTACAAACTCTATGGAGGAGATTGGGAAAACCGATTCAAACAGGAGTTATTGTTGGGTGTCGGAGGAATCAGGTTATTACAGGCCTTAAAAGCCAAACCCGATTTATACCATTGCAACGAAGGACACGCAGCCTTTATTGGTGTTGAAAGACTTCGTACATTGGTACAAGAGAAGAAACTGACATTTGCTGAAGCTTTGGAGGTTGTTCGTTCTTCGAATTTATTTACTACACATACTCCGGTTCCGGCAGGTCATGATGCTTTTTCGGAAGACATTCTTCGTACATATATTCCACATTATGCCGATCGTTTGGGAATCAGTTGGGATGCTTTCATGAATCTGGGACGATTTGTGGAAAATAAGACCGATGAAAAATTCTCTATGAGCGTTCTTGCTGCTAAGTTGTCTCAGGAAATGAATGGCGTAAGTCAAATACATGGCCGGGTATCACGTGAATTATTTGCACCATTATTTGATGGTTATTTTGCCGAGGAGCTGTATATTGGGTATGTAACAAATGGTGTGCATTATCCGACCTGGGCAGCATGGAAATGGCAAAAACTCTACGAAAAAGAATTTGGAAAGGAATTTCTGACTGATCAGTCTAATATGGAGCATTGGAAAAAGATTCACAATGTATCTTCTTCAACTATTTGGGAGTTGCGTGTTCAGCTTCGGAAAGAATTGGTTGAATTTATCCGTATACGGGTTCGTAAAGATATGACCTTACGCAAAGAAAGCCCTAAACAGATTCTGAAGGTAGCTGAGTCGCTGGATCCTAAAGCGCTTACAATCGGATTCGCAAGACGGTTTGCTACATATAAGAGAGCTAATCTGCTTTTCAGCAACCTGGATCGTTTATCTGAAATATTGAACAATAAAGCTCGTCCTGTACAATTTATTTTTGCAGGTAAAGCACATCCAGCCGACAAAGCCGGACAAGATCTGATCAGAAGGATTGTCGAGATTTCAAGGCAACCTGCGTTTACTGGTAAAATAGTGTTTGTTGAAAACTATGATATGCAACTGGGTCGAAGACTTGTCCAGGGTTGCGACATGTGGCTCAATACGCCGACCCGTCCACTCGAAGCTTCAGGAACCAGCGGTGAAAAAGCTGTCATGAATGGTGTCTTAAATTTCAGTGTTCTGGATGGCTGGTGGGCTGAAGGTTATAAAGAAAATGCTGGTTGGGCTTTACCTGAAGAGAATACCTTTGATAACAGTGCTTTCCAGGATGAACTGGATGCTGAAATGATTTACAGTTATTTTGAAGACGAAATTATCCCGACTTTTTATGATAGGGATGAGAATGATATTCCTCAAAACTGGATCAACTACATCAAAAATAATATTGCAGAGATAGCGCCAAGATTCACTATGAAGCGAATGCTTGATGATTATATCAATCAGTATTATATGCCAATGTATATCAGGCAAAAAATGTTGGCTGATGATAATTTTGAAAATGCTTACGAAATAACATCCTGGAAAAGAAGAGTGTTGAGGGTTTGGGATTTCATTACACTTGTAAAAGTTGAAGTACCCGATCCATCAATGGAAAAAGCATTAAAACTCGGCGAAAGTTATACTGTTGGGGTGACACTCGATCTTAAAGATTTAAGTTCAGCCGATGTTGGTGTTGAAATCATTTTTGGCGATAAACACGATAACAGAATCGATCGTATCATTGAAGTTATCGAATTGTTTCCAGATAAAGAGGATGGCGGAATAACACATTATAAAGCAGATATCGATGCTAGTAGTACTGGTTCTTTTGAATTTGCATTCAGAATCTTCCCTACAAATCCTATACTTCCACACCGCCAGGATTTCAATCTGGTAAGATGGATGTAATTCTATTCATCATTTTTTATAAATTTGCAGGCTCAATCTTTTTATGGATTGAGCCTGTTATTATATTAAAAATAAATTAAACGGTTTAATATGAAGTTATTGGAAGGAAAAACAGCACTCATTACTGGTGCATCGCGCGGAATCGGTAAAGCCATCGCGCTGCAATTTGCTGCCGAAGGCGCCAACATTGCTTTCTCTGATATCCGTCGTGATGAAAACATGGAGAATCTCGAAAAGGAACTCCAGGCTTTAGGTATTCAGGCTAAAGGGTATGCATCAGATGCAAGTTCTTTTTCTGACACAGATAGAGCAGTTGAGGAAGTAGTAAAAGACTTTGGACGAATTGATATACTTGTCAACAATGCAGGTATCACGCGTGATAATCTATTAATGAGAATGACTGAAGCAGACTGGGATCTGGTTTTGCTAATTAACCTTAAATCTGTTTTTAATCTTACCAAGGCAGTTCAAAAAATCATGCTCAAACAACGTTTTGGCTCAATAATCAATATGAGTTCAGTTGTTGGTGTAAACGGTAATGCAGGTCAGTCGAATTATTCTGCTTCGAAAGCAGGGATGATTGGATTTACTAAATCAATCGCTCAGGAATTAGGTTCAAGAAATATTCGTTGCAACGCAATTGCTCCCGGATTTATTGAAACAGAAATGACGCATAAACTTCCGGAAGACGTCAGAGCCGAGTGGGCAAAGAAAATTCCTTTGCGCAGAGGTGGCAAACCAGAAGATGTAGCAAATGTCTGTGTCTTTTTGGCAAGCGATCTGTCTGCATATGTTACAGGTCAGGTTATCAGTGTTTGTGGTGGCATGAGCATGTAATTTTATAAGTTACAGACCACGGGATTTGTTGAAATAAAAGGCCTTCATCTTTATCAGAGGGCCTTAATTTTTGTAATTTAGGATGAATGTTCAATTTTTCAATTGACCAACATGCTTGCTTGTTGATCTAAATTGATTATTTTTGCGCACAAATGCTAAATAGTATCTCTTCTAATAAAATTAATTCAATTTATTGATATGAGTTTTCGGATTATTGTATTGGCTAAGCAGGTGCCTGACACACGTAATGTTGGCAAAGATGCGATGAAAGCAGACGGGACAGTCAACAGAGCTGCCTTGCCAGCCATTTTTAACCCTGAAGACCTAAATGCCCTTGAAATGGCATTAAAGGTCAAAGACCAGATAAAAGGAGCAGAGGTGATTGTTTTGACAATGGGACCTACACGGGCTGCTGAAATCATCAGAGAAGCCATGTATCGAGGTGCCGATAAGGGGTATTTAATTACAGACCGCAAATTTGCAGGTTCTGATACATTGGCTACTTCTTATACACTGTTTCTCGCTGCTAAAAAACTTTTGCCATTTCAGATGGTAATTTGTGGCCGTCAGGCTATAGATGGTGATACTGCACAAGTAGGACCACAGGTTGCTGAAAAGCTAGGAATTCCTCAAATCACCTATGCCGAAGATCTGGTTTCTGTGACGAAAAACAAAGTAGTTATTAAACGCAGATTAGAACGTGGCGTTGAAACAGTAGAATCTACTTTTCCTGTTGCAGTGACTGTTCACGGTTCAGCTGATAACTGTCGTCCACGTATTTCAAAGCTTTTATTGAGAAATAAACATTCACGTACAATTACTGAACTTCAGACCGAAATCAAGGATTATACTGAGCTATATGCTAATCGTCCTTATCTGACGATTGATGAATGGACAGTTGAAGACCTGGATGCTGAAGCTGTAAAGCTCGGCCTATCAGGCTCTCCCACAAAGGTGAAAAAAATAGATAATGTGATTCTTGTTCATAAAGAATCGACTGTGTTATCCAATGACGACCGGGATGTGGAATCACTCATGAAGGAATTAATTGAACAACATATTATTGGATAATAAGTTGCGTCGCCTGCATTGTATAATCACCAAAAAATTGTAAAAGTGAAAAGCGTATTTGTATATTGTGAGATAACTGAAGAAGGCAACGTAGCTGAAGTAAGTCTTGAATTACTTTCTAAAGGTCGTAAGCTAGCCAATGAACTTTCAACAAAACTGGAAGCTGTATTAATAGGACAAAACATTAAAGGTCTGCCTGCTCATATTTTTCCTTATGGTGTTGATGTTGTTCATATAGCCGATCATAAAGAACTTTTTCCATACCGGACTCTGCCACATGCTGCAGTAATAATAGATTTATTTAATAAAGAACATCCTGAAGTTGCCTTATTTGGCGCTACTTCTGTTGGAAGGGATCTTGCGCCCCGGGTTTCTTCAGCTATGCAATGCGGTTTAACTGCCGATTGTACTTCGCTGGAAATTGGGGATCATTTCGAAAATAAGACACAACGGGAGTTTAAAAACCTTTTGTATCAGATTCGTCCTGCCTTTGGTGGTAATATTATTGCAACAATTATTAATCCCGAAACCCGACCACAGATGGCAACAGTTCGTGAAGGGGTTATGAAACAGGAAATCGTTGATAAAAATTATTCAGGGAAAATTAATAATATTGATGTTTCAACAATTTTGAAGGATGAATATTTTGCTGTTAAAATCCTTGAAAGACATATTGAACAGAGTAAAATAAATATTAAAGGTGCTCAGGTTGTAGTTGCAGGGGGATATGGTGTAGGATCACCTGAAAACTTCAGACTACTTTTTGAACTGGCAGAAGTGCTGGGTGGAGAAGTAGGTGCAACGCGTGCTGCTGTTGATGCTGGATACATTGAACATGAAAGACAGATTGGTCAGACTGGAATTACTGTTCGCCCAAAACTGTATATTGCATGTGGTATCTCGGGTGCAGTACAACATCGTGCAGGAATGGATCAATCAGCTAAAATCATTTCGATAAATATCGATCCAAAAGCGCCGATAAATGCAATTGCCGATTATACAATTATCGGTAGTGTTTCAGATATCATTCCAAAAATGATTAAATACTATAAAGCAAATTCTAAGTAATTTAATCAGGTTTTATCTGAATATCAGAATTAATACTGTAAAACATTGAAGTTATGTCAAATTTCTATACCGATAATGAAAACCTGAAATTCCATCTTGAGCATCCTCTGATGGAAAAAATTGTTCGCCTTAAGGAGGATAATTTTACAGAAAAAGAACTTTATGATTATGCACCTCTCGATTACGAGGATGCAATTGACAGCTATAATAAAGTATTGGAAATAGTTGGTGAAATAGCAGGAGAGACTATTGCTCCGAATGCAGAATCGGTTGATCATGATGGACCTACTTTGGTTGATAATGCTGTTCAATATGCACGTGGAACTCAGGAAAACCATGATACGCTTGTAAAAGCAGGATTGGTTGGCATGTCGCTTCCCCGTAAATATGATGGTTTAAATTTTCCAATGGTTCCTTACGTAATGGCTGCTGAAATTGTATCACGTGCTGATGCAGGTTTTGCCAATATATGGGGATTACAGGATTGTGCTGAAACCATTCATGAGTTTGCTTCGGAAGAACTCCAGGCTGAATTCCTGCCAATGTTTAATAAAGGAGCAACGGCTGCAATGGATCTGACAGAACCGGATGCAGGCTCTGACCTTCAAAGCGTACAACTTAAAGCTCATTTTGATCAGGCTAAGGGAGTGTGGATGCTGAATGGTGTCAAGCGTTTCATTACGAATGGTGATGCCGATATCTCATTGGTTCTGGCCCGTTCGGAAGAAGGAACAAATGATGCCCGTGGTCTTTCTCTCTTCGTTTATGATCGTCGTTCAAATTGTATGTCGGTGCGTCGTATTGAAAACAAGTTGGGTATCAAGGGTTCTCCTACATGTGAACTTGTTTTTAAAGATGCCCCTGCAAAACTGGTAGGCGATACAAAAATGGGTCTCATCAAATATGTAATGTCTTTGATGAACAGTGCCCGTTTGGGTATTGGTGCTCAATCATCAGGTATTGCTGAGGCAGCTTACAGAGAAGCTGTAAAATATGCCATTGAACGTGAACAGTTTGGAAAAGCTATTATTAAATTCCCGGCTGTTTATGAATTGTTGACAAATATGAAGGTGAAGATTGATGCCATGCGTACACTTCTTTATGAAACTGCCCGCTACGTTGATGTTTACAAAGCATATAGTCATCTTTCGAAAAAGCGCAAACTCGAACCTGCTGAACGTGATGAGATGAAACTTTATACTCGTTATGCAGATGCATTTACTCCTTTGCTTAAATTGTTCTCCAGTGAATATTGTAACCAGATTGCTTATGATGCTTTACAGGTTCATGGTGGAACGGGTTACATGAAAGATTTTCCAATTGAACGTCTTTCTCGTGATGCACGTATTACCTCGATTTATGAAGGTACTTCACAACTTCAGGTGGTAGCTGCTATCAGATTTGTAGGTAATGGAACATATCTGAAAATGATGCAGGATTTTGCAAAGCGTGAAGTGAAAGCTGAATTTGAATATATGAAAAATATGTTGGTCAAGATGACAGATCAATATGGTAAAACAGTTGAAAAAGTTCAGGAATTGAATGATGTTGAGTATTTTGATTTTCATGCTCGCAGATTAGTTGAAATGGCTGGTAATGTTCTTTCGGGATATCTCTTGCTTGAAGACTCGAACAGAAACAGTAAGTTTAGTAAATCGGCTGAAATATTTATTCGTCTGGGACGTTCAGAAAATGTGCAGAAAGTTAGTTTCATCAATTACACTAACCCAAAAGATCTGAGTGACTACAAATATTAAATCATAGTAAATGATGAAATGCCTCTTGATCATTCTTGTCAAGGGGCATTTTTATTTTATAATTAAAAACTAACAAATTGATTTTTTCAGGTTAATGGCCTTATGACATCAAGCAATTCACTGAATATCATTGCCGTTGCTCCCCAAATGAGTCTTTTTCCAATTTTATAGCAAGGAATATCTGGTAATGTTCTCTCTCCTACTTTTAAATCCTGGATGGTAAACGCATCCTGTTTTAAAAAATCTAAAAGATGACAAGGTATAACTTCTTTTATTTCAATAGGATCAGGAATAAACACGGGAGCTACAGTGGAATAACCAACAATTGGATAGACCAAAAACTGACTCGGTGGAATAAATAATGGGGATAATTGTCCAAGTATGGTTACTGTTTCAGGATTGATTCCGACTTCTTCCTGTGCTTCACGCAAGGCAGTAGCTATAAAATCCACATCATTGATTTCATATTTGCCCCCAGGGAAAGCAATCTGGTTACTGTGAACACCATCATATTCAGGACGAAGAATAAACACTGTGGACACCTGATCACCATCAGGCCATAACAAAATCAAAACAGCACTATCTCTTACCTGGTCACCTGGTTTTGGAATTCGAAGTCCAATGGGGCGATGAGGGGGAGCCATTTTACCTTGAGAATGAGGACCGGGTAGTGGTTCAGCTAATGCTTTTCTAATTTCATTCAAAAAAGCATTAAAATGGATCATATCTTTTTTTGTTTTCATTATGTTTGGATAGAACAAATTTCGTTAAAATAGGTTTTAAAAACAATATTCGATAAGTCTAAATTGTTTTTTAAACTATCTTTATTGAGGAAACCAGTGCAAGTAATTATGATAAAAGTAAAGAAAAAAGCTAAAGCAACAGATATAATCACGGAGAATGGAAATGAGTTTTCTCTGGTTTTATTTAATGATGATTTCAATACATTTGAATTTGTAATCGAGACATTAATAGAAGTTTGTGATCACAATGAGACACAGGCTTATCAGTGTGCCCTTATCACACATCACAAAGGGAAGTGTGAAGTTAAAAAAGGGATGAAAGATGATCTGAAAAATCGTTGCTCGGAATTGATTAAAAAAGGATTAAGCGCTGAGATTTACTCGAAGGGTTAATTAAAAAGAAAACCGGGAAAAAAGTGCTTCATATTCAATTAAAAATGAATTACCATCTGGAAGAATTGATATTTAAGGCTTATCAATAAACATATTACAGTCAATGAAAAGGAACATAACTGAGGAAGAACGCAAACTGATTGCATCTCATTATAAAAAGTTAATCACTGCCTGTGATTTCGCTACTTCAGATGAAAAGGTATTGATCAGAAAAGCCTATAATTTTGCTTTATCAAAATATAATGATCGAACTATTGATACCGGAGAATTTCAAATGGCACACACTGCCTCAATAGCAACCATCGTTGCTTCTGAGATCGGATTAAAGGTTTCTTCAGTTATTGCAACCCTTTTACAGGATTTGGAGGATGATAAAGGGAAAGAACTCCTTGAAATAAAATCCCAATTTGGAGAAACAGTTGCAAATTTGATTGAGTCATTGCATAAAGTTTCAACACTTCAAACTGAAAAAATTGAAAACCAAAGCGATAATTTCATAAAATATCTTCTCAGTATTGCTGATGATGTCAAAGTTGTTTTGATTAAACTTGCCGACAGACTTCATTACATGCGTATGTTGGATGCACTGCCCGAGGCAAAACGGGTAAAGATTGCATCCGAGACTAAGAATCTGTATATTCCATTGGCACATAGACTTGGCCTCTATAAAATCAAAATTGAACTGGATGAGTTATCCATGAAATATGGAAATCCTGAGGCCTATTTTGAGATACTTAAAAAACTTGAGGCAACAAAATTGCAACAAGAAAATTACATGAAGGAATTTATTGAACCAATTACGGCTGAATTGGAGCTTCTGAAATTCGATTATGAAATTAAATGGAGAACCAAAGCCGTCTCTTCGATTTATCAAAAGATGCTTAAACAAAGGGTTCCCTTCGAAGAGGTATTTGATATTTTCGCAGTTCGGATTATTCTAAATAACATTGGAGAGGATGAGAAAATAAATTGCTGGCATGTTTATTCAATCGTAACAAATCTTTATAAACCAAATCTAGAGCGCATGCGCGACTGGATTACAAATCCAAGAGAAAATGGATATGAGTCTTTGCATACTACGGTTTTGGGTGAACAAGACAAATGGGTAGAGGTACAGATTCGATCTAAGCGAATGGATGAGAATGCAGAAAGGGGTTTGGCTGCACACTGGCGGTATAAAGAAACTAAGAAAAATATTGAAAGTGACAGTTGGTTAGATCTCATTCGTGAAATGATGGAAAAAGAGTCTTCCGGAGAAAGTGGACTCTCAGAAGATTCAAGAATTGAAGCAAATACCGATAAAATCTATGTTTTTACTCCTCAGGGTGACCTTATAAGGTTATCAGAAAATGCTACTGTTCTTGATTTTGCTTTTGCAGTACATAGTAACATAGGAACGCACTGTACAGGAGCACGTGTTAATGGACAAATTGTGCCACTAAAACACGTTTTGAAGAATGGAGATCAGGTGCTTATTTTGACTTCAAAAAACCAGAAACCAAATATGGATTGGCTAAACTGGGTCAATACAGCCAGGGCAAAAGCTAAGGTTAAAAGAGCTTTGAAGGAAGCTGAATATAAAAAAGCCGAAGAAGGAAGAGAATTGTTGAAACGAAAGATCGGACAATTAAAGCTTACGTATACCGATGAACTTGTTCAGAAACTCTTTACCTATTTCAAATATTCAAGTGCATTGGATTTCTGTCAGGCTATTGCTGATGAAAAAGTAACTGCAATTCAGATCCGGGATGCTCTGATTACACCTGTTAAAGAAGAAGTTAAACCACCGGCACCCAAAATAGCACCTCCCAAAATTGCGCCTACTGAATCAAGCCATATTACAAACCACAACCTGATTATTATTAATGAAGATTCAGGAATCGAACATTATAAACTTGCACGTTGCTGTAATCCCGTATTCGGAGATCCAATTTTTGGCTTTGTTACAATAGGAGAGGGGATTAAAATTCACAGGGATGATTGTCCTAATGCACGTCAGATGATCAATCGGTTTGGTTACAGAGTTGTCAATGCAAGATGGATTGAAGCAGAACCAGGCCAGATTACAATGTTTACGGCTGATGTTTTGATACAAGGCATTGATCAACTTGGCATTGTAAATGAAATATCCCGACTGATTTCTAACGAGATGCAACTCAATATTCGGTCCATTACGATTGAATCAAAGTTAAACGGACGTTTTGAAGGTAAGGTAAAAGTAGCTGTTCAAAACACAAAGCTCCTTGATTTACTGCTGACTAAACTCCGTAAATTGGATGGGGTTGTAAAGGCTAACTGGATTCACAGCAACGATTGATCGTGTCCTTATTATAGGATTTTAAACCATTGATTTGTGATGATCCAACAAAGATGAACCTTATTCATCTTATGAAATTTTGTGTGCTTTTTCTTTTTGTTTTCACATTTATAATTTATTCAAATGGCTTTTTTATTGTAATATGTAGAAGTTTAAAGAATGAGATATTACTTTAACTTTTTATGTTAATAACATTAGGAATACTTTAACTTTTAACCAATAAACTTAGGGTGTATGTTAACGTCTAAATATAGAAATTTACCAATCAATTTTTTATTATTATTGACGACAAAAACTACACATTGTGAGAAAAGTAATTTTACGCCAGGTATCAAAATCAAAATTTTTATTTCTTTTGGGTCTGATGACCTTTGTGATACTACAATCAGTATATCCTCAATCACCAAAACCAGTCGTCATCAGTGGTACTATATATGAAAGTTCAGCCAAAAGTCCTCTTGAATTTGCTTCAGTTTCATTGCTGACGGTAAAAGATTCTACTCTTATAAAGGGGGGGATTACAAATTCCAAGGGCGTTTTTAGTTTTACTAATGTGACACCGGGTACATATAAACTGAGACTTTCTTTCTTAGGTTATAATACCATCCGCAAAACAGTTAATATTCAAAGTGCTTCCGGGATTCAAAATCTTGGAAATTTTACTTTAGAAGAAGGCAAATCACTCATGAATGAAGTAGTTATTACAGCTACTCTTCCTGTTCTTGTCAAAAAGGACACGCTCGAATACAATGCAGACATGTTTAAAGTTGAAAAGAATGCTGTAGTCGAAGATATGTTAAAAAAATTACCTGGAGTTGAGATTGATGGTAGTGGAAATATAAAGGCTCAGGGTACTGATGTAACTAAAGTTTATGTTGATGGTAAACAATTTTTTGGAAACGATCCACTGATTGCTACTCAGAATCTGCCTGCTGAAATGATTTCTAAAATTCAGGTCATTGACAAAAAATCAGATCAGGCTGAATTTTCAGGCGTAGATGATGGTGAGGTTAATAAGATTATTAATATAGTTACCCGTCAGGGATATAAACACGGTAGTTTTGGCAAAGCTTCATTAGGATATGGAAGTCTTGACAGATATGATGACGGTTTAATGTTTAATAATTTTCAGGGTGACAGACAATTTTCTGTTATCGGTATGGCCAACAATACCAACAATTTACGTTTTACACTTGATGCAGGTAATAGCTTGAATAACAGAAGAGGTAGTACATTGTCTTCAGCCCGAGGCGGTCGTATGGGCGGCGGCGGCGGCGGCGGCGGATTTAGTGCTATGTCATCAGCCGGACGAGGTATGGGACAAAGTGGTATTAGTGTAACTGATGCCGCCGGTGTTAACTTTCATGATAAGATAGGTAAGAAAATTGAATTTACCGGTAGTTATTTCTATAATTACAACGATAAAAACACCAGTTCAACTACTTTAACACAAACATTAAAAGCCGATACTAGTATTTTCAAACATGATACTTCGAGTAACTATAATACTACAAATAACCATCGTATCAATATGGAATTTATTTACCAGATAGATTCACTGAATTCGATTCTTTTCAGACCCGCTATAAGCTATGCAATGACAACTTCAGAAAGAGCTTCTAACAGCTTAACATTGGGACAGACCGGTTTTAAACTCAGTGAATCCAGTTCGACATCCAGCAGTGATGGTTCAAACTGGAATTCATTGGAATTCATCCGGAACTTTACTCTATCGCAGGAAATTCAAAAAACCCCGCAGGACATTTTCACTTAACATAGGAGGAAATCTGACTTCAGGAAATACAGACACATACCAAATACAGAATATTTCCAAATATATCACAACAACCGGTCAGCCTTCAATCGTTAATACCAATCTGTTACTGAACAATACTTCTTCCAGAAATGGATTCAATGCAAGAGCATCATTTACTGAACCACTATCACTCTATAAAACGCTCGAACTGAATTATTACTACAGTAAATCGTACAATACTTCGCAAAGAGCTGCATTTGATTACAATGAGCTTAATAAAATGTGGGACAGACCTGATACTGCCTATTCAAATAAGTATGATAATTCATTTATCAACCAACGATTGGGAATTACTTTACAGACTCATAAAGATAAATTAACCTATTCATTGGGTCTTGGAATTGAATCTTCGGATATATTGAGCAAAACGCATGTTCTGGATACATTATTCAATAGGACACATAAAGCAGTTAATTTTTCGCCAACAGCAAATGTGAACTATGCATTTACAAACAGACGAAGGTTAAGTTTCCAATACAAAGGGACAACAAATGAGCCTTCAATTGATCAACTTCAACCCATTGTATCTGACCCAAATTCATTGACGATCCGTAAGGGAAACCCTGATTTGAAATCAAGTTTTACTAATGACATGAGCATGAGTTATAATGATGTGAATATGACCACTTTTGCAAATTATTTTGTAAATGTTCAATATAGTGGTGTAATTAACAGTATATCAAACAACTATATTAACGGTCCAAACGGTGAGCAAATTATTATTCCTGTCAATGTTCAGGGAGCGTATGACGCGTCAATAAACCTTGGTACCGGTATGCCAATTGCAAAAAATAAGTATTCGATTAATACTTCTGGTAGTTTGAGATGGAGTAATGATGTGAATTATATCAGAAATTCTTCAATTGCTTTAAATAATAATACTGTAGTTGATACGACAAAAGCTTCTCAACTCAATACAACCCGAACTTTAACTGCCGGATATAATCTGTCTGGTAGTATTAATGGTAAAGTTGTTATGTTTACATTATCCGGGCGCGTAAATTACAATCGTGCATGGCAGAGTGTTCAAGTCACCAATACCAATATCTATGTCAGTTATAACATGTTGGGCGACCTAAAACTTATCCTGCCTAAGGGATTGTTGATTGCTACAGATTTTCAATATAACATGAATACAGGTTATGGAACTGGCTACAATAAAAACTATGCTCTCTGGAATGCATCTATCTCAAAAGATATGCTCAGTAATAAGCGTCTTCAGGTTAAAGCTCAGATTTTTGATATCCTGAAACAAAATCAAAGTATCCGCAGATCTATCAATGGGAATAATATAACAGATAGTCAATCAACAATACTGCATCAATACTGCATCTTTTCACTAACTTACAATTTCAATAACTTTCAACAACCAAACAATAATCAACGCGATGGTGGAATGCGTCAACGTGGCGGTGGTGGTGGCGGTGGTTATGGCGGCGGTGGAATGCGTGGCGGCGGCGGTGGCGGTGGAAATCGTGGCGGTGGCGGATTTTAAGCCCTATCTTTTCCCGATATACAGTTACCTAAATTAAATTCAAAAGGGTTGTTGGTTGTTAAAAGC
>JGI24140J50213_10000046_pt1 | contig 46709 bp, 39 predicted proteins | sample BarGraIncu00222A_FD_50213 | JGI IMG/M metagenome (IMG submission 50213)
CATAATATTGAAAATGCATGGGAATATGAATGTGCGGCTCGTTAGGGTTGAGAGTGAAGATCTGGAGCAAATGTGATAGAGTCAGTTCAGTCATGTTGTTGAAAGCTCCTTGTAATTAGCCAAAGCATCTATTCCCTGCATTTTTAAAGAAATATCCCCAATGGACAAAATCAGAGTAGCTATCGAAGGTGGAGCAGGTTATACAGCAGGTGAATTAGTTCGTCTATTGATACATCACCCTCTTGCTGAGGTGAAATATATTCATAGCGAAAGCAATGCCGGAAAGCCTGTAACAAATATTCATTCAGACCTGTTGGGTGAAACAGACCTCCTGTTCACCGATATCGATTTTAATGATTGTGATGTATTGTTCCTGTGCAAAGGACATGGCCAATCTGTGATTTTTCTTCAACACCAGGTACTTCCTAAGACATTGAAGATCATTGATCTGAGTCAGGATTTCCGTCAGGAGGGCAATGGTTTTATCTATGGATTGCCTGAATTGCAGATGGATAAGATCATCAGTTCATCAAGGCTTGCCAATCCGGGTTGTTTCGCAACAACGATAGAGCTGGCATTATTGCCGCTTGCTGCTGCAGGTTTATTGAAAGATGATGTTCATATCACGGCTATAACAGGTTCTACCGGGGCCGGTCAGGCGCCATCAGATACCACCCATTTTAGTTGGCGCAATAATAACATATCTGTCTATAAACCCTTCAGACATCAGCACTTGAAGGAAATTGGCATGTCTATCAGGAAGTTGCAACCCGATTTCGATAAACAATTGAATCTTATCCCGGTAAGAGGAAATTTCAGTCGAGGGATCTTTGCCAGCTTGTATACAAAATGCGCCGACGATTTTACAAATGTCAAAAACTTGTATAAAGAGTACTATCAGTCGCATCCATTTGTAACAATCAGCGATTCGATGCCTGATTTGAAACAGGTGGTCAATACAAATAAATGCATACTGTATCTCGAGATGTTTGAAGATAAAATATATATTATCAGCATCATAGACAATTTGATTAAAGGAGCATCCGGACAGGCAGTGCAAAATATGAACCTGATGTTCGGATTTCCACAGGATGCAGGTTTACGCCTTAAATCCATTGCTTTCTAAGGATATTTCAACCGATCTAAATACAAAAGTAAACAATACTATTCCTACCAGATTATCAAAAAATACAAAATGAAACTCTTTGACGTTTATCCATTATATGACATTGAGCCTGTTAAAGCTCACCTCACAACCATCTGGGACAAAGATGGTAACGAATATCTCGACTTTTATGGAGGACATGCCGTTATTTCAATTGGTCATACTCACCCCCATTATGTAAAAACTATTTCAGAACAACTCGGTAAAATAGGATTTTACAGTAATTCAGTTAAAAATCAGCTCCAACTCGACGTTGCAGAAAAGCTGGGGAAGCTATCGGGTTACGAAGATTATACACTCTTCTTTTGCAATTCAGGAGCTGAAGCAAATGAAAATGCTTTCAAATTAGCCTCATTCACAAATAAAAGAAGTAAAGTCATAGCTTTTAGTCAATCATTTCATGGTCGTACTTCGGGGGCTGTAGCCGCAACGGACAACCCTTCAATTGTATCCCCTTTCAATTCCATGCACAATATTGAGTTTCTACCCTGGAATGATATAGCGGCAGCGGAAAATGCAATCAGTAAAGGTGATGTCAGTGCAGTCATTATTGAAGGGGTCCAGGGAGTGGGTGGAATAAATGTTCCGGACACTGCTTTTCTTAAGGCTCTTGAAAGCTTGACAAAACAATATGGAACTTTTTTAATTCTCGATGAGATTCAATCGGGTTACGGTCGAAGCGGAAAGTTTTTTGCACATCAGTATGCAGCCATTCGTCCCGATATTATCACAGTTGCAAAGGGTATGGGAAATGGTTTTCCTATTGCAGGTGTGTTGATTAGTCCAGCTTTTACTGCATCATATGGAATGCTGGGAACTACTTTTGGGGGCAATCATCTGGCTTGTGCTGCGGCACAGGCCGTTTTGGATGTCATAGAAGATGAAAACCTCATCCAAAATGCCGCAGAAGTGGGTGATTATCTGATGAATGCTGCAAAAGGATTGAAAGGTTTAAAAGAAATCAGGGGTATTGGTTTGATCGTTGGACTTGAATTTGAATTCCCTGTTGCCCCTATCCGTAAGAAATTGCTTTTTGAAGAATGCATTTTTACCGGATATAGTGGTAAGAATACCATTAGACTTTTGCCTCCATTGTGTATTACGAAAAATGAAGTCGACAGACTGATATCTTCTTTGAAAATTGTTCTGGAAAACAATTAACACTGAGATGGAAAAACTGATAATCGTAAAGGTGGGTGGAGCCGTGCTGGAAAATCCGGAAACATTGAATGATTTTCTGGATCATTTCACAGCTATTCCGGATAAAAAGATACTTGTTCATGGAGGTGGCCGCGCTGCAACCCAACTATCGAAAGAACTCGGTATCGAAACGAAAATGGTTGATGGCCGAAGAATCACTGATGTCGAAACCATTAGAGTAGTGACCATGGTTTATGGTGGATTGATCAATAAAAATGCTGTGGCTATATTGCAGTCGAAAGGATGTAATGCAGTTGGACTCACAGGTGTAGATATGAATTTAATTTCATCTGTCAAACGCCCGGTGGGAGAAATTGATTATGGACTTGTTGGAGATGTTGAAAGCGTTAATACCTTTGCATTCAATTTATTGTTGCAGGCCGGAATCGTTCCTGTCATTGCACCGATTACGCACGATACAAAAGGACAGTTGTTAAATACCAATGCCGATACCATTGCTTCATCAATAGCAGTCTCACTGGCAGAAACGTATGATGTTTCGCTGGTTTATTGTTTTGAGAAGGCAGGGGTTTTGTCCGATCCGGATGATGATGCTTCCGTTATTTCCGGAATGAATCATAAAATGTATCAGGAACTTAAACAAAAAGGAATGATCCATTCGGGGATGATCCCAAAACTTGATAACAGTTTTAAAGCACTTGAAATGGGTGTTGGTGAAGTAATAATCACAAATGCAGCTACCTTAAGTATTTCAAACGGAACACATCTTAGTTTATGACCAATCAAATTTACATAGAGGCGCTCGATTTATTGAAGGTGTTGATTTCAAACCCATCATTCAGCAAAGAAGAAAATCTTACAGCAGAGATAATTGCAGAATTTCTTCAGAAAAAGGGTTTAAATGTCAACAGGCATCTGAACAATGTTTGGGTTGTACATCCTGATTATCAACTAGAACGCCCTACACTGCTGCTTAATTCACATCACGATACAGTGAAACCATCACAGGCATGGACTTTCGATCCATTTGTACCCACTGAGTCTGAAGGTAAACTAGTCGGATTGGGAAGTAATGATGCCGGGGCACCACTGGTTAGCTTAATGGCGGCATTCTTATATTTCAGTCAGTCAGATACAATTCCTTATAATTTAATATTTGCTGCAACTGCAGAAGAAGAGAATTCCGGAATCAACGGCATTGAATCTATCCTGGAAAAAATAGGTTCAGTGAGTCTTGCCATTATCGGAGAACCTACAAAAATGGAATTGGCAGTTGCAGAGAAAGGGCTGATGGTATTGGATTGTAAGGCAACGGGCAAACCGGGTCATGCAGCAAGAGAAGAAGGTGACAATGCAATCTATAAAGCATTGAAAGACATAGAGTGGTTCAAAAATTATCGATTTGAAAAGAGTTCGGAAGTACTGGGCCAGGTTAAAATGAGTGTGACACAAATCAAAGCGGGTTATCAACACAATATGGTTCCCGATATTTGTGAATTTGTTGTTGATGTCCGTACAAATGAACATTATCTGAACAAGGATGCACTGGCTGTTATCAAACAACATATTGAATGTGAGGTCAGTGAACGCTCGCTCAGATTGAATTCATCGTTTATTCCTCAAGATCATCCATTGGTTCAGATTGCCCGTGAAATGAAAATCAATTGTTACGGTTCACCTACCACTTCAGATCAGGCAGTCATTCCATATCCCTCCGTCAAGATGGGTCCCGGTGACTCTGCCCGATCACATACTGCGAATGAATTTATTTATCCTGAAGAAATCAGACTGGGTATTGAACGATATATCGCTATATTACAAAAACTAAAATTTTAATTGATGTTATTTAATTATTAACTGAATTGTATATTGATATTCAGTAATTAAATAATATATTTGGTATACTTTTAAATTGAATAATCATGAAACTCTGGGAAAAAGGAACACCGGTAAATGAAGTCATTGAGGCATTCACAGTAGGCCGTGACAGGGAAATGGATCTCTATCTGGCAGAATCTGATGTACTTGGAACCATTGCTCATATTATCATGCTCGAAAGTGTTGGATTGCTTAGTTCAGAAGAACTAATCATTCTGCGAAAGGAATTATCTGTCATATACCAGACTATTCAGGATGGTAATTTTGTAATTGAAGAAGGTATTGAAGATGTACATTCTCAGGTTGAGTTTCTGTTGACGCAAAAACTTGGTGAATCAGGGAAAAAAGTTCATAGTGGCAGATCCAGAAATGATCAGGTTCTAGTTGATTTACGCCTGTTTACCAGGGATAGTATTCTTGAAATCGCATCATCTGTCAATTTTTTATTCACTGCATTACAACAACAAAGTGAGACGTATAAAGATGTTTTGTTACCCGGTTATACCCATCTTCAAATAGCTATGCCATCATCATTCGGGCTTTGGTTTGGAGCGTATGCAGAGGCTCTTGCTGATGATCTTCAATTGCTTTTGAGCGCATACCATATTAATAATCAGAATCCTTTGGGATCTGCTGCCGGTTATGGCTCATCATTCCCCTTAAACAGAACCATGACGACACAATTACTTGGATTCGAAGATCTGAACTATAATGTGGTCTATGCACAGATGGGAAGAGGAAAAGTTGAAAAGATCACTTCATTTGCACTTGCCAATATCGCCTCAACTATAGGCAGGATGGCAACTGACTTATGTCTTTACATGAATCAGAACTTTGGTTTTATAACCCTTCCTGATGAATTGACAACGGGTTCAAGCATCATGCCACATAAGAAGAATCCTGATGTCTTTGAATTGATCAGGGCAAGATGTAACAGGTTGCAGATGCTTCCTAATGAAATTGGTGCAATCATGGCCAATCTTCCTTCCGGCTATTTCCGTGACATGCAGATGATCAAGGAGTCATTTCTTCCTTCTTTCGGGGAATTGCAATCCATTCTGGAAATTGCAGCTTTCATGATTAAAAAGGTAAATGTTAAAAAAGATATTCTTGAAGATCCCAAGTACTCATATCTGTTCAGTGTAGAAGCTGTCAATGAAGCTGTCTTGCAGGGTGTCCCGTTCAGGGATGCATATAAATTTGTCGGGAAACAAATTGCCGACGGAACCTTTAAGCCGTCTATAGAGCTTCATCATACCCATGAAGGGAGTATCGGAAATCTGTGTAATAATGAAATTGCAACAAAGTTTCAAAAGATCTATGCAACATTCGAACCTGAAAAGGTTAAAGAAGTCAGGAAAAATTTGATTTCCTGTTGAATTAGATCTTGAAAAACCTCAATTTTATGGAAATACTTTAATTTGCGGATACAAAACGGCATATCAATATATTAGTAATAATTTGATTAAATACAGTCAATTTTAAGATACCCAAATAATTGTTCCATTTTTCACCTTTACAGCAGACTAAATATGCTCTTTCTTTTTAGCCTTCAGCACGTTAATTATATCTATTTACAGTATTTAGATTGACAGTGAACTACAGTTCCCATATTGTTAAAAAATCTTAATTTGTCAACATTTTTTCTAAATAGCTGGAGGGATTGGCCTATATTTGTTTCTCAACAAAATGCAATTAAAGCATTTTCAAACTAAAATAAGGCAAAAGGATTAAAGAATGGGAATAACTGGATCATATACCAGAAAGTTAATTTCGATATTACTCATTACTGCAGGTTTTGGTCATGTATGTCATGCACAGACTGTTGTAATCGATACATCAAATTTTATAAAGAAAATTAATTTTGAGCCGCGTCATCATAATGACACTTCAAAAGGAAAATATTTCTCAGGTGATTTTATCTTCATGCCACCTGAACTGCTCAAAAATGACAAGTGGGATACATTAAATGTAAGATCGGGACGTGCAGAAAACAACAGTCTTGTTGATTCTGGCACAATTATTTTAAACAATCCCAATGAAAACCCTTTTGTGTATCCTTATAAAGGCAAGGTAATTTCTCCATATGGATACAGAGGTCGTAGAATTCATACAGGTATTGACATCAAATTGCAACACAACGATACAGTTTTATGTGCATTTGATGGGGTTGTAAGAATGGCACGTAAGTATGGTGGTTATGGAAATTGTGTTGTTGTAAGACACTATAACGGAATCGAAACGCTTTACGGGCATCTTGCTAAAATTGAAGTCAAAGTGAATGATCTAATCCGGGCTGGTGACTTAATCGGCCTTGGTGGACGAACCGGAAGGGCAACAACAGATCACTTGCATTTTGAAACACGTTATCAGGGTGAACCTTTTAATCCCGAACGTATTGTCGATGCTGTAAATCATGTTCTACTGTGTGATACATTGTTCATTTCTCATTCTACGTTCACTAAATCAGGTAAATCTCAAGTTGAACGCAAAGAAAGAACGCTGGTTGTTAAGGGGGCTAAAAAAAGCAAGGATAAAAAAACGAAGACTGTTTTGGCTTCGAAATCATCTAAAGGAAAGAAGAAATACTATACCATTCATGCTGGTGATAATTTATCAGAAATTGCCTCTAAAAATGGTTTAACAACTACTGAATTGTGTCGATTAAATGGAATAAAGAAAAATAAATTGTTACAATTGGGTAAAAAACTTCGTGTCAATTAAGATAAATCAGATTTTTTTGTGTTAATATTCAAAACGTTATAGTAAAGGCGATCTGTTGATCGCCTTTACTTTTTGCAAACATTCAAATTTGGTAAGTTAACATTTTCAGGCTTCATCCGTTTTTAGTAATTTTGCACTTCCAAAAACAGCATATTTGAAAGACTATTTAAAACATCCAATATTTTCAATCATATCACAGTCTGCAGAAGAATCTAATCTCAAGGCTTACGTGATAGGTGGGTTTGTTCGCGATCTTTTTTTAAGACGGCCATCCACCGATATTGATATTGTGACTATTGGGAGCGGAATAGAACTTGCTGAACTGGTAGGTCGCAAGATCGGTAAGAATACGCATGTGAGTGTATTCCGAAATTTTGGCACCGCTATGTTGCATTATGGAAAGTGGCAGGTAGAATTTGTTGGTGCCAGAAAAGAAAGTTATCGACTGGACTCCAGGAAGCCTATCGTTGAGACCGGGAGCATGGAAGACGATCAGAACCGGAGAGACTTCACGATAAACGCGATGGCCATCAGTTTGAATAAAGAAGATTTTGGCAGTCTGATCGATCCTTTTGGCGGATTGGCACATCTGGAAGAACAGTTAATCAAAACCCCTCTCGATCCGGATATCACCTTCTCGGATGATCCATTGCGCATGATGCGTGCTATTCGTTTTGCTGCTCAGTTGAAATTCATCATTGAAGAGGAGACTTTTGAAGCAATCATCAGAAATGCTACAAGAATCAACATCATTTCAAAAGAACGCATTGCTGAAGAACTTAATAAAATCATTCTGTCTCCTAAACCTTCCGTCGGATTCAAATTACTTGACAAAGCAGGACTGTTATCACTATTTTTCCCTGAACTGGTAGCACTTAAAGGTGTTGATACGCGAGATGGGAAAAAACATAAGGACAATTTCTATCACACATTACAGGTTTTGGACAACCTTGCAAAGAACACGGACGACCTCTGGTTGAGATGGGCTGCCCTTTTGCACGATATTGCAAAACCACTGACAAAACGGTATGATGACAAACTTGGCTGGACTTTTCATGGACATGAAGTTAGGGGTGCTAAGCTTGTTCCAAGGATCTTTCAGCATTTCAGGCTCCCGTTGAATGAGAAGATGAAGACCGTTCAGAAACTTGTTTTACTTCATTTGCGTCCTATTGTTCTGAGCGAAGATGGTATTACCGATTCTGCAATCCGGAGATTACTTTTTGATGCCAACGAAGATATTGATAATCTTATGATGCTGTGTGAGGCTGATATAACATCAATGAACTCAGTTAAAGTCAATCAGTATATTCGAAATTTTGAACTGGTAAGAGAAAAGCTCAAAGAGATTGAAGAAAAAGATCGGATCCGCTGCTGGCAACCCCCCATTAGTGGAGAGGAAATAATGGAAATCTTTGGACTGAATCCTTCAAGGGAAGTTGGAATCATAAAAACTGCAATCAGGGAGGCAATTCTGGATGGAATTATACCAAATGAACATCAGGCAGCGTTTGACTTAATGATCAACGAAGGGAAAAAACTGGGAATCAGTCCCATAAATGTTTAAAGAAATATTGATTTTTTGAAAATAAAACACTAATTTAATCGTTAAATTCAGACTCTAAAAAACTGAAAGAATATGCACACTTACAAATTCAGGGTGATTGTTGAAGATCAGGATGACTTCGTCCGTGACTACGAAATAAGGTCTAACCAGACCTTTCAGGAGTTTTACAACATAATCCGACAAACTCTTACGCTTCAAGGAAATGAGTTGGCTTCTTTTTTTATTTGCGACTCTAAATGGCGCAAAAGAAAAGAAATTACGCTACTCGACATGCAGGATGAAACGATTGCAGATCCTATAACTGAAGATGATGATGATGAGTTTCGCAAGCCTGTTAAAAAGCTTCCAACTTTTACAATGGAGAATGCCAAGATCAAAGATTTCATTGAAGACCCTGCACAGCGAATTCTACTTGAATATGATTTTTTAAATCCTACCGTATTCTTTATCGAATTATTCAAAATATTTGATGCTGTCAGTGGTGTTGAATATCCAAGATGTGTAAAAAAAGAGGGAGAATTGATATTACCTTTCCGAATGACAGATCATTCTCTTCCTTTGCCTGATGAGGACGATGAAATACCAACGGAATATGACGACGAAGAGGAATCCAGCGAAATAATTGATGACGATTTGGCTTCGCTTGGATTTAACAATGACACTAAATGGTAAATCGTTCAGCCTAAGAAACTATATTTGAGTAATATAACAACCAAACCACATACGCTATTTGTCATAGTGGGACCCACGGCCGTTGGAAAAACAGCCGTGGGTATTCATTTAGCCCGACAATTTGACTGTCCGATTATTTCAGCAGATAGCCGACAGTTTTACAGGGAGATGAAAATAGGAACTGCTGTTCCAACTCCTGAAGAGTTAGAACAAGTGAAACATTACTTTATTGGGAATAAATCTGTAACAGAGAGTTATAATATNTCTCAGTATGAGAATGATGTGCTTGAAATTCTTCCTGAATTATTTTCTATCAATCCCAATCTNGTGATGGTTGGNGGATCAGGATTGTATGTTGANGCTGTTTGTAATGGNATTGATGATATGCCTGACACAGATCCTGTTATACGCAATCAGTTAAATGAATTATTGAACAACGAAGGCATTGAGGTTCTTCAGCAACGTCTTCTTGAACTCGATCCTGACTATTATAAGGAAGTTGATCTGAAAAATCCTGTCAGATTACAGCGTGCTATGGAAGTTTGTTTGCAAACCGGAAAATCATATTCCCATTTCAGGATGAAGGTTAAAAAAGAAAGAAACTTCAATATTGTCAAGATAGGGATCGAGTTAGAAAAGTCTATATTGAACAATCAGATTGAATTGCGTGTTGATCGAATGATGAAAGAGGGACAGTTGGAAGAAGTGAAATCATTGCTCTCTTTCAGGCAGTACAACGCTTTAAATACTGTCGGTTACAAAGAGTTATTTGCATATCTGGATGGAGCTATCACCCTTGAAAAGGCCATTTTAGATATTAAAAACAATACCCGGCATTATGCAAAACGTCAATTTACCTGGTTCAGAAAAGATGCCGATATTCATTGGTTCAATCCTGATCAGATAATTAACCTTATCGAAAATCAAGGAATAATAGGGCAGTATAGATTATTTCGGTAAATTTGTTGTTCATACTATAAACTCACAACCGAACAAAAAATGCATGTCTGATATAATTCATTTACTTCCAGAAGCTGTAGCAAATCAAATTGCTGCCGGAGAAGTCGTACAACGTCCTGCTTCTGCGGTTAAGGAACTTCTTGAGAATGCCATAGATTCGGGAGCATCATCAATACAACTGATTATCAAGGATGCCGGACGAACTTCATTGCAAATTATTGATAATGGATGCGGTATGTCTGTTACCGATGCCCGGATGAGTTTTGAACGTCATGCTACTTCCAAAATAAAAGAAACCAATGATCTTTTCACCATACATACATTGGGATTCAGAGGAGAAGCGCTCGCTTCGATTGCATCAGTTGCCCAGATTGAGCTGAAAACCCGCAGAGAGGAAGACGAATTGGGTACTCTTCTTTTTGTAGAAGGTGCTCAGTTCAAGAGTCAGGAACCATGTGCATGTGAAAGTGGTACCAGTATTACTGTTAAAAATCTATTTTTCAATATCCCGGCAAGACGTAATTTTTTAAAATCCAATACGATTGAGTTTTCCAAAATCATGGATGAATTTAACCGTGTTGCCCTTATCTATCCTGGAATTGCCTTTTCGCTTTTCAATAATGGTAAACCTGTTTATCAACTGCCGAAATCAAGTTTAAAGCAACGGATTGTCAACCTTTTTGGCTCTTTGTACAACGAAAGATTACTTCCGGTAGAACAGGAATCCGGACTGGTTAATATTACCGGATTCATTGTAAAGCCTGAGTTTTCAAGGAAAACAAAGGGAGAACAGTTTTTGTTTGTCAACAAAAGATTCATCAAACATGCTTATTTCAACCATGCTATCGATGATGCTTTTCAGGAATTAATGTCAGCTGGAACCTTCCCAGGGTATTTCTTAAACTTTGAGGTAGATCCAGCAAATATTGATGTCAATATCCATCCAACCAAAACTGAAGTAAATTTTCTCGATAGTAAATATATTTATTCAATACTCAAATCTACGATCCGACAGTGCATAGGGAAGTTTGCACTCTCATCAAAGCTTGACTTTGAAAATGATTCTCCATTTGATATCCCTTATTTTCCGAGTAATAAACCAATTGTTGAACCAACTATTACACTGAAAAACGATTACAATCCATTTAATCCATCGGTTCAGCAAAACCCTGATTTATCCAACAGATTTTCAGGTAGACTCCCCTACTCCTTTGTTACAGAACTCAATGATGAGCATGTTATTAAACTGGATGCTATTGATAGTCAGCAAATGATTGAAGCTGAAACTGAAAATGAATCTCTTCAGTTTGACATCAATAACTTCTTCCAACTGCATAATCGGTTTATCGTAACGCCTGTAAAATCAGGGTTAATGATTATCGATCAGCAACTGGCCCATGAACGGATTCTCTTCGAACGATTGATGGATACCATTGAAAATCACCGCGGAGCCTCTCAACAACTCCTTTTTCCAACTGAGGTTAATTTTTTGCCTTCTGATGCTGAATTGATACATGAGCTAAAAGGGGAACTTTATCTGCTTGGATTTGATTTGACAGACATCGGTGATCATCGTTTTAAAATCGAGGGTATTCCTGCCGAAATGCCCAATGAAGACCCTATCCATCTGATAGAGGGAATTTTGGAATCGTATAAATCAAATATGCTGGACTTTAGGTCAGATCGTCGGTCAGGGCTGCTCAGGGCTATGGCGCGCAATATGGCCATCCGTCCGGGCAAGAAATTGCAGGTCGAAGAGATGCAGGTTCTCATCGATGAACTGTTTGCATGTTCATTGCCAGATAAATCTCCTTCAGGAAGACCAACATTGTCAATAATCAGCATCGGTGAATTGTCAGAACTTTTTAAATAATCATTGTAAATCGAGATATGAATCAATCACAATATAGTCCTCAAGGATTTAACATTCTACCACCGGTAGTTAAGAATCTGCTGATATTAAACGGGATCTTTTTTCTTGCAACTTTTGCACTGGGCAATGCATTTAAAATAAACCTGGTAGACGTATTCGGTTTACATTATTGGGCATCAGAAAGTTTCAGACCATGGCAGTTCATCACCTACATGTTCATGCATGATCCAACTAATCCCACACATATCATTTTTAATATGTTTGCTTTGTGGATGTTTGGATACCTGCTCGAAAATGTATGGGGACCCAAGAAATTTCTGTTTTATTACATATTTACAGGTATTGGTGCCGCATTGTTTCATTATGCCATCTGGTATTTTCAGTTTTCACCTGCTTTGGATGCAATCAATACATTTATAGCGCATCCATCAATCGATACTTACGCTAATTTTCAAAATATTTCCAACTTCAATATGTTGGATAAAGAAAATGCAATTTCTATTAACGCTCAGATTGTATCTGCTTTAAATTCTAATGATTATAGTGCTATCAAATCTGCAGTTGAAATGATGCAGGAATACAAGACCGCACTTTTAAATGCCCCAGTTGTAATTGGTGCTTCCGGTGCGGTATTTGGCATATTGCTTGCGTTTGGTATGCTTTTTCCCAATACGCTCATTTATCTCTATTTCTTTATTCCCATAAAAGCTAAATGGTTTGTAATTGGATATGGTGCTATAGAATTATATTCAGGTGTATTCAATAAGAATGAAGGAGTAGCACACTTTGCTCACCTAGGTGGCATGATTTTTGGCCTTATNTTAATCTTGATTTGGAAACATCAAAACCGCAGGAAAAATGAACTTTGGCAATAATCAATATGCACAACTAACTCTTGTNGAAAGATGGAAAGGCTTTCGTAAGCAATATCCGGTTCTGGCAATTCTGATTGCCATAAACACGATCATTTGGCTATTNATCACAGTGCTAAGTGTTTTGTTCTGGCTAACNACCAAAACAGGACAGGCAGAATCTTCACTATTCAATGATCTCATCGGATATTTATCTCTGCCAGCTTCTGTCAGTCAGTTTGTATTACAGCCATGGTCGATTATGACCTATATGTTTCTTCATGTTGAATTCTTTCATATTTTATTCAATATGTTGTGGCTATACTGGTTTGGGAAAATTTTTCTTGACTATCTCACAGGACGTCAGCTGTTATGGGTCTATATTTTAGGAGGACTTTCTGGCGGATTATTGTTTATTGCTGCCTATAATATTTTCCCTGTCTTTGAAGTCAGTATCACGCGAGCTTATGCCTTGGGTGCATCTGCTTCTATAATGGCCATTGTGGCAGCCATTGCAACACTGATGCCTGATTATCCCCTCTACCTGATGTTTATCGGAAAAATCAAACTGAAACATATTGCAATTTTTACGATTGCGGTAGACTTTTTACTCATTAAATCAGATAATCCGGGAGGTCATATTGCTCATCTTGGTGGAATGGCATGGGGGCTTTTATACACATTGTTTTACTTGAAACAACAAAACAAAAGTGGTTTCATGGGGAAATTTTCACAGTATCTTCATCATCTTTTTAGTGTAAAACCCAAACCAAAATTTAAAGTATATCACAACGAGCGACCTGTAAGTGACGATGAATACAATATCAATAAAAAGCTTCAACAAGAAAAGATCGATAAAATTCTGGAGAAGATTTCAAAGTCTGGTTATTCGAGTCTGACAAAAGAAGAAAAGGAACTTCTTTTCAAGTCGAGCAAGCAGAATCCAAACAACTGATTGTGAAACATAAAATCAAGAACAATATCTACAGTATTCGTACCCGGGTACCTGAAAAGCTGATGTTGGTAGTGAATTTCATTGCCGCAGGAGCCTTGATATTGTCAAATATTGCCGGAGCTATCAGTCCCGACAGAATGTGGTTTCTTGCTTTTCTGGGATTAGTTCATATTCCATTGTTACTCATCAATATCTTATTTATCTTCTTCTGGATCTTTTTATTGAGAAAATGGGTCTTAGGTTCATTACTTGCAGTATTGGTCAGTTGGGGTCATATTGGAACACATTTTCGTTTCAGAAATGGTGAAACAATTGTAGAAAGCTCAGATACGCTAAAATTTATGAGCTTCAATGTGAGACTTTTTGATCTATATCAGTGGAAAACCACCCAAAAATACAAGACCAGAAGTCGCATCTTCAAAATGATCAAGGAGCAATCGCCTGACGTACTCTGTTTTCAGGAATTTTATTCAAATCCGGCTAAAGGATTTGATGTAAAAGACACCATGAATACTATTGAAAACATGAATTACAGTTTTGTGGCAAGTTTCAAATCTCTGGAAGGATTGAAAGAATGGGGAATGGCAATTTACAGCAAATATCCAATGTTTAATAAACAACGGATCCCTTTTTCAAACAGTATCAACAACTATTTTCAGTATGCCGACATTTGTAAGGGCAATGATACCATCCGAATTTTTAATATTCATTTCGAATCAATTCATTTTGGTCAGGAAGATTATCTTTTTATTAATGACATTGGAAATCAATATACTGACAGTGAAAACTTAATTGAAAAAGGACAAAGAATATTACAAAAAATCGGTAGTGCTTTTGCCCGAAGAGCAGAACAGGTTGAAACCGTAAGACGATATGTTGCATCTTCACCATATCCGGTAGTCCTTTGCGGTGATTTTAATGATACTCCCGCTTCTTTTGTCTACAACCGACTGACCACCGAACTCAAAGATTCATTTTGCGAATCGGGTTCCGGCATGAGTGGTACCTATCCAAACTTGTTTTTCCCCATGCGAATTGATTATATATTACACAGTGCCAATTTTTTCAGTGCTTTCAGATACAATGTAATCAACGAGGATCTCTCAGACCATTTCCCTATTACAACAACACTTGTCAAGAATAAATAAAACATTTAATACAAAAAGCAGTTATATTATTGATATTTTTACTTGCAGAAACGTTATTCACAGGCCTAAATAATAAAAATTAACCCAATTTATTCGATGAGAAAAGCTCCAACAAAGTCCAAAAAGAAAAAATCAAATTTCTCACATCTCTTTACGTGGTTATTTTTATTTGGCCATATTATTGCCCTGGCAGCATTTGTTTTTTCCTTACTGGCCGGAATAATTCCAACGGATCAAGTATGGGTTTTTAGTTTTTTTGGGTTGATTTATCTGCCGCTTTACATTGCAAATGTTGGTTTTACAGCACTCTGGATTGTATTGCGCCGTAAATTCTGGTTGCTTTCAGTTATTCCTTTGGTTTTGGGATTCATGATATTCAGAAGCCATTTTAATATCCACTTTTCCGATAACTATTCGAAGTCAAAAGAAGATCTTAAAGTGATGACCTTTAACGTTTGTGAATTCAATCATACAGGTGGAGCGAATCATGATGTCTACATGCAGAAAGCATTTGCAGTAATTAAAAATGAAAATCCTGATATCATTTGTTTTCAAGATTATAGCCTGCCATTTGAAGGAAAATACAGTGTAGCAGGGTTACAGAATTTACTTAAACTCCCCTATTCAGCCAACAGAAATTACTCAGTTTATTCTAACAATATTTCAGTCGATGGCGTCGGAATACTATCCAGATATCCGATTGTTGCAACACTACCGATTGCAGTCGACAGTGGGTACACCTGTCTTGCTGCCGATGTTCTTTACCGCAATCAGAAGATTAGAGTTATCAGTATTCACCTTCAATCATATGCCCTTTATAAAAATGAAAAAGTGATACTTAGTGCACCAAGAACATTCACTCAGTTTGATGAACAACGTATCAAAAAGGATTCGCGCATGATTGCATGGAAACTCAGGTGGGCGCTTCGTCGTCGCGCCCCAGAGGCCCGAAAGGTTGCTGAATTTGTCAGAAGCACCCCCTACCCTGTCATCCTTTGTGGCGATTTTAACGATACACCGGCTTCATATGTTTATCGCACTATTTCAAAAACCCTTGAAGATCCATTTATTACAAATGGTTCCGGAATTGCAAAAACCTATAACGAAAGCAAATATCCTTTCAGGATAGATTATATCCTTCACAGTAAACAATTCAAGAGTCTGGATTTTAAAATTATTCCAACAAAAGTGAGCGATCATAACCCGGTGACGGCAGTCCTGAAGTTGGATTAACGAATCAGGTAATTTCATTTAATCAATTCACATTAAACAATTTTCCTATACAAGAATAGAAAAATTGTCACCTTGAATGACATGAAAAAGGCAATAAAATATTTTTTTCCCTAAAAAATCAAAATCCTTAAAATATTTTGTACCTTTCTAGAAATCAGGCAAAAAGCTGTTTCAAATAGCGTTCAAATATACTCATAATACTCCTGGAATATTCCCATATAATTCTCCTCTATGCCGTATCAATGCCGTATCAATGCCGTATTTAAGCCGTATTTTTGCCATATAAGCTGATACGGCATAAATACGGGAATTATTCGGCATATAATCGGCAAGTTTTCCTGATATATGGGAATTATACGAGCATCATCGGAGAATATTCAAGTTGTTATTGCTCTATTGAGGACATTTGAATGATTTGATTTAATTTTTATTTACACCTTGATTTTGATGGATAAAATCAAAAATATTAAGTTATTTATGAATTTAAAATTAATACAATTTAGGTTTTAATGCAAGAATTTGAAAGTATTAAGATTTCATTATTATTTTTATTTGAAACCCAGAAAAGAAGGTTTGTCAACAAAAGACGCCATAAAAAGTGAAAATTGAATTAACTTTGTTTAATTATAAAGACCCAGCAGAACATGGAATTTAAGTTGACATCTGATTATGTACCTACCGGCGATCAACCCGAAGCAATCCGACAATTGGTTGAGGGTCTGAATCGTGGTGATAATTATCAGACTTTACTTGGAGTGACTGGTTCCGGGAAAACTTTTACCATTGCAAATGTCATCAAGGAGATCAACAAACCCACGTTAATACTGAGCCACAACAAGACACTTGCAGCTCAATTGTATGGTGAGTTCAAACAATTTTTTCCTGAAAACAGGGTTGAGTATTTTGTCTCATATTACGATTACTATCAGCCTGAGGCCTTTATACCATCGACAAACACCTATATTGAAAAGGATTTATCCATTAACGAGGAAATTGAAAAGCTTCGTCTGAGCACAAGTTCGGCTTTGCTGTCCGGACGTCGCGATATTGTTGTCGTATCTTCGGTTTCGTGCATTTATGGTATAGGTAACCCCGAAGATTTCAACGATAATGTCATCAAGCTGACCACAAAGCAAATCATATCTCGCAATGTGCTTCTATACAAACTGGTAGATGGAATGTATGCCCGCACGGAATTGGAACTGACCAGGGGCCAATTCAGGGTTAGGGGTGATACTATCGAGGTCTATCCGGCTTATGCTGATATTGGTTATCGGATTGTCTTTTGGGGTGATGAGATTGAAAGTATGGAATCGTTCAATCCAACAGATAGTTATCGTATTGAGCTCCTTGAAAATATTGCAATTTATCCTGCAAATATTTTTGTCACATCGAAAGACAAAATGAAACAATCGCTCATGGATATTCAGGATGACATGGTCAAGCAAGTTGAATATTTCAAAGAACTGGGAAGGTATGATGAAGCCAAACGACTTGAAGACCGCGTTAGTTATGACCTTGAGATGATGCGTGAGCTTGGATACTGCTCGGGAATTGAAAATTATTCCAGGTATTTTGACGGACGAAATCCCGGATCACGGCCGTTCTGTCTGATCGATTACTTTCCTGAAGACTTTCTGATGGTAATCGATGAAAGTCATGTCACCATTCCACAACTCAGGGCCATGTTTGGTGGAGATCGTTCGCGCAAACAGACATTGGTTGAATTTGGATTCAGGCTTCCTTCGGCGATGGATAACAGGCCATTGAAGTTTCCGGAATTTGAAATGATGACACCTCAAACCATTTATGTGAGTGCTACTCCGGCTGATTATGAGTTGCAACAATGTGAGGGAATCATTGTTGAACAGCTTATCCGTCCTACTGGTTTATTGGATCCGCGAATTGAAGTCAGGCCAAGTCTCAATCAGATCGATGATTTGCTGGATGAAATCGACAAAACTATTCAGCGGAAAGAGAGGGTGTTGGTAACGACATTGACCAAAAGAATGGCCGAGGAACTGAGTAGTTATTTTACGCGTATTGGTGTAAATTGCAGATATATCCACAGTGATGTCGATACGTTGCAACGTGTTGAGATATTAAGGGATTTAAGACTTGGCGTTTACGATGTATTGATTGGGGTCAATCTTTTGCGCGAAGGACTTGATTTGCCGGAGGTTTCTTTGGTTGCAATCCTGGATGCAGATAAGGAAGGTTTTCTCCGGTCGCAACGATCGTTGACACAAACAGCGGGACGTGCTGCTCGAAATGTGAACAGCCGCGTGATAATGTATGCAGACAAGATGACGGACAGCATGCAACGTACGATAGACGAAACCAATAGAAAACGATCGCGCCAAATTGCTTATAATGAAGAACATGGAATTATTCCAACGCAGATAATCCGTAGTACGGAAAGTATCATGGGCCAAACGGCTGTAGCTGATTCGCGTGCAAAATCGCCTGCGGCATATGTTGAAAAGGAAGAGATAGATATTGCTGCTGATCCTGTTGTGCGTTATATGTCAAAAAGTGAGTTACAAAAACTGATAAATCAGTCCAGAAGAGCTATGGAGAAGGCTGTAAAAGAACTTGATTTTTCGGAGGCAGCCAGATTACGTGACGAAATGTTTGCCTATCAGAAATATGTTATTGATGCAAAAGACTGATTTGCATTTCTATACTGGAGAGGGATCTTCTTTAAGATAATACTTGATGTTATTTCGTTTTTGTGAAAAATATAATTGTGTTCAAATTCTGAAGTATTAAGACATATCATCTTAGCCAAATTAGTTGTATAAAAAAGCCGAAAAAGGTTTTAAATATTGAGAAAACTAGATAATTTATTATATTTGCACGAGTAAAGGTGCCAAATCTGAAATTAAACAGAAATTTACGTATGAAGAAAAAAATACTCGTGATCGATGATGAGCGTACGATCAGGGTTCTACTTGAAAATTTCCTTAAAGATTATATTGTTACTACTAAAAATGACGGATTGGAAGGGCTATCCTGGCTACAGGAAGGCAATATGCCCGATTTGATTGTTGCTGATATTCAAATGCCCAATCTGGATGGATATGAATTTGTAAAACAATTAAGAGCAAGCGGGTTTTTTAAAGAAATTCCGCTAATAGTGCTTTCCGGAATAGAGAGTACAGCTGAAAAAGTGAAATGTCTGAAATTGGGTGCCAATGATTATATCGTAAAGCCATTTAATCCGGAAGAACTTTTAATTCGCATTGAATTACTAATTTCTCATAAATAATATGTAACATGTCGTTTATGGAGGATTCTGAAAAAAATAATTTTAATATTCTTTACATTGGAGGAGATGTAACTATTCTTAATCCACATATTGAAAAAGGTCTTTTTAAAGTAGAAATTAAAGAAAATTGTCTTTCTGCCGTTCGTTGGTTGACCGAAAAGAATAGAGAAGTTGATGTTGTTTTTTGCGAGATGTATACCCCAGGGATCAATGCAATTGAAATAAACAAGCTATTAAAGGAGAAGAATATCATTAAAAAACAACCTTTTATAGTCGTCAGCCATAAAGAAGATCTTGAGGCCTGCCAGTCTGCTTTCGAAAATAAACTGGACGATTTCATTACTACCCCTTTTGATTATGATCAATTAGCTACAAGGATAAAGTTTCTTTATTGGTATAAGATGAATTATCAGTCTAATATCAAAGCGGATTTACCCGTTAAAGATTATAAGATTCCTCTGGCTAAAAGGTCTTTCGATATTTTAGTTGCCAGTATAGCTTTGCTTATTCTTTCCCCAATATTGCTCACGTTTGCACTGCTAATAAGGCTTGAATCAAAAGGTCCGATATTTTATATCTCAAAACGTGTTGGTACCGGGTATAAGGTCTTTGATTTTTTCAAATTCCGGTCGATGTTTACAGGCTCTGATTCGAGATTAAAAGAGTTGATGCATTTGAATCAATATACCGATGAAGAAGAAACCGAACCTCAGATCACTGAATCGGACTCTTATTGTGAAATGTGTAATCGTTTGGGTCATCCATGTTCATCAATTTTGTTTATTGAGGGTATAAGAATTTGCGAAAATAAATACCTAAACAAGAAAAAGGAGAAGAATAAATCTTCATTTATCAAGTTAAAGGACGACCCTAGGGTTACTAAAATTGGTCAGTTTATCCGAAATACATCTATTGACGAATTACCTCAGTTGATAAATGTGTTAAAAGGAGACATGTCCATCGTGGGTAACCGACCTCTGCCATTGTATGAAGCAGAGATGTTGACATCTGATGAATGGGGAGAACGTTTTCTTGGACCGGCCGGAATTACAGGACTTTGGCAGGTTAATAAACGAGGAAAAAAAACGATGTCAGAAGAAGAACGTAAGAAATTGGATAATCAATATGCCCGAAATAATTCTTTCTGGGGTGATATTTATATAATCTTACGAACAATCCCAGCATTATTTCAGAAAGAGAATGTTTGAAAACGGTTAATATCTTTCATTTAAATTGTTAATAAGTATTTGATAAAAATATCTAAACCCCTTATCGAATACAAGGGTTTTTTATTAAATTCGTAGCGAAAGTAATTGTGTTATTATTGAAACCCTTATTTTTCTAAGGAAGAAAGAGATTTGGTTATGGTTAAATGTTTATTTACAAAATATAATTTAGGTACTTTAATTTTATTGATAATTATATCATTTGCAAATTTATGTGGCAATGCTCAGGTTAATAGTGTCCAACAACAAAATAGACAACAAAAGTTCAATCCTTTGACCAGTAATGTTGAAGATGTTTTGCCTCCTTTATCTGTTTTGCTCGATTCTGCTGTTGTTCATGCTGCTCAGGTTAACTATGAAGGACTTCATGCAATGCGGAACCGATATGAAATCATAAGAGCGAGGTTAGAATGGACGCAATATTTCGGTGCAAATATTGATGGAAGTTGGGGTAATTGGATTAATTCAGATACGTATCTAAAAGGTTATAATCCAAATTCTACTATTCTAACTCCTCCAAATGTTCGATCCCTCCGATGGGATTATGCCGTATCAGTTTGGATGCGTTTTCCTTTATCGTCAATACTTAAACGCCCTAATGAATTAATGATCGCCAAAAAGGAAGTTGAAATGTCATTGGCATTGAGAGACCAAAGGGCAAATGAAGCGAGACTTGAGGTTATTCGGGAATATAATGCAATGATTCAAGCACAAAGTAGGATGAAAATCAGCAATGAGTATCAGGAATATACAAGAATTCAGATGCTGATGGCTGATGAACAATTTAGAAACAAAGAAATTGAGATAGCTGAATATGCACGTTTAAAAGAGATTCAAATCCGTGGTGCCAATGACTACGAGCAATATAAATCAGATTTTAGCATGAATTATCAGTTACTTGAAGAAATGACAGGTATGAAATTTAAACTAATCAACGAGTTGAAATAATGGATATCTCCCAGTTATTCAGAATTCTGAAGCGGCATATATTGTTGCTTATACTCGTACCTGTAATTCTCGCGGCGGCTGTCTGGTATTTCACACGTAATCAGGATCGAACATATCAATCCGAAACAATCATTTACACAGGTATCGTTTCAGGGTATAACCTCGAGTCAACTTCGAATACAGCAATTGACTTCATGGGTACTAATATGCAATTTGATCAGATTGTAAATTATTTAAGCTCACGCAAGGTCATCGAGGAAACTTCTATTCGTTTGTTGGCTCAACATCTGATGCTCGAGAATTACGATGATAGGTATATCAATCAAAAAAACTACGAAGCCATCCACCAAAGTGCTCCTAAAGAAGTAAAAGATTTAGTTGTCAAGTATAATAAAAGTGGAGCTGAGCGTGAAATAGTCGAAAGAATTAAAAATGAAGAAAATAAACTTTTAGAATTACAAAAAAAATATAACCAAACCAAACCGGGAACAAATCCTACTTTGACTTCTCCGGATGTTTCGATGCAATCAAAAGTCGATAGTTTGAAAAAAACACCTGCATTTCACATTGTGGCTGAAGGTGAAACTTTAGAATCTATTGCAAGCCGATATAATTTGACTGTATCTGAATTGATGGATATCAATGAGATGCAGACCAAAGAAATTCAACCTGGGATGAAACTGATTTGTAAGAGAATTACAGAATCGGGCAATACCTATCATACCGTTCTTCCGGAGGAAGATCTGTCTACAATTGCTGCTAAATATAATACGACTACTGAAAACCTGATGGAACTCAATTCATTGATTGATAATAAGGTTTCACCGGGAGATAATTTATTGGTAGAGAAAAATACAGAGTCATCAGATATGGATAAATCTTCATCTATTGAAGCTGTTGACCCTATCCGAAAACATATTCAGGATCTTATTTTACCTCAAAGAATCAACAGTGACGATTACGAAAAGACGGTAACAAATTTAATGAATTACTATCACAAGGATAACACCAATTTTGTTTACGAATTGCTTAACTATTCGGGTCCGATATATTCTATTAATTCTATTACTGCAAATCTTTCTTCAAACAGAATTCAAAATTCGGACCTTGTTAAGGTAACTTATAAATCGGATGATCAGGGGATAGCTCAAAACACTTTGGCTATACTGACTGAAGTATTTATTCGTCAATATAGAGAACTGAGAGTAAATAATACCGATAAGGTAGTACAATATTTTATGCGGAAAGTTGCTGAAGCATACACAAACCTTAATGATCAGGAAGGTCGCTTGTTGCGGTTGAATCAGAATAATAAAATCATTAACTACTACGAACAGTCCAAGTCAATTGCTCTCGAAAAAGATGCATTGGAAAGAGAAATTCAGAATACATTGGTGACTAACAGTGGAGCAGTTGCATCGATTCGCAATATGGAATCCAAGTTGGCAAATAAAGACAGTATCTATTTAAAGAGCAGTAAGATAATGGCCAAGAGGGATGAACTTTCCTCTTATACCGAAAAATTAGATTTGAATAAAGTTGCACTTGGATATGACCCATACCAGGCACAAAAGGTGCAGGATCTGACTACAAAAACTGCAAAACTAAAAGAAGAAATAAAAAACTATGTTAACCAACTGTATTTGTATGGGCATACTACAGAAGGTGTTCCTATTGCACAGATTCTGGATACATGGTTGAAAAATGTCATTATCTATGAAGAATCAAAGGCAGCCCTTAATGTACTGAGAAATCGTTTGAAGGAATTTGAAAAGACATATTCAATCTTTGCCCCTCTCGGAGCAATGACCAAACGTTACGAAAGACAGATCAGTGTTGCTGAGCAATCATACATTGAAATGAAACGCGCTTTGAATCAGGCTAAATTGAGACAGCAGAATCTTGAGATGTCAAGCAATATGAAGGTCATTGATGATCCAAGTTATCCTATTGAAGCGCTGGCATCGAAAAGGAAATTACTTATCCTGGCTGCGTTGTTGCTTGGATTATTGTTGGTAGCGTTTATAGTTATTTTGCTTGAATACTTTGATGATAGCATCAAGACACCCGAACGTGCTGAAAAGCTTACCGGTCTTAAACTCGCAAGTGCATTCCCCCGTATAATTCCGGGATATAATAAAGCTGACTTAAATCTGATTACACAACGATTCACTGACTTATTATTGCAAAATATTAAGTTGAAGACTTCGCTGATGAAACCTGAAGATCGCAATAAACCTTTGTTGCTTATGTTCTTCAGCACTAATCCTGAAACTGGAAAATCTACTATTGCAAACAACCTTATCGACAGGCTGAGAGCTACTGATGAAAGGGTTTTATCGATAAATTACAGATTTGAAGATGGTTATGAAAATGTAAATGATGACTACAATTACAGTTATACCTATACAATTGACAACCATTTTATAGAAGTTGAGAGTATCAGCGAATTACTGGGCGAAAAAAATCTTCGTCAGGATAATTATGTATATGATTATATTCTATTTGAATTACCTTCAATAGTTCATCATGCATATCCAATTAATCTGATGAAATCGATAGATATTCCCATCCTGTTTGTAAATGCAACAGATCATTGGCGAAAATCTGATATCAAGGCAATGGAAAATCTAAAGCTTGTAGCCAAAAATGAACCTTTGGTTGTTTTAAATAATGCCGAGCTCTATGCACTTGAAGACATTATTAAAGACTTTAGCAGATTGCATACTCAAAAAAGTGGAATATGGCGCTGGTTAACTGCACCTTTTAGGTTGCAGGTAAAATTTAAAGATTAACCTTTACCCGAAGGATGCTGAATATCAAAAAAATTATTTCCAATGATAACGTACTATCTCTGGCTGGAAATATGTCTCTGGCTCTGTGGGGATTATTGAGTGTTTTCATTCTGGCTCGTACGCTCCCTCCATTTGAATGGGGCATTTGGACGCTTTTTATCACAGCCGGTAATATGGTTGAGATGTTTCGATCGGGGCTCACAAGTACAGCTCTGGTTCGTTTTTTATCAGGTGCTGAAGGTGAAGAAAGACATCGGCTTATTGGTTCGAACTGGCTTATAGGATTGAATTTAACTGTGTTGTTGTCTGTTCTGATAATAGCCTCAAACTTGCTTTTTAAAGATCATTTTACAACTTCGGGATGGGGACTCTTTTTTACGTGGTATCCGCTTTTAGTTTTGTTGAATTTGCCTTTTAACAATGCAATTACAGTATTACAGGCTGATCAAAAGTTTGGGAAGATCTTACTGATCAGATCTGTTTCAAATGGTGGTTTTGTATTGTTCCTAATCATTAATTACTTTTTTCTAAAACTTGGCCTCTATCCTATCTTTTATTTTTATTTGGGTATTAATATTTTCACTTCGTTTTTAACCATCATTTTGGACTGGGATGGAATAAAATATCTTCGCAAAGCAACCAGGGAAACAAATAAAAAACTGATCAATTTTGGGAAGTTTACAATGGGAACCCTCCTGGGGAGCAACCTTTTGAAAAGTTCTGATATCTTTATAATAACCCTCAGCCCGATACTTGGACCTATAGGAGTTGCTTATTTCAATATTCCATTAAAACTTACTGAGTTGCTTGAAGTTCCTTTACGAAGTTTTCTGGCAACTGCTTTTCCCAAAATGTCGAAAGCCAGTATTAAAGGTGATATTGCTGAAGTAACCAGAATATTTTATCAATATACAGGTGCATTAATATATATGTTTTTTGTATTTGCTGTAGTGGCTTTTATATTCTCAGACTTTTTTGTGCTTTTTCTTGGAGGTCCAAAATATATTGCCGCTGTACCAGTGTATCAGATTTTCATTTTATATGGACTTTTGCTACCACTCGACAGATTTTCTGGTGTTGTTTTGGATAGTGTAAACCGACCTAAACTGAATTTTTACAAAGTAATTTTCATGGCAACAGCAAATATAATCGGAGATTGTATTGCTGTATTTGTTGTACCCATATTTTTTCCGGGGGTTTCAATGATTGAACAATTAATGATGGTTGCAGGAGCAACAATAATAACGACAATCATTGGAATGATAATAGGTTTTTCCTTTGTGAAACAGGAAATACCTATTAAGTTTAGTCATATCTTTACAAAAGGGATTGAATTTTATCGTCAAATGATAAAATCTGGCGACTTATCAACAATACTTAAAAAATAAATTATTATTAATGAGACTTTTGACCAATAAGCCCGGATCTTATAAATTGAATGATCCTTTTGTAATAGCATTGTTGATATTTTCAGCAATTCTATTGGGCTATATTATTGCCACCGGTGGTCTGCAGTCTGCGTTGATATTACTCTGTTTACCACCCATTTTGATATATTTTAACCGGTATTTTATTTTTCCACGAATCGGCATAATAACAGTCGTGGTTCTTGCTTTTATTGCTATTGGCTTAACACGTTATATTCGAAATGTACCACTTGGATTAGGTATAGATTTTTTTCTTGTCATAACTTACATCGCAGTCTTTTTCAAATATTTTAATGAAAAGCTTGATCTTGATTCAATTAAACCTATGAAGAATAATCTGGTTTTATTGTCTCTAATTTGGTTTTTGTATTCAATCGGGGAATTGGCTAACCCACAGGCACTCAGTCGGACTGCATGGTTTTATGCTATGCGAGGCATGTCACTTTATATGTTTCTTCTTATCCCACTTGTTTTTCTGATATTTAATAAGGTAAAAGACCTGAAGTTTTTCTTATATATCTGGGGTGTCTTTTCAATTATAAGTAGCCTCAAGGCTTTTCAACAAATGAATTTTGGCCCTGACTCTGCTGAACAGTTTTGGCTGGATAACGGAGGAGCAGTCACTCACTTAATTTTGGGTGAATTACGAGCCTGGGGAATCTATTCAGATGCAGGGCAATTTGGTGCTGCCCAAGCTCATGTCGGTGTATTAGGAACAATTTTGTTTTTTCATTTAAAAAATCCAAAAGAGAAAATATTTTTCCTTATAGTAGCTTTGATGGGATATTATGGAATGATGGTGTCGGGTACCCGAGGATCAATTATCGTTCCTGGTGTAGGTCTAGCACTTTATTTGATACACCGGAAAAATTTCTTTGTCATTTTCAGTGGTGGATTTATTCTATTTATGTTCTACGCGTTCTTTCGTTTTACTACGATTGGTGAGAGCAATCAATATATCAGGCGAATGCGAACGGCTTTTTTCCCTCAGGATAATGCTTCATTGCAGGTTCGAATTCAAAACCGTGCTTTACTGAGTGTTTATCTGGCAGATAAACCATTTGGAGGTGGTATTGGATCTGCCGGTGATTGGGGAAAACGATTTTCCCCACAGGGCTTTCTTTCACAGATAGCTACTGATAGTTGGTATGTACAAATCTGGGCCGAGCAAGGTATTGTTGGATTAATCTTACATTTGGCAATTACCTTTTTTATTGTTTTAAAAGGATGCTATATTTTAATGTTTAAGATAAGGGATCCCGAACTGTTTGGTATCCTGAGTGCTTTTATTTGTGGTATAGCAGGAATTATGGGTGCTTCCTATGGTAACGGAGTTTATGGACAGTTACCAACAGGTATTATTATCTATATATCAATGGCATTCGTGTTTTTAGGTCCAAAACTTGATGAAGAATTCATCAGGATTAAAGCGGAAAAGAATAAAAATGCTATCTGATGAAGATTGCATACTGAATTAATTCGTGTCTACATATTTTTATTACACATCTTTTTTGAAAATTAATTCCTTTTAAAATATTCTTATTTTATTCCTGGATCCTTTACAAATATTTAATTTAAAAGCCATGTCAAATCAGGAATTTCCGCTAGTGTCAATAATCACTGTTAATTACAATCAAACGGAGATTACCTGCCAACTTTTAGAATCATTGCGTAAAATTTCTTATCAAAATATTGAGATATTTGTTGTAGATAATGCTTCTTTAAAAGATGACCCCTCCCCCATTAAAATACGTTATCCTGAGACTATATTTATTTTAAGTGCTAAAAATCTGGGTTTTGCTGGAGGAAATAATCTAGCTATTCGTGAAGCTAAAGGAGATTATATTCTGCTGATAAACAATGATACAGAGGTTAATGAAGGGTTTTTAGAACCACTGATTAATAAGATGATTGTTAATCCGAAAATTGGAGCCGTGAGTCCTAAAATAAAATATTTCTTTAATCCTGATCTGATACAATATGCAGGATTTGAACCAATGAGTCCAATTACTATCAGGCAACATGCTATTGGGTTTGACCAGAAGGATAATGGACAATATGATATTGACAAACTTACTGATTTTGGATTTGGTGCTGCGATGATTGTTTCAAGAGATGTATTAAATAAAGTGGGATTGATGGCAGATATCTTTTTTTTATACTATGAAGAAATGGATTGGATGGCACGGATAAGAAGAGCCGGTTTTGAAATCTGGTATGTTCATAATTCATTGGTTTATCACAAGGATTCAATCACGACTGGTCCTGAGAGTCCATTAAAAACATATTATCTAAATCGGGGACGTTTACTCTATATGCGACGAAATACTTTTGGAATTAATCATCTTTTGGGAATCATCTATCAGGGATTTATTGCTGTCCCCAAAAATATATTTGCATACCTACTTAAACGAAAACCGGATTTGCTAAAAGCATATTGTCAGGCAATTGGATGGCATTTGTCACATTCATTTTCCACTATTGTTTATGAAAATCCTAAATAGTAATACTTTTTTCTCTTGCACATACTGGACTATTTTGTAACTTAGAGCCTGATTCCGCGAATTTATTAAAAATATGTATAATCAGGTTAAGCGACGTTATTATCCATTGGTTTCCATTGTCACTGTAAATTATAACCAATCGGAAGTTACTTGTTCAATGATTGAATCATTGAACCTGATTACATATCCAAATATTGAATTGATTGTAGTTGACAATGCATCAAAAGAAGACTCACCACTTATCATAAAACAACGTTTCCCCTCTGTTGATTTGATAATGAATCCTATTAATTATGGATTTGCCGCTGGCAATAACTTTGGTATCATGAAATCCAGAGGGAAGTATGTGTTATTATTGAATAACGATACTATGTTAACACCCGGTTTTCTTGAACCGTTGATAGAGAAAATGGAATCTGATCCAACCATAGGTGTTGTCAGTCCTAAGCTTAGATTTTTTCATACACCAAATACAATTCAATATGCAGGGTATACAGCGATGCATCCTTATACTCTCAGAAATTTTTCGATCGGATTTAATGAAGTTGATAAAGGTCAATATGATACTGATAGGGAGACTCCTTATGCTCATGGAGCTGCAATGTTAATATCCATGAATGTAATCCTGAAAGTAGGCATGATGTCATACATCTTTTTCCTGTACTATGAAGAGGCTGACTGGTGTGAACAAATTAAAAAAGCCGGATATAAAATCTGGTATGTTCATAATTCGTTGGTATTTCATCGTGAAAGCATTTCAACCGGAAGGATGAGTGCTATGAAGATTTATTATTTGAATCGCAATCGCCTGGTTTTTATGAGAAGAAATCTGAAAGGAATTATTTTTTATAAAGCCATTATTTATCAGTTCTTTATTGCCATTCCTAAAAATGCTTTAAAATATTTATTAAAAGGAAACTTAAAGTTATTCCATGCATATTACAGAGCAATAGGCTGGCACTTAAAAAATCTTTTTAATCCTGAAATTCATGAAAATCCAATGCTTTAAAACAATTCATTATGGTAAGTATTCTTAATTTTTTGCAATGGATTTTGTTTCTTCTAACACTGTGTGGAACTATTTATTTGCTCGTATTTGCAGTTGCTGGATTAATTTATCGTCCTGTGAAATTTCCTAATTCTGATAAGTTTAGAAAATTTGCTGTATTTATACCAGGCTATAAAGAAGATAATGTAATCGTAGAAGTTGCAAGAAAAGCCCTCGACCAAGACTATCCGCAAGATTGTTACGATGTAATTATAATAGCCGATGGCTTTAAGAAAGAAACAATCGAAAAACTTAAAGAACTTCCTATTATAGTAAATGAGGTAATATTTGAAAAAAGTTCCAAAGCAAAGTCATTGAATAAAACAATGGAAGACTTATCTGATGAGTATGAAATTGCTTTAGTATTGGATGCAGATAATATTATGGCAACTGATTTTATCAGCAAAATGAATCAGGCATATAATAATGGTTTTATCGCAATTCAGGGTCATCGCTTAGCTAAAAACGCAAATACTCATTTTGCGGTTTTGGATGCTTTGAGTGAAGAAATAAATAATAATATTTTCCGCCGTGGTCACCGAAAACTTGGCCTCTCAGCTGCCTTAATTGGTTCAGGAATGGCGTTTAACTATCAAATATATAAAACCCTCATGAGCCAAATCGAATCTTTTGGTGAGGATAAAGAGCTTGAACACAAGTTACTTAAAACAAAAATTCAGATAGAATATCTTGACAATGCACTTGTATATGATGAAAAAACAACTAAAAGCCAGGTGTTTGTAACTCAACGTACCCGTTGGATTGCGAATCAGTTAAATTATGCTACAAACTATTTGGGAGAAGGATTTAAAGAACTGTTTAAAGGCAACATCGACTACTTTGATAAAATTGTTCAACATTTAATTCCTCCAAGAATCTTTATTGTAGGATTATTATCAATTATTCTTATTATATCTTTAATATTCAATACTATAAGCTGGAGTTATGCATGGCTCATTCAATGGATCATGTGTGTTTTAGCTCTATTCATTTCTGTCCCCAAAAAACTCTTTACTTTCAAAACACTTAATGCGCTATTCTATTTACCTTTAGGATTCTTTCTCATGTTGATTTCGCTTACAAGAATTAATCAAGCCAGAAAAGGATTTACCCATACGACCCACACTTTCAACGAAAACGATAATCATAACCTTTAATATCAATAATATGAATGTCCTAATGTACTTGATTCAGATTATAGAATGGGCAGTATTAATATATTTTTATATTTCAGCGCTTTATTTATTGTATTTCGCTGTAATTGGTATATTTCGAAAAATTGATACCACGAACAGATTTGATTATTTCAGAAAAATATTAATCTTGATCCCGGCTTTCAAAGAAGATGTTGTTATATTTGAAGTAGTTGAAGATGCTTTGAAACAAGATTATCCAGTTGATTGTTACAAAATTGTTGTAATTGCTGATTCACTAAATGATAATACAATAAATTCATTAAACGAATTTCCGATTGAAACGATTCAGGTCAAATTTAAAGACAGTACAAAATCAAAAGCTTTGAATGCAGCCTGTAATCAAATTAAAGAAGATTATGACATTGTTGTTATACTGGATGCTGATAATTTGATGGCTAAAGATTTTTTGACTAAAATGAACCTTGGCTTTGCTAATGGATTTAAAGTAATTCAGGGACATCGTGTTGCGAAAAATAGTGATACCAGTTTTGCTTTACTTGATGGTATCAGTGAAGAAATTAACAATCATATTTTCAGACAAGGACATAGGGCAGCCGGGCTTTCTTCAGCATTAATTGGTTCAGCGATGGGTTTTGATTTTAAGCTATTTAAAAGATTAATGCTTCATATTAATGCCGTTGGTGGTTTTGATAAAGAGTTGGAGCTTTTAATTGCCAAAGAAAAAATAAAGATAGATTATCTTACTGACGCATATGTACTTGATGAAAAAGTTCAGAATGCTTATAGGTTTACAAATCAGCGCAGAAGATGGCTTTCAGCTCAATTTTATTACTTTGGACGTGACTTTCTTCCATCATTACGATTGTTGATCACAAAGGGAAATATTGAATATTTTAATAAAGCCTTTCAATTTATTCTTCCTCCACGAATATTATTGTTGGGGGTAGTTATACTGATTAATCTATTTGTACAATCAATTCGAATTGGTAATACTGCAGAATGGTTTTATCTATTGGTAATTACGATAATGATTTTTCTCTTTTCAGTACCTTTAAAATTTTATACATTTAAGACATTAAAGGTTATATTTGATCTCCCCAAAGGTTTTTTCTGGATGATCGTTTCTTTGATTAAGTCAAGAAGAGCAAACCGAAAATTTATTCATACTGAACATGATTCAAAAACAACGTTAAATTCATAAATTGATGAGGATAGGAATTGAAGGTCAGCGACTTTTCCGCAAGAAAAAACATGGAATGGATATGGTTGCGTTGGAATTAATCCGAAATCTACAGATTATTGACAAAAAAAACGAATACTTTATTTTTGTCAAACCTGGTGAAGATGAAGCTTGTTTGGAAGAAACACCTAATTTTAAAATTATTAAATTAGAAAGTAATGCTTATCCTTACTGGGAACAGGTATTGCTTCCCAATGCTGCCAAAAAATACTGTTGCGATCTTTTACATTGTACAAGCAACACCGCTCCAGTTTGTTGTTCTGTTCCCTTGGTAATCACATTACATGATATAATATTCCTGGAAAGTCTGAGCCTTTTTAAATCCGGTTTCTCAAACTATCAACGATTTGGGAATTTATATCGGCGTTTAATAGTCCCTTCTGCATTAAAACACAGCAAAAAAATTATAACTGTTTCAGAATTTGAAAAAGAGAGAATCAGACTCTTTTTTAATTGGCCTGATGACGGACATCTGAATGCAGTTTATAATGGGGTAAATGATTATTTCAGACCCATTTATGACGATAATATATTATCCGGGGTAAAAAAAAAGTATCAATTACCTGATAGTTATTTCTTTTTCCTGGGAAATACCGATCCTAAAAAAAACACAAAGAATGTTTTGATTGCTTATGCCGATTATATCAAAAAAAATGGTCCTACACATAAACTTGTCATGTTAGATTATGAACACGAAGCGCTGATGAAACTTCTAAATGATATCAATGCTCCGGAACTCATTAACCAGATACATCTTACTGGTTATGTGGTCAATACTGATCTTCCTGCCATTTATAATCAAAGCGATCTCTTCCTTTATCCTTCTTTGCGTGAAAGTTTTGGTATTCCAATGCTAGAAGCCATGGCTTGTGGAATACCTGTAATTACTTCAAATACCTCATCAATGCCTGAAGTTTCAGGAAATGCTGCGATTTTGGTTGACCCTTATAAACCTGAAGAACTGACTTTTGCAATAGAACATCTGCTTTCAGATCAAAAATTAAGAATGAAACAGCGTGATGCAGGGTTTAAACAGGCAGCCCAATTTTCATGGCTAAAAATGGCAGACAGGGTTCTGGAGATTTATAAAGATGTATTAAATGAAAAATCATAACTTTTAAATTTATGATTACCAACAGAAATATAGTGATTACCGGGTTACAACCATGGGACGTGGATTTAGGAAGTAATTGTGTAAATATTGCACAGGAATTTTCTAAAAATAACCGTGTTTTATATGTAAACTATCCCATTAACAGATTGGTAGCTCTCAGAGAAAAGATGAAACCTTCTATTCAAAAAAGAATAAAGGTACTCAAGGGGGAGGAAGAAGATTTGGAACAAGTTTCACCAAGTATTTGGGTTTTAACACCAAAATGTATGCAGGAATCAATAAGTCAATTAGGACCTAACTTCTTTTTTGATTTTATGAATTATATCAATAATAAACGATTTGCAAAACAAATTCTAAGTGCTATAGAAAGACTTGGCTTTAAAGACTTTATTCTTTTTAATGATAACGATATCTATCGCAGTTTCTATTTGAAGGAGTTACTTAATCCAGCTGTATATGTCTATTATATTCGTGATAACATTGTTTATGTCAAATATTGGGTTCGTCATGGTGAAAGAATTCAATCGAAACTGATGAAGAAAATAGACCTGATTACAGCAAATTCGACTTTATTGCGTGATACAGGATTAAAACAAAACCCGCATTCATATTATGTTGGGCAAGGATGTGATTTTAGCTTGTATGATAATGCGCTGAAACTGGACATGCCCATTGATTTAAAGAACATAAAACATCCTGTAATAGGCTATATAGGTGCAATATGGAGTCTGAGACTTGACATTGATTGCATAAGGTTTCTGGCAAAAAATAAACCGGAATGGAGTATTGTTTTGATTGGCCCTGAAGATGAAGTTTTCCGGAATTCAGATCTGCACACTTTTAAAAATATCCATTTCCTTGGACAACGTAAACAGGAAGAACTTGCATCTTATTTGAAATATTTTGATGTTGCTATTAATCCTCAGGTACTTTCACCTGAAACGATTGGTAATTATCCTCGAAAAATAGATGAGTATTTGTCTATGGGTAAACCAGTTGTTGCCCGAAAGACTGATGCAATGGGTGTGTTCTCTGAATATTGCTTATTGGCTGAAACCAATCAGGAGTTTTTGGTTCAGACAGAAAGAGCACTGGCTGATAATTCAACGGAGAAGGAATTAGCCCGCATAGCTTTTGCACATACTCATACCTGGGAAAATAGTGTTGCCGAAATATATAACGCTATTGAACTCGTTGAATCAGAGAAAATGGAAACAAAAACTACGTAACTTAATAAAGAAAAAAATGAACCTTATTGAAAAAATAAAGACTGATCCAAGGTTACGTCAATTGGCATTGTGGTTAATCGTCCCAAAAAATCACCCCCGCCCACGTATTTGGGTACGACTATTTTTAAATCGGTTTTTTCATAAAAGAGGAAAAAAGACTCAGATCGGTTTTCGTGCGCGTCTGGATGTCTTTCCTTATCACCATTTTGACATTGGATCCAATTCTGTGATTGAAGATTACACTGTTATTAACAATGGCGCAGGTGATGTCATTATAGGTGATAATTCTATCATTGGCATTGGAACAATTATCATTGGTCCAGTCAGGATGGGTAATGGATCTTATACCGGACAACATGTTTTCATGGCTGGATTTAACCATGGATTTCAGGATGGCACCCGGAATTCAAGAACTCAACCAGTTGATATCAGAGGCGAAGGAGTTGTTCTTGAAGAAGATGTCTTTATTGGTTCAAACTCTGTTATTACGGCTGGTGTGACAATCGGAAAGGGAACTCAGGTTGGTGCAGGTAGTGTTGTTTCACGTAATTTGCCACCTCATTGTATTGCAGTTGGTAACCCGGCTAGAGTCATTCGGCGTTATAATTTCGAAAATGATCAGTGGGAAAAAGTCTAATATAATTTGAAATAGCACAAAATATGTTTACAATAAAAATTATTTTCTGGGTACTTATCTTCATTGTTTTCTATGCATATATTGGATATGGAATTGTATTATACTTCATTATCAAGCTAAAAAGAGTTTTCGGAAAATCATCAGAAGTAACACCATTTATGAATGAATTACCAGAGGTAACACTATTTATTGCAGCATATAATGAAAAAGATTTTGTTGAGACTAAACTTGAAAACTCATATAATCTCAATTACCCGAAGGACAAGTTGAAAATAATGTGGGTAACAGATGGATCAGATGATGGTACTCCGGATTTGTTGAGAAAATATGAGGACATTATTGTCTTGCATGAACCGGCCCGAAATGGAAAGATAAGTGCTATGAACAGAGGTTTTCAATATGTAACCTCCCCTATTGTTGTTTTCTCTGATGCAAATACAATACTAGGCAAAGAATCAATCCGTGAAATTGTCAGACTGTTTAATAAACCGGGAGTTGGGTGTGTTTCAGGTGAGAAACGAATTTTCAAGAAAGATAAAGATTCCGCTGCAGGAGCCGGGGAAGGAATTTATTGGAAATATGAGTCCAAACTTAAACAGTGGGATGCCGAATTATATTCAGTAGTAGGAGCCGCAGGTGAATTATTTGCAGTCAGAACTGAACTTTTTCAACCTGTTGAACCAGATACACTTCTTGACGATTTTATTATTTCACTTCGGATAGCGATGAAAGGCTACACGATTCAATATAGCCCGGAGGCCTTTGCAATGGAGACTTCTTCTTCAAATGTAAAAGAAGAAATGAAACGTAAAGTTCGCATCGCTGCAGGTGGAATACAATCGGTGATACGTTTATATCCATTATTGAACATTTTCAAATATGGTGTTTTATCTTTTCAATACATTTCGCATAGAGTACTTCGTTGGACACTCGCTCCTTTTAGCCTACCATTAATATTTATTTTAAATCTGATACTTTCCATCAATAATGGTTTTTTCTCCCAGTCATTGTATTCAATTCTTTTCTGGTGTCAAATTGCTTTTTATACATCAGCATTGACTGGTTGGTATTTGGAAAATAAACAATTGAGAGTTAAAATATTGTTTATTCCTTACTATTTTTTTATAATGAATCTTTCAATTTTTTTAGGATTAAAGCGTTATATAACCAGACAACAATCCGTCAATTGGGAAAGGGCTAAAAGAGGAGCATAATATATGATAAAAAATATCCTATTTATTATTTTGTTGTTTTCAGGATATACCACGGTTATTGCTCAAAATAGTACTCGATATACTGTTACGCCCCCGATTTCAAATATCACTACAATAATTGATGGAACGACAATTCCAGGGTTAATTCCAGGAGATACCATTGCAATTACTGGAGGAAAATACTATCAGTTATTAATTCGCAATATCACAGGAACTAAATCAAACCCTGTTATTATAATCAATAGAGGAGCACAAGTAAACGTTTCAGGAAATACTATTTATGGAGTAAAGATCGGTGGATGTAAATATTTGAAGTTTACCGGAAAAGGAAACAACAGTGACTATTATGGAATAATAATGAAAGATATTGTCACTACGCTAAGTACCGGTGGTGTGGGACTATCCATTGATGATCTGAGTACCAATATTGAGGTAGAAAATGTCGAAATAAAAAACACTACCTATATTGGGATAATGGCTAAAACTGATCCTTCGTGTGTATTTTCTTCTCAATATGGTTCTTTTGCAATGCGCGATTTGTTTATACATGATACATTTATTCATAAGATTGGCCATGAAGGAATGTATATCGGAAGTTCAAAATTTAAAGATGGATATATTATAAATTGCTATGGTGCAAATAGTACGGTCTATCCACATTTACTGAAGAATCTTAAAATCTATAAAAATATCGTTGATTCAACAGGATGGGATGGTATTCAAATCGGATGTGCTGATTCTGCAAAAGTTTACAATAATAATGTTTCCAATGATAGCCAGGCTGATAGTTTGTATCAAATGAGTGGAATACTCATTGGTGGAGGAAGTCAGAATTTCGATTGTTATAACAATAAAATTACCAATGGTCATGGGGATGCTATAGAAGTACTTGGTCAGGGTAATATTAAAATATTCAATAACTTAATAGTAAATCCTGGTTTGGGTAGTGTTGCTGGTCAGAACAAACATGGAGTTTTTGTTAATACAAGTGCCAGTACCAATCCTGGTTGGGTTTATGTATTAAACAACACAATAGTAAATCCTAAGACTTATGGAATCTATTTTCTTAATATTATATCTCCGAGCAAGGCCTCAAACAATATAATAATTGTCCCCAACCAAAATCTAAATGCATTAGTTTATGTTCAAAATCCTAATTTAGATAATAGTTATAATCTAACAAAGGGTACTGTAACGGAGTCACTTAACCTTTTTAATGACCCTGTTCATAATGATTACAGTTTAACTTTCTTTTCCGAAGCAAAAGATAATGGTGTCGATCTAAGTTCTTATGGCATCACTTTTGATATTATGGACAATCCCCGTCCATATCCTTCTTCTGGTAAATATGATAAAGGTGCTTATGAATATACACCAGGAGTAGGAATTATCAACAATGAAAATGATGCTACAGATATCAAAATAATTCCAAATCCCAATAATGGTCAGTTTAAAATTAATTTTTCGTTAGCAAAACCATCTCTGTTATCAATAAAAGTTTACAATATTATAGGTAGTTGTATTTTTGATTCTGGAATTCAGAAATTTAATTCAAGTGAGAATAGCTATTCAATTAATAACACTTACTTTACCAAAGGGTTGTATCTTGTAAAAATCCAGGGTGGAGAAATACAACGATCTTTAAAAATGATTGTCACAAAGTAAATATATATATATGAAAGCGTTAGTTAAGAAATTGATCCCTTATCATTTTGTGGTTTCGATTAAGGAGGCAAAACAATCAATACAATCCATGTTCTTATGGGGTAAGGATTTCGAATGCCCCTTTTGTGGTGGGAAATACCGCAAGCTTTTACCCGGAGGCGAGAATCTTCCTTTTTTTAAAGAGAATAAAATTATCGGTGGAGGACGTAGATTCAATATGCTTTGTCCCCGTTGCCATTCAACGGACAGAGATCGTTTAATCTATTACTATCTTAAATCTAATGCATTGATTTATAAACAAAACATTGCACTTTTACACATTGCACCGGAGCCCTCATTGAAGAAATATCTGAAAAGTCTATCAAATATTACATATACTTGTGGGGATAAATTCGAAAAAGGGTATAACGGATTTTATTATTCCAAAGATACATTGTCACTCGACCTTACGGCGCTTTCATTTCCTGACAACAGTTTTGATGTTGTCATTTGTAATCATGTACTTGAGCATATTGTAAATGAGAAACAAGCACTAAATGAAATCTATCGGGTAATGAAACCTGGTGGATGGGCCATTATTCAAGTCCCTATCGCTTCTGAATTAGTCCAAACTATTGAAAATAATGCTGACACAGATGAAAAGCGGGAATTAAAATATGGCCAACGTGATCATGTAAGATTGTATGGATTAGATTATCTGACCCGATTAAAAAATCATGGATTTACTGTCAAAGATTGGAGTCCAGCAACACATTATGACCAAAACCAGATAAACAGGTATGCAATAAATGCTTTGGAAAAGGTATTCATTGCTTCAAAAGTCATAAACTCTTGATATCTTTACAATCGATATCACTATTCATGTTTTTGTTTAAAAAGCATCAATAAAGTAATATTCAATTGGATCTCAATTTTTGAAAACAAATACTAAGCCCCTTTATCATGGATCTTCAGTTTATCTTGTTATCCGTTTTAATAGTTTTACTCATTCTATACATTTATATTACTCATTTCAAAAATGTTAAAAAAGAAAGTGAATTAAGTAAAAAAATTGAAGATCTAAAAACAGAGTTATTATCGACCCAATATCAATTAAAAAACTCTGATGAACTAATTTCTGAACGTGTAATTGCAAAGACTATTGCACTGGAAAATGAACTTAATGAAAGACAGAAAAAAGATGCTGAACTTAAAATTGCTTTAAAAAGAGAAGAGGATGCTAATTATCTGAAAAATGCTTTCCTGGCAAATATGAGTCATGAGATACGCACCCCGTTAAATGGTATCATCGGATTTTCTTCTTTGTTAGAGGCTGAGCTTTCAAGAATGGAGGATCAGGAATTATATGAATATGCAAATGGAATTCAGCAATCCGGAGAAAGGCTGTTACATTTGCTCAATAACATAATCGATATCAGTCGCATTGAAGCAAATGATCTTGAAATATCGCTTAAACCTTGTAATATTCCATTTCTTGTATCTCAAATCTCTGAATTATATAATTTTAAGGCAAATGACAAAGGATTACGTCTGAATGTACAGACACTTGAAACTCCAAATGCTGTTGCTGATGAACGCAATTTATTACGCGTAATCACAGATATTATTGATAATGCTGTTAAATATACAGAAAGAGGTTTTATTAATGTTTCAAGCGGATTTTTACCCGAACAGCAACGAGTCTTTATTCGGATTAAAGATACAGGCATTGGAATTGATTCAACTTATCTACCCAATATTTTTGAAGCATTTCGTCAGGAGAGTCTTGGATATTCTCGTGCTTATCAGGGAGCTGGTTTAGGACTGCCCTTAGCCAAACGTCTTGTAAATCTGATGAAAGGTGAAATAATTGTTGAATCTGTCAAGGGAATAGGAACTACAGTTTCGATTTATCTCCCTGCTGAGTTAGTTATTTCGACAAGACCGGTATTACAGGATTCAAAAGAAACAACTATTGAAGAAATTATTCAGCCTCAGGATATTCATATTTTTACTGTTGAAGATGACAGGATGAATAGATTGGTTCTTAAAAGTATGTTGCAGGGCAAATATAAAATCACAATGGCAGTTGATGGTGATGAAACATTAAAGATATTGGAAGAATCATTTAAACGTGGTGAAATCTTTGATATCATGTTGTTTGACATCAATCTCCCCGTTCCATGGGATGGTATAAATCTGATGTATGCCGTTAAAGAAAAGTGGAAAGAATACATTAAAATCCCATTTGTAGCCCAGACAGCATATGCAATGACAGGAGATCGTGAACGATTGCTTGAAGCAGGTTTTGATGATTATATCGCAAAACCGATCAACCAAAACCGACTGGTTACCATAATTAATAAAAACCTTCGTAAATTTAATAAATCATAATATTTTCAGGTATGTTAAATCCAAATGATAAGTCAGCTGATGATTTAAAAATTGAAATTGAAGAATTGCAGAACAGGATTAAATATCTTGAAGATTTTCTAACAACTTACAGGATTGAAATGGAAGGGGAATACCAGAAGTCACAAAAAGAAGTGGTTGCGGTTAAAAATAATCTTTCACTTTTACTTTCAAATATGAGCTATGAAATCAGAATTCCGATGAATGGTATTATCGGCATGATCGATGTTCTTAGACAAACTCAGATTTCTCCAGAACAGAAAGAATACATTGATATTATTTCAAATTCAAGTGATAGTTTGTTGGGTACCATAAACGATATCCTTGATTATTCTAAAATTGAAACCAAACAAATTGCATTAAATTATAATGTTTTCAATATTAATTCTTTGATTTCTAATGTGATAAATCAATTATCTCCAATCGCTCAGGCGAAGGGAATAAGTCTTAATATTTCACATTCGGTAATAACAGTAGAATCAATTTTGAGCGATGAAGAAAGAATAAAACAAATATTGACCAACCTTATTAACAATTGTATAAAAAACACAAAACAAGGTTCGGTCACTATTTCAATTGATGTCCAATTTGTTAAAGATAAACAATTCAATATTTTAATAAAAATCAGAGATATCGGGCATCATCTTTCACCGATATTACAAAAAGTAATTTTTAAAGATACCGCAGTATTTACTCAATTAGGTGAGGAATTTATGAGCCCGGGTCTTGGACTTTCAATCGCTTATGATCTCGTTAAGCTTTTTAAAGGTGAAATTGGTTTTGAAAATAATACAGATCCTATAGGAACTACCTATTGGTTTACGATCCCGGTTACTTCCGCAACTCCCACAGAAATTAATAAACCAGAGATTCTGGAAAATGCAAAAAACCGTTCACTGTATGTTTTATTAGTGGAGGACAATTTTCTAAATCAAAAAGTGGTGATTGCAACATTGGAAAAAGCAGGACATAAAGTTGATCTAGCTGAAAATGGAAAAATCGCTATTGAGATGTTCCAGAAAAATATCTATGATCTAATTCTAATGGATATTCAAATGCCAATTATGGATGGTATTGAAGCCACTAAAAATATCCGAAAGATTGAAAAGGAGAATAATCGCGCTGCTATTAAAATAATGGCTGTTACTGCTTTTGCGCTCGAAAGAGATAAAGAGCAATGTCTAAATGCAGGTATGGATGAATTTTTATCGAAACCTTTCAAACCAAATGAATTACTCGCATTGATCAATAAACTTGATCTCTAATCAAAAAAATATAAGCAAATAAAAAAGCCTTTTAAGTAACTTAAAAGGCTTTTTTATTGATAGAATAAAAATTTATTTTACATCAAGTAATTCAACTTCAAATACTAAAGATGAATATGCAGGAATAACCTGATTTGCCTGAGCACCATATCCAAGACTTGAAGGAATGATTAATTTAGCTTTTCCGCCAACACTCATCTTAGCAATACCTTCATCCCAACCTGGAATAACCTGATTTTTTCCTAGGACAAATTCAAATGGCTTACCTGATTTTTTGGAAGAATCAAAGATCATTCCATTCATCAGTTTTCCTTCGTATTGAACTTTTACTGTTTTTCCTTTAGCAGCCATTGCGCCAGTTCCCTTTTTCAGTTCTACATAATACAGACCTGTTGGAGTTGGTTTAACAGTTATTTTATTATCAGCAAGATATTTTTGTAGAATTACTGGCTCCTGCGTTTTTGCTTTGTCAGCTAGTGCAGCAGCATCTTTTGTTTTTTGTGCAGCTTCTTTTTCATACTGTGCTTTCGATACAACGTCAACAAGTTGAACATCATATAATAACGGAGTATATGGCTCTACTGAATTATTTCCTTCACCAAAAGCTAATTTAGAAGGCAATACAAGATGGGCTCTACTTCCCTTGCTTAATAAACTTAATCCTTCTTTTAAGCCAGGAGTTTCAAATTGACCTTCCATTTGCATAACATGAGGTTCAGGATTTTTGAAAGAAGAATAGAATAGTTTTCCTTCAATTGTTGAAACGCTATAATGTACTTTTAAATAATCTTTAGGACCTGGTTTTGGGCCTTTTCCTTTTACAGTTTCAATAATATAAAGTCCGTCTTTCGTAGGCTGAACTGTAACATTGTTGTCTTTTAAGTATTTATCAATACGTGCAGGTTCTTTTGCCATAGCTTCCTGTCGTTTTTTTGCCATTACTTTTTCCATAGCTTCCTTTGTCTGATGATTAATCAAACGTACATCAAATCTCAACATACTGTTACTGTCGATAAATGGAGGACGTTGTGGCATTCTTGCTGTCTTCATGAAAAATGAATCAGCATTAATCATAAAACTAGCACTATCACCTTTATGCATCATGGCAAGACCGGCGAAAATGTCACCCTTATATTCTGATGGTCCTAATGGAAGCATCATTTCTCCTTTGCTTGCGAAAATAGTTGAGTCCTTGGAGCTATTCTTACCCCTGTAGCTATATTTCAAAAACAAAGTCAGGATTTCATCTTTCTTTGCTAAAGCTGAATCACTGTTCTGAACATGGAATTTATAATACATTCCATCTTTTGTCTTTTTAAACCCGGGATACTTTGATGAACATGATGCTAAAGCAATCAATGCTACCCCCGTCACACAGACAAGTTTTAAAAAATTGTTTCTCATTTTATTTGTTTTTAACTGGTTATTCAATAATATTGATTGTTAATAATTGGTTTTTTGTTTTAAAATTTATGTATACAAATGTATACGCGCGTTAAATTGTTGCTTTTAATGAATTTATCTGTTTGGGGATATTATAATATTAAATTTAATAAATCGTTTATAATCATATCAATACAACACATTGTTAAATTGTTACGTTAACTTCTTTTAGATTAACCGTTATTAGTTCTTCCTGATAATTTTTGAGAACAGATTCAAAGTACTTCAACGTATCATTCATTGAAATAAACGAATCGCCACCTGATGCATTTTTGTGTCCCCCTCCCTGAAAATGACTTCTTGCAAAATCATTTACCGAAAAATCACCTTTTGAACGCATTGAAATCCTGATTTTATCTTCTTTTTCGGTAAATAAGACAGCTAAAACAATCCCTTCAATTGATAGCGCATAATTCACAACACCTTCAGTGTCTCCATTCTGATGGTTAAAACGAGTTAAATCATCTTTTGTGAGGTAGATATAAGCAGTATGAAATTCATTCAGTACTTTCATTCTCTCACTCAGACAAAATCCAAGCAATCGCATCCGGTTCACAGAATAGGTATCATAGATCCTGCGATGAATAAGTTCTGAATCAATTCCAATTCTTATCAATTCTGCTACAACAAGATAGGTTTCCGGCCTACGACACGAATAACTGAAAGATCCCGTGTCAGTCATGATTCCAACATATAAACAACTTGCAATTTCGGTATCCATTACCTGATTTCCACTCAACGCATGGATTACATCATATATCAATTCACTCGTTGATGATGATGCAATGTTGGAAATCATTGTATCGAAATTAGTATCAGGTTGAGGATGATGATCGATGAGTATTTTATATGCTTTTGAGACTTCAAGAAATGAAGACAATTTATCAGTTCGTTTCAGAGAATTAAAATCAAGACAAAAACATAAATCTGCTTCATGAATTTCCAATGTAGCAGCTTTTTCATTACCTTGATAAATCAGAATATCCTTAATAGCGGGCATCCATTTAAGAAAAGATGGAAAATCATTGGGGACAATGACTTTTATCTTTGCATTTGGATTGAATTTTAACAAAAAAAGATAAAAACCAAGAGACGAACCTATCGCATCACCATCTGGATTTGTGTGTGTAACAATAACAATATTAATTGCTTGTAAAATTCGGTCTTTAATATTTACAATAATCTGTTGATTCAAGATTAAGGAGCTTAAAAAATGAGTAATTTTATCTTTTCAAGGCAAAGTTAATAAGAAATTCAGAGTATTCGTAAATCTAATGTATCAAAGTTCATTAAAAGTTAAAAAACAGGAAAATGGAAGGGAAAATAACATTTACAATTGTCAAACCGTCAGCACTTTCAATGAATTATTTGGGGCCTATTTTGACAAATATATCAGATAATGGGTTTAAAGTCATTGCGATTAAAATGTTGCATTTATCTAAAGATCAAGCAACAGCTTTTTATTCGGTTCATCAGGGAAAACCATTTTTCGATGGTTTGATAGAATTTATGACATCAGGTCCTGTTGTTGTAGCTACACTCATGAAGAATAATGCAGTTGAGGACTATCGCAAGACCATAGGTGCAACAAATCCTGAAAAAGCTGATGCAGGAACAATAAGAAAATTATATGGTATTGATATGGAAAGAAACGCAGTTCACGGATCAGACAGCGACGAAAATGCTTTAATTGAAAGTCGCTTCTTCTTTTCTGATATTGAAATTTTTCAATACTAATTTTCAGGTTTGTAATCTGTAAAAGTCTTATCTGAATAAAAGATAACAATTCGATCAATTTGCCTGGCTGAAATGGTTTTATTTTCCATTTCGTCAGGCATTTTTTGTTGCCCTTCAATTTTTATAAATAGTTGATTTTGATTATCAACTTCCGGTGATTTTTCTTCTTTGACAATATTTTTTTCTATAATTTTCTCCCTGCTATCTGCTGGTTGTCTAAATAAATCAACTGGAATTTCCATTGTCGGTGGGATTATTGTAGAATTAGCAGCCTCCTTCGATTTAGCTTCACTTATATTTTTAGAACTTAAGGAAGATGAACGAACCATGACGCCCTTTCCTGTGAGCAGCCAATCTGTATCTAACTCCGGATAGCGGGTCAGTACTTTCAGCAAAAAATCAAGACTGGCATTATTTCTACCAGTTAGTATATGGGAAACGCTGGATCGTTGTACACCTATCTCATCGGCAAATTGAGCAGCATTTAGATTTCTTGATTTTAATATGAGATTTATCCTTTCAAGCATATCTTTAAATTTCTTTGATTACAAATATACACTAAATCAAATCAAATATCAAATTTGTTATTATTTACAAATGTATTGTAATTAAGTTGTTTTGAGTTGATGAACAATTGGTTTTATATAATCTTGTATATAGCTATACATTAGTGTGATAGACATTTAATTATTTAAAAATGCTTTTAATATTTGAGAATCAATAATGAATAATTAAAGCTTTAGTTATAATATGTAATGCACTGATATTAAATACGATAAACATATCTTGTGACTTATTACGTTTTAATTTCAATTATTCACACATGTATCAATAATTAATTATGTATACACATGTAAATTCCCTTGTTTGTCTCTAATATGGATACATATGTATCCTATCGAAACCGCTAATAAGACTTATTATTTTCCCTTTACCCTACTCTACCTTTAATGTCCTGTTCAATTTCAAGAAAGTATATAAAAAATGAAATTATTAAAATTCAGTTTTATTAAAATTCTGGGACTACATTATTTTTTGTTAAAAACACATCTTTACAGGAATTACCTAAATGCGAACAAATGTCAGACTAAAGAATTCTATGCAATTCTCAGCGGGATGTTAAAATTCGGTATTTTGTTCTCTTTAAAGCGCAGCTATTGGAAATAGATAATCATCATTAACGAGTCATTTTATTTCTTGGAAAATAAAATTGAAATAAAGCGTAATTTTGCGATTCATAATTCCTATTTGTATGCGTATTGATATATTAACTATTTTCCCTGAAATGTTTCAAGGTCCTTTTGATCATTCAATCATAAAAAGAGCTAAATCAAAAGGGCTGGTTGAAATTTTTCTTCATGACATAAGAGAATATACTCAGAATAAGCATAAAAAAGTGGATGATTACGCATTTGGAGGTGGATCCGGAATGGTGATGATGATTCAGCCAATTGCTGACTGTATCAATCTATTGAAATCCGAACGCCATTACGATGAAATCATATATACAAGCCCGGATGGAGAATTGCTCAATCAAAAAGTTGCAAATCATATGTCAGGTTTTCAAAACCTCATATTGTTGTGTGGCCACTACAAAGGTATAGACGAACGCATACGCGAACATTTCATCACAAGGGAGATTTCTATTGGAAACTATGTGCTATCGGGAGGCGAGCTTGCAGCAGCTGTGATTGCAGACAGTCTGATCCGCTTAATTCCGGGTGTCCTGAATGATGAAACTTCGGCCCTTTCTGATTCTTTTCAGGACGATCTGATCTCGCCTCCGGTCTATACACGCCCCTCAGATTATAATGGATGGAAAGTTCCCGATGTTTTGCTTTCCGGAAATGAAAAGGAAATCGTAAAATGGAAATTGGAAAAAGGGATAGAAAGAACACAAGAACGCCGTCCAGGTTTAATTAATGGTGATTATTAGCCGTTTACGTTAAAGACTAGTCATCAAAAAACATGTACGACACCACAAAAATATTGGTCGAAAACATACTGTTTAGTAGTACAATAAGTTAAGCTGAATTTTTTAAAAAAGGCATTGGTTTTCTCCGAAATAAGGCGTATATTTGCACTCTTTTTTGAAAAGTGTGAACTCTAAATACATAAAGTAATGAACAAGAAGGAATTAATTAATTTTGTGGAATCGTCTTTTACCCCTAAAAGTGAGCATCCTAAATTTAAAGCTGGTGATACAATCAC